>Ga0163161_10000073_pt1 | contig 102053 bp, 98 predicted proteins | sample S45metaG_FD_129847 | JGI IMG/M metagenome (GOLD analysis project Ga0163161, IMG submission 129847) | Switchgrass rhizosphere microbial communities from Kellogg Biological Station, Michigan, USA - S4-5 metaG | ecosystem: Host-associated > Plants > Roots > Rhizosphere > Soil | place: USA... | reverse complement strand
TGAGTTCGGTATGGGCTTCGCTGAAGACCTTGATCTTTGATTCACCGGCGCTAGAGGCATAGACGTCGCCTTTGGAGTCAACGGCTGCACCGCAGGCGTGGTTTAGGTTGGGGATGTCTAGGGTTTTGGCCTTGACGTGGAAGGGGCCGCCAGCAGATGCCTGGGAGACAAAGGTGAGGTGAAAAAGGGCCGTGGCGCAGAGGAATAGGGCCATGCGGAGTGCGCTTGCCCAGTTGGCTTTGCTGTGTCCCTTGTGTCCCATCTACTGCCTTCTCCCTGTTATCCCTTTGCGCCTTCCCCAGAAGACGGCTTCTGCTTCTTGGAGCCTTCCCCCCGGGAGCCGGATGGCTCCCGGGGGCTTTGGCTTGTTTCTTTGCTGCTAACTAGATGCGTTTCGCTCCTATCTGAATTCCGCCGCGATAGTTTGGCTTTTGCTCATGGAGACCGTGCAGGGTGAGATGGTTTCCACGCAGGTGCCGGCTTCTTCGCCGCCTACCCAGCGGCTGAACGTGTAGCCGGTCCCAGCAACCGCGGTCAGAGTGACTGTGTCGGAGGAAAAGAACGACTCCGTCTGCAAGGTGCAGCCCGAGCCACAGTTGATCGCCGATCCGTAGAGGCCTTTGAGGGTGCCTTTGCCGGTCACTTTGCCTTTGAAGGCGGCGTCGCCGGTTAGTGTGACGGTCAGGGTGTTGGTCGGGATCGAGTCAAATCTCACCTTGACCGAGCTATCTTCTGAGATCGTGAAGGTGCAGGTACCACCCGAGCAGGATTCGGCCGAGCCAGTACCTTCTTCGAAGACGGCAGCTTCGGAGCCCTTGGCCGGGGTGACTTTGAACGTCACCGAGGTGCCGGCTTTGATCGCCGAAGAGGCGCTCGAGCAGCTTTCGTCACAGCTGATGCCGGTGGCGCCTACTTTGCCCGCTCCTGTGCCGGTCTTTTCGATTGAGAGCGAGGGGGTGGCGATGAAGCTAGCTTTGACCGTCTTGGCTTTGCTCATTTCCACCGTGCATTTCAGCCCGACGTGGGTCGTACACCCTGCCCAGCTGTTAAAGGCGTAACCGGTTGCCGGGCTAGCAGTGAGGGTTACGGATTTACCCGATGGAAAGCCAGCTTCACATTCGGAGCCGCAGTTGATCCCTGAGGCGGAGGAGCTGACAACGGTGCCTTCGCCGGTCTTGACAACCGTCAGAGGGAGTTTGGGGGGGGCAATATTGAAGTGGGCAGTTACTTCAATATTGCTTTCTTCGCTTTCAGCGCTTAGGAAGCATATAAAGTACGGCCCGAGCGCACTTTCTCCATCGGCGGTGCATTTACGAAAAATATTACCTTCCTGCACAGTCCAGCCCGTAAATTCTGAGCCTTCGGCTGCTCCGGCAAGCAATGTTGCACCGTAGACGTTTTCAGTTATTTCTTGCGCTTCGTGTTCACACGTTCCCGCGGTGGGACCAGGCGAGGCGTAAGTGCATTCGATAAAGGTCGGCGCTTCTTCGAATTCGGCAATGACCTTGCCGGCACCTGTGCCGGCGATGTTGATCTTTACGTTCCCGTACCCAAACGCCTGCGCGGCTGGGACGAGGAGGAATGCCGCGACGGTGGCGGCGAGGAGGGTGAGGTGAAGGCGGGAGCCCCTACCTGAACTCGATCCCTGTGGGGATCGCTTTGCGTTGCGTTTCACGTTTATCTCTCCTTGGTAATGCCCACCGGGGCTGTCCCGGCCGGCCTGTAGACCCGTCTCCCTGACGGGTCACCAATTGACGACGGCCGGGCGGGGAACCCGTCCCCATCCAGCCGAGTTGATTGCTCGATCAGGTCGACACGGGCCTTGGAGGCCGTGGCGGGCGACGCGGAGAGGACGACACTGGCCTTGAGGCCCGTGACGGGTAGTGAGACAGCGCCAGGAACGAGGGGGAGAAAACGGCAAGACAAAAAGGCAGAGCCTCGCCGCTGGCACGATCGCGACCGTGCCCTTGGCTGCTTCGCCCGATATCTCAACTCTCTCCCCTCCGCTGCTGCCGTGCCGTTCCCCGTGGGGCCCTGGCCTGACCTCAGCCGAATCGGTTTTCCCTGTTTTCGCCCGCTCCCTGGCGGGCGTTTGCCGGATCGACGGGGTGGATACCCGTGTTTACCGACTGGGAGAAAGGTAGATACTCATGTTTCTTTTGTCAAGTGTGGTCGATATTTGCCTGCAAATCATGATATTTCGGTACGCGGGTAGTCGCCGCCTCACGCGAGCGCGATGGAACGACGATGCGTGGGAGGCACAGTCAGGAACGCCGAGAATCAACCCACTGGCTCAGGCGCACGCGGGGTAGGCAATCTTGCGGGCCGCTTTCACGCCTATATATGGGGTGAGGGCGAACTCGGCTAGCTCCTCGAGCAGGCCCTCGAGCTCCTGCGGCCGGCCGATCACGATGCGCTGGTAGACGATCCAGAAGATGCCTCCGATGATCGTCTCCTCGAGGGTGGGCGGCAGGTTGTCACCGTTACTGGAACTGCGCCGGCCGAGGCGAAAGAAAGGGATAACGGCGCGTACGGTTCGCTCGTAGCGTTCGGCGGCGGCGGGGCCGGCCGAGAGCGACTCGACTACGAAGACGCGAGCCAGTGCCGACTCGCTCGCGGCAAAGGTGAGAAAGGCACCGATCCCGGCCCGGACCCGTTCGGCCCAGTCGGGTGATGTGCTCCTCACGGCGTCGGCGACGCGGCGCATCGCTTCCTCGCCGGCGAAATCGGAGGCGGCAAGGAAGCACTCCTCCTTGTTGGCGAAGCTCTCGTAGAAGGTGTTCCGCGCCACCCCCGCGCGCTTGACGATGGCGGCGACGGTCACGTCCCTGTAGCCGTTGTCGACGACCTCCTCAGCCAACGCGTGGATCATCCGCGCGCGCTGGTGGTGGACCACGAACTCCCGCGAGAGAACCTCGCGGCCGGGGCGCATGCCCACCGTGCCGCGTGAGCCAGGCAGTTGCTCCGACTCCCCCGTGACCACTCCGGACAAAGCGGCGATCTCCTGGAGATCAGACACACGTTTATACAAACACGTTCTTACGCAAAAATCAAGTGGACGAGGCAACGTTAACTGGAAACGGTGTATCGCTTCGGGCTACACTGTGCTTTCTAGAGCGGAACTCGACCACTTTTACCATTTCTATGCAAAGAACCGAGCGTACAATTACTGACGAAGGATCCGAGCCTAACTTCGAAGACGCGGATGGCATCGGCACTGGTCGATCCACCACAGTGAGGACTCCCTGGGGGGACGCCGGGACGCTGCGCGAGCGCAAGCTGCGACCGGGACAGCGGCTCCCACCCGACGAGGTCGCACGCAACCAGCGAGAACGACTCTTCGCGGCCCTTGTCGCGGTGGTCGCGGAAAAGGGCTATGAGGCAACCCGCGTGGCGGATCTGCTTGAGCTCTCGGGAGTCTCACGGAGTGCCTTCTATGAGCACTTCGGCGATAAGGAGGACTGCCTGCTGGCCGCGCTCGATGCGTTCGTCGGTCCGACCATCGGCGCCATCGCCGACGTAAGCGCCAGCACCGAGCCGCTTGGCGAGAAGCAGACCCGCAGCGCCTTCGAAGCGCTGATCCAATTGATCGTTGGGCAGCCGGCAACGTCTCGGATGTGCTTCGTCGAGATCTACGCAGCAGGGCCGCGGGCGGTCGAGAAGATGGACCAGACGACCGACACCTTCCAGGAGTTCGTCGGCGCAACCCTGCACCGGATGCCGGGCAGGGAGGAGATGCCGCCGGAGATCGCCCGCGCGGTGATCGGCGGCATACGGAAAATCGTCCATACCCGGCTCTACCGGGGCGAGGAGGACAGCCTGATCGAGTTGGTCCCGCAGATGTGGGACTGGAGCCTCTCCTACCTACCACCGCCAGTTCCGCTGCGCCGGCCGCGCTGGCGCCCGTCCGAGAGCGCCGGGCGCCCAGACGGCTATGACCCGGCTGAACGGATCCTGCGGGCGCTCGCCTCGGTGGTCGCTGAGAAGGGTTACCCGGCGATGACCGTCAACGACATCGCCTCCCGCGCCTCGATCTCGCTCTCGACCTTCTACGCCCACTTCGCCGACAAGGAAGAGGCAATGCTGGCTGCGGTGGACAGCGGCTCGGCACAGATGCTGGCAACTACCCTGCCGGCCTTTCGGCGCGCACCGGATTGGCCCCACGCGGTGCGCGCGGCCTTCGGCGCGATGTTTGCCTTCTGTGCGGCCGAGCCCGAGTACACGACGCTGGGCGCGATCGACGTCTACGCCGCCGGCCGGCGAGTGTTGGAACGGCGCGACCAGGTAATCGAAGGGATGCAGGCGCTGCTCGTACCTGGCTATGAACTAAAGCCGGATGCCAGCCCGGTCGCCGCGGAGGCGATTGGCGGCGCGATTTACTCGATGATTTATGACCAGGTAAGACGGGGCGCTACCGAGAACATGCAAGAAATCGCGCCCCTGGCCACCTACGTGACCCTCGCCCCATTCATCGGCATCGAGGCAGCCTGCGAAGTGGCTAACAGCGACGGCCGCCTGCGCTGAGGCCTTGGAGTTCTCTACCGGGCCGCTTTGCCCAGGCCCGGAACTGGGTGTCCGTGCTTTGCGATCGCACAGAGAACCGGGCTGGGATCGAAGGGGTCGGTGAGGGCGCGGCCGCTAGGCTTTCCACGAACCGGCTTACCGGGCTTGGGCGCCCTGCCGCGGCCGCACTGGATTGATTCATCGCGAACGCCGTCGCGGGCGTCGATTACGTCTTCCCCACCGCCACCGTAGAAGCTGTCGACGCCGGGCTGGCCGAGCATCGCGTTGGGGCCGCCATCGCCGACCAGGATGTCGTTATCGAAGGACCCCTCCATGTCCTCATCGGTGGGCGAAAGATGAACCCTGTGGCAACCGGGAACAGCATCGATCCAAGCCGCATGGACGGCAAAGGAGACGTGGAGGATCCCGGGATGCGCGGGCGTCTCGGCGAAGGAAGCGTCATCGCGGCCGGGACCGCCGACGATCGCCCCCCCGGCGCAGCCCCCCCCGGCCGCGAGCAGGTCTCCGTCGGCGCCGCCGTAGAGATAGGTCGGCCCCGGCGTGCTGCCGATCAGACCGTCGGCTCCGGCTCCGCCGTAGAGGCGGTCGCTACCGAAGCCAGCCTCGATCAGGTCGTCCTCGGGGCCGCCGTGGATCGTGTCGTCGCCGAGGCCGCCGGCGATGCGGACGTTCTGGGCTCCGGACAGCGAGCCCTGCACTTGGAGGCTGTCGTTTCCCGGACCGAGGTCGGCCATCAGCCAGCGCGCCGGCCCATTGGTCGGGCAGCTGACCTGGGCCGGGCTGGCGCGGGTACAACCCGGCCCAATCGCGATTCCTTTGGCGGCGCTAACGCTGAAGGTCGAGGTTTTTTCGTCGAAGGAGACAGTGAAGGAGTCGGGGCCGCCGCCACCGACGATCTCGAGGCCGCCTCCCCCGCCGCGCTCGGAGTCGAGTTCGACGTAGGCGGATGCTTTCAGCTTCTTTTCCCGCCCACAGGATGAGGTGCGGCCTTTGGCCCCTTGACAGCGGTCGATTCCCTGGCCACCGATCAGTTCATCGCGACCGCCGCCGCCGCGGATCGTGTCGTTGCCGGCACCGCCCTCGATCACGTTGGCCTGGCGGTTGCCGACCAGGATGTCTTCGAAGGCCGAGCCCTCGATACTCTCGAAGCGGAAGAGTCGGTCGTGGCCGTCGCCTCTAGCCCGGTGGGCGGCCAGCGAGACCTTCACCCCGCCGCCGCGACCCGCCCCAACGTCGGTGGCGAAGGAGGCGATGTCGCCCTTGCCGGCGCCGCCGTCCATGCGGTCGTAGCCGTAGTCGCCATGGACGAGGTCGAAGTCACCAGGACCACCGCTGAGCGTGTCGATGCCGAGGCTGCCGGCGACTTCGTCGAAGTCGCCGGGCCCGCCGAAGAGGTGGTCGTCGCCGAGGTCGCCGATCACGCGGTCATCGTCGCCAGCGCCACCATCAGCGACGTCGTTGCCGCGGCCGCCGTGGATTAGGTCGGCCCCGGGGCCGCCGCAGAGCAAGTCGTTGCCGAGGCTGCCGAGGATCGTGTCGTCGCCTCCCCCACCCCAGATCACGTCGCGCCCTGGCGTCCCCCGCAACACGTCGTCTTTTTCGGTCCCGACGATTTTCGCCCGCCGCCCGTGGCAGCGCGCAACGTCTTCTTCTTCGGACGCCGGCGCCGCAGCGACAAACACCACCGCAGCCAGCGCCACCCCTGCGATGGCGATCCTCATTGAAGGTTGATCATCACATGCTTGATCTCTGTGTAGTCCTCCAGGGCGTAGACGGAAAGATCCTTGCCGTAGCCCGACTGCTTGAAGCCGCCGTGCGGCATCTCGGAGACGAGCGGGATGTGGTCGTTGATCCAGACACAGCCGAACTCGAGCGCGTTGGCGACCCGCATCGCGCGGCCGACGTCGCGCGTCCAGACCGAGGAGGCGAGCCCGTAGCGGGTGCCGTTGGCCCACTCGATCGCCTTCGCCTCGTCTGTGAAGGGCTGCACCGTGATCACCGGCCCGAAGATCTCGTCTTGGATCATCTCGTCGTCCTGCTCGAGGCCGGCGACTACCGCGGGCTCGAGGAAGAACCCGGGCAGGTCGGGCTGAACGCCGCCGGTGACGATCTCGGCGCTACCCGGCTTACGCTCGAGGAAGCCCTCCACGCGCTCTCGCTGGCGCGCGGAGTTGAGAGGGCCCAGCGTCGTATCGGCGGACATCGTGTCGCCCAGCACCAGGCCCTTGGCTTCCTCGGCGAGCCCGCTGACGACATCGTCGTAGACACCCTTCGAAGCGAGCACCCGGGTGGCGGCGGTGCAGTCTTGGCCGGCGTTGTAGTAGCCGGTGCCGGCGATCGTCTCCATCGCCAGCTCCATGTCGGCGTCATCGAAGATCACCACCGGCGCCTTGCCGCCGAGCTCCAGGTGGACCCGCTTCAGCGAGTCCGCCGCCGCCTTGGCGATCCACTTGCCGGTCGGTGGGGAGCCAGTCAGGCAAACCATCGCGACGTCGGGGTGGGTGACCAGCTCGGCCCCAGTCGGCTCGCCATGGCCGCCGATTACGTTGAAGACTCCGGGCGGCAGGATCTCGGCGCACCACTCGGCGAAGAGCAGCGTCGTCAGCGGTGTCGTCTCCGCCGGCTTCATCACCACCGTGTTGCCAGCGGCGAGCGCCGGACCGATCTTCCATATCGCCATCATCAGCGGGTAGTTCCAAGGCGTGATCTGGCCAACCACGCCAATCGGCTCGCGGCGAACGAAGGAGGTGTGGCCCTCCATGTACTCGCCGGCGGCGCGGCCCTCCATCGTCCGGGCGGCACCAGCGAAGAAGCGCAGCGGGTCGGCCATCGCCGGAACCTCGTCCTCGAGCACGGCGGCGCGCGGCTTTCCCGCGTCGGCGGATTCGAGGTCGGCGATCTCCTCGGCCCGCTCTTCGATCATGTCGGCGATCCGCAGCAGAGCCCGTGCTCGTTCGCCTGGCGGGGTAGCCGCCCAGGCCGAAAAGGCACCCTTAGCTGCGGCAACCGCGGCATCGACATCGGCCTTGGTCGAAAGCGGCGCCGAAGCGATCACGGAGCCCGTAGCGGGATTGACCACGTCCTCCATCTCCCCCTCAACCGGATCACAAGCCTCCCCCCCAATGAAGTTCCTAAGCGTCGTCTTCTCCGCCGTAGCCATCACTCATTAGCCTCCGCATGTTGGTGGGGACGAGGGGACGATTTCACGCCGTATAGGCGTGTTTTCGTCCCGTCGGCCGAGGTTTTCAGGGCCTGCTCTACTGGGACGCAGTCTGCGCCTACGGCTTCGGCTACCGCGGGGTGGGTTACCTCTCCCGCCGCGACGTTTACGCCTGGGCGCAGGCCCGGGTTGCGCCGGATCGCCTCGGCTACGCCGTCGTCGGCTAGGGCGATCGCGTAGGGCAGGGTCGCGTTGGTCAGCGCGTGGGTCGAGGTGATCGGCACTGCGCCGGGCATGTTGGCGACGCAGTAGTGGATGATCCCATCGACTTCAAAGGTTGGGTCCTTATGCGTTGTTGGACGTGATGTCTCGAAGCAGCCCCCTTGGTCGATTGCGACGTCGACCAGGACCGCGCCAGGCTTCATCAGCGTCAGCTGCTCGCGACGAATGACGAACGGGGCGCGGGCGCCGTGGACTAGCACTGCCCCGATCACAAGGTCTGCCCGCGGCAGCATCTCCTCCACCGCAAGCGTGGTCGAGTAGACGGTCGAGCAGCGACCGGCGAAGGCGACCTCGAGTTCGCGCAGGCGGTCGATTGATTTGTCGAAGACGAAGACGTCGGCCTCCATCCCGATCGCGATGAAGGCGGCATTCATGCCCACCACGCCGCCGCCGATCACCATCACGTTGGCAGCGGCAACGCCGGGGACGCCGCCGAGCAGGATGCCGCGCCCGCCAAGCGGCTTCTCCAGCATGAAGGCGCCGGCCTGGGTGGCGATCTTGCCGGCGATCTCGCTCATCGGCGCCAGCAGCGGCAGGCGACCGCGGGCGTCCTCGACCGTCTCGTAGGCAACGCAAGTGGCACCGGAGCCACAGAGGCCACGGGTCAGTTCGGGGTCGGGGGCAAGGTGCAGATAGGTGAAGAGGAGCTGCCCCGGACGCAGCATCTCGACCTCGACGGGCTGGGGCTCCTTCACCTTCAGCACCATTTCGGCCTCGCCGAAGATCACCTCGGCGTCAGGGACGATGTGGGCACCCTGGGCTTCGAAGGCGGCGTCTGGGACCGCGCTGCCCTCACCGGCTCCGGCCTCGACCAGCACCTCGTGGCCATGCTCGACCATCTCGCGAACGCCGGCGGGGGTGATCGCGACCCGGTACTCGGCCGGCTTGATCTCGGTAGGGACGCCGACCCTCACGCGACCAGTTCCCTTGCCCGCAGCGCCAGCCAGAACTCGATCCGGTCGTGGGCACGCGTGAGGTCGCGGCCAGTCAGCTCCTCTACTTTGCGCATCCGGTAGCGCAGCGTGTGGCGGTGGCAGTAGACCTCGCGGGCGGCTTTCTCCCACTGGCCGTTCTGCTCGATGAAAGCCTCCAGTGAGCGCAGCAGCTCGCCGCCGTACTCCTCGTCGCCCTCCTCGATCGGGCCGAGGACGCTGTCGCAGTAGAGCTTCAGCGCGTCGTCATCTTGGATCGAGAGCAGCAGCGTGAAGGCGCCGAGGTCACGCCAGGAGGCGACGTCGGGAGCGGTGCCATTGCCCAGCGCGGTCGCCTCCAGCGCGCAGCGGGCCTCGTGGAAAGAGTGGCGCAGGTCCTCGGGGGGGGCCGGGCGACTGGCCGCAGCGCGGACGGCGCCGCGCTCTTTAACAAGCGCAAGGCGGGCGTCGGCGGCGAGGTCGACCGGGTCGCGGTCGGCGGCGTCGACGACCGCGCAGAGCAGCTCGCGGCGGCCGCTGGCATGGGGCGCGACCACGGCGGGGCAGGCATCGGCAGCCAATGCCCGCTCCAGTACCGGCTCGGCGGCGGCGGGGTCATCGAGGGCAAAGACCAGTACGGCGGCTTCGTCGCCGATGCCGAAGGGCTCAAGGCGACGACGCAGCTCGGAGGGCTCCAGTCGCCCGCCGAGCGCCCCGGCGAGGACGTCGCCGGCGAGACGGCGCTCAGTCTCGCGCGCGACCCGACGCCGCATCAGCTCGAGGGCGACGACGGCGACGGCCTGCTGGAGGATCAGCCGCTCGAAGTCTCCAAGGCCACCGGAGTCGCGGACGATCACGACCCAGGCCTGCGGCGGGCCGCCTCCAGGTGAGATCACCGGGTGGGCGAGAGCCCGGCCGGCGACCGCAGGATGGGAGGGGACGAAGGGGTGTCCGTCAGCGGTGTGGGAAAGCGCTTCCTCGCGAATCGCCTTCACGGCCTCGGCGGAGAGCTCACGGCGGAATGCTCGACCGGCGAGGCGCTCGCCACGGCCACCGAGGATCGCCACGGTGCCCCCAACCGCAGAGGCGATGGTGGCCACGATCTCCTCCAGACCGCGCTCTTCGAGGACCAGGCGCTCAAGCCGGCGCTGCACGGCAATGCCGCGCTGCAGGACCTCGTACTGCTCGTTGACAAGGCGGGCGAAGGCCTTCTCAGTGATCGCGATGAACGGGGTCGAGTAGGGCACCTCGAAGAGCGGGAAGTCGCGCTTCTTGGCCTCTTCGACGACCGCCTTAGGCAATTTCTCGTGCTTGAAGCCGGTGCCAAAGCCGAGACCGGCGAGGTTGTGATCGGCGAGCAGGCGGACGAAGGCACGCTGCTTAGCTGCAGTGTTAAGGGGAATCCCCGTCGTCAACATCAGCTCGCCCCCGGAGAGCCACGGCGTCGGGTCCTCCAACTCGGAGATGTGGACCCAGCGCACCGGTGATTCTGCCGCCTGCGCGCCGGAGGAGAGCTTCAGGTCGAGCTCGTCAAGCAGGCTTTGGACGGTGAGCATGCGTCGGCCTATTTCCCGACCCGCTCCCAGGCCTGGCCGAGCACATCGTGTAGGACGTCGTGGATCTCTTCGAACTGCTCTGTGTCGGCGATCAGCGGCGGTGCTAGCTGGATCACTGGGTCACCGCGATCGTCGGCGCGACAGATCAGCCCGCGCTCGTAGAGCTCGCCGGAGAGGAAGCCGCGCAGCAGATCCTCCGCCTCCTCGTCGCTAAAGCTCTCCTTCGTCTCGCGGTCCTTGACCAACTCGATCGCCTGGAAGTAGCCAGCGCCGCGAACGTCGCCGACGATTGGGATGTCGTACAGCGTCTCGAGCATCTCGCGGAACTCACCCTCCTTGGCAAGGACGTGCCCGCAGAGGTCCTCGCGCTCGAAGATGTCGAGGTTGGCCATCGCTACTGCCGACGCCAGCGGGTGGCCAGCGAAAGTAAAGCCATGCGCGAAGGAGGCGTCGCCCTCCATGAACGGCGCCGCGACGGTGTCGGAGGCAATCAGCGCCCCCATCGGCGCGTAGGCCGAGGTGAGCGCCTTGGCGACGGTGATGATGTCGGGCACATAGCCGAAACGGTCGCAGCCGAAGTAGTGGCCGAGGCGGCCCCAGGCACAGATCACCTCATCGGAGATCATCAGCACGTCGTAGCGGTCGCAGATCTCGCGCACGCGCTCGAAGTAGCCATCGGGGGCGACGAAACAGCCGCCGGCGTTCTGGACCGGCTCGATGACTACCGCCGCCACCGTCTCCGGCCCCTCAAACTGGATCCGCTCTTCGATCGCGGTCGCCGCCCAGAGCGGGTGGCGGTCCTCCGGCCAGCGGTAGAGATTGGTGTTGGGAACGTGGCAGCCACCCGGGGTGAGCGGCTCGAACTGGGAGCGCAACTCGGTGATGCCGGTGGCAGAGAGGGCACCGAGCGAAGTGCCGTGGTAGGCGATCTCGCGGGCGATCACCTTGTGCTTCTGGCCTTTGCCGAGCTGGCGGTGGTAGTTGCGGGCCAGCTTCAGCGCCGACTCGACCGACTCCGAGCCGCCCGAGGTGAAGAAGACGCGGTTGAGGTCTGCGGGGGCGAGTGAGGCAAGCCGCGCCGCGAGCTCAATCGCGCGTGGGTGGGCGTAACTCCAGAGCGTGTAGAAGTCGAGCTCTTCGACCTGGCGCGCTGCCGCTTCGCCCAGCTCGGTGCGGCCGTGCCCGACGTTGACACAGAAGAGGCCGGAGAGACCATCGAGGTAGCGCTTGCCGTGCTCGTCGTAGACGTAGCAGCCGTCCCCTCGGGTGATTATCGGGATCTCATGATCGGGGCCATAGGAGCCCATCCGCGAGAAATGCATCCAGAGGTGGCGCCGGGCCAGCTCCTGCAGGCCGCTGCTCACTTTCGGGCCCGCATCCGGTTGGGACACCACGGCCATGTCAATTCTCCTCTCATGCTACGACGATATGGACAACGCTAGAGCTGGTATAGCGCACTTGCAATGTTCACTCGGGCAAGTCCCAGGCGATGACTTGTACAAAGCGGATAAACAAGTGGTTTGCTTTTGGGACATTTGCCACTTGTGCATTGCGGCTCGCGGGCCTACTTTGGGAACGGTCGCTGTGCGTACAGGCGCAGCGCGATCGACGAACGGAAGGAGACCGGATGGAGAGCGCAGCGGTCCCAACGCCGACACCGAGCACGAGGGGCGGTCCGGCGGCACCCGTTCCCAGCAGTGGTGAGAAGGGCCTGAAGAAGAACGCGATCGGGTTCGTCTCCAGCGTCGTCATCGGTGTCGCCTCGACCGCACCGGGATACAGCCTCGCCGCGACCCTGGGCTTCGTCGCCGCGGCGGTGGCCCTGCAGGCACCGGCGATCCTGCTGGTCAGCTTCATCCCGATGTTCCTCGTCGCGGTCGGCTACTACTACATGAACAAGGCTGATCCCGACTGCGGCACCAGCTTCTCCTGGGTGACCAAGGCAATGGGACCGCAGTTGGGCTGGATCGCGGGCTGGACGATCGTCGTCGCCGACGTGATCGTGATGGCAAACCTGGCGCAGATCGCCGGCCTCTACACCTTCCTACTCTTCGGCTGGACCTCGGCGGCGTCGTCGACCTTCGCCGTGACGCTGGTCGGGGTACTTTGGATCGTGCTGATGACGGCGATCGTCGTGATCGGCATCGAGCTCTCGGCCCGCACGCAGGTCGGCCTGCTCGCCGCCGAGATCGCCACCCTGGCGCTCTTCGCCGTAGTGGCCTTGGTCAAGGTCTACGCCGGAAGCGCCCCATCGGGCTCGATCGACCCAAGCTTCTCGTGGCTCAACCCGTTCAGCCTCAGCCCGAGCGAGATCTCAGCCGGGATGCTGCTCGCCGTTTTCATTTACTGGGGGTGGGATACGACCGCAACCGTTAACGAGGAGACCGAGGATCCCAGCGAGGCTCCCGGCCGGGCCACTGTCGTCAGCACGCTAATCCTGCTCGGCATCTATCTGATCGTCGCCGTGGCGGCGCAGGCCTACGCCGGCGTCGACCAGCTCGTCGCCAACCAGGAAGACGTGCTCAGCGCCCTCGGCACGGAAGTTTTCGGTTCGCCACTCGACAAGATCCTGATCATCGCGGTGCTCAGTTCGGCGGCGGCATCGACCCAGACGACGATCCTGCCGACCGCGCGCACGACGCTCTCGATGGCGCGTGCCAACGCGATGCCGAAGAGCCTCGGCAAGGTCCACCCGCGTTTCCTCACGCCCCATATCTCGACCGTGATCATGGGGGCGGCCTCGATCGTCTGGTATGTCGGCCTGACGCTTGTCAGCGAAGACATCCTCTTCGACTCGCTGGCGGCACTAGGCCTGATGATCGCCTTCTACATCGGCCTCACCGGCTTCGCCTGCACGATCTACTACCGGCGCGAGCTGTTCCGCAGTGTCAAGAACTTCTTCTTCGTCGGGGTTGGGCCGTTGATCGGTGGGGTGATCCTCTTCTACCTGCTGATCAAGAACGCGATCGAACTCTCCGACCCAGCCAACTCCGAATCCGGCAACTCCTGGCTGGGAATCGGACCACCGCTGCTGATCGCCGCCTTCTTCCTCGTGCTCGGCGTGATCCTGATGTTCGTCCAGTGGCGAGCTGTGCCGTCCTTCTTCAGGCGCAAGCCAGAGGTTGCGCCGGCTGGGTTCCTCGAGGGCGAAGTCGAGCTGCCGCCAGCCCCAATTGCCGGCGGCGGGGAGTGAGGAGGCTGAGATGGGTCAGATAGTGGTCGGATACGACGGCTCGGACTGCGGCAAGGCGGCGCTGAGCGAGGGCCTGCGCCTTGCAAAAGACCTGGGCGACAGCGTCGTGGTCGTCTTCGGTTATGCGCCACCGGGACTATGGGGAGGCGAGATCGTTGAACACGAGGATGCGATCGAGGAGTTCGGGCAGAAGTTGATGGACGAGGCGAAGAGCCACGTCGGGTCGAGCGGCATCGCCACTGAGTTCGAAATGGTTGCCAAGAAGCCCTCCGAAGCGCTGATCGAGGTGGCCGACGGACGCGATGCGCGGATGATCGTCGTCGGCAGCTATGGGGATCCGCCGCTGAAGGGAATGATCCTTGGGTCGACGCCTAACAAGCTGTTGCATATTGCGGACCGGCCCGTGCTTGTTGTGCCAGCTCAACGGTAGAAGGCGGGGGCACCCCTCGCCTTCTACCTGCCGATGTGAAAGCCGATCAGGTCTGGGACGCGAGAGAGGAGAGAGCTGATTGGGTCGGGTCTGCGGTTCGATAGCTCGGCTTTCTCCTTGCGGATGATTCCGGCTCGGATGGCTTCGCCGCCTAGCCAGCTGAGGGGCTCGGGAGGGACGCGGGGTGGGGATGGATCTACGAAGGGGAGGCGGGAGGGGTCGTCTCGGCGGTCCAGAGCTAGGGAGGCGAGGGTTCGGCCGACCATGTTTGAGGGGCCCACGCCGTTGCCGGTGTAGCCGGCGGCGGCGAAGGTGTGGCCACCGCGTAGGGGTAGGACTAGGGGGAGGTGGGTTGGGGAGGCGTCGATTGGGCCTCCCCAGGCGTGGGTTAGGGCTCGACCTTGAAGGTCGGGAAAGTAGTCCCAGAGATTGGCCGCGGCGAGAGAAGCAACCTCGGGGTCGAGCTCGGTGCGACCGTGCAGGCGGGCACCCATCGCGATCCGGCCGCCGCCCCAGCCGAAGGCGATCCGGCCGTCGGGGGTGGTGCGGAAGTAGTCGATCAGGGCGCGGCTGTCAGTGATGCACTCGCCGCCGGTCCAGCCGACCTCCTCCAGCAACTCCGGGACCGGCTCGGTGAGGACGATGTGGGAGGAGGCGACGGTGAGCCGGTTGCGCAACGGGCCGTGCGGCGCCGTGGCCGCTGATCCGACCGCGAGCACCGCGGCCTGCGCTCGCACTACGCCGTTGGACGTATGCGCTTCGACGCCGTCGGGCAACCCGCAGAGCCGCCTCACCGGCGATCCCTCGCAGACCTCCACCCCCCGCCCCCGCAACCGCTCGCGCAGCCCAAACGCCAGCCGCGCCGGCTGCACCGTCGCCGCACTGGGATAGAAGGCGCCACCGCGGAAAGCAGGTGAGGCACAGCGCTCGGCAACCTGCTCGGCCGAAAGGGCCTGGAGCGCATCGCCCACCCCCAGCTCCTGGCAGGCAGCAAGCGCCTCGGCCCAGACTCCGTCGTGCGCCTCCGCGGTTGAGACCTGCAGGTAGCCGCCCGGCCGAAACCAAGCATCAACCCTCTCGCTCGCGCAGAACTCGCCGATCCCGGCGGCAGCAGCTTCAGCCGCCCGGGCCACCGCCAGCGCCCCCTCATCCCCCCACCGCCCCCGCATATTCGGCAGCGAGAACCACATCACATTGCAGAACCCCCCGTTCCGTCCACTCGGCCCGAACCCACAACGATCGGCCTCAAGGAGGACGACCCGAGCCTCAGGCTCCAGCTGCTTCAGATGCCAGGCGGCCCACATCCCGGTGTAGCCACCACCGATCACAACCACATCAGCTTCCCGCTCCCCGACAAGCTCCGGCGCAACCTCCACGGCCGGGGCCTCCTCAAGCCAGTACCCGCGCGCATCGTGCTTCATAAGGAGACGAGTGTCGCAGGAGGTCGGGAGTGGCTAGTCAGAACACTCAAGAGCGGGCAAAGCCCGCTCGTTCTGACTAGCCACTCCCGACCTCCCCCTAGACTCACCCCCGTGGCCACCTTCGACGCCCTCGCCAACCTGCCGCTGGAGATCGAGGGCTACGAGCTACAGCCGCTGGAGCTGCAGATCCCGGGCTTCGAACGCCTATCCACCGTGATCCACATGTGGGGCGGCGGCGAGGACGGTCTCGGCGAGGACGTCACCTACGACGCGGTCGACCACATCGCCTTCCAGGACGCCGGACCGAGCCTCGACCTGACCGGCTATGCCACCCTGGGCGAGTTCTGCGAGCTGATGGCCGAGGAGGACACCTTCCCGGCCGAGCCCCAGCGCGAGGTCTCGCGCCTCTACCGCCGCTGGGCCTTCGAGTCGGCAGCGCTCGACCTGGCCCTGCGCCAGGCGGACAAGGGGCTGGCCGCGATCCTCGGCCGTGAGCCCCGGCCAGTCGAGTTCGTCGCGTCCATGCGACTCGGAGGGCCGGATGGCGAGGCTTCCTCGATCGCGCCCTTGCAGCGCAAGCTCGACCGCTATCCCGGTCTGCGTTTCAAGCTCGACCCAACCAACGACTGGACCGACGAGCTGATCGCCGAGCTGGTCGAGACCGGTGCCGTCGACTCACTCGACCTGAAGGGGTTCTACAAGGGCACCGTGGTCGACGTCGAGACCGATCCCGAGCTCTACGCGAAGCTGATCGAGGCCTTCCCCGAGGCCTGGATTGAGGACCCCGATGTGAACGAAGAGACGCGGCCGGTCCTCGAGCCGATCCGCGACCGGCTCACTTGGGACGCGCCAATCCACTCGATCGCCGACATCGAGGCGCTGCCCTGGGAGCCGAAGATGGTCAATGTCAAGCCCTCGCGAGTCGGTGGCGTACGCCAGCTCTGCGAGACCTACGACTACTGCGCCGAGCACAACATCCGCGCCTACGGCGGCGGCCAGTGGGAGATCGGTGTCGGTCGCGGACAGATCCAGGCCCTCGCCGCGCTTTTTCACTCCGACACACCCAACGACACCGCCCCGCGCGGCTATAACGAAGCCGAGCCGCCACCGGGACTACCGACCAGCCCACTCGACCCTAAGCTGACCCCAACCGGATTCCGCTGGGAAGACTGAAAGGAAAATATGGCCGAGAAAAGCTTCGCCGCCGCACTCAACGAGCAGATCGCAAACGAGTTCGCCGCCTCGCAACAGTACGTCGGCGCCGCGGTCTACTACGACGTCGAGACGCTCCCCCGGCTTGCCGCCTTCTTCTACCGACAGGCGCTGGAGGAGCGCGAGCACGCGATGATGATGATCCAGTACCTGCTCGATGTCGGCGAGGCCGTTCACATTCCCGACATCAAGGCACAGGAGACGGCCTATTCCGACGGCAGCGCCCCGGTACGGATGGCACTCGAGCAGGAGAAGCGGGTGAGCAATGAGATCTTCGCCCTGTTCGAGTTGGCTCGCGAGGTCAAGGACTACCGGGCCGAGCAGTTCCTGCAGTGGTTCGTCAAGGAGCAGGTCGAGGAGGTTGCGCTGATGAGCGACCTTTTGAACGTGGTCGAGCGCTCTAAGGACAACCTGCTGCTGGCTGAGGACTACATCGCGCGGGAGAGCCTGGGCGAAGGGGGTGGCGATCCGACTGCGCCGCCTATGGCTGGGGGCTCAGCGGGGTAGGGCGGGGCACCCTCGCCCGAACAAATGACGGGCTAATTAGCCCGTCATTTTGAGTATCCGTCCGTTCGAGGGTGCCCCGCCCTACTTAGCCAAGCCAGCCTGCTCGCCGGCGCATGCTTTTGATCCGGCGGAACTCCGCTATGTCCTCACGGAGGGCCGCAGGAGCAGGTGCGGGAAGGAACCTTGCTGGAAGGGGCGACTCGACCACTCCTGTGTCGGAGCTTGTGACTCGGTAGGCGCGGGCGCCCCTTCGGGCGGTTACGGCTGAGGGAGGGCCCTCTCCCTCCCAGAGGAGACCGGCGTAGTCGTCTAGGCCGTAGCCGTCGGGGGTGCCGTTGGCGACGGCTTCGAGGTAGGCAGCTCGGCGCTCGGGCTCGTTGTTGTAGTGGACGCAGAGGCTGCCGGCGAGCAGGCCCAGGCCGGCCTCTACCTCGGGCTTGCCCGAGGACTTGGTGATGCCGGCCTCAAACCAGCACATCGCGCCGGCGCTCTGGCCGGCGAGGACGGTGCCCTGGCGCCAGGCGAGGCTGAGAATCGAGCCCAGCTCGTGCGCCTCCCAGACGGCGAGCAGGTTGAGGAGGCTGCCGCCGCCAACGTAAATCAGGTCCTGGGCGAGCAAGTGATCGCGTAGCGCCATCGGCCGCCTGCCGAGGCGGAAGAGAGAGAGGTCCGAAGGGTCACAGTGGCGCTCGCCGAAGGCGGCATAAAAACGGCCGATCTGCTCGGAGGTATCGCCGCTGGCGGTCGGCAGGAGGCAGATGCGCGGCCTCCCCCCCGCCCGTTCGGTCGCCAGCCGCAACATCAGCTCGCTAACCGCGCGGTCCGGTGGTCGCGAGGTGAAGTCGTGGCCTCCGAGGGTGAGGATGCGGGTAACCATCAGAGCACCCGCCCCACAGCACTGCGCCCGGTATGCAGGATCGCGGCCGGGGACATCTAGGCTGCGATCGCCGTCGCCGGAGTCTCAGGCAGTTGCGTCGGCGACTCGCCCAGGAAGGTGGTCGCGAGGCCGACCTCGGAGACCTCGTCTCCGTTCGCATCGACGCGGTAACCACGTGCAGTCGGTCGCGAGGCCACAACCCGCTTCAGCTCCGTGCCGACGAAGTGCAGAGCGGCCCCGTCCTGCGCCGCGTAGCCGGACCGCATCCCCTGCCTGAGCAGTCCGTGGTAGGCGCGGCCGTGCTCGGACCCAGACTCGTAGTGGACGCTATTGCTGAAGGGCAGGAACCCGAGACCCTCAACCCGTCGCGGAGCTCCGTGAAAGCCGCTATGGGCCTCGGCAAACCAGCAGAGGGACCCAGCCGAGAGGCCGCAGAGGACGACGCCGGCCTCCCATGCGTCGCGGAGAATCTCGTCAATCCCGTGCGCCCGCCAGACCCCGAGCAGGCTGACGACGCTGCCGCCGCCGACGTAGATCAGGTCCTGAGCAAGCAGGTGGGCGCGCAGGTCGGCCGGCCCCTGCTCGCGGCGGAAGAGGGAGACGTGGCTGGCCTCACAGCGCTCCGCCGGGAAGGCGCGATAGAAGCGGACGACGTAGTGATCGGCATCGCCACTAGCCGAGGGCAAGAAGCAGACCCGCGGCCGCTCACGACCCGGCAGCCCGAGCACGTACTCATCGAGCAGCGGGTTGCCGGACTCCATCGAGAAGCCGCCGCCGCCGAAGGCCACGATCTGTTGAGTCGTAGTCTCCATTGCCGAATGTTCGCGCCGAGCCCGGAATCGGTCGTTGTACAGGGGTCTGAAGTTCGTACCGCCACCATCGCCCATATGTACAGTGGCCGACGCCGATTCGCAGGGTCAGCCCCTGCGACAGCTGTGCCCGCGAGGAGTCCTCAGCGCTGAATCTGCCGTGCCCTGCGGGGCGCTGATTCACTGACTTCGGTCATCACCCGGCGGAGTTTGTGGCGCAGCCGGTGCAGACGCACCTTGACTGTTCCGTCGGGCAACCCAAGTCGCCGCGCAATCGCCTGCTGGGTGAGATCCTCGTCGTAGCGGAGGTGTAGAAGCTGGCGATCGCGCTCATCAAGGCGCTCAAGCGCAGCATGGAGGTCGGCCCGTTCCACCGTGGAGACCAGCCGCTCGTCCTCAGCGCCCTCTTTTTCCTCGATCTCAGCGACCGGATCCGGGCGCAGGCGCGCGTGTAGGCGGAAGGCCTCATTGCGGACGATCGTCCCCAGCCACTCTTTGCGGCGACTGCTATCGCGCAGTGTGGAACGTCGGCGCCAGGCTCGCAGGAGGGCTTCTTGGGCGACGTCCTCGGCCTCGCTGGGGTTACTCGTGTAGCGGTATGCCAAGCGCACACAGAAACGGTGTGCCTCCTCCCAGTGCCAGCCGTCGTCGCGTTTCGAATGTTGTTTGATTGAAACGTTGATTGATCGACCGTACTACTTCTAAAAGCAAAAGGGGGAATTTTATTGTTGAAACTTTTTGGATCGCGCTTCTGGTCTAAAAATCGTGGCGGTAATGACGGCAACGGGGGCAGGTGGAAACTGGGCCGAGCGCACTTACGAGGCGATGGCTCCGGTCTACGACCACTTCACCGCCCACCACGATTACGAGGCGTGGATCGGCGATCTTCTGGTAGCGCTCGAACGCGATGGACTGCAAGGGCGGCGGCTACTCGACGTGGGCTGCGGGACAGGCAAGAGCTTCCTGCCGATGCTGCCACTTGGCTGGGAAGTCACCGGCTGCGACGTCTCGGCCTCGATGGTGGAGCTTGCTCGCGAAAAGGCGGGTGATTCAGTGCGCCTCGCGGTTGCCGACATGCGCGAACTACCGAGGTTCGGCGAGTTCGACCTGATCTGGGCGCTGGACGACGCGATCAACTACTTGCTCAGCGCCGGGGAACTGGAGCAGGCGCTGGTGGGCATGCGGCAGAACCTCGCCGCCACCGGGCTAGTGCTCTTCGATGTCAACACGTTGCTCGCCTACCGAACCTTCTTCGCGGAAACTGAGATCGTCGAACGCGGTGGATGGCGGCTGGTCTGGACCGGCAAGGCGACACCCGACGTCGCACCGGGGTCGATATGTGAATCGACCCTCGAGTCCACTCCGCTCGAGGCTGCGAAGGCCGGCGCCGAGTCGTCGACCCTCCACCACCGCCAGCGGCACTTTCCCGAAGCGGAGGTGTTGGCGACCCTGGAGCAGGCGGGCTTCGAGTGTCTCGACGTCTACGGCCACGGGCTCGACGGCATCCCGCGCCAGCCGCTCGACGAATCGATTCACACCAAGGCCATCTACATCGCCCGCGCCACCAGCGCCTAGCCGCGAATGCGGGCGGACAGGCCCTTCTGGGCCAAGGAGAGCCGATCGGAAGCCAGTGCCCAGCTGTGCTGGAGCTTTGGTTCAACCGATTCGGAATTACAGGACGCGCTCGTGAGACAGTCGCCCCAGGTGTTGGCGGCGTCAAGGTAGAGGTTCAGCGCCCTCTCCGCAGGAGAGCCGACCTTCACCAGGCAGCCGAGCTGCAGGCGGTCTACCTGGGCGCGGTCGTATGCCCCCTGAGCCGCTTTTACCCGGTGCAAGTAGGCACCGTAGCTCAGCCCCACGGCCAGTTTCCTGCGCAGGTCATCCATCGAGCTGAGGAGGCCGTGTAGCTGGACCCGACAGGCGCGGGTCACGCTTGCATCACCGGACTCCACGCCGTGTGAGGTCGACGCTCCGGTACTCGCAGCCGGCGCGCTCTGGTCGCCACAGCCGGGCAGGACCAGCATCAAGCCGAGCAGAATCCCGACTGTCGCCATAGGACTGAGACGCATCTGACTAGTGTAGAAATTCACCCGATGCCGAGAGCGCACAAGCTCGCGATCGTGGTGGCGATGCTGGCGCTGGCGCTGGCCGCTCCCTCGGCGAGCGCGAGTGGAAGCGGCGGCGTACTGGTCGTCGGTGACAGCCTCGAGGAACTGACCTCGCCCTACCTGCAGCGCTACCTCCCCGGAGTGCCGCTGACGGTCAACGCTGTGGGCGGCTCCAACAGCTATCAGATCCTCGAACTGTTCGAAGAAAGCTACGACCCTTCCCAGTCGGTGATCGTCTTCGACGCCGGGACCAACGACAACCCGGCCTATCCGCAGATCCTGGCCGAAAACCTGAGTAAGGTCGCGGCGGCGATCGGCGACAGGTGCATGGTCGTACCAACAATCCATGGCCTTACCGTTAACGGCATCGACAACACGGGGAAGAACCGGGTCGTCCATGCCTTCGCCGCATCGCGGCCAGGCACGCAGGTGCCCGACTGGGCCGGCGCCGTCGCTGCGCATCCCGAGCTGATGCAGTCAGACGACCTGCACCCAATCCCCGCAGGTGCTGACTACCGGGCCCAGTTGATCGCGCGGGGAATCCAGACTTGCCTTGCCTCGCCGATAGCCGCAGCAAGCCGCCCAGCGCTGGAATCTGCACCTGAACTTGCCCCGGTCGGCAGATTCGCAACGCGACAGGCCTCGCTGGCGAGCGCCATCGCGGCGGGGATAGGACGCGCTGTTGCAACACGGGTCGCCGGGGATACACCTTTCCTCGCCGCAGGCCTAGCCTTGCTCTCGATCGGGACCGGGAACGATGCCTAAGCCGATCGGGCGCAGAGAACGCTACATGCCGGGGCTCGACGGGCTGCGCGCGATCGCGGTGCTCGGCGTCGTCTTCTACCACCTGCGCTTCGGTTGGGCGGAAGGCGGACTACTCGGTGTCGGCGTGTTCTTCACCCTCAGCGGTTACCTGATCACCGACATCCTGCTCACACAGGTAAATCGGGGCGGGATCAAACTGAAAGCGTTCTGGCTTGCACGTGCGCGACGCCTACTGCCGGCCCTGTTCCTGATGCTTACAGTGGTAATGGCCTGGGTAACGGTGATCGGCCCACACCAGCCGGCTGACTTTCGCACTTCCGCACTCTCCGCGGTCGGCTACTTCAACAACTGGTGGCTGATCTTTCACCACGTCTCCTACTTCGCCCGTTTCGCGCCGACTTCGCCGCTGAATCACCTCTGGTCGCTCTCGGTCGAGGAGCAGTTCTACATTTTCTGGCCCTTCCTGCTGATGCTCGGTATTCGCTTTGTTCCGGAGGTGAAAAACTCCACCGGAGTGCGTCCCCGACTGGCCGGCGTTGCCCTGTTTGGGGCGCTCTGCTCGGGCATCCTGATGGCGGTCCTCTATAGCCCATCGCTCGATCCCTCACGTGTTTACTACGGAACCGACACCCGGGCACTGGAGCTTTTGATCGGAGCGGCGCTGGCGATGATCTGGCCCAGTCACCGGCTGCGTCCGAACGTCACCTCACAGGCAAGGTGGGTGATAGACGGGGCTGGAATCACGGGGCTGGTCGTGATCGGGCTGATGTTCCAAAGCGTCACCGAGTTCTCGCCGTTCCTCTATCGCGGTGGGTTCGCGGTGCTCGGTCTGGGGTCTGTCCTCGCCGTCGCGGCCCTCGCACACCCCGCCTCGCGGCTCGGCCCGATCATCGGCTGCAAGCCGATGCGCTGGATCGGCGAACGCTCATACGGGATCTACCTCTGGACGCTGCCGATTATCGTGCTGACCAGCCCGCAGGGCGCCTACGGTCCCAACCTGCTGCGAGCGGTGCTGCAGGTCGCGGCGATCCTGGGGGTAGCGGAGCTCTCCTGGCGCTACGTCGAGAACCCGATCCGCCATGGCGCACTGGGGAGATTCTTGGCTGATTGGAGGGCTGGCCGCTGGCGGCGCGAGCGGCTCTCGCGCTACACCTGGGCGCTTGTCGGCGCCGGTGGTCTCGTCATCGCGTTTGCGATTGCAGGCCTGGCAGGGGTCGGGGTCTCTAACGAGACGAACGCAATCGGCTCCGCGAATGTGGCGAAGACCGTCACCGCAAAGAGCGTGCGCCGCGCCCCGCTCGCGACCACGTGCGAAGCGGTGGTACACATCGGCGACTCTACCTCGGAGGGCCTCGTCTCCGAAGAATATTTGCCGGATCCCAAGCAACTGATTAGCGCCCAGTACGCCCGCGTCGGCGCGACCACCCAGCACTTCGAGATCGCCGGCGCCCGCTCTATCTATGAGAACTTCGAAGGCGAACCGAATGCACAGGAAGTGGCGGAAGCGTGGAAGAACGAAGGCTTCAAAGGGTGTTGGGTGATCGCGATGGGCACCAACGAGGCGGCCAACGTCGCGGCGGGTTCGACTTTCACCTATGACGACCGCATCGCCAGCATGATGTCGACGATCGGCGACGAACCAGTGATGTGGGTGAACGTGAAATCGCTCGTCCCCAGCGGCCCCTACGCCGAGGCGAACATGAAGTCATGGGACGAAGCGCTCCTCGACGCCTGCGACCGCTACCCGAACATGCGGATCTACGACTGGGCCTCGGATGTGAAGAAAGACTGGTTCATCCCCGACGGGATTCACTTCACCTCGGAAGGTTATGCCGCCCGGGGCAGACTGATCGCTGACGCCCTGCTCGAATCGTTCCCGAACACCGAACCGACGCCGAAGATGACCGACAAGCGGGACTGCGTCGTCTCGGGTTAAGCCCTAGAAGACCTGGGCGTCGAGGAAGCCGCCGACGAGCACCAGCCAGCCGCCGATCTCGGCGGCGATCAGACTGGCCATGAAGGCGTTCATGCCGTGGACAGGCCGGCGAAACTGGTTATCGGTGTCGCGTCGCCAACCGTGGTATGCGTAGCCCGCAACAGCGGCGAAGAAGTAGAAGGCGAGGGCGCCGGCGGCGAGCAGGTTAACCAGCGTGCCCCAACCGCTCAGCTCGACGAAGGTTGCGACCAGGAGCAAGGCAAAGCTGTAGAGAAGCGCCGCCCGGTGCGCCGTGTCGACGTAGGGATGCGCCAGCCCATCATCGGATGCATCCATCTGGCGGAACTTCCAGACCCCGAGCAGCAGCGCCCAGAGGAACATCAAGGCCGAGGCCAAGAGCACGGCCTTCGTATCGTCTCCAAGTACCACGCCAGCTTGAATACCAGCTAGGAGGAAACCATGCCCGCTCCCACCGACATAACCGGAGTCGACTTCGCCACCGTCTTCGTCACCAACTACCCCGCCGCAGTCGAGTTCTACGGCCAAACCCTCGGCCTCGAGCAATCAGCCGACTACGGCAAAATCCCCGGCGGCGAGTTCGAGACCGGCAGCCTGACGCTGCAGGTCCTCGACGCCGCCTCAATCGGCCGCGAGTTCCAGCCCAGCACCCACCCGATCGCCTTCCACGTCGGCGACGTGGAAGCCACCCGCGCCGACCTGGAAGCCAAGGACGTCAACTTCCTCGCCGAGACAATGGACAGCGGCGTCTGCCACATGGTCCCCTTCGCCGACCCCGACGGCAACGTCCTGATGCTGCACCACCGCTACGCGCCGCGGGATTGACTAGCCGAGATCGAGCCTGCTGGCGATTCCTTCGAGCATCTGCCGCAGGTGCATCTGATCCGACCGATCTATCGGTAGATCCCTGATGCGCAGTAGGAGTTCATCGATCTCCACAAGTCCGGCCTCCAAAGCGTCCCGTGCGAAATCCCAATCGCGGTCTCGTCCCGCTACGCACTTCGACAAGACGAGATCGTAAATTTCCAAGCAGAGTGCGGTGACGCCGTCTTTTTGCCCAACGCGTGGCGGAATCTCGACCCTCACAAGCCGGTCAGTCCAGCCGGCCGGAGCCTTGGCCGTCTCGGGCCCGACTCCGTGCGCGTAGTAACCATAGGTGCCGTGAAAAGCCGAGCCGTCACCCAAGTTGGCATCGATCGCAGTTGCCTTCGCTGGGTCGTTTCGCGGATAGACGTCCGCCTCCATGGAGATGAGCAGGCTCGGTGGCGGCTCGTCGACAGTGCCAAGGATGGCCTGGCTGCCGATCACGACGATCTCCCGCTCTCCCGCAATCTGAGCGGCGGCCGCGATCACGTGGTTGAAGTCCTCTCGACGCATCGCCTCGCGGTCAGACCATCTCGAGGATCTTGCGTCGCTCTGGCTCGCTCAACAAGCCCGCGAGCGGAGAGTTCTGCCGGAGGTCACGGCCACGAGCATCGTCGACGCTGATGGCCTTTCGAACCTCGGACATCGGCATCGCGAAGACGGATTCCCAAGCCTCGGCGTAGCGTGGGTCGATTCTTCCGTCCCTCCTCCACCGCCCAAGCCTGCGCTGGGCCTCGTCGACCACGGGGCGGCTTAGCTGCGGTGCCAACGCTCGGTGATAAGCGAGACTGCGAAGCTCCTGGCGGCGGTGGGGATCGGGCCGCTCACCCAACTCACCAAGTCCAACCTCCAGGCGCATCCTCTCGGCCCGGCGACGACGCTCGGTCATAACCGGCTCCAACACATGAAGCCGGCGCCTGCCCGAGCCGCGTTCCTCGCCGACCCGTTCATAGAGGTCGAGCAACGTCGGCAGGGGAACCTCCTTGCGGCCGCGCTCTGTGATGACGACGGAAACATCGCCCGCCGCAATCCAGTTGTTGAGTGCCGTGTGACTGACCCCCAGCAGATTGGCCGCGAGATTACGTGAGACTGTCCCTCCTAGCTGCGCTTCGAGCTCTTCACGGACAGCAGCAACGTCGGCATTACCCGTCTGCCGTTCTGCCCGCCGCAGCCGGGCGATGCTCTCGAAGATCTTCCCGCGGTCTTTCAAGCCCATTCCGACCTGCATTTTAGCTCAAACTTGCAAAATTAAGTAAATTTCAGCAAGTTTCTGAAAGACATTGGCGACAAATCGCCCGAACGACACGATGGCGCGACATCCTGTCAATTGGCATCAGCACCACTGATTGGCACAATCTGCCAATGAGCAACGCGCCTTGCGTCCTGATCACGATTCCGATCAGTCACTACTGCGAGAAGGCTCGCTGGGCGCTGGATCGGACGGGGGTCAGCTACCAAGAGCGCGCCCACCTTCAAATCTTCCACTGGGTCGCGGTTCGCCGTGCGGGGGGAGGGAAAACCGCCCCAGTGCTCGTCTGGGGAGATCGGGTGCTTGCGGACTCGGCCGACATCGTCGCGGAGGCCGACACTCAGGCGCCCCCGGATCGGCGACTGTTCCCGGACGACCCGAGCGCCGCGGCGGAAGCCCGGGAGTTGCAACGCGACTTCGACACAAATCTAGGACCACACGGGCGGCGGTGGATGTACAACGGCTTGCGCGGACGTCGCGACATCGCGATCGCCTATGGATGCACCGGCGTTCCCAGATGGCAGCGCCGCGCCCTGCCCCTGGTCTACCCAGTGGCGGCACGCACAATCGACCGTTTCCTCGACGTCTCACCAGCTACGGCAGCTAAGTCCGAGGCCGTCGTCCGCGCCACGTTCGACCAGGTCGCCCAGCGACTAGGAGACGGGCGACCCTACCTCTGCGGAGATCGCTTCACCGCCGCCGACCTAACCTTCGCCGCCCTCGCGGCGCCAATGCTGATGCCACCCGAGTACGGCGTGCCACTACCGCAACCCGAGGAGCTCCCAACAGCCATGGCAGCAACGGTTCAAGAGCTTCGCGCCCACCCAGCCGGCGCTCACGCACTGGCGATGTTCCGCGAAGAGCGCCGGTAGAGAGTCCCATCCCCCTGCTTGATTCAGGCATCTTTTTCGGCCGAGAGAGCAATACCGCGCGCACTTCGAGATACGGGAGCGACGGGACTCGAACCCGCGACCTCCGGCGTGACAGGAGCGACGCCGGAGTGGTAGCGGCTTGGCCGAAGCATAGGCTTCGCCTGTGGAGATCGAGCGCTTCATCTGGACCGAGCACGCGGAGGATCGGATCCGGCAGCGCCGACTCGACGCGGCCGATGTCGAGAAGGCGATCAAGGATCGCCATGCCGAGCGCGAGGTCAATGACGGTCGCGCCGAATGGCTCGTGGCCGGCGTGACGCCCGACGGAGTGGCTTTCGAGGCGATCTACGACCACCCCCACGGGGGCGATGAGGGAGCTGTGCGGATCGTGTCTGCCTGGAGGCTCGTTTCCTAGCTTGAAGCCCGGACCAGCGCTACTCTTGACCAAGCATGTTTGCCTACTACGACTCAGACGCCGACATCGCCTGGTTCCCGACCGGGGAGTCCGACGACGTCGTCAGCGAGCGCGTGCCTGGTGGCCTCCGCGACTATGACCGCGCCACGCATCAACTGGTCGCAATCGAGGTATGGGACGCAAGCACACGCCTTCCGGCGAGCATTCTGGAGGCATTGCCAGCGCCAGGCACCGCCCACCGCGCCGCAGCCTGACGCACTCGCTGCGCCGGACCTACGCGGCTCTCCGTGCCGAGCTTGGCGAGCACCCAGCAATCACCGCCGCACAAATGGGACATCGCGATCCGCGAATGACATTGCGGGTGTACACGGATATCACCGGGCTCAGGACCAAATTGGGCCGGCTGCTAGGGACGGCGGCTTGGACAAAGCGCCGTCAAATTAGATGACCACGAGTCGACGCAAGGAAATCGTCTTTAGCGGCCAAATTTTTCGGATTTTCAGTATTGCTAGTACAGTTTGGGTACGCGAACATCCTCGCTACAAGAAACGACTGTCAGCGAGGGAGGCACAGTGGCAAGAGGCTGTGTTCACACCGTGCACAAGAACGGCGCTTGGATTAACGAGGTTGAGGGCGAAGGACAGCTATCGTCGCACCGGACCAAGGATGAAGCCGTCGAAGCTGGCAGGGCAGCAGCTCGTGCTCGGCGCACCGAGCACGTAATCCACAATCTCGACGGCACGATTTCCGAGCGCAATAGCTACGGGAACGACCCATTCCCACCGCGAGGCTGATATGGGCGCACTGATAGGGCTCACCATCCAGCTTGTCATGCTCGCGATCAGCTTGACGATCACGCTGCTCGTATGGACAGTCAGGCTCTCGGTCATGCTCTTTGCAGCCCTCATGGCTGCGATCTCGTCCGCGAATCGCAAGTAGGCCTTGCCGCTTCTCCCGCTTAAGGAGCGCAGCTGAGCCGATGAGTTTTTACGTCCGCAAGAGCGTCAAGGCCGGACCATTCCGTTTCAACCTGAGCAAATCGGGCGTGGGAGTAAGCGCCGGTGTCCCGGGCTTCCGCGTCGGCACCGGTCCCAGGGGCAATTACGTGCGCGTAGGTGGCAACGGCGTTTTCTACCGCTCCACACAGCGGAACGGCGCTACTCCTAAAGTAGGTTGGACGCCACCACCCCCAGCACCGGTCGCAGAGATTCTTCTGGAAGACGTGACCGGCGCATCCGCGACCGAGCTGATCACAAGCGAATCGGGAGAGATCGTTCAGCAACTTAACGAAGCAACCTCTCGATGGCGATGGTTTCCGTGGGCACTTGGGCTCCTCGTCATTGTGCTTTTGGCCCAGCCTGTCATCGGAGCAGTCCTACTTCTTCCCGGCATTCCGGGACTTGCCTGGATTTGGTTCAACGACAAGTCTCGTCGAACCGTTGTCGCCTTCTACGACGTAAACGACGAGGCAACGCCATGGTTCCAAGAGGTTGTTAATGCCCTCGAAGGGCTCGCCGGAAACGGTGGCATATGGCGAGTAAATGCATCCGGCAATGTGAAGTCTTCATATCAGTACAAGGTCAACGCCGGAGCCACGACAATCGTCTCGCGTTCTGGTGCCAAGGTATCGCTTCAACCACCTGCAATCCTCGCAACGAACATTGCAGTGCCGACGATCACCGCGGGAAACGCTGCCCTCCTGTTTCTTCCTGACCGACTACTCATAAAGGACGCCAAGCGCTTCAGCGATGTCGCCTACACCGATCTGGAGATTAAGGCTGACCCGCTGCGCTTCACGGAGTCGGGCAGAGTGCCCAGCGATTCTCAGCAGGTCGATACCACTTGGCAATACGTAAACGTCCGAGGTGGTCCGGATCGGCGGTTCAAAGACAATCGGCAGTACCCGGTGATGCTCTATGGAAAACTGGTTTTGCGCAGCACGACTGGACTGCATTGGGAGCTTCAGTGCTCGCGGCCTGAGTCCGCTGAGCGCCTCAGCGCTGCAGTTCAAGCCGCCCCTTCTGGGCTAGCTCAGGTTCCTAGCCCGGCATAGGCACCAGTGCCAGCTCCCAGGGATTCCACAAGGACGAGACAGCGGATATACCAAGGCAAAGCGCCTCAAATGCAGGCACTTCGAGATACGGGAGCGACGGGACTCGAACCCGCGACCTCCGGCGTGACAGGCCGGCGCTCTAACCAGCTGAGCTACGCCCCCTAGGGATGGGCGATTTGCGCCCGGCGGGCATTATCTCAGGGTCGCTGGACTTGCAGCTTGAAGGGGGTCTGGTGGCGGCGGGTTGAGGTGATGATGAGACGGAGGCGGGACTCGCCGCAGACGGTGTAATCGAGCCTTCCGCGGGCGTTGAGGACGTGGTGGGAGCGGCGAAGAAGCCTGCCGGCGCGGCTACGAAGCGTCAGTTCGTAGCCGCGCCTGCGCAGGCTCGGGCGCAGGCTGACCATGCCGTCGAGTGGCGTATGCAGGATCTCGACGGTTGCGCCCTCCCCCCTGGCAGGTACGTGCCCCGACAGCACGAAGCTGGTTCGCTGCGACCAAGGCGAAAGCGTGTCTTCCCGGATCGCCTGGAACGCGGCCGGAGTCGGCCGCAGCCCCGCCGAGTAGCGCCAGCGGATCGGGTCCTGTGGGAAGCGGTAATGGGCAAAGGTCTCGGCGAAGGCCTCGCCCGGGTCCTCGAAGTAGTGGCTGCCCTCGTCCCCCGGATAGAGGCGGCCGTGGCGCCTGCCCTGGCAGACATTCTCGCGGCTTGCCCAGCGCTCGGTACCCCAATCGACGGCATTGCCGAACGGTGCCGGCAGGTGGCGATGTTGAGCGACGTGGTGCCCGTACTCGTGGGCGAGGACGAAGTCGCGGCTGGCACCGTCGCTGCCCGTTTCTTCGTTGCCGCTGAGCACGATCTTGTCTTCGCCGCTGTAGTAGCAGGCCTCGGCACCGAGGCCGCAGTCGAAGATGATCTGGAAGGGCGTGTCGAGCTGCACAGTGAGTAGGTCGACCTCTGGGCCGTGGATCAGCGTGCCGATGAAGTCGGCGATCTGCTGGGGGTTATCGGCAGTGCAGTTGGCTGCGCAGGCGGAGGTGACGTCGACCGCGATAGTTGCCCCGCTGCCGTCGTCGATCGGGTAGCGCTCGGAGGAGGCGCTGGCGGCGATCCGGGCCGCCCCAGCGGCAGGCTTGCCGAGCACGACGTCGTCGAGCGGCGGCCCAAGACGCGGCGCGCGCAGCGCATCCTCGAGGACCGTCCTGGCCGCGCCCGCCCCTGCCGGAAGGGCGAGGAGAAGGATCATGGCTATGCCCGCAAGCGCCCCCGCCGGGCGCCGGGTCACGGATCAGGACCCGGATCTATCTCATAGGCCTTGGCCGGAAGCGAAGCGGAGGCGGGGCGGGTGGCTGGGACCGCGCGGCTCGCCGCAGCGCCTCGACGCGGCCTCGCCCGGCGCGCCGCCCAGCGCGGGCGGACCGGTTCGACGCCAAGCAGTGAGTTCCAGGTCGAGATGCCAATCGCGCCATCAACTGCAAGCCCCCGCGACAGCTGGAACGCTCGCACCGCAGTGGTGGTCTGTTTGCCAAAAATCCCGGTCACAGGGAGTTGCGTCTGGCCGGCGCCAACTAGGTGCTCCTGCGCCCAGACGACCAGGTCACCACGGCTGCCGCGCTTCAGCACGGGCTGGGAAGTCACGGGCTGGTAACCCGTCAGCGGCCCACCGCTCGTCGCCCCGAGCGCCGCCCAGGTGCGGGTGCTGGTCTCTTGCCAGTCCCACCAGCTCGGCGCCAGCCCGCCATAGCTGGAGGCAAAGCGGCGGAAGCGCAGCACCTGCTTGGAGCCGGGGCTTTCATATGTCTGCCCGAGCGGGTACACCGGGTGCCCCCAGAGCCGGTTGTAGATGTAGGTGTGCTCGTAGACGGCCCGCACCGAGGTGCCGATCGCCTTCCAGTACATCTGCGGCTGGTTGAAGGTAGCGCCTTCGGGACCGAAGAAGACCGAGTAGGGGAACGCCGGGTGGTAGTCGACATAGGGGAAGCCGGCGAGAGAGAGCGGAAAGCCGACACCAATACGGGCGCGCAGGGCGCGGACGTAGCGATCAGCCGCGGCGTAGCGACCCTCGTACTGACCCTCCGCGTCGATCACCAAGCAGTCGGCCCCGCGCTTTACGGCCGCCGCCCCAACCTTTGCCTCAGCTAGTGGCCGTTCCCCGTAGACGAACTGCCAGGCACAGACGTCGAGGCCGGCCCGGTGGAGCGATTCGACCAGCCCAGTACTGAACTGGCTCCAGTAATTGCCGCCGTCGCCCGCCTTCACATAGAGCGTGCCGATCCCGGCACGCTCTGCACGGGAGACAATGCGGGGGATGCTGCCGCCCTCGGAGCGGTCGACGTACCAGACCCACATGCCCTGGCGGTCGAAGGGCGTCGCCCCGGTCGACGGCGCACCCGTCTCCCCGGCTCCGCCAGGCATCGCGCAGGCAGCGGTGGGCATGTACGCGGTGAGCGCCATGAGAGAGAAGGTCGCGAAGAGCACCAGGCGACACCCAATCGCGGTGGTGCTTTTGGCTTTCACATCAACTGGGAACACGGTAGCGAGGATGGCGCTTCGGCTGGAAAATCCATCGGCCGACGATGTACCTGATCTCGCCCGTCAATATCTAGGCCATCCGCCCCCCTCGCAAGATCCTGTGCATCGCCGCCACCACGGTCATCCTGGCTGCCGTGGGTGTCGCGCCGGTCGGAGCGGACGCCTCGCAGCCGGAACTGCTGCGCGCCGAGCTATCCCAGGCGGGACAGAGCCTGATCCTCAGCCTGCGGACTTCGGCCCCGGTGGCGCTCTCCCAGCTCGACCGCCTGCCGAGCGCGAGCAGTTCCCGCTATCTCTGCCTAGCGTTGCAGCAGACCGGGGGTCGAGGAGTGCGGCGCCTCTGCCTGGGCGGCAGCACGAACGCACATCGGCGCGCCGGCCTTGAGCTGTTCAACGCCGCCGGCAAGCTGACCGCGCAGCGCACACTGGCTGTAGAGGCGAAGCGGCCAAACGCACACAAGCTGGTCATGGTGTTGTCACCATCGGACGCCGGGCTGACCCCGCACCGCTATCGCTGGCGCCTCCTCGCCGACCTCGGCGGCTGCACTGAAAAAGCGTCGGACTGCGCACAAAGCCTGCCCGCGCAGGGCGACCGCATCTTTCGACTGCGACCGGTGCGAGCTGTTGGCTGCACGGGCGGTGGCGCCGGCTTGATAACCAACGGGCCCAGGGATCGCAAGGTCGTCGCGCTCACCTTCGACGACGGGCCGAGCGAATACACACCTGGCTTTCTCTCCGTGCTCCGCGAAAAGCATGTGCACGGCACCTTCTTCGAGATCGGCCAGGAGATGGCCGGCCGCGAGTCGACGATGCGCCAGATCCTCAGCGAAGGCGACGAGATCGGCAACCACACCATGCACCACACCGAATACCCCGGCTACGCAGACATCGCCCCGACCACGTCGCTGATCGAGGCGATCACCCACTTCAGGCCTTGCCTCTTCCGCCCGCCGGGGGGCGCGGTCAACGACTCGGTCATCGCCGCCGCTGGCGAGGATGGGCTGCGGACGATCACCTGGGACGTGGACCCGGCGGACTGGTCGACCCCCGGCAGCGCTGCCGTCTACAGCCGCATCGTCGGCGCGGCCCAGCCTGGCTCGATCATCCTCATGCACGACGGCGGCGGCGATCGCAGCGGCACCCTGGCGGCGCTGCCGGCGATTATCGACACGCTACGAGCCCGCGGCTACCGCTTCGACACAGTCACCGAACTGCTCGGGCAGCGGATGATTTACAGGCCATACGGTTGAGGGCACAACAGGCAAACGGAAAAGGGAGCAAGAGTTGATCGTCGAGAGAACCGAGAACCCGCAATGGCTGTCCAACGCCTACCTCGTCGCCGACGAAGCCGGTGGCACTGGGGTGCTGATTGACGGCAACGATGACGTCGGCCCGCTGCTCGAACGAGCCGAGCGCGACGGGATCGAGATCACCCACATCCTCATCACCCACCCCCACCTCGACCACGTCGCCGGCCTCGCCGAGGCGCAGCGCCAGCTCGGCGGCGTGCCGATGGTCGCTCATGCCGAGGCGGCGGCGGAAATGGAGGAGGAGGTGGCGCAGACGATCGCCGACGGCGAGAAGCTGAGCACCGGCGGCCTCGAGATCGAGGCGATCTTCACACCCGGGCATGCCTCCGGCCACGTCGCCTTCCTCGTCAACGGAACCGACGTCTTCACCGCGGACGTCCTCTTCAAGGGCACGGTTGGAGGGACGATGGCGCCGGGCGCGAGCGGCTTCGACGACTTGCGCTCCTCGGTGATGCGGCTGATGGAACTGCCGCCGGAGACGGTCGTCCATCCCGGCCACCGCGAGCCGACGACGATCGGTGAGGAGTGGAGCGCAAACCCCTTTGTGCAGATCTGGCGCGACGAGGCACAGACCGGCGAGGAACAAGTGACCGTCTGGGGCCGCCCGGCGACGATGAAGCTGTGGGCACCCGACTACGATGGCGGCAACAAGGCCTGGATCGTCTTTGCCGACGACGGCACCGAGGCCATCGTCGGCGGCTCCCAAGTCGAACGCGGCTGACGGGGCCAGGATGGCCTAAACGGCGCTGTTCGTCCCGAAGCTTGAGCCAAAGCGATGCATTTGGACGTATATGCGATTGGAGTGGGGGGTGTTTCCCCCCACACTCATTACGCAGTTCTAACGACGACCTACGACCGATGGGGACACATGCACCTGCTCCAGGCGCTGACGGCTAGCGGCATCCAAGAATTCTTCTTCGACTGGTACCCCGTCTTCGGGGTCTTCTTTATGGCTTGCCTGCTGCTCGTCTTCTTCAGGCTGATGCGCAGCACGGTCGGCTCGACCAAGCCGGAGACGGTGAAAGCGAGCAAGACCGAGCCGGTGCTCTGGGACGAGGTACAGGGCGTCGACGCCGCCAAGGACGAGTTGATGGACGTCGCCGAGTGGCTGCGCGACCCGGAGCGTTTCGCCGCGCTCGGCGCCCAGCCGCCGCGTGGAGTGCTGCTCTTCGGCCCTCCCGGGACCGGCAAGACGATGCTGGCGCGGGCGGTGGCCGCCCAGGCCGGCGTCGACTTCTTCGCCGCCTCGGGGTCGAGCTTCGTCGAGATGTTCGTGGGGAGGGGTGCCGCCAGGATCCGGCGGCTGTTCAAGGAAGCGCGCAAGTCGGGCCGTGCGGTGATCTTCATCGACGAGCTCGATGCCGTGGGAGGTGCGCGCAGCGGAGGAGGGGGCGATGGCGGCTCCAGCGAGCGGGAGCAGGCGCTCAACCAGCTACTGGTCGAGCTCGACGGTTTCGAGCGCGACCCCGGCACGGTGATCGTCATCGCCGCCTCCAACCACGTCGACAAGCTCGACCACGCGCTGCTGCGGCCGGGCCGCTTCGACCGCCAGGTGCTGGTCTCCCCGCCCGACCGCAATGGTCGCGAGGCAATCCTGCGCGCGCACGCCAAAGGCAAGCCGCTCGGCCCTGACCTTGACCTTCGCGACGTCGCCCGCAAGACGACCGGGATGACTGGTGCCCAACTCGCCAACGCCCTCAACGAGGCAGCGATCATCGCCGGCCGGGCCGAGCGTGACGCGATGGCACGGGAGGATCTCGACGAGGCGCTGCTGCGCCAGTCGGTCGGCTCCCAGCAAGCCCGGCGGCTGAACCATAAGGAGCGGCGCATCGTCGCCTACCACGAGGCGGGCCACGCGCTCTGCCGACACCTAGTCGGCGGCGACCCGCCGGAGATTCTCAGCATCGTCCCTCGCGGGCCAGCACTCGGCTTCGTCGCCTCCTCGCCAGAAGAGGACAGCTACCTCAAGTCAAAGCAGGAACTGCAGAGTGAGATAGTCACGCTGCTCGGCGGTCGCGCCGCCGAGGAAGAGGTCTTCGGGACCTCCTTCTCCGGTGCCTCCGGCGACCTGGCTCGGGTCCACGCCGTCTGCAAGCAAATGGTTGGGGAGTTCGGGATGGGAGTCGCCCTCGACGCCGAAGGCGCCCCGCCGATCGCGCTGCCGACCGGCGACTACGCCCTCTCCGACCGCACCCGCCGCGACGTCGACGTGGCGGCGATGACGCTGGCACGGGAAGCCCACAGCCGGGCTCGCCAGCTGCTCGCCACCAATCGCGAATGCCTCGACGACTTGGCGGCAAACGCACTGGAGCGCGAGACGCTGACCCGCGAGGATCTCGACGACATCTTTGCGGCACACGAGCTCTCCCATAACGAGCGCTCGGGAGACCTCGAACGGGCCGTGGCCACACTTTCCCCAGAGGTGGCCGAACCCGAGTAGCCTCCGATACCTGTGGCGTATCGCGACGATGATTCCTATTACTTTCCGCCGGGGCGTTCGGTTGCTCGGCGTGTGCACGGCGAGCGTGCGGTCGGCCTGCTCTACGGACAGCGCGCGCTTCTAATCGGGGCCCTGGAGCCGCTCACCTATACCGGCACAATGTTGAGCACCCGGTCGGCTGACCGGCCGTTTCAACGGTTGGCCCGAACCGCGAAGATCCAGGAGACGATCTTGCTCGGCACCCGCGAGGAAGCCGACAAGGCTCTGGCGGTCGTACGCCGACTACACGAGAGGGTCAACGGCACGCTGCCCGAGGCCGCGGGCGCCCACGCTGCCGGTACCCCCTACTCCGCCTTCGATCCAGAGCTGATGCTGTGGACACTGGCCGTGATCGCCGACTCGGGCCGGGCGATGTATGAAGCGATGGTGCGGCCGCTGACCGACGATGAGCGAGAGGGCCTGTGGCAGGACTACGTGCGCTTCGGCGAGCTCTTCGGGCTGCCCGCCAGCGAGGTTCCCGGCAGCTACCGCGAGTTCAGCGCCTGGTGGGAGAAGCGAATGTCATCGCCCGAACTACAGGCAACCGAGCACGGCCTAGCGATGGCGCCGCTAGTCGCTTTCGAGCAGCCCGTGCCGGCGCCGGCACGCGGCAACATCATCGCCCAGAATCACATCATCAAGGGCACGCTGCCGCCGCGCGTCAGGGAAATATTTGGGATTCTCTGGGGCCGCACCCACGAGGCCGCATTCCAGGCAATGACGGCAGCGCACCGCCGCGCCCGCCCCCTATTCCCGCGCAACGTGCGCCGCGGCCGCAACGACGTCTTCTTCGATGTCGTCACCAAGACCGAGCGCCAGCGCGGTGGTACGCGGACGCCGCAGCTCCGCATCAGCGCCTGAGCTCTTGGCCCGCCGGCCGGCCGAAACCGAGCCGGTGCGCTGGTGGTCGATGCGGCGCGCCCAGAACCGTAAGCCCGCCACTTACCGCTGCCCCTTCTGTGGCAAGCACCTGGCCGCGCTCAGCGAGCACGCCCTGATCGCCCCCGAAGGCGACACCACCCGCCGCCGCCACGCCCACACCACCTGCGTTCTTGCCGAGCGCCGGGCCGGTCGGCTTCGGACCGAGGAAGAGTGGCGCGCTACCCAGCCGCAGCCGCCCTCGCTTTGGCGGCGGCTGCGGTCGAAGCTCTCCGCTAACTAGGCGGGCAAGGGGCGCTCTACTTGCGCACCTGGCAGGGCAGGAGGAAGCTGGCGTGGAGGATTTCTTCGATTTCCTTGAATTCGAATTCGCCCCGAACCTGAAAGTGGCCGGTTTCACAGCGGGCGTTGATGAAGCTGTGTTCCTTGCCTTTGAAGGTCCATTTGCGCCCGACTTTCGCCGAGCCGGCAATCGGGTGACCGTAGCCGCCCGCGATCTTCGGGATTTTCACGTTGATCCGGTACCCGTAGACGCCCTTGTGGATTTTTTCGATCACGATCGGGACGATGAACGTGGCCGGCCCGGGGAACTCGAGGTGGGCATGGGCGATGATCGTGAAATTGCCGTGCACTTTGGGGCCGTTGAAGAGGGTGATCGGCGAGCCCACTTTGATCGGTTTCTGTTCGGGAAGCGCGACGATCGCGCTGCCGAAGCCGGTGCCGACGATCGCGTCTTTACAGGCCCGGCGGGCGGCCGCGACGTCGGTAGCTACGAGTTTGCCTTTGGTGCAAAACGGCAGCCCGGTCGTGTCCACGTGACCGTGTTTGTCGAATTCAAGGGTGAAGGCGTTCAGGATCGGGGGGATTTCGCCGGAGACCGTCGAGAGTTCGCCGCCTCCGTGCGTGATGATCGGCGCGTCATGGTGCTTTGGCAGCGCCTTCGGTGCGAATCCTCCTTCCGCGTCAATGATGAGGTCGCCCTGTTCAATATGCACGTGGAACGCGCTCGCCGTCGCAGCCACGACTAGCAACCCGAGCACCGCTACAACGGCAACCTTCTTCCGCATTCCTGCCTCCTGTCCCGAAACCCAATTGAGGACCGATTGATCCCGAACTCACAACCAGTGCCAGGATAGCGCTGGTCTGGCTAGCCGGCCAATGGGCGGTACTGGGCTCGAACCAGTGACCTCCTCCTTGTAAGGGAGGCGCTCTCCCAACTGAGCTAACCGCCCAGGCCTGCCTGATTATGAAACAAGCCGGGCTCGCCGGTGGTGCGGTCGGAGGGATGGGAGAATGTTGACGTGAGAATCGAGGTCTTCTGGCGGGTGGCGGCTGTGCAGCTTGTCGCGGTGGCGGTGCTGTCGTTGCTGCTCGCCATTGTGTTCTCGCACGGATTCTTCGTTAACTGGGGATGGTTGGTCGGGCCGGCGGCCTGGCTCGGCTGCGCCTGGGGCACAGCTCGGGTCGTCGGGCTAGAGCCGGGCCCCACGCTGGTACGGGCGCTGCTGGCGGGTCTTGTCAGCCTGCTCGCGGTGATCATCGGTCTGCACTGGCTTGGGCTTCTCGTCGCGGTTGCCCTCTTCGCCTACCTCTGTGCCCGCGAGTCTGAGGAGCCCGAGACTTGGACCTAGGGCTAGGGGGCCGAGTCGCCCTAGTGATGGGTGCCAGCCGCGGGATTGGTCGGGCGATCGCGGCAACGCTAGCCCGCGAAGGGGCGAGGGTCGCAATCTCCAGCCGCTCGGCGGAAAAACTGGAAGTGGCGGCTGCGGATATCGGCGGGGGGGCAACTCCGTTCGTCGCCGACGCCTCGGACCTGGACCGGCTTGCCACATTGCCCGGCGAGATCGCCGCCGCGCTCGGCCCAATCGAGATCCTCGTCACCAACACCGGCGGACCCCCATTTGGCGGGGCCCTCGACCATGAACTTGACGACTGGGAGGCCGCCTACCGCGCCCTGGTCCTCGCGCCGCGCGTGCTGGCCGGCGCGGTCGTGCCGGGAATGCGCGAGCGCAGTTGGGGCCGGATCGTCAACGTCGGCTCTAGCTCCACCCGCGAGCCGATCCCCGGCCTCAATCTCTCCAACTCCCACCGGATGGCGGCGATCGGCTTCCTTAAGACCCTCTCGCGAGAGGTGGCGGCCGATGGAATTACCGTCAACACGGTTGCGACTGGCCGCTTCGGCACCGAACGCCTAGCCGACAGCGGCGGCTCACTGGCGGGGGCTGAAGAAGCCGCACAACGCGAAGTCCCGGCCGGCCGCCTAGGTCGCCCCAAGGAGTACGGAGACCTAGTCGCCTTCCTCTGCTCGGATCGAGCGGCGTACATCACCGGCACCGTAATCCCAATCGACGGCGGCCTCCTCCACTCCGCGTTCTAGCCGCCGACGGGCCGAAATCCTCGGATATGCCGAGGATTTCGGCCCGTCGGCGGGTGGTTCAGTCGGTGGCCGGGCGCATTGAGGGGAAGAGGATGACATCGCGGAGGTTGTCGGCGCCGGCGATGATCATCGTCAGGCGGTCGATGCCAAGGCCGGAGCCGCTCGCCGGCAACGAGCCGTATTCGAGCGCCCGCACGTACTCGTCGTCACTGGGGTAGGGCGCCTCTTCACTTTCGGCGTGCCTGCGCTGGCGCTGGCGAACGAAGCTCTGGTGCTGCATCTCCGGGTCGTTGGTGTCGGTACCGCCGCCGATGATCTCCATCCCGTCGACGACCCCGTCGAAGGCCTCTCCCAGCAGCTCAGGATGCTCGGGCTGGGGCTTCACCGTCGGCCAGAGTTCGCGAGGCAGATCGACGAGGAAGGTGGGCTGGATCAGCTTCGGCTCGATCAGCTTCCCCTGGATCTCATCGACGATCCAGGCCCAGTCGGCCTTCGGATCGACATCGTCCTCGAGCAGCTCGGCAAGCTCGTCGCGACTCGCGGCGCAGATGTCGGCGCCGGTCTCCTCCAGGATCGCGTCACGTAGGGCAATCCGCTTCCACGGCGCCTTGAAGTCGATCGTCTTGCCGCCGCGCTCAACCTTCGTCGACCCTGTCACCTGCTCGACCACGGTCGCGATCATCTGCTCGGCGAAGGTCATCAGGCTCTCGTAGCCGATGCAGGCGTGGAACCACTCCAGCATCGTGAACTCGGGGTTGTGTTGGGGCGAGAGGCCCTCGTTGCGGAAGAAGCGACTCAGCTCATAGACGTTCTCGAAGCCGCCGACGATCGCCCGCTTCAGGTAGAGCTCGGTCGCCGTGCGCAGGAAAAGTTCGCGGTTGAGCGAGTGATGGTGGGTGGTGAAGGGACGGGCAGCCGCACCCCCCGCGAGGGTTTGCAGGATCGGCGTTTCCAGCTCGACGAAGTCGCGCTCGTTCAGGTAGGCCCGGATTGCAGCGACGAGCTTTGCCCGCATCGCGAAGATCTCCCGCGAGCGCTCGTTCGCGATTAGGTCGAGCTCGCGCCGCCGGTAGCGGACCTCGGGGTCGGAGATGCCGTGGAAGAGGTCGGGCGGATCGCGCAGGGCCTTGGCCAGCATCGTGCACTCGCGCACGGCGAGGGCGAGCTGACCCCGCTTGGTCACGTAGAGGTCGCCCTCGACGCCGACCTCGTCGCCGATATCGAGGGCATCGATTCTCCCGAAGGCCTCCTCACCCAGCGAATCGACGCGGGCATAGGCCTGGATCGAGCCGGTCAGGTCGCGGATGTCAAGGAAGATCGTCTTGCCGTGGCCGCGGCGTCCGACCACTCGGCCGGCGATCCGGTAGGAGAACCCGGCCTGCTCGCCCTCTTCGAGCTGCTCCGGGTCGTGGGCGTCATGGATCGCCGAGATCTTGTCGCGACCCGGGAAACCCTCCCGTGGATAGGGCTCGATCCCTTCGGCGCGCAGCCGCTCCAGCTTCTCCCGGCGGACGCTCTCGGTGGAGCCCTCGGCGCTCGCTCCCCGCGAGGATCCCTGCTGCTCGGTCCCCACTCTACGACCCCACCGCGGAGGTGATCGGATCGTGGGGAGTCACGCGCGACAGGCTACCGTGTCGGTGCCGCACGGCGGCGATCCAAACCGCCCCGATCAACATCATCCCGAGGCTCTCCAACTGCGCCGCGGTGAGGCCAAGGGCCACCTCGCTATTGCGGCGCAGGAACTCAACCAAGAAGCGCTCTGCCCCCGCGTAGAGCAGGTAAATCGCGAAGAGGACGCCCGCGCGGACCCGGTCTCGCAGCTGCCAGAGGATCCAGGCACCGAGGCCCATCGCCAGGGTCTCGTAGACCGGGGTCGGGTGGACGGTGCGATCGGTGGGGACGGTGCCGTGGGGGTATGACATCGCCCAGGGCCCATCCCAGGGCTTGCCGTAGTCGCCGTCACCTGAGAGCTGGCAGCCGCAGCGACCGATCGCGTAGCCAAGTGCGAGCGCTGGCGCTGCCAGGTCGAGCAGGGCAAGGCCAAGGAATCCCCGGTACCAAGCCCAGAGCAGGACGGCGAGAGCGCCGCCGATCGCGCCGCCGTACCAGACCAAACCAGAGCCAGAGAAGAGTTTTCCGAGCAGGTCGTCCTTGACGCTGTCGTAGTTCTGGACGATGAAGTAGATGCGCGAACCAGCGATGCCACCGAGCAGCGCCGCAAAGCCCATCTCGTAAGCCCAGTCGACCGGCTTACCGATCTCCTTCAAGCGCTTGGCAATCAGCGCGCCGGCGGCGAGAAAGGCGAGGGCAAACATCAGGCCGAATGTCTGCAACGTAAGCGGGCCGATGTGGAGCTCGGGATACACGGGTGCGCTCAGTCAGTGAGCAGCATCTCTAGTAGCGCCTTCTGGGCGTGAAGGCGGTTCTCTGCCTGGTCCCAGACGGCGGAACGCTCGCCGTAGAGCACGTCGGCAGAGATCTCCTCGCCCGGATGCGCGGGCAGGCAGTGCAGGACGATCGCGCCGTCCTTCGCCGCGGAAAGCAGGTCAGCATCAACCCGAAAAGGCGCCAGGTCGGCGCGGCGGCGCTCGCCCTCGGCCTCATCACCCATGCTGACCCAAACATCGGTGTAGATCGCGTCGGCGCCAGCCGCGGCGGCACGCGGGTCGGCTGTGAGCTTTGCATCGTGGCCCTGCTCGAGCTGGTAGCCGGGCGGCGCGGCGACGACGACCTCAACGCCGGCGAGCTCTCCGGCAATCGTCAGTGAACGAGCGACGTTGTTGCCGTCGCCGACGTAGGCGAGGCGGAGGCCGGCGAGCTCGCCACAGCGCTCGCGCAGGGTAAGTAGGTCGGCCAGGGCCTGGCAGGGATGATGCAGCGGGGTGAGCGCATTGACGACCGGGACCTCGGCAGCCGCAGCCAGTTCGGCGACCGCCTCGTGGGAGCCGGAGCGGATCACGATCGCGTCGACGTAGCGGGAGAGGACGCGTGCCGTGTCCCCGACTGACTCGCCGCGCGAGAGCTGCATTTCGTCCCCGCGCAGGACGATCGGGGTAGCGCCGAGCTCGGCCACGCCGACCTCGAAGGAGATCCGCGTCCGAGTCGAGGGCTTCTCGAAGATTAGGGCGATGCTGCGCCCAGCGAGGGTGTCCGCGCCGAGGCGCTCGCCCCTGCTGGCTTTTAGCTCACCCGCCCGGTCGAGCAGCTTGCCCAGCTCAAAGGCACCCAACTCTTCGCCTGTTAGGTAATCGCGCTTCAAGCAGCGGATACTACGGACGTGGAATTCACTGCCGTCAGCTGGAACCTCTTCCACGGGCGTGACTTCCCACCCGACCCTGCCCTCTTCACCTGGCGCTCACGGCTGCTGAGGATCAAGGAGCGAGGGTCCACTCATGTACAGGTCAACCGCGACCTCACGACCGAGTTTGCCGCGATGCTGGCCGATGCCAGGTGGGACGTCGCCCTATTGCAGGAGTGCCCCCCACGGTTCTTGACCCCGCTGGCAAATGCGTCCCGAGCCTACGCGCATCGTGTCTTCACCTCGCGCAACTCAGGCAGCGACCTGCGCACTTTCGCCGCCCGCATCAACCCCGACCTGATTGCCTCAAGCGAGGGAGGCTCGAATCTGACTCTGGTGCGGGTGGGAGGGCCGCTTGGGGGAGTCATCGAGCGCCGTGAGCTGGCGATCCACGAAGGCAAACCGGAGCGGCGAGCGATGGCATTCACCCGGACCGCCAACGGTGTCTGCATCGCAAACCTGCACGCGACCAACGACCAAACCGCGCTCGCCGCCGAGGACGTGCTGCGTGCCGCAGACCACGCAGCTGCCTGGGCCAGAGATGCGCCATTGCTCTTCGGCGGCGACCTCAACCTGAGGCCGGCGGAGGATCCCGGAGTCTTTGACGTTCTGCGCGAGAACTTTGGCCTCAAGGGCGACACCGGACCAGACGCGATCGATCACCTGCTATCTCGCGGCCTCGAGGCGACCGAGCCACCAACCCCCTGGCCCGCGGAGCGCCGCGATGTTCCAGAAGGCGACCGCGCGCTGCGCCTCTCCGACCACGCCCCTGTTCAGGCGAGCTTCACCTGGACGTGACTCCCCAACCCGCGGAAGCGGCAGGAATGAGATAGTCAATCACTGAGACTCCCGCGCAAACGATCAGGAGGCGAGTGAGCATGGCCGCGAAAAAACAGTCGACCGGCAAAGCAACGAAAAAAGCCAAAGCCGGTGCGCGGACCAAAAAGGCTTCCCCCAAAAAACCGGCTGCGAAGAAAGCCAAAACCAAATCCACGAAAACCTCAGCGCGGAAACCAGCGGCCCGCGCCGGTGCGACGACGGGGCTCGACAAGAGCGTAGAGCAGTTCCGTGAGAGCCTTGAGCGCAGCGTCACCCTGAGCCGCGACCGGCTGCAGGAGGTTGTCGACGACGCAGTCAAACGCGGCAGGATGACGCGTGGCGATGCCGAGAAAATGCTCTCGGATCTAGTCAAGAAGGGCCGCCGCCAGACCGACTCGTTGCTCAAGGAGCTTGAACGGCTGGTCAAACAGGCGCGGCGCGAGGTCGGCGGCCGGACCGAGCCGGTACGCAAACAGGCGACCCAGGCCGCTCGCCGCGCACGTAAGAAATTGAGCTAAATGGAGCAGGCCACCGGCGAGAAACCGGCGGCCCGGAGGCACCGGGGAGAGCAACTCGAGCTGGAGATCGAGTCACTCGCCTTTGGTGGGCGCGGCGTCGCCCGAGCCGACGGGATGGTCGTATTCGTTGCCGGTGCCTTGCCGGGCGACCGGGTGCGGGCCGAGATCACCAAAGCGAAGAAGCGATTCGCCGAGGCGCGCACCGTCGAGCTCCTACACCCTGGCGCTGACCGCATCGCCGACGTCTGCGTTCACGAGGGCGAGCCCTGCCCGGGTGCACCTTGGCAGGGCCTCTCCTACGAACGTCAGCTGAACCAAAAGCGCGATCAGGTCGACGAGGCGCTGCGCCGGATCGGCGATCTCGACGGTTTCGAGCTAGAAGCGATCGAGCCGGCACTCGAGCAGTGGCGCTATCGCAACAAGCTCGAGTACTCCTTCGGCGAGCACGACGGAGAGCCGACCCTCGGCTTCCACGCCCGCGGCCGCTGGGACCTGGTCGTCGACGTCGACGACTGCAAGCTCGCCTCCGAGCGCGGCAACGCGGCACGCAACGCCGTCCGTGACTGGGCGCGACTGGAATCGGTCCCCTCCTATGACCCGAAGGAGCGCGAGGGCGTCCTGCGCAACCTGGTCGTGCGCGAGGGTTGGCGCACCGGGCAGATCCAGACGCGCCTGATCACCTCGGCAGCTCGCTTCCCCAAACCGCCAGTCGACCTGCACACGGCGATCAAGGGCGATTCCGGCGGCACCGACGGTCCGACCGGCGTGCTGGGCGAGGAACGGTTGCGCGAGGAGCTCAGCGGACTGCGGCTGGAGATGTCGCACGGTGCCTTCTTCCAGACCAACACCGAGATGGCCGAGCGCCTCTACGCGATCGCTGCCGAGTACGCGGGCCTGAGCGGCAGCGAGAGGATCTTCGACCTCTACTGCGGGATCGGCACGATCGGGCTGACAATGGCAAAGCAGGCCGGCGAGGTTTGGGGCCTGGAGATCGTCGCCGAGGCGATCGCCGACGCGGAACGCAACGCCGAGAGCAACCGGATCGAGAACGCCCACTTCATGGCCGGCAGCGCCCGCACCGGGGTGCGCCCGCTGATCGAGAAGGCGGGCAAACCCGATGTCGTAGTCATCGATCCCCCTCGCGCCGGCCTCTCGCAGAAGATCGTCCGGCGGGTACTCGAGTGCGAGGCAAAGAAGATCGTCTACGTCTCCTGCAACCCGACTACGCTGGCCCCGAACGCCGCCCAGATGGTCGAGGCCGGCTACACCCTGAAGCGCGTTAAGCCGGTCGACATGTTCCCCCAGACCCCGCACATCGAGTGCGTGGCACTGTTGGAGCGGTGAGGCCCCCGCTAGAGCTTCGTTGCAATCAGAGTGCAGATCGCGGCGAAACCGGCGAGCATTCCGCCGGTCAGAGTGACGAAGCCAAGCATCATCGTGCGCTGAACCCCATCGATGCGCTCGTGAACCTGGGCGATTTCGCCTCGCAGCCCGGCAATCTCGGCGCGCACCCCGTCGATCTCGCGGGCGATTTCGCTTCGCACTCCCGTGATCCCCCCGTCGATCCCGCTCCGTACGCCACTGATCTCAGCTCGCACAGCGGCGAATTCATTCCTCATCTCCAGGCGAAGGCCCTGCACTTCGGTTTCGACCCGGTCGAAGCGCTGATCCACCTGCACGAAGCCACGGTCGACCTTGCTGCTGAGGTCGTTAAGCCGCCCGTCTGTCCACTCTTGAACCATCGCCTCCATGATGATTGCAGGCTAGCCCGAAATGTGTTGTCTGTGGTTGAGCTGGCATTAGAAAAGCGTCACGGCTTTCGCACAACACTCAGGCAATAGGCTTCCTCGCCGTGAGCGACGGGAAAGACAGAGGCTTCGGAGTAGCCGCCGGGCTCGACCCCGAGGTCGCCCGGCCGCTGGCTGAGCGTTGCGCCGAGCTCGGCTACGACTCAATGTGGTCGAACGACCATCCGGGCGCCAAAGGCCTGGAGACGCTTGCGGAGTTTGGGGCTGCGGCGCCCAGCCTCGACCTTGGCGTCGCTGTGATCGCCCTCGACCGCATCCCGCCGGAGACGATCGCCGCCGACATCGAGCGCCTCGGCCTCGATCCGTCTCGCCTCTGGCTCGGTGTCGGCGCCGGCTTCTCGGAGAAGCCGCTGACCCGCATGCGCGAGTCCCTCCCTGAGTTGCGCGAGAAGCTACCTGGTGTCCGCCTCGTCCTCGCCGCGATGGGCCCGAAGATGTGCGCCCTCGCCGGATCCGAATACGACGGCGCCTTCTTCAACTGGATGAGCCCCGAGTTTGCCGCCGGCGCCCGCCAAAAGGTCGAGGCCGGCGCCCAGGAGGCAGGGCGAGCGACTCCCCCGGTCTTCGGCTACGTCCGCACAGCAGTAGGACCCGACGCAGCCGATCGCCTGGCCAAGGAGGAGTCCTTCTACCGCGACCTCCATGCCGGCTACCGCAATCACTTCGACCGCCTAGCCGAACCCGAGGGCGCGGTAGGAGTAGCCGCCACAGACGCCACCGAGGCCAAGTCCCAGCTCAGCGATTACACAGCTCTCGACACCGTGGTCGTTCGAGGCCTCGCCTCCGCAACGGTCGAGGCTATGGCCGCCGTAGCTGCTGCTGCTGCGCCGTCTCAATAAGGCGGCAGATCCTCGTACCACTCCCCGAGCGTCTTGAACGAGCGCCAGAAGCGCTGCTTGGCGTTCTCTTCATCAAGCGAGTCGTCGATGTCGGGGGTGTAGAGGGCATCGACGGTGGGGGTGAAGGCCTGGACCTCTCCGGGGCGGGGCTCGATCGTGCGGGAGAGCGGGATGTTGAGATTGTTGAGGACGCGCAGGGCCGGCTCGCCCATGACGACGACGATCTTCGGCTGCACGATCGCGATCTCTTCGACCACGCGGTGCAGACAGGGCTCGGCGGCGAGGTCGGGCTCGGCGATCGGGCACTTGACGCAGAGCGTGCCGTAGACAACCAGCGGGTCGATTCCCAGCCGTTTGAAGCTCTTCATCAGCGCGTTTCCGGCGCGGCCGTAGAAAGCGACGCCCTCTTCGATCTCCGCCGCTGCAGGCGCGTGCTTGAGCATGAAAACGTCGGCCTGCGGGTGACCGGAGCCGAGCACCGGCATCAACTTGCCGCGCGGGCAGTGTGGGCAGTCCTGCAGCTCGTGGGTCAGCTGGTTGAGCTCGCGAATCGCTCGCTCGAGGTACTTCTCTTTGATCTCGTCGTCGGTGGCCGGCACGCTGAGCGCTCTCTTTGACGAGCCGCCCCCGGCTCCTCTCGCGCAGGCCGCCTGCATCAGCTCTTGCTCGCCTGGCGTCTCTTCCGTGGTTGCCCACCCCGCGCCGGTTTGGCGTTTGGGACGCTGCGTTTCGGCGCCTTTGGCCGCCCCGCCGTCTGCAGCAGCTTCAAGGTCTGCACGTAGACAAGGTTCTTGTGCTTGCGGGTGATGTCGGCATTACGCATCGCCTCGAGGAACTCCTCGGGTCCCTCAAAGTCATGAATTCGCACCCGCACGCTGCCGAGACCCTGAGCGACGTGGCTGTCGGAACCGGCACCGGGGACGATCCGGTACTTGCGAGCGAAGCGCTCGGCCTCCTCGTTGAAGGCCGTAAGCGCCACCCGCGGGTTGAAGACCTCGAGCACGTCGATCTCCTCGACGATGTCGAGCAGGTGCTCGTAATCGGGAACCGAGTGGAAACGGTCGAACGGGTGGGGCACGTAGACGAGGCCCCCTTGAGCGCGGATCGCGGCGATCGTCTCCGCCATCGTCATCCCCCGCGGGATCTTCTCCTCGAGGAAGAGCCCGATCACCTCGCCCTGCTCGGCCGTCTTCACCTCCTCGGCGACGATCACCTTGAGGTCGTCCATTCCCTCGGCGATGCGGCGCGCCTCCAGCGCCCCGGAAACCTCGTTGTGATCGGTGATCGCGATCGCGCCGAGGCCGCGGTCTCGGGCCGTTTCAAGCAGCACCTCAACTGGGGTCGCGCAATCTGGCGAGTGGTCGGTGTGCATGTGCAAATCGACCTCAATCAAGGGGCGCTTGGCAATCCGCCGCCGCACCTCTTCATTGCCGGCCGGATCGTGGCGGCGGGCGGTCAAGCGCAGGTAGATCGCCTCCAGTTCGGCGGCAACCTGGGACCAATCGCGGTCGGCATCTGCCGGGGCGATCAGCTCGTAGGAGGCCGGGAAGTAACGCTCCAGAAGCTGCGCCGTCTGTGGCGAGCTAACCGTGCGCGCGTCGAGGCGACCGAAGAAGATCTCAACCAGAGGGCGGGCTACCTGGGTAGAGAGCACCCGCTCTTGCGGGGTGTGGAAGGTGGCGACGTTGAGCGAGGAGGAGTTGCGCAGCGCCGTCGAGGAGACCCGCGGCGCAAACGGATCGTGAACGTGGACTATGTCCGCTGGCGTCGCCCGCACCAGCTTTTTGACTTGGTCGCCGACGCCGGCGACGCGGACCTGGTGTCCGCGTCGCTCGAGCTCAGCTGAGACACCCGCGATGTAGCGATTGATCGGGTTCTCGGTATCACGCCGGTGTGGCGTGACCTGGACTATCGAGAGCTTCTCGTCGGGCACAGGCCCGAGTCAGGCGGAGACCTTCGCCGTGCCTGGGACTGCCGACTTCCCACGCGCGTTGGCCGCGATGAACTCCTCGGTCTGTTCGCGTGCTTCATCGTCAGGGCGCTGGCTGTGCGGCGACTTCATCAGGTAGCTGGAGGGACCGTCAAGCTGGCCAGCGATGCCGTTGTTGAGCGCCAGCTTGATGATCCGCACCGCGTCGATGACGACCCCAGCCGAGTTCGGTGAATCCCAAACCTCGAGCTTTAGCTCGACGTTGAGCGGCACGTCGCCGAAGGCTTTGCCCTCGAGGCGGATGTGCGCCCACTTGCGATCGGTCAGCCAAGCGACGTAGTCGGAGGGCCCGACGTGGACGTCCTCGTCGGGCAGCTCGTGGCCCATGATCGAGGTAACGGCGTTGGTCTTGGAGATCTTCTTCGAGTCAAGCCGCTCGCGCTCAAGCATGTTGTAGAAGTCCATGTTGCCGCCGACGTTGAGCTGCGAGGTCCGCTCCATGCGCACGCCGCGGTCGTGGAAGAGGCGAGCGAGCTGACGGTGGACGATCGTCGCACCGACCTGGGACTTGATGTCGTCGCCGATGATCGGCAGCCCGGCCTCTTTGAAGCGCTTATCCCAGTAGTCCTCGCGGGCAATGAAGACCGGCAGACAGTTGACGAAGCCGACGCCGGCCTTGAGCGCCTGCTCGACGTACCACTTGGTCGCGTCCTCGGAGCCGACTGGCAGGTAGCAGACGAGCACGTCCGCCTTGGTCTTCTTGAGGATGCCGACGATGTCGGCGGTCTCCCCCGGCGCCTTTTTGATCTTCTGCTTGAGGTACTTGCCGAGACCGTCGTGGGTCATGCCGCGCTCGACCTTGACGCCGAGGCTCGGCACCTCGGCGAATTTGATCGTGTCGTTCTGGCCGGACCAGATCGCCTCAGAGAGGTCCTTGCCGACCTTCTCAGAGTCGATGTCGAAGGCGGCGACGAACTCGATGTCGCGGACGTGATAGCCGCCAAGATCGACATGCATCAGGCCGGGCACTTCGTCACTGGGATCGGCGTCCTTGTAGTACTGGACGCCCTGAATGAAGGAGTTGGCGCAGTTGCCGACGCCGACGATCGCGACACGGACCTTCTCGTCCGTGCGGCCGGTGCCGTTGCTGCCAGATGCTCCGTTGGTGTCGCTCATGAAATTCGAAGTCCTTCCTCGATCGGGCTAGGTGGCCGAGTCCCTCATGGACACCTGGCGCCGGGACTGGTTACAGGTCTGTTGGGGCCGTGGCCTCGCTTGAAAGCTGGTTTCGGACGTGCCATACGCGCTGGATCGTCGTGACGATGGTCAACACCGCGATCAGGTAGACCGCCGGTGCCAGGAGTTCGAAATCACCGAGCCCGGCACCCTTGGCGAAGACCAAGCCAACCGAGAGTATGACCACTCGCACGGGTCGCGTGGCCAATCCCACCTTGCACTCGACGCCGAGCGCCTCGGCACGGGCGCGGGTGTAGGAGACCATCAGCGAACCGAGCACCGCGACGACGCACATCGCGGCGGCGAAATCCTGGCCGGTGGCGGCGAAATAGCCAGCGACGGCGGCGAGCACGATCCCCTCCTCGATCCGGTCCAAGGTCGAGTCGAGAAAGGCGCCGAAGAGTGTCCCCTTGCCCGACATCCGCGAGTAGCGGCCATCGAGCGTGTCCATCACCGAGCCGAGGATGAAGGCGACGCCGGCGAGGAAGAAGAGGCGCTGGGTGACCAGTACCGCGGCGACCAGGTTGCCGATCAAGCCAGCAATCGAGATCGCGTTCGGCGTCAGTCGCGACTCGATTAGACGCTCGCGAGCGTAGGCGCGAAGCTCCTGGCCGTTACGAGCCTGGCGACCGTTGCGGCGACCACCAGGCGCCCTCGGGGGCGCCGACGATTCCATCGCGGTCAGGCTACCGGGCGGGGCGCCGGGAAGAGCGGATCACGCCTCTGCCTCTTGCGGCGTTGAGGCGGTGCGCCAAGCCCAGGCGTGCGGGCGGGCTCGAGCCAGCAGGCGCGAGGCGACCAACGCTGAGGTGGCGGCAACCATCCAGCCCAAGGCGACGTCAATCCAGTAGTGGTTAGCAGTGACGATTACGACCCATGCGATTAGCAGCGGCCAGGCTGCCCAGAACACCTTTGCGAAACGGTTGCGGCAGACGATCGCGCCGGTGCAGCCGATCATCATTGCGAAGGCGCAGTGCATGCTCGGCACCGCGGCGTAGGGGTTGATGAAGATTTTTGCCAGGGTCGAATCGTGGTTGACGCCCGAGAAGTCGGTGATTGTGTCGACGAAACCGTGTTCGGGAAACATCCGCGGCGGGGCGGTCGGGAACAGCGTGTAGCCGACCAGCGCCAGCCCCATCGAGACGACGAACATGTTGCGGACGAAGTAATAGGACTCGTTGCGGCAGAGGTAGAGCCAAACCAGGAAGCCAAGCGCGATCGAAAACTGGGCGTTGAGGTAGGCCTGGTTGGCCACGTCGATCAGCCAGTGGGCCGGCAGGAAGAACGCCTGCAGGCTGGGCTCGAAGAAGGTATGCGTCGAGCGCTCCAGTTCAATCACACGTTCGCCGTGGCCGATCGCATCAGCCCGCTGGCCGTCGGCGATGCCGCGGACGAGCTCATAGGCGAGGTCTACTAGGACGAGGATGCCCAGCTGGCGGCCGGCGTCGCCCCAGCCTTGGGGCAGCTTGTCTCCGATGCGGGCGAGGGTGCGAGACACCAGAAGGCAATTGTAATCCGCGCGTTAATGGCGGCGGTTGGCGCGTCGGTCCGAGCGAGTCGCGGTCTCGTTAGACGAGGAATTCCAGGACGTCTTCTATGACTCGGGCGTCGTCGATCCAGGGCCAGTGGCCGGCGGCGGGGACGATTTGGGGCTTTGAGCTTGGGAGGGCCGCGGCGTATGCGTTTGCGAAGCGGGTGGGAAAATAGGGGTCTCGGTCGCCCCAGAGGACCAGGGAAGGGCAGGTGAGCCTGCTGAGGTCTTTGCCGGCGGCAGCTAGGCGGTCGGGGTTGGCGTGGCGGTATAGGGATAGGACTGCGGCTTGGGTGCCCTTGTCCCAGTGGCGCCAGACCATGTCTATGAACTCGGGGGGCATTGGGCTGCGGTCGCCGCTGGCCTGGCGCATCGTCCCCTCCATACCCCAGCGCGTCGTCGTCGCGTTGGCGATCTCGCCCCAGGGCTTGCGCCGCCAGATCTGCGCGACCCAGTGCCAGCGGTAGCCGGGGAGAAGCGGCACGGCGTTGATCACGACCAGCTTCTCGACCAGCTCCGGTCGCCGCTGCGCCCCGATCAGGGCCAGCGCCCCCCAGTCGTGGACGACCAGCTTGCGCTTGGTCACCCCGAGCTCGTCGAGGCAGCGCTCCAGGAACGCCGAGAGTCCGTACATCGAGTAGTCGAATCGCGAAGCATCCGGCCGATCCGACCGGCCCCATCCCGGCATGTCGATCGCAATCGCGGGACCGCCGCGCACGAGGAAAGGAAGCCAGTCCTCACCGTGCGTCGGATTGCCATGGCAATAGACCACGGGGGTCCCCTCCCCAGACACCCGCCGGTAGAAGACCCGAACTCCGTCGAGCCGTAGCTCTCCCTCTTCGATCGCACCGGCCATGGCCGGAACCATAAGGCGGATTAGGGTCTGGCTCGGTGACTTGGAAGCGACCCCCGAAGCGGCGCGTACAAACGATCCGCAACCGCCTGCGTGAAATGTACGGGCAGCCGGTCAACGAACCGCACGGACACCCGATCGCCGAGCTGATCAAGACCGTCCTCTCCCAGCACACCAGCGACCACAATCGCGACCGCGCCTTTGCCGGCCTGCGCAAGCGCTTCCCGACCTGGGAGGAGGTGCGCGATGCGCCCGTGGGCGAGGTCGAGGAGGCAATCCGAACCGGCGGCCTCGGCAAGCAGAAGGCACCGCGAATCCAGGCGATCCTTGAACAGCTTGGTGACCCGCCTGACCTCGATTGGACCGAGACGGCGCCGCCGGAAGAGTCGATGGCCTATCTGGACTCCCTACCCGGAGTGGGGCGGAAAACGGCAGCCTGCGTCCTGATGTTCACCTGGGACATTCCGGAGGTCCCTGTCGACGTCCACGTCTACCGGGTCGGTGGCCGCCTGGGCCTGTTCCCGGAAAAAGCCTCCTTCGAGCGCGCCCACGACGAGATGCTGGCGATCGTCGACCCCGAGGACGCCTACGAGTTTCACATGAACCTGATCCGACACGGTCGCGAGCTATGCCGCCCGAAACCCCGCTGCGCAGAGTGCGAGCTGCGCCGAATGTGTCCCTGGTACCGTGCCGGGCGCAAATGAGCAAAAAGACCTTCATCGTCTTCGGGCTGCTGGTCCTGTTCCTCGCCGTCCTGATCCCTTGGCTCGCCTTCCGCTCCAACGGCGACGCCACCACTGGTGCCCAGGACGTGCCGGCCGACCTCAAGTCCGGCCAGAGCCTCTTCCAGACCAACTGCGGCACCTGCCACACGCTCTACGCGGCCGGTACCGACGGCAACTACGCGCCTGACCTCGACGAACTGCTCGCCCCAACCGGCCCCGCAGAAGATGCGGAAACGATTAAACAAACCGAAGGCCGCGTCCTCAACGCGGTCGAAAACGGAGTCGACAGCAGCACCACCCCGGGCCGTATGCCCGGCGGCATCCTCAACGAGCAGCAGTCGAAGGAAGTCGCCGAATTCGTCGCTCGCACCGCGGGCGAGGGTTAAACCCCGCCGATGGGCCGATTTCCGGAACCAGGCTCCGGAAATCGGCCCATCGACAGGGGATCACTAGTGCGCGAATCGCAGGGCACTGACTAGCCCTGCATGGTCGGAGTCCCAGAAGCCGTTTACCGGCTGGCGGCCGGTTACGGACGACGCTTTGAGCTTTATTTCTTTCGGATCGCGGGTCATCACGTGGTCGACCTGATGGTCGAAGTCGGCGACGCTGCCGCCGGCCCCGACCGCCAGCAGGCTCGACTTGAGACAGCAGCCGAGCGGGTCGTTGGTGCTGCGCTCGCGCATCCCGGCCGCGATCAGGGTTTCGTAGGCCTGGCGGTCGCCCGGTTCGACCGTGTCGTCGTCGGAGTTGAGGTCGCCGACGAGGATGACCGGGAGTTTGGTCGTTGCCGGCCCCCCCGGGGCGACCAGTTCAGCCGCCTGCAGGGCGCGGATGCTCGGCACCTGGGTGGCGGGGTCGAAGGCCTCGAGGTGGGTGTTGACAAAGCGGAAGGTGTGGCTGCCGCGCACCTTGGCGTCGATCGCAACCCAGCCGCGGGTGACGACGACTTTGACGCCCGAGATCGTCTCGGTCAGCAGGTTGGCGAAGTGGGCCCCCTGGGGGCGCTTGAAGGTGACGCCGGCGCCGTTTCGCACCAGGATTACGTCGCGCATCGTCAGGCGGCCGTTGATCTCGGCATTGGGGATCGCCCCGTTCGGCCCGTCGCCCGCCACGCCGTTTTCGTCGGCTGGAGCTTCGAAATCGAACTCGTTCTGGGTGATCGCGACGCGGTACTGCGGCTTGCCTTTGCCGTATTTCCCTTTGCCCTTGTTGAGCTGGGCGAGTAGTTCGGCGAGGTAGTCGTAGCGAACCGTGGTCGCGGTCGGTTCCGCGCCCGAGTTGAGCAGCGGTTCGAGGCTCGGCGGTCCGGTACGCCAGAGTGCCGCCTCTTGCAGGCCGACCAGGTCCGGCTTCTTTTTGAGTATCTCTTGCGCCAGGCCCTTGGCGCGAACGGGGAAGTTGTTGGCGGTCACTTCCCGTAGGACTTGGCCGTTGAGCTCGGTGAATTCGGCGACGCTTTTGGCTCCAATCGGCGGGCCGAGGTCAGCGCCGAGGTAGAGGTTGCGAGTCATCACCGTGACTTCCTTGCCTTTGCCCTGGTTCGTGCCTTTGTTGGCCTGACCGTGGTGGGCCTCGTGGCCCTTGTGGTGGCCCTGGTCCTCCGTCGCTTTGGCCGAGGCCAGGGCGGGGAGTAGGGCGAAGATCGTCGTCGCGGTCATGGCGAGCAGAACCGCCATCCGCCGGATCGAACCGTGAGCGTGAATCAAGTTGTTCTCCTCTTCGTTGGCGACCCAAAGCTGCCGGGGCCGATTGCGTAGAGGCGCCTCCCTTGTACGCAACCCACTATAAGCGCAAAGGTTTTGCACGACGTGAACGATCTGCCATACTGACGCTTAGATTTCTTAGGCAGACCAAATAGAACCGGAGGTACTTGATAGTGGGTAAGACGATCGGGATCGATCTGGGCACGACCAACTCCTGCGTAGCCGTACTGGAGGGCGGCGAGCCTACTGTCCTCGAGAACGCAGAGGGCGGGCGCACGACCCCATCGGTGGTCGCCTTCACCGAGTCCGGCGACCGCCTCGTCGGCACGGTGGCCAAGCGTCAGGCGGTAATGAACCCCGAGAACACGATCTTCTCGATCAAGCGCTTCATGGGCCGCAAGGAGGCCGAGGTCAAAGAGGAGGAGACGATCGTCCCTTACAAGGTCGAGGCCGGCCCCAACGGCGACGTGCGGGTCGACGTGCGCGGCAAGCAGTACAGCCCACCCGAGATCAGCGCGATGATCCTGCAGAAGCTGAAGACCGACGCCGAAGCGAAGCTAGGCGAGACGGTCGACAGCGCCGTGATCACGGTCCCCGCCTACTTCAACGACGATCAGCGCCAGGCGACGACCGACGCCGGCAAGATCGCCGGGCTCGAGGTGAAGCGGATCATCAACGAGCCGACCGCCGCCTCGCTCGCCTACGGCCTCGACAAGGAGACGGCCGACCACACGATCCTCGTCTTCGACCTTGGCGGCGGCACCTTCGACGTCTCAGTGCTCGACATCGGCGACGGCGTCTTCGAAGTGAAGGCGACCGCCGGCGACAACCACCTCGGCGGCGACAACTGGGACAAGGCGATTGTCGAGTGGCTGGTCGCTGAGTTCAAACGCGACCAGGGCGTTGACCTCGCCGCCGACAAGAACTCGCTGCAGCGCCTCTACGAGGCGGCGGAGAAAGCGAAGATCGAGCTTTCCTCGGCGCAGGAGACACAGATCAACCTGCCCTTCATCACCGCGGTCGAGGGCCAGCCCAAGCACCTCGACTTCAAGCTCACCCGCTCAAAGCTGAATGAGCTGACCGACGAGTTGCTGGAGCGCGTCGTCGGTCCGGTCAAACGGGCGCTCGAGGACGCCGGCACCGATGTCGACCACGTCGTCCTTGTCGGCGGCATGACCCGGATGCCTGCGGTGCGGGAGAAGGTCGAGGAGCTGACCGGCAAGGAGCCCCACCAGGGGGTCAACCCTGACGAGGTGGTTGCCGTCGGCGCCGCAATCCAGGCCGGCGTGCTGGCTGGCGACGTCAAGGACGTGCTGCTGCTCGACGTCACCCCGCTGACGCTGGGAATCGAGACCAAAGGCGGCGTGATGACGAAGCTGATCGAGCGCAACACGACGATCCCGACAAAGAAGTCGGAGATCTTCTCGACCGCCGATGACAACCAGCCCTCGGTCGAGATCCACGTCCTGCAGGGCGAGCGCGAGATGGCCAGCGGCAACAAGAGCCTGGGCAAGTTCCAACTCACCGGGATCCCCCCGGCGCCACGTGGGCTACCCCAGATCGAGGTCACTTTCGACATCGACCCCAACGGGATCATCCACGTCACCGCCAAAGACTTGGGCACCGGCAAAGAGCAGAAAATCGAGATCAAGTCCGGTTCGGGGCTCTCCGACGAGGAGATCCAGAGCATGGTCTCCGACGCCGAGGCCCACGCCGAGGAGGACAGCAAGCAGCGCGAGCTGGCCGAAGCGCGCAACCTCGCCGAGAACGCTGCCTACCAGTCCGAGAAACAGCTCGAGGAGCTGGGCGACAAGGTCGAGGCCTCTGACAAAGAGGCGATCGAGGCGGCGATCAAGGAGGTTCGCGAGGTGCTTGGGTCCGAGAGCGTCGAGGAGATCAACGCGAAGACCGAGGCGTTGACGGCAGCCTTCCAGCCGGTGTCGCAGAAGATTTACGAAGCGGCGCAGGCTGAGCAGGCGGCTTCGAGCGACGGGAGTTCCGCGGACGGCGATGGGTCCTCCGATGAGGAGGAGGTCGTTGATGCTGAGGTAGTCGATGAGGGTGACGGTGAGGACAAGTGAGGGAGGAGCCTCGGGACGATCTAGGGACTGACGAGCCCAGGCCCGCGGGTCCTGTCGCTGCAGGGGACCCACCACCCCCTGCGGTCGCTAAAGCGTCCTCGGGGGTGGTCCCCCCTACAGCGCCACCCGCGGGAGATGCGTCGGATCAGGTCGACCAGGATTTCGAGGCGTTGCTCGCTGATACGCAACGGGAGCGGGACGAGTATTTGGAGCTAGCTCAGAGGACGAAGGCTGACTTCGAGAACTTCCGCAAGCGGATGACGGCTGAGGTTCAGGCCTCGGCTGCTCGCGGTAAGGGGGAGCTTCTTCGGGAGGTTGTTCCTGTGCTCGATGATTTGGAGCGGGCTATTCAGGCTGCTGGGTTGGATCCCGAGGGGGATTCGGAGGACGGGTTGGCGCACGGGGTGTTGCTTGTGTTCAGGAGCTTGCGGGACTCGCTTACGCGAAACGGCGTCGAGGCGGTGGATCCCAAAGGGGAGAGGTTTGATCCGAACGCGCATGAAGCGCTTTCCACGGTTGCCGCGGACGGGGTTGAGTCCGGGGTGGTCGTCGAGGTTCTGCAGAAGGGGTACAAGCTTGGGGATCAGTTGATCCGGCCCGCTCGTGTGGTGGTGAGCGAGTAAGGCGTGGCTGAGGATCTCTACAAGGTGCTTGGCGTCGCCAAGGGGGCCTCCGAGGAGGAGATCAAGAAGGCGTACCGGAAGCTGGCGCGTAAGTACCACCCCGACCGCAACCCCGACGACGCCTCGGCTGAGGAGAAGTTCAAGGAGGTGCAGGGGGCCTACGACACGCTTTCGGATCCCGAGAAGCGCCAGGCATACGACGCGGGCGGGATGTTCGGAGGGTTCGGCGGCGGCGGGCCCGGTGGTGGCCCGTTCGGGCCGGGCGGCGGTGCGGCCGGGGGGTTCGACGTCGGCGACATCTTCTCCAACCTCTTCGGTCGCGGTGGGGGCGGCGGGCGGGCGCAGGCGCAGCAGGTGCGCGGCCGCGACCTCGAAACCGAGATCAGCCTCAGCTTCGACCAGGCGGTCAATGGCGCCCAGGTCGACGTCACCGTGCCCAAGGCCGAACGCTGTCCGACCTGCCACGGCAGCGGTGCAAAACCCGGGACCAGCGCGGTCACCTGCCCGCGCTGTGAAGGGCGTGGCATCGATGCCCAGAGCCAGGGCTTCTTCTCGATCAGCCAGCCCTGCCCGCAATGCGGCGGTGCTGGTCAGATCATCGAGGACCCCTGTAAGACCTGCGGCGGTAGCGGCCTGACCCAGCAGACCAAGCGCTACAAGGTGAAGATCCCCGCGGGGGTCAAGAACGGCGCCCGCATCCGCCTCGCCGGCAAGGGCGAGGCGGGCCAGCGCGGTGGGCCGCCTGGCGACCTCTTCGTAGTGACTCGCGTCGCCGCTTCGCCCGTCTTCAAGCGACTCGACGGCGGCAACCTCGAGGTGACGGTTCCGATCACGATCGCCGAGGCGCTGCGCGGGGCGACAATCGAGGTGCCGACCCTGGAGGGCACGAAGAAGATCAAGGTCGGGCCCGGCACCAAACACGGCTCGATCCAGCGGCTGCGCGGAGAGGGCGCGCCGAAGCCACGCGGCAAGGGACGCGGCGACATCCGCTACCGGCTCGAGATCGAGATGCCCGAGAAGCTGACCGAGGCGCAGGAGGAGGCGGCAGCGAAGCTGGCCGAGGCCTTCAACGGCTCCGACCCGCGTGCCGAGCTTTTGAAGAGAGCGGCACGATGAGCGCGGCGAGGATTTTCCCCACCTGGTTGGGGAAAAGGTGCGCAGCGGCGGTGCGCCGATGAGTGCGGTGCGGCGGGAACGCGTCGACGTCTCGATCGATTCCGATCGCGGCGTCTTCATGATCTCGGTTGCTGCCGAGCTCGCGCATATGCACCCGCAGACGCTTCGCATGTACGAGGCGCGCGGGCTGATCCACCCCAAGCGCTCCCCCAAGAACACCCGCCTCTTCTCACAGCGCGATGTCGCACTCCTGCGGCGGATCCAGCGGTTGACCGCCGAAGGCCTGAACCTAGCTGGGGTCGAGAAGGTGCTGACGCTGGAGCGCAGGCTTGCAGAATTGGAAGGGAAGGTCATAGATGCAGCCGGATAGGTTCACCATCAAGTCGCAGGAAGCTGTGGCCGCCGCGCAACAGCTCGCCACTGCCCGCCACAACCCCGAGATTGTGCCGGCCCACCTGCTCGTCTCCCTGCTTGTCCAAGAAGACGGGCTGGTCCCGCCGATCCTGCAAAAGCTCGGCGAGGAACCGGCGGCGATCGGCGCCAAAGCCCACGAGGCGATCGAGGCACAACCGACGCTGAGCGATGGCAGCGGAGAGCCACGGATGTCCGCTGCCTTGGCGCAGATTCTGCGCCAGGCCGAGAAGGAGATGGCCAAGCTCGGCGACGAGTACATCTCGACCGAGCACCTGCTGCTGGCACTGACCGACAAGGCCAGTGGCGTGGCCGAGATCCTGCCTGATCACGCATCGCTGGAGAAAGCGGTCGCCGAGGTGCGCGGGCCGCACAAGGTCACCTCCCCCAACCCCGAGGACAGCGTCCAGGCGCTGGAGAAATTCGGCCGCGACCTGACCGCCGAGGCGGAGGCGGGAAAGCTCGACCCGGTGATTGGCCGCGACGAGGAGATCCGCCGCGTGATCCAGGTCCTCTCCCGACGCACAAAGAACAACCCGGTGCTGATCGGCGATCCCGGCGTCGGCAAGACGGCGATCGTCGAGGGCCTGGCTCAGCGGATCGTCGCCGGCGACGTGCCCGAGAGCCTGCGCGATCGCCGCGTGATCGCGCTTGACATCGGCTCGCTGCTGGCCGGCTCGAAATATCGCGGCGAGTTTGAGGAGCGGTTGAAAGCGGTGCTGACCGAGGTCCAGGACGCCGAGGGCCAAATCGTCCTCTTCCTCGACGAGCTGCACACGATTGTTGGCGCCGGTGCTGCCGAAGGCGCGGTCGACGCCGCCAACTTGCTCAAGCCAATGCTGGCCCGCGGCGAGCTGCGCGCGGTCGGCGCCACCACGCTCGATGAGTACCGCAAGCAGATCGAGAAAGACGCGGCACTGGAGCGGCGCTTCCAGCCGGTGCTTGTCGGCGAGCCCGACATCAACGACACGATCGCGATCCTGCGTGGGCTGAAGGAGCGTTACGAGGTCCACCACGGTGTGCGTATCACTGATTCGGCGATCGTCGCCGCCGCGACCCTCTCCGAGCGCTACATCGCCGACCGCTTCCTGCCCGACAAGGCGATCGACCTGATCGACGAGGCGGCCTCGCGGCTAAAGATCGAGATCGACTCAATGCCGACCGAGATCGACGAGGTCGAGCGCCGCATCCAGCAGCTCGAGATCGAGCGCGAGGCGCTGAAGAAAGAGAGCGACGAAGCCTCGGCAACCAGGCTGGAGGCGATCGAGTCTGAGCTGGCTGAGCTGGCTGAGCGCTCCAGCGAGATGAAGGCCCGCTGGCAGAACGAGAAGGAGGCGATCGACTCGATCAAGGCGGCGAAGGCACGCCTCGAGGAGGCCGGCCGCGAGGCCGAGCGGGCCGAGCGCGAGGCCGACCTCGAGCGGGCGGCAAAGCTTCGCTACGGCGAGATCCCCGAGCTGGAGCAGACGGTCAAAGAGCAGGAGGCACGCCTCGCGGAGCTACACGCCGGCGGCGGCACGATGCTGACCGAGGAGGTGACCGAGGCCGACGTTGCCGAGGTCGTTGCCAAGTGGACAGGCATCCCCGTCAGTCGCTTGATGGAGGGTGAGGTCGAGAAGTTGATCCATATGGAGGAACGGCTGCACGACCGGGTGATCGGCCAAGACGAGGCGATCGCGGCGGTGTCCAACGCGCTGCGCCGCTCCCGCGCCGGACTCTCCGACCCCAATCGACCGATCGGCAGCTTCCTCTTCCTCGGCCCAACCGGCGTCGGCAAGACCGAGCTGGCCAAGAGTTTGACCGAGCTGATGTTCGATTCCGAGCAGGCGATCGTCCGGCTCGACATGTCGGAGTACATGGAGAAGCACACGGTGGCGCGGCTGATCGGCGCCCCACCCGGCTACGTCGGCTACGAGGAGGGTGGACAGCTGACCGAGGCGGTGCGGCGACGTCCCTACGCCGTCGTTCTGCTCGACGAGATCGAGAAGGCCCACCCCGACGTCTTCAACACGCTGCTGCAGATCATGGACGACGGTCGCCTCACCGACGGCCAGGGCCGCACGGTCAGCTTCACCAACACGGTGCTGATCATGACCTCCAACATCGGCAGCGACCGGATCGTCTCCGAGTCAGTCGACGAGAAGATCCGCGAGCAGATCGAGGAGGTGCTGGCGACCACCTTCAAGCCCGAGTTCCTCAACCGGATCGACGACACGGTGATCTTCCATCGCCTCTCCAAGGACGACATCGGCCGTATCGTCGAACTGCAGGTAGAACAGCTGATCGGCAGGGTGCGCGAGCGCGGCATCGAGGTCGAGCTGACCGCCGATGCGCGGACCCTTCTCGGCAACCTCGGCTACGACCCGACCTACGGCGCGAGGCCACTGAAGCGGGTGATCCAAAAGCAGCTCGTCGACAAGCTTGCTCTGAAGCTGCTCGAGGGCGAGTTCCGCGAAGGCGACACCGTGCAAGTGGACGCCGCCGACGGGGAACTGGCCTTCAAGAAGGCCCTCGCCGCGACCGCCGCCTAGCCTCGCCGCATCAAGTCATTTACAAAATGGTTAACAAGATGCTCGACAATGCTGCTGGGATGGGGCAGGAGATCACGTTGGGACACGCAATCCAGGCGCCGGACTTCAGGAATCGGGGCTAGTTTCCGACGTATGCTTGGAAGCCTCGAAACGATGATCCGACGACGCCAAATCAACGCCGGGCGCAGGGCGCCGCGGACACATTCGCTGCTCGCGCGTATCGCCGAGCGGTTGGGCGACGTCGTGCTGGCCCTGCGAGAGCGACTTGTTTGGAGCAGCGGCGCGCGGCTACGAAGCATCTCCGACATCGTCAAGTGGCCGTTTGAGCGAGTCACCTGGGCATTCGAGCGGAGGTTGGCGTGGCCGCTGGCTGAGCGTGCTGACGGCATGGGTGTTCCACTGCGCGGCGCCGGGATCGCCGCGCTGACTCTGATCGCAGCAGGGATCGGCGTGCTTGGACTCACATGGGCGGCCAGCGGAGGCGGCACCACTACCGCCGAAAAGGAGCCGCGGTCTCCGGCGGTCGCGGCAGTCGTTCACTCCACTCCTAAAACCGACTCCCCCGCACCCGCCCTACAGGGAGCCGCTCCTGACTTCACGCCGGAGGCGAGCCACAAAACCTCCACAGCGGATACCGGCTCGGCAGCTACCGGGAACGGCAGCGAAACTGCTGCACCCGAAGCGCCGGTCGACGCCACCACCACCTTCTCCACCGCTTCCGCCTCATCCTCCACAGCGGCGAAACCGGTACCGGCCGGGCCGGCGGCGATGAAGGTCGCCCGCCGATTCGCCGGTGCCTTCGTCCTCTACGAGACCGGCAAATCTGACTCGGGAGTTCGCACCGCTTTCGGAGAGACGGCAAGCCCCCAACTCGCTCGGGCACTGCTGCGGCGCCCGCCACGGCTGCCGGCGAACGTAAAAGTGCCGAAGGCCAAGGTGGTCAACATCGTGCCCGGCCCGCGCCACGGCGACACCCACACCCTCAGCGTCTCGCTGCTTCGCGTTGGGGTCACTAGCGAGTTGCGGATCGACGTGGCCCAGGACGAGAAGTCCGGCGAGTGGCAAGTGACGAACGTGCTCGGCTAATGGGAAGACTGCGCAACACACTGGCCCTTGCCGCCGTGGGGGCAGCACTCACGGCGCCGACAGCGGCTGCCGAGTCAGCTTCCGAAGTCCCGGCCGCGACAGCTGGGGCGCAGGTCGAACCGCCGAATCTGTCGGCAGCCGACTCGGCGCCGGTGGAACAGGGGGAAACCCTTGCCGCGCCGGTCGCTCCGACAAAACCGGGAAGCAGTGGTGGCACCTCTGTCGATTCCTCTCCAGCGCACAAACAGACGGCACCGACACCCCAACCTGACGCTGGAGCGGTCGCCGCCCCGGAACCGTCTTCGGCCCTCACGATCCCGTCGATTCCCAGTTCCAGCTGCGCCGCCTCCGGGGTGCCACCGGTCCTGATCCCGATCTACCAGCGGGCCGCCGACGCCTATGGCCTCGGTCCCCAGGGCGCCGCGATCTTGGCGTCAATCAACGGCATCGAGAGCGCCTTCGGCACCAATATGGGGCCGTCCTCGGCCGGGGCGATCGGCTGGATGCAGTTCCTCCCCTCAACTTGGGAAACCTACGGCGTCGACGCCAGCGGTGACGGGGTCAGCGACCCCTACAACCCCGAAGACGCGATCTTCGCCGCTGCCCGTTACTTGAGCGCAGCGGGGATGCCGACCAACACCTACGAGGCGATTTTCTCCTACAACCACGCCGACTGGTACGTGGCCGAGGTTCTGGCCAACGCGAACTGCTACGGCTCACTCGGCGCCGGGTCCGGCGGCTTTGCCCTGGTGCCCCAGTTGCCGGTGCTCGACTGCCAGCCGGCGCCGGCGTGGCGGGACCAAATCCCAGACGACTACATGGCTGCCTTCGAGGACGCGGCGGGGCGCTACGAACTGGGGCAGCGCGGGGTCTGGGCGCTAGCGGCGATCGCCAGGCTTGAGTCGAACTTCGGCCGCGGCATGAGCCGGGAGCAGCTGCACGAGTATGGCCCACTCGGGCTCGATTCAAGCGAGTGGGGCAAGTACGCGGTCGACGGCAACGAAGACGGCCGGGTCCGCCATGCCGATCCGGCTGACTCGGTCGCCACCCTGGCCCGTCTGATCTGGTCGCGTGGCAGCCTCCGCGCCGGGATCTTCACCCACAACCAGGCCGAGTGGTACGTGCAGGCGGTCCTGAACGAAGCCGAAAAGCTCGAAGGCCACTGCAAGACCAGCTATGTCGATTGGCGGGTAGCCCCGCTCGCCTCCGGCTTCGAAACCCCGGGTCCGGCAGCCGTGCTCGACAACGGTTTCGCCAGTGCCCCACAGGACGCTCCACCAGCGGTCAAGGCTGCGATCTCGGCCGCTAACTCGATCGCCACCCTCCCCTATGTCTGGGGCGGCGGTCATGGCTCCTGGTACTCGTCCGGGTATGACTGCTCGGGCGCGGTCAGCTTCGCCCTTTACGGCGCCGGCCTACTCGACCGTCCCCTTACCTCCGGTGAGCTGGAGAGCTACGGCGAACCCGGGCCGGGGCGTTGGATCACGATCTACGCAAGCCCGACCCATACCTACGCCGAGATCGCTGGCCTGCGCTGGGACACGGTCGGCGACGCCCAGGGCACCGGGCCACGCTGGCACCCCGAGCCTCCTTACCCGGAAGGTTTTGTGGTCCGCCACCCCGTCGGCTACTGAGCTCGCGAGCAGACGGCTATCTTGTCCTCAACCTTCGAGAGGAGATTGAGATGCCGACCTACGTGATGCTTACGAACTTGACCGCCGATGGCGTGCGGACGCTGAAGAACAACCCCGGCAGGGTTGCCGAGGTCAACAAAGAGGTCGAGCAGATCGGCGCCAAAGTGGTGGCGCAATACGCGACGCTCGGCCAGTACGACTTCGTCACGATCGTCGAGGCTCCCGACGAGAAGACGATGGCCAAGGTCTCGGTCGAGCTCGGCTCGCGCGGGACGATGACCAGCCAGACCCTCGCGGCGATGCCGGCCGACGAGCTCGCCAGCTCGCTCTAGAGGTCCGAGCTTGAAGATTCTTGTCGTTGGAGGGGGTGGGCGCGAGCACGCGATCGTGCGCTCGCTGGCGCGCTCCGCCCACGCCCCGGAGATCCTCTGCGCGCCCGGCAACGCCGGGATCGCCGCTGATGCGGAGTGCCTCCCAGGTGTCGCGGCGGACGACGTTGAGGCGATCGTCACCGTGGCGAAAGAGCGCGGTGTCGACCTAGTTGTAGTTGGGCCCGAGGCAGCGCTGGTCGCCGGGGTCGTCGACGCTCTGGAGGATGCCGGCGTGCCTGCTTTCGGGCCAAGCGTGGCGGCAGCCGAGCTGGAGGGCTCGAAGGCGTTCGCCAAGGAATTGATGAAGGAGGCCGGAGTCCCAACCGCCTCCTACCTACTCTTGCGCAGCCGTGAGGAGGCCCTTGCCCAGATCGCCTGCGCCTCCTACCCAATGGTGCTGAAGGTCGACGGCCTAGCCGCGGGTAAGGGAGTGATCATCTGTGCAAGCGAAGGCGAGGCGCGCGAGGCGGTCGACGTCTTCTTCACCGAGCAACGCTTCGGCGCCGATGTGGCGGTGGTGCTGGAGGAGTTCCTCGAGGGCGAGGAGCTTTCTTTGTTGGCCCTCTGCGATGGCGAGAACGTCGTGGCGCTCGCCCCCGCCCAGGACTACAAGCGGATATTTGATGGCGACGAGGGGCCGAACACCGGTGGCATGGGCAGCTACTCGCCGGTGCCGGGCTTCGGCCCAGCCGAGGTCGAGGAGATCGTCGACGCCGTGCACCGGCCGATCGTCGCCGCGATGGCGCAGCGCGGGCGTCCCTTCCACGGCGTCCTCTACGCCGGGTTGATGATCGGCCCCGGCGGGCCCAAGGTGCTCGAGTTCAACACTCGCTTCGGAGACCCCGAGACCCAGGCGGTCCTGCCGCGACTTCGCTCCGATCTCGTCGATCTTTGCCTCGCGGCGCGTGAGCCGGGTGGACTAGCCGGGACCGAAGCAGAGTTCAGCGAGGACTGGGCCGTCACACTCGTGCTGGCCTCAGCCGGGTACCCGGAGTCTTCGTCGAAGGGTGACGAGATCCGTGGTATCGCCGCCGCCGCCGAACTTGCCGAGATCACCCATGCGGGCACCGCGGAGCGCGATGGAAAGATCGTCACCGCCGGCGGGCGCGTGCTCAACGTGACCGCACTTGGCGCGACACCTGCCGAGGCCCGCGATCGTGCATACGATGCTGCCAAGCAGATTGAGTTCGACGGAATGCAGATGCGCTCCGACATCGCGGCTCGAGCCGTCGACCGAGTCGCCAGCTAGCCAGTCCACCCAGAGAGGATGAGATGAGCGAGATCTCAGAGGAGCCCCAGCCCACCGAAGCGACCACGATGCCGGCGGTCGAGGAGGCGTTCGAGGAGATCGCCGTCGATGAGCCCCTGGTCGGGATCATCATGGGCTCGAAGAACGACAAGCCGAAGATGCAGCCGGCCGGCGCGGCGCTGCACGATGCGGGCATCCGCTACGAGGTGCGGGTGATGAGCGCCCACCGCGATCCGGAGCTGGTCCGCGAGTACTGCACCAACGCCCGCATGCGCGGGCTGAAGGTGATCATCGCCGGGGCCGGGATGTCGGCGGCTCTGCCTGGTGTCGCCGCGGCTCACAGCGACTTGCCCGTGATCGGCGTGCCGATCCTCGGCAAAAGCCTGGGGGGTCTCGACGCCCTGCTCTCGGCGGTGCAGATGCCGCCGGGGATCCCGGTTGCCTGCGTGGCTATTGACGGTGCGAAGAACGCCGGCATCTTGGCCGCGAGAATCATCAACGCATGACGCGAACGCTTCAGGCGCGCGGGTCCTGTCCCGGGTATGGGGGGGGCGCTGCGGGCGGGCCACGGTCCGTCCTCGACCCCCCCCATACCCGCGCCACCCCCGCGAGGAAGGTGCTCAGTTGATTCCCAGATACACGCGGCCTGCGATTGGCGAGGTTTGGTCTCCCCAGCGAAAGCTGGAGTGCTGGCTCGAGGTGGAGCTGGCGGCTACGGAGGCCTGGGCTGAGGAGGGTGTCGTTCCTGGAGAAGCTGCGCAGGCTTCTCGGGAGAAGGCTGCCTTCACGGTCGAGGCAGTCGATGAGCGGGAGAAGGTGACCGATCATGACGTTGCGGCATTCGTGGATGTTGTTGCCGCATCAGTTGGTGAGCACGGGCGTTGGATCCACTATGGGTTGACCTCGTCTGATGTCCTGGATACCGCGCTGGCGCTGCAGCTGCGCGAGGCGGGAGAGGTCGTGCTGGCGAGCGCCCGTGCCTACCGCGACGCGCTGATCGAGCGGGCGCTGGAGCACCGCGAGACGCTCTGCGTCGGCCGCACTCACGGCGTGCACGCGGAGCCGACGACTTTTGGACTGCGCCTTGCCGGCTTCGCCTTTGAGGCCGATCGCAACCTGGAGCGCTTGCGCGCCGCCTTCGGGCAGCTCGCCTACGGCAAGCTCTCCGGCGCGGTCGGCACCTACGCCTCGGTACCGCCAGCGGTGGAGGCGCGTGTCATGGAGCGGCTCGGGCTGAAACGTGAGGACGTGGCAACGCAGGTGATCCCGCGCGACCGCCACGCCGTCCTCCTCTCCCAGATCGCCGTCGCCGGCGCCGGCCTGGAGCGCTTCGCGACCGAGGTGCGCAACCTGCAGCGCACGGAGGTGCGCGAGGTCGAGGAGCCGTTCGCCTCCGGGCAGCAGAAGGGCTCCTCGGCGATGCCGCACAAGCGCAACCCGATCCGCACCGAGCGGATCACCGGCCTCGCCCGCGTTCTGCGCGGCTACGCCCAGGCCGGCCTGGAGAACGTCGCCCTCTGGCACGAGCGCGACATCTCCCACTCCGGAGCCGAGCGGGTGATCCTCCCCGACGCAACGATCGGCCTCGACTACATGCAGGACCTGGCGACCAAGGTCGTCTCGGGCATGAACGTCCGCACCGAGCGCATGCGCGAGAACCTCGACCTCACCCACGGCGCCCTCTTCAGCCAGCGCGCCCTGACCGCCCTGGTCGAGTCCGGCATGACCCGCGACGAGGCCTACCGCGTGGTCCAGGAGAACGCCCAGAAAGCATGGGACACGGGGACTGAGTTCCGCGACCTGCTCGGAGAGGCCGCCCTCGATCTCGACCTTGACGCCGTCTTCGACTACGACGCCTACCTGACCCACATCCCCGAGGTCTTCGGGCGGCTGGAAGCACTAAGGGACTAGACGGGGATCACGGTCAGGCCGGCGATGCCGCTCAGGGCATTGAAGTCGGCATCCTGAGTCAGCACGGGGATTTCGTTGGCTGCCGCCGTTGCCGCGATCCACATGTCGTTGACGTTGACGCGCTGGTCCGCAGCGGTGAGGTAGGCGCGCATCTGCGCCCAGGCCTTGGCGACTTCCTCGTCGACTGGCAAGACGATGATGCCGGCAACGGCGTCGAGGGTGTCGAGGCGTCTATCGCGCGTCGCGATGTCCTTCGCGGCGAGAACTCCCGCTCGAAGCTCTGCCTTGGTCACGACCGAGATCGCCCCGGTCGCAGGGAAAACCTCGCGCCTCAGCGGCCTTCCCTGCTCGATGGAGACGAACACGGACGTGTCGATTACCGCGCGGGACGGGGCTCCATTCCTCACAGGATCGGTCCAAGATCGTCGTCACCGGGTTGCTCCAAATCCTTTTGGAGCCCCGGATCCGCAGAGTGCGTTTCGAGCAGCTCAATCAGCTCGTCACGCGGCATCCACCTGGGTGTCGTGTCCCGATACGGCGCCAGCATCGCGACCGGCTTACCGCGCACCGTGATCACCATGCTCTCGCCGGCCTCGACCCTGCGCAGGAGGTCTGCAGTTTTGTTCCGAAGCTCTCGTGTGGCTACTTCTACAATAGTGCGACGATCGTAGCACCTGGGTCCCGGTCGTTCTCTCGGTAGGGTGGCATCGATGATTCTCTACACCTGCGGACAGAAGACCCATGGACCGGCGTTTGCTCATCCATGCGCCAAGGCCGGCAAGGCTCTCGATGCCGCTGGGTATGAGTACGAGCTGAAAACCGTCGGCGGCTACCGGTTGATGCCCTGGACGTGGGGCAGCCGGGGCGACGACCGGGCCGAAGTGCGGGAGCTGAGCGGCACCGACGAGGTTCCGATCCTGATTCTCGACGACAGCGAGGTGATCTCTGGCTCGGGCACGATCGCTCGTTGGGCACGGGAACACCCCGTCGCCAAGGCCGCGGCTAAAAGCCAGGCCTAAGCGGCGAGCAGGTCGCGCTCGCGCGCCGGGTGGCGAGCGGTGACGACTACGGGGGTGCCGCCTTTGGGCGAGAGGGTGATGCTGCGGCGGCCGATCTTCTCTGGCGCCGGGTTGGCCTTGTGCAGCTGGCAGCGGGTCAGCACCTCGCGCAGGACGATCCGCATCTCGAACTCGGAGAAGGCGGCGCCGATGCAGCGGCGGACGCCGCCGCCGAAGGGAACCCAGGCGTAGGTGTCGGGAGCCTCGCCGAGGAAGCGCTCGGGGCGGAAGGCGAAGGGCTCGGGGTAGACGTCGGCGCGGGTGTGGGTGAGCCAGATCGCCGGGGTGACGTCAGTGCCCGCCGGCAGGGTGAGGCCGTCGACGCTGAGCTCCGCGTTGAGGCGGCGGCCGGCCAGCGGGACCACGGGCCGCAGGCGCAGCGACTCGGTGATCGTCGCCCGCATGTAGTCGTCCTCTCCCGCCTCGAGCGAGTCGCGCAGGCGCTGCAGCGGCTCGGGGTGGCGGAGGAGGAGGTCGAAAGTCCAGGCCAGCGCCGTTGCGGTGGTCTCGTGGCCGGCGAGGAGCAGGGTGAGCAGCTGGTCGCGCAGGTCAACGTCTGTGAGACCCTCGCCATCCTCGAAACGGGCCGCCATCAGCACGGAGAGGATGTCGTCGCGGTCCTCGAAGCTTTCCTCGGCGCGGCGCTCGGAAATCTCGGCGTAGAGCAGCTCGTCGACGGCTTTCAGCTGGCCGTCGAATTTGTCCCAGGGACCGCGACCGGTGAAGCGCCTCGTCGCCAGGGCCATCAGCTGGGTGAACGGAGAGGACGTCTCCTCCAGCACTCCGGTGAGGAGCTCGCGCAGGCGCTGCAGGCGCGGGCCCTCGGAAACGCCGAAGACGACGCGCAGGATCACATCGAGCGTGATCGCCTGCATGCGCGGGTGGATCGGGAACTGCTCGTTGAGAGGCCAAGAGTCAATCTCGCGGTCGACGATCTCCTCGACGATCGGCTCATACGAACGCATCCGCTCGCCGTGGAAGGCGGGCAGCATCAGCTTGCGGTGGGCGAGGTGGTCGGCACCTTCGAGCAGCAGCAGCGAGCGCGAGCCGAGCACCGGCTCGAGGAAGATCTCGCGGCCGGGGGGCAGGCCGTGCGAGCGCTCCATATAGAGAGCCTTGATCGCGGCCGGGTCGGAGATCATCACCATCGGCCGCTCGAAGCCGAGGAATTTGACGGCGAAGTTGTCGCCGATGCGTTCGCGGCACTCCTGCATGAAGGGGAGCGGGCGGAAGGCCCAGCGGAGGGTCTGGACCAGGGGCGGGCTCTTCGGCTCGGAGGGCAGCATCGGACCGAAGGATCGCAGACGGGCTTGGCGCGCGGGTCCTGTCGCAGGGTGAGGGGGGCGCTGCGGGCGGGCCACGGTCCGTCCTCGACCCCCCTCACCCTGCGACACCCGCGCGAGAGACGACTCCGACCCTCAGGGTAGCTAGCATCGAGCCGGATGCCGCCTGTTCAGGACTTGAAGCTTCATTCGTCGGGGAAGGTCCGTGAGATCTATGAGTGGGAGGACGATTTGTTGATGGTCGCCTCCGACCGGATATCGATCTACGACGTGGTGATGCCGACGCCGATTCCCGACAAGGGGAAGGTGCTTAACCGGATCTCGGAATTCTGGTTCGAGCTGACTGCCGACATCGTCCCCAATCACTTCGTCTCCGCTGACGTGCCGGAAGAGGTGGCGGAACGGGCGATGCGGGTGCGGCGGCTGGAGATGTACCCGGTCGAGTGCGTCGTGCGCGGCTACCTCTCGGGCTCGGGCTGGAAGGAATACAAGCGTGACGGCAACGTCTGCGGGATCGAGCTGCCGGCCGGGTTGCTCGAGTCCGACAAGCTGCCAGAGCCAATCTTCACCCCGGCGACAAAGGCCGAGATCGGCGACCACGACGAGAACGTAGATTTCGACCGCGCCGCCGAGATCGTCGGCGACCGGGCGCTGATGGAAGAGCTGCGGCGGATCTCGATCGAGGTCTACACGCGTGGTGCCGAACATGCCGCCGAGCGCGGGATCATCCTCGCCGACACCAAGTTCGAGCTCGGCCGACACGCCGGTGCCGAGATCGTCCTCGCGGATGAGGTGCTGACGCCGGACTCCTCCCGCTTCTGGCCGGCCGACCGCTACGAGCCGGGTAAGACGCAGCCCTCCTTCGACAAGCAGTTCGTCCGCGACTGGGCCGACGAGGCTGGCTGGGACCACACGCCGCCGGCGCCCGAGCTGCCGCCCGATGTGGTCGAGCAGACGCGGGCCAAGTACGTCGAGGCCTACGAGCGGATCACGGAGCGCTCCTTCTAGTGGCGAAAGCAAGGGTCTTGATCCGCCCCAAGGAGGGGATCCTCGACCCCCAGGGCAAGGCAGTCGAGCGGGCGCTGCCGGCACTCGGCTTCGAGGGGATCGAGCATGTCCGGGTCGGGCGGATGGTCGAGTTGGAGGCCGAGGACCCGGCGCGGCTGGCCGAGCTCTGCGAGAAGCTACTCGCCAACCCGCTGATCGAGGACTACGAGATCGAGCGCCTCGACGGCGCCGCCTGATGCGCTGGGGAGTGCTCCAGTTCCCCGGCTCCTGCGACGAGCGGGACGCGCTGCACGCCTGCTCGCTGCTCGGCGAGGCACGGTTGGTCTGGCACGAGGAGCGCGACCTGAGCGGGATCGACGCGGTCGTCGTCCCCGGCGGCTTCTCCTACGGCGACTACCTGCGCGCCGGCGCGATCGCCCGCTTCTCCCCCGCGATGGAGGCCGTGGCCGAGTTCGCCGCCGCGGGCGGCCCGGTACTGGGAATCTGCAACGGCTTCCAGGTCCTCTGCGAGGCCGGCCTGCTACCAGGCGCCCTCCTCCTCAACGAGAGCACCCGCTTCACCTGCCGCCAGCTCAACCTAATCCCAGCCGACGGGACGAAATCCTCGGCATACGCGCGGATTTCGTCCCGTCGGCCCACGTTGTCGATTCCGGCTAAGCATGGGGAAGGCCGGTATTACGCGCCGGGTGAGGTACTCGATCGGCTTGAGGAGAACGGGCAGGTGGCTTATCGCTATGTGCCGGGACAGAACCCGAACGGGTCGGCTCGGGATATCGCCGGGGTGCGCAACGAGGCCAGAAACGTGGTGGGCCTGATGCCGCATCCCGAGCACGCGGTTGACCCGCTTACAGGATCTACCGACGGGCTGAAGATTTTCGAAGCCGTCGCGGCGGCCGGGGTGCCAGCGTGACGGTCGAGGTTGCCAAGCACCGCGAGCTGGGGCTGACCGATTCCGAGTTCGAGTTGATCTGCGAGAAGCTCGGTCGGACACCGAACGACGTCGAGCTGGCGATGTTCAGTCTGCTCTGGTCCGAGCACTGCGCCTACAAGCACTCGCGCAAGCTGCTGCGGCGGCTGCCGACCGAGGGCGAGCGGGTGGTGATGGGGCCGGGCGAGAACGCCGGCGCGGTCGACATCGGTAACGGCTACGCGATCGCCTTCAAGGTCGAGTCCCACAACCACCCCAGCGCGGTCGAGCCCTTCCAGGGTGCGGCGACGGGAGTCGGCGGCATCCTGCGCGATGTCTTCGCCCTCGGTGCGCGGCCGATCGCGATCCTCGACTCGCTGCGCTTCGGCGAGCTCGACTCGCTGCGCTCGCGCCACCTGCTCGATGGGGCGGTGCGCGGGATCGGCCACTACGGCAACTCGATCGGGGTGGCAAACGTAGGCGGCGAGATCTACTTCGAGGCCCCCTACGAGCACAACTGCCTGGTCAACGCGATGTGCATCGGGATCGCCAAACAGGACGAGATGGTGCGGGCGGCGGCGGCGGGGGTCGGCAACGCGATCGTGCTGATGGGTGCCTCGACCGGGCGCGACGGGATCGGCGGCGCCTCGGTGCTTGCCTCGGCCGAGCTGGGCGATGGTGACGAAGCGAAGCGACCGACGGTGCAGATCGGCGACCCCTTCGAGGAGTCGAAGGTGCTCGAGTGCTGCCTGGAGCTACTGGAGAAGGGGCTGCTGGTCTCTCTGCAGGACCTGGGCGCCGCCGGGCTGACCTCCTCCGCCGGCGAGATGGCCTCGGCCGGCGGGGTCGGCATCGACCTCGACGTCGCGAAGGTGCCGCTGCGCGAGGCCGACATGGAGCCCTTCGAGATCATGGTCTCCGAGTCTCAGGAGCGGATGCTCGGCGTAGTCGAGCCGGCGAAGGTCGGCGAGGTCCTGGCGGTCTGCGAGAAATGGCAGACCGGCGGAGCGGAGATCGGCGTCGTCACCGACAGCGGTCAGGTGCGGGTGCTGCAAGGTGACGAGGTTGTCGGCGACATGCCCGTCGAGGCCCTGGTCGACGGCTGCCCACTCTATGACCTCAGCCCCGCCGAGCCGGACGGGTGGATCTACGGCAACCGGGCGACGCTCGATCCGGGCGCCTCATCGGAGGAGACGCTGCTGGCGCTGCTCGCCTCTCCCAGCGTCGCCTCCAAGCGCTGGGCCTTCGAGCAGTACGACTCGGTGGTCGGCTCACGGACGGTACGCCGGCCGGAGGCGGCCGACGCCGCCGTGCTGCAGATCCCCGAGGCCGGTAACGCAATCGCCGTCTCGATCGACGGCAATGGCCGCCGCGTCGCCTGCGACCCCTACGCGGGGACGATCGAGGCGGTGCTCGAGTGCGCCCAGAACCTAGCCTGCGTCGGCGCCGAACCGCTCGGCCTGACCAACTGCCTCAACTTCGGCAACCCCGAGAAACCGGCCCCCGCCTGGCAGCTCGACCGCGCCGTCTCTGGCCTCGCGGATGTCTGCAACGCCCTCGGCGTCCCCGTCGTCGGCGGCAACGTCTCCCTCTACAACGAGGGGCCGGAAGGGCCGATCTACCCCACCCCGGTGGTCGGCATGGTCGGCGAGCTGCCGGACCCGGCCAAGGTAAGCGGCAGCGCCTTTATTCGCGAGGGCGATGCGATCGCCCTGCTCGGCCCCTTCACTCCGGCGCTCGCTGGCTCGGAGTTGGCGAAGCTGCGGGGAGAACTCGGCGCAGGCCTCCCCCAGCCCAACGTCGCCGCCGTGTCGGCGGCCTGTACAACGGTCCGCGAGGCCGTTCGCGCCGGCAAGCTCTCCTCCGCCCACGACATCAGCGACGGCGGACTCGCCTGCGCGCTGGCGGAGTGTGCGATCGCAGGGAGGATCGGCTGTAGCGTCGATGTCCAGCCGCTACGCGAACGCGGCTGTTCCCCCGAGGACGCCCTGTTCGGCGAGGGGCCCGGCGGCTTCCTCCTCAGCGGCGACCGGGAGACGCTCGAGTCGTTCGGCGCGACAACGATCGGCGAGGTCGGCGGCACTACGGTCGAGGTCGCGGCCGGCGACCGCAGCTTCACCGTCAGCGTGGGCACCACCGAAGGTGCCTGGCTCTCTCTTCCCGGCCAAATCGAGATCCGCGCCGACAACTAGTCTCCTCCCGGAGCGCAGGGGCGACTTCTCGGTAACACTGCGAGGGCCTGACGTGAAGCTGAAAGGCCGAGCTGCTGCCAAATAGCTGCACCTGGCAGGGCCGGTCCGGTCCCAGTCCACTGGTACCCTCCGCGGGTAGGCAGACCGCCTGCGCGTCACGTCCTTTCAACCGCGAGGAAAGCACGCGCTTGACTCCGCCCCAGGGGCAGTTCATAGACCGCGACGGCCCGCGCGAGGAATGCGGGGTGTTTGGCGTATACGCACCGGGGCACGACGTCTCCCGGCTCGCCTACTTCAGTCTCTACGCGCTGCAGCACCGCGGCCAAGAGTCGGCCGGGATCGCTGCCTGCGAGGGTGGCCACATCACCACGATGCGGGATTCGGGCCTCGTCTCCCAGGTCTTCGATGAGGAGAAGCTGCGGGCGCTGGAGGGCGACATGGCGATCGGCCACGTGCGTTACTCGACCACCGGCGGCGGCTCCTGGGAGAACGCGCAGCCGGTCTGGCGCGACGACGGTCGCGAGCTAGCGCTCGCCCACAACGGCAACCTGACCAACGCGGTCGAGCTCTGGGCCGAGTTGAAGGAGCGCGGGATCTCCTTCCGCGGCACCTCGGATTCGGAGATCATCGCGGCGCTTCTCTCCTCCCACGAGGGCAAACTGATTGAGGACGCCGTCACCGACGTGATGCCGCGCCTGGAGGGCGCCTACTCGACCGTGGTGATGACGAAGCGGGCGATCGTTGCCTTCCGCGACCCACACGGGGTGCGGCCGCTCTCGCTTGGCCGCCTCGACGATCGCTTCGTCGTCGCCTCGGAGAGCTGCGCCTTCGACATCATCGGCGCCGAGTTGATGCGCGAAGTGCACCCCGGCGAGATGGTCTCCCTGACCGAGCGCGGCCTGGAGACCCGCCAAGTGGTCAAGGCTGAGCGCCCGGCGATCTGCGTCTTCGAGCACATCTACTTCTCCCGTCCTGACAGTCGCATCGAGGGCAAAGTGCTGCAGCAGGTGCGCGGGCGGATGGGCGAGATCCTCTGGCGCGAGGCGCCGGTCGAGGCCGACCTGGTGATCTCCGTGCCGGACTCCGGCAACCCAGCGGCAGCGGGGTTCGCGCGCGCCTCGGGGCTACCGCGCGACGACGGCCTGATCAAGAACCGTTACGTGGCGCGGACCTTCATCCAGCCCGGGCAAGAGCTGCGCAAGCACGGGCTGCGACTGAAGTTCAACCCGTTGCCGGAGATCGTCGCTGGCAAACGGCTGGTCGTCGTCGACGACTCGATTGTGCGCGGCAACACGACGCGCCAGATCGTCGGCATGCTGCGCGACGCGGGGGCGAGCGAGGTGCACTTGCGGATCTCCGCGCCGCCGATCCGCAACCCATGCCATTACGGGGTCGACATGTCGACCCGCGAGGAGATGATCGCCCACAAGCGCTCCGTGCAGGAGATCGCCGACGAGCTCGATTGCGACTCGCTTGCCTACCTTTCCCTTGAGGGCGTCTACGAGGCGATCGGCACCCCGCCCGAGGACCACTGCGACGCCTGCTTTAGTGGCAACTACCCGCTCGGCAACCCCGAAGAGGCGAACGGTAAGTTCGCGTTGGAGGATGTCGCGGGTGTTCCTGTTCGTGGCTGACTACGGCGTCAGGGCGCGGACGATCTCAGCGGCAGGTCGCACGTCGGCGATGCGGGCGACCGTCTGCCCCGCGTAGAGCGGGCCGGCGTCGAGCAGGTTGGCGGGCCCGTCATCGGTGGGGCCAGCCGGTGAGAGCATTCGGCTCGCAGGACGCTGTGCCTTGGCGATGCGCTGCTGGATCGAGGCGGGTGTGTAGCGCGAGCCGAGAGCGGTGGCACGGTTGAGCGCCCGGTTCAGCACGGGACCGCGAGGATCGCCGGCGAGCCAGTGCTCGGTGGCGGCGTTGGCCACAACTCGGTGCGGCGCCGGCCAGCCAGCGCCGAAGAGCTCGGTGAGGATCGTCTCATCGGCGCCGATCAGGCGGCGCTTGTACTCAGGGTGGGCGCGGCTCTCCTCGGAGAGCAGGAAGCGGGTACCGGCGGTGACTGCGCTCGCGCCGGCTTCATCGAGAGCCTGCTGAACGTCGGTGCGCTCGGCGATGCCGCCGGCGAGGAGCAGCGGGAAACCCTGCGGCAGCGCTGCCCGCACCTGAGAGAGGAGCTCGATCCCGGACGTGTCCGCCTGCCTCGACGCCCTGAACGATCTCGCGCTCGTGTCAGCTCGCGCTCGATCGCCCCGGCCCCGTTGACCGCAATCGTCCCCAGACCACCGGCCTCGGAAACTGCCGCGGCCAACTCGTGGCGGCTCAGCCCCCCGCCCATGCCGGCTTGGACGACAGGCACTGCGATGCCAAGTCGTTCGAGAACCCTCACCCCTTGATCGTAGGGGCGTGTCTGAGCTAAGGATCTATATGCCCTTTAGCTCAGACACACCTTGGATGGCGGGGTTCGCGAAGATGCGGGGCGTGAGCGACTTTCGCATCGTCGTCTTGGCCTCTGGGAGCGGGACGAACCTGCAGGCGATCCTCGACACCCTGCATGGGCGCGATGGGATCGAGGTCGTTGGGGTCGGCTCCGACAAGGCGGGCGCGCGGGCACTGGAGCGGGCGCGGGCTGCCAGGGTCGAGACTGGGGTCTTCCCACGTGACGAATACGCCGATCGCGAGACGCGAGACGCCGCGATGGGCAACTGGATCGAGTCGCGGGGTGCGGACCTCGTCGTCCTCGCCGGCTACATGCAGCTGCTCAGCGGATCCTTCGTCGCGCGTTTCCGCGACCGCATCGTCAACGTTCACCCCGCTCTGCTTCCCGCCTTCCCCGGTCTCGACGCAATCGGCCAGGCGCTTAACACCGGGGTCGAGGTCACCGGCGTCAGCGTCCACTTCGTCGACGAGGGAGTTGACACTGGGCCGGTCATCCTGCAGCGCGAGGTTGCGGTGCCGGCCGGGCGCGAGCGGGCGGCGCTGGAGGAGGCGATCCACGCCGCCGAGCACGAGCTCTTCCCCGAGGCGATCCGCATGATCGCGGCGGGCAGGGTTAGGATCGAGGCAGACGACCCGCGCACGGTCGTCATCGATGAGTGAGGCCTCCGCAGACACCCGAACCGAGACCGTGAGCGACGGCGCGGTCAGGGTGCGCCGGGCCCTAGTTTCGGTCTCCGACAAGACCGGGGTGGCGGACTTCGCCCGCGGGCTCGCCGGGCTCGGGGTCGAGATCCTCTCTACCGGTGGCACAGCGGCGTCGCTGCGCGAGGCAGGGTTGGAGGTGACCGACGTCTCGGAGTTCACCGGCCAGGAGGAGATCCTCGGTGGCCGGGTCAAGACCTTGCACCCACGGCTACACGCGGCGCTGCTGGCGCGACGTGACGACCCTGAGCACATGGCGACGTTGGAGCGCGAGGGAATCGAGCCGATCGACCTGGTCTGCGTCAACCTTTACCCCTTCGAGGAGACCGTCGCTGGCCACGAGGTCGAGGCCGAGGTAGCGGTGGAGAACATTGACATCGGCGGGCCGACGATGATCCGGGCCGCCGCCAAGAACCATGATGGCGTTGCCGTCGTGGTCAAGCCCGAGTCCTACGACGCGGTTCTGGCCGAGCTAGACGAGTCGGGCGGTGAGATCTCGGCCTCGACCCGCCACTGGCTTGCCAACGAGGCCTTTGCCCAGACCGCCCGCTACGACGCAGCGATCAGCCGCTGGTTCTCGACCGAGTACGAGGACTTCCCCGAACATCTAGCGGTCGCCTACGAGAAGGTGCTCGACCTCTCATACGGTGAGAACCCCCACCAGCGGGCGGCGCTCTACTCCGAAGCAGGCGTGCGCAGCCACGTTCTTTCTCGCGTCGCCAAGCTGCACGGCCGAGCCCTTTCCTTCAACAACGTTCTCGACCTCGACTCGGCGCGCCGCCTGGTCGAGGACTTCGATGAGCCGGCCTGCACGATCGTCAAGCACAACAACCCCTGCGGGGTGGCGATCGGCGCCGACGCCCTAGAGGCCTACGAAAAGGCGCTGGCCTGCGACCCGATGTCGGCCTTCGGTGGCGTGATTGCCTTCAACCGTCCGGTCTCAGAGGGGCTGGCCGAGGAGCTGCACAAGAACTTCGTCGAGGTGCTGATCGCACCCGATTACGAACACGGGGCGCTTGCCGTCCTCCAGCAGAAGGAGGCGATCCGCATCCTCTGCGAGGAGGAGCGCCGGCGGCGCAACCCGCACGAACGCGACGTCAAACGGGTCTTAGGCGGCCTGCTGATCCAGGACCGCGACGGTGACCCGGAGCCGCGCGAGCTGATGGAGGTGGTGACGAAGACCGGTGCCAGCGAGGAGCAGTGGCGCGACATGTGCTTTGCCTGGACCGTGGTTCGCCACGTCCGCTCCAACGCGATCGTGATCGCCAAGGACGGCGCCACCCTCGGCATCGGCGCCGGCCAGATGAGCCGCGTCGACTCGGTCCGCCTCGCGGTCGAGAAGTGCCGCGACGCCCGCGGCGAGAATGCCGACGCCCTCCTAGCCGGCTCCGCCGTCGCCTCCGACGCCTTCTTCCCCTTCGCCGACGGTCCGCAACTGGCGATCGAAGCCGGCTCCACCGCCGTGATCCAACCCGGCGGCTCGAAGCGCGACGCCGAGGTGATCGAGGCCTGCGACGCCTCCGGAGTAACGATGGTCTTCACCAAGCACCGGCATTTCCGGCACTGAGCCATCCAGATTTAGGGCGAACCACGACTCTTCGAATGGTGAGCCTTCACCCACCTCCTACAGAGGATCTGTTGACATCGATCCGACCCAAACACTCGTGAGAGATGCTCAATTTTCGCGCAACACGTACGTCCTAACCGCATAGCGTCGGGGAGTCGCGAGAGCGGCGACGCCCCGGCCGCCGGACGCGGGCCCCGTCCTCACGAAGCGGGGGCTGGCGGGTTCGACTCCCGCCCGGGGCGCTATGATTCACATACGTGAGGGCGGGGCTGTTGAGGAATTCGACGGCACCCCCGTAGCGAAGACCCGCCAACATGGCGGGTCTTCGTGTTTTGACCCTGGCTTCACCAGTCACTCTTAGCCAGTCCTAGCTGTCCGCGACTCGCGCGAGTAGTTCCTCGGCAGTCTCGTAGTCGCGCTCCTCCTCAGCAGCAAGCTCAGCCTCGGTCGGCACCAGCTCGCCGCGGAACGCCTTGGCGAAGGTGGACCTAGTTGCCTCGCCGAGCACTGTATTGACATATTCAAGCTGGGCTTCAATGCTGTCAGAGGCGGCCAGCATCAGATGAGCCAGTCGGAGGATCTCGGCCTGCTCTTCTACGGGCGGAAGTGGAACCGCAACGCGCCCCAAGATCGCGAGGTTGATATTAGCCTGCGCCGTCGCAGGAGCGTAAGCGGCCAAATCGTCGCGCGCTGTGCGAATGAACAGCTCGACATACTCAGGCAGGGCAACGCAGGGATCTGTTACCAAACCCACAACACTGTCTGGGAAACACGCCGGGTATGACAAAATCGCGCTCTGAGCGATATTGGCGGCGATCGTCATACAAACTGTGCCGGTAGGCCATAGGCGACTCTGGGCAAGGCCTTCCTCATTGTAAGTCTGAGTGTGGTGTTCAACCCGACCGTTAGCACGAGCTATATCGCCCGTTTGAATAAACGGAACATCTCCGCCATACAAGCGAGGATCATTGCGCGGGCGATGCCGAGACTTGCCTCGACCCATCTCGCCAAGCTCAGGAAGCAGCGCCCAACACCAGTTCTCCGGGATATCGGGTAGTGCACCGGTGTCCATCGGTTGCGACTCCACCTCCTTATCCCCAAGGTGCGTCCGAATAGACTGACGCTTCTCTTCGAGCGCTTCTGCCAATGAATCTGGTTCGTTGTTGACCCGCCACTCAGCAGTCAATCGGCCGGAGCAAGCCTCAGTAGGAACGGACTTTCGAAGGCGCTTTAGCCAGGCGCGGGCGGCTTGGAGATGGTCATCCATAGACGCCCTGCGGTTCTCTATCTCATCAAGGCGCTCGACGATCCGTCGCTGCTCGGCGAGCGGAGGAACTGGCACGATAGTCCCAGTTGCAAAGGTTTTATTGATCCCTCCTTGGGCAGATCCCTGAAAATGGTTTAGGACTCGCTGCTGGCCATTTGGGGATCTAAGAAAGTTTGCGAGAAAAGTCGGTGACGCCCTCTCGACGGGACGACAAACGAAGAGATGCTCGTTTGCAACAGCTTCGTCAAATGGAAACCCCTCACCGACGAGCGCTACCTTGCCAGTCGTAGCACCATCCTTAACGATCAGGATGTCTCCTTTTTGTAGGTGGCCACGTCTCATTGATGAGGCAAAACCCTCCGGCACGTACTTGATATTGGTGAAGTTGAATCCCCCGTGTGCATTCAAGTGCTCACCCCCAAGGCTCGGAACACCCTCAGAGATCCCACGCACACCACCGCGAGGGCGTTTACCTGACTCCAACGAGATCAGCAGGTCAAGAAGCGGGACCTCAGTCCACCCTTCAGGCAAATTGCCATTTTTGTCGCCCTTCATCCAGTAGCCTCCACCCTGTCGAACATCTTCTGCAACTCGTGAAGCTCGGCAGTGGCAGCCTGCAGCTCAGCAATCGTGTCGGCTATGAGTTCGGCTGGATCGAGGATCTCATCTGGATCGTCGAGCTCCTCGTCGCGCAGCCACTTGAAGCTGTCGATCTTGTAGCCGCGCTCGATGATCTCCTCGAGGGTGAAGCTGCGCCAGCGATCATCCGTGGAGTCTTTCTCGGACCGCTTGACCTTGCCGTTGGGATCGTCACCGTAGCAACGCTCAAACTCGGTGAAATGCGCTGGGGTGAGCGGCCGGGCCTTCTTGGTGATCGTGGGGACATTGGTGCGGGCGTCATAGAGCCAGAGCTTTTTGGTCGGCTTGCCCTTGGTGAAGAACAGGACGTTGGTCTTCGTACCGGCCGTGTAAGGGGCGAAGGTTCCGCGCGGGCAGCGCAGCACGGTGTGGACATTGCAGTCCTCCATCAGAACCTTGAATACCTCGCCGGCTTGGTCGGCGAAGAGCACATTGTCGGGAACCACGATCGCGGCACGGCCACGGGGCTTGAGTAGCGTCATGACGTGCTGCACAAAGTTGAGCTGCTTGTTGGAGGTCTCGACGACGAAGTCGTCGCGGACCGGCGCCTGGTTGGCGCCCTTGGTCCCAAACGGCGGGTTGGTGAGGACGACGTCGAAGCGCTGGCTGGTCGGAGCCTCGTAGATCGAGTCACTGAGCGCGATGTGCGGCTCGACTTGGTGGAGGTAGAGGTTCATCAGGGCCAGCCGGCGCGGCCGGGCGACGAGCTCCTGACCGTAGTAGGTCCTGTTGCGAATGCGCTTCACGACGTTGCGCTCGAACGCACCGTCGTTTTCCTCCTTGAGCCACTCGTAGGCAGCGACGAGGAAGCCCCCGGTGCCGCAAGCCGGGTCGCCGATCGTGAAGTCTTTGGCAACCTGAGGATCCGGCTTCATCAGTCGGACGATCGACTCGATCAGCGGGCGGGGCGTGAAGTACTGGCCGGCCCCCTTCTTGCCCTCGGCGGCTGCCTTCTCGAGCAGCCCCTCGAACGCAGCGGCCTTGACATCCACCTCCAGGCTCGACCACTCCGTTCCGTCGACGGACTTGATCAGCCGGGCAAGGGTGGCAGGGCTGGCCAGCCGGTTCTGGCTGCCGGCGAAGATGTCGCCGAGGATGCCAGGTCGCTTACCAAGCGTGCGCAGGGCGTCCTCGTAGGTCTCGACGAGCTCGATGCCGCTTTGCGAGCGTAGGTGAGGCCAATCGGTCCGTTTGGGCAGCTCGATGCCCTGCTCGTCGGCCATCTTGAGGAAGAGCAGATAGGTGGTCTGCTCGATGTAGTCGCCGTAGTCAACGCCGTCGTGGCGAAGGTTGTGGGCGAAGCCCCAGAGTCGTGCAGCGACGTCGGTCACGCGGCTGCCAACTCCCTGTTCACGTCGACCAGCAGCTCGGCAAGCTGCCCTTCGAAGGTCTCGTCGGCCTTGCCCCAGCCACCATGATCGGAGAGCACGGGCATGAGCGAGAAGTCCCCACGGTCGATCGAGAGGTTCTCGATTAGGTGCAGTTTGATCCGCTCCAGCCAGGCTGCCTGCTCGTCGCTCAGATCGCGACCCTCGCTGACCCGCCGCATCGACGCATCCACGCGCTCCTCGGCAGTGAACAGCGGTGCGGTGTCAGCTGCGGCGTGCTTGACCATCGAGATGATGTCGACTAGGGCCTTGTGGTGAGCGACCTGATGGGCCCGCTCTAGATTGGTCTCGGTGAAGTGCTCGGGTGCGTTCGTAAGCGCATCACGCAAGGCAACCAGGGTCTCGGGGTTCCAGTCACTTGGTCTCGAGAGCAGGATCGAGAGCGCGTCTATCTCGTCGGCCTCATCCCGGATGAAGGCAGCGAAGGCCTTGAGGTAATCCTCTGGCCTGTATTGGCGCCCGTCGCCGCCCCGGATCAGCCACTCCGAGGACACAGTATCGGTGGTCTGCTGGGCAACGATGAAGGTCCGCGGCGGACGGGGGTATTCCACGAGTAGGCGCTGAAAACCATCGTCGCGCAGGATCTCCATCGTCGAGTTGAACTCGCTCCGCAGCAGGGTGGGCAGCCGCTCGGCAAACCGGCCGAGGTCCCCGTCGTCAACGAAGCGGGCGAAGAGCTCGCGGCCCTCACCGCTCATGCTCTTGTCGATGCGACGCAGGCGCCGGATGAGCCGCTTGGTGTTGTAGGCACGATCCTGGTTTTGCCAGACCTCCTCGATGATCTGAGCAAGGCTCTTGCCATCGTTCTCGGGCGGGTCGGCCGTGATGCCGGTGGTGCCGGCGAAGTACTCGATCAGCGTGCCGTTGAAGCAGTCGAATACGACGAAACGATCCTTGTCGGCAGCCGTCTCGCCGAGGCGGGTGCCGCGTCCGAGCATCTGCTCGAAGAGGATTCGCGATTTGACCGGGCGTAGGAAGACGAGGAACTCCAGGTCGGGGATGTCGACCCCTGTAGTCAGCAGATCGACGGTGACGACGATGCCCGGCTTGTGTCGGTTGCGGAACTCACGAATCCGCTGCAGTGGGCGATCGACGCGCCCGGTGATCTTGGCGACGAAGGTATCGCCCTGGTCGAAAATCTCACGGGCCTGCTCGACGAGCTGGTCGGCATGAGAGGTATGCGGCAGGTCGTTTGCAGCAAAGATCAGGGTCTTCGGAAAGCGACCGTGCTCGGACTGGTGCTCCTCGGCAAAGCGCTTGAGCTCGGTGAGGATGCGCCGGTTGGAGTCGGGCGCGGTGATCTCACGCTCGACCGCTGATGCGTCGAAGGCCCGCTCGTCGTCAAGGAAGTCGAGTTGCCTGGCGCCCGTCTCGGGGTCGATCTGGTCGATCTGCTCTCCCTCTTGAAGGAATATTCCGTTGAGACGGATGTCGGAGTTCACGCGCACGACGTCGTAGTCGACGAGGTAGCCGTCGCGAACCGCTTCGTCGTAGTCGTAGCGGAAGGCGAGGTTCTCGAAGTACGCCATCGTGTGAGCAGCCGGTGTGGCTGTCAGCCCAATCTTGATGGCATCGAAGTAGTCGAGCGCGTCGCGCCAGATCGCCTGCTCACTCGCTGTGTAGCCACGGTGACACTCGTCGGCAACGATCAGGTCGAAAGCGTGGATCGGGATATCGAGCTGCTTGACGTCGGCATCGACGGACTCGCCGTCGACCGTCAGGGCCTTCTCACCGCCGAACAAGTTCATCGTCATCCGCTGGATCGTCGAGACGTAGACGAAGGCATCGCCCAGCTCCGGCGCGGTCAGCATCGAATCTGGCATCAACGCGGGGTCGAACGACTCGTCACCCAGGTCGTCCTTCTGAAGCCGCTGCGAGTAAACAAAGTAGATCGTGTCGAACTTCCGGCCGGGCTCGGCCTCATAGGAAGTGAAAGCCCGCACCGCCTGCGCCGCGAGCGCCCGCCGATCTACGAGGAACAGGACCCGACGCGCGACCTTGGCCTTCATCAGGCGGTAGATCTCGTTGACTGTCATCACCGTCTTGCCGGTGCCCGTCGCCATAGTCACCAACAACCTGCGCTTTCCTTCACGGATCAGCTGCTCGATCGCCAGGTTGGCCTCAGCCTGGTAAGGGCGCATCTGCGCGCTTTGCGGCAGGCCCTCAAGGGTTGCTAGCTCGGCGTCAATGTCTCGCTTCAACATCTCGGCCAACGCTTGCGGCGTGTGAAAGCCCGACACCTGGCGCGACCGGTTGCGCTCGCGCCGAACATCGTGGAAGCGGACCTCCTCGCCGTTGGTCGCATACAGAAAGGGGACGCCGTATTCGCCCTGCCAACGCGGTGTTTGCTGAATCCCTCGCGAGTATCGCTCGGCCTGGGTCAGCGCCCCCTGTGGGCTGACAGCCAGTTTTTTGGCCTCCACAACCGCCTGAATACGGTGCGCTACGCACAACGCGTAATCGGCTGGGCCATCGAGAGTCGGCAGCTCTGAGATCGCTGCCGGCCAAAGCAACGTCTCCGGCGTTGCTTTGGAGGAGCTAAGGACCGGCCAACCTGCTGCCTCGAGGCGGGGATCGATCCGAAGTTTCCGAGTCTCTCGCTCGCTCTCCACGCGACGATCCTAGTCTCGATTCCCGGTAGCTAGACCGCCACGCTAGTCGTGCCGCGGGCTGACCACTGAAGGGATGAGTACCCCCGACGGGATTCGAACCCGTGCCGCGCGGCTTAAAAGGCCGCCGCTCTAACCAACTGAGCTACGGGGGCGCGGTGGCCCATGGTAGAGGGCTGCGGGCTATTGGGGGCGGTCAGGAGAGGTCCGGGAGACCTTGCTCGGGGGTCGAGGCCTCGGCGTGGGTGCGGCGCGGGATGCGGCCGGCGGTGCGGGCGGCGTGTCCAGCCTCGACGCCGAGGCGCAGGGCGGTGGCCATCGCGACCGGGTCCTCGGCGCCGAAGATCGAGCTGGCAGCCATCACCGCGTCGCAGCCCAGCTCCATCGCTAGGGCGGCGTCGGAGGCGGTGCCGATGCCGGCGTCGAGGACAACCGGGACGGCGGCACGCTCGGCGATGATCGCGACGTTGTAGGGGTTGCGGATGCCGGCGCCGGAGCCGATCGGCGAGCCCAGTGGCATCACCGCGGCGCAGCCGGCCTCCTCGAGGCGGCGGGCGAGGATCGGGTCGTCGTTGGTGTAGGGGAGGACGGTGAAGCCCTCGCCGACAAGGGTCTCGGCGGCGTCGAGCAACTCGACCGCGTCGGGGAAGAGGGTGCGATCGTCGCCGATAACCTCGAGCTTGATCCAGTCCGTCTCGAAAGCCTCGCGGGCGAGTTGGGCGGTGCGGACTGCGTCACGCGCCGTGTAGCAACCGGCGGTGTTGGGGAGCACGACGAGGCCGAGACGATCGACCACGTCGAGGACCGAGCCCTTCGCGTCGGGGTCGATGCGGCGCAGAGCCAAGGTGACGATCTCGGCGCCCGACGCCTCCAACGCCCGCTCCATCTGCTCCAGCGAACGGAAGCCACCGGTGCCAGCGATCAGGCGCGAGGCCCAGGCGCGACCGCCCAGCTCCCACCCCTCGGCGCCACCCTGGATCGCGGCGAGGATCTCGACCTTGCTGCCCTCAACCAGCGGCGTCGAGGCCCACTCGGCCCGCGGGGCCACCTCACCGTCGAGGGCGACGGCAACACCGCGGGCGTCAACCGCCCCGGCCGCGCGCGCGGCGTCGGCGAGGCAGGACCCGTCCGGCATCTCATGCGGCTCCCCGTTCAACTCGATCCTCATCGAATCCCGTCCCCCACGCTCATTTCGCCAACCCCACCACGCTGACTTCGTCTTTTTGCGTCCATATGCACCGGAAAACGCGAACTCACCGGGCGGGCGGCTGCGACTGCTTCGGGGAGCTCACCTGTGTCGAGGAGCTCGGCGACCGCTTCGCCTGTCAGTGGAGCCAGGAGGATGCCGTTGCGGTAGTGGCCGCAAGCGAGGACGAGGCCGTCGAGCTCGCCGGGCCCGATCAGCGGCAGGTTGTCGGGGGTTCCTGGGCGCAGGCCCGCCATCGACTCGACCAGCTCCATCTCGGCTATGTCGGGCAGCAGGCGGTAGGCCTCGCGCAGCAGCTCATGGACGCCCCCAGCGGTGACCGTCGTGTCGAAGTCGCGCTCCTCGGTCGTCGCGCCGGCGATCAGGCGGCCGTCGGGGCGGGGCACGAGGTAGACCCGCTCGGAGGCAACGATCCGTTCGCAAGGCGGCTCTCCGTCAGGCGCTCGCAGTTCGAGGATCTGGCCTTTGACCGGACGCACCGGCGGCCGGGCGCGGTCCGGCAGCCAGGTGGTGGCACCGGACCAGGCGCCTGTGGCGAGAACGACCACCCCAGCCCGCAGCTCATCGCCGGAGCCGGTTCGGATGCCGTCGATCCTGTCGCCGTCGAGAAGCGCCTCCGTGACCTCGATGCCACTGCATACCTCGACGCCCTCCGCGTCCAGGGCTGCAAGCAGGGCCGCGGTCATCATCCGCGGGTCGATCGCGGCCTCCTCGGGCGCGTGGACGCCGCCGTTAAACGACGGTGTCAGGCCGGGCTCCAACTCCCGGCAACGGCGTGGCGGCAGCCACTCGGCACCGAGGCCGAGCGAGCGCTGCAGGTCGTGGACGCGTCGCAGATCCGCCGCCTCGTCGCGGTCGAGGGCGACATGCAAAGCACCGTGGCGCGCATACCCGGTCGAGATCCCGCTCGCCGCCTCCAGCTCCGCAACGAAGGCGGGGTAGTGCTCGGCGGCAGCGAGCGTCATCTGCAGCAGCTCCGGCTCGCCGAAGGCCAGCTCGCCGATCGGCGCCAGCATCCCGGCGGCGACGCGGGTCGCACCCGCGGGCGGCTCGGCTCGGTCGAGGACGACGACACGTGCGCCCCGCTGCGAAATCCGCCAAGCGCAGCAGAGGCCGATCGCGCCGGCACCGACAACAACCGCGTCATAGCTACCTCTGTCGCTCAATCTTGCCTCCGCCGGCATTACCCGGATCAGGTCCAGACGGTCGGCGGCCTCGTTGCCGCCCTCTCAGCCATGGCATCGCCGATGCCGTGGGCTCCCGTTCCCCACCGATGCTACCCCTCCGCAAGGGCGTGTCTGAGCTAACCCGCCAAATACGGTGGGTTAGCTCAGACACGCCATCAGGCGATAATCAGGGGGTGAGCCTTGCTGCCCCCGACGCGAAGGGACCGCTGCGCCGTGAGCGGCTGCGTACCGCGCGGCTCTACTTCTGTTGTGAGGCGCGTCCAGGTGGTGAGGACCCCGAGCCGTTGCTGCGGGCGGCGCTTAACGGCGGCGTCGACATCGTCCAGCTGCGGGAGAAGGAGCTGCCGCGGCGGGAGGTCGAGCTCGCCGCGCTCACCTTCCGCCGGCTCTGCGACACCTACAGTGCTCTCTTCGTTGTCAACGACGACCCTGACCTGGCGCGAGCCTGCAACGCCGACGGCGTCCACGTCGGCCAGGACGACATGGCGGCTTCCGAAGTACGTGCGGCGCTCGGACCGGACGCGATTGTTGGCCTCTCAACCCACTCCGAGGAGCAGATCGCCGCGGCTGCCGGACAGCCGGTCGACTACATCAGTGTCGGACCGATCTGGGAGACGCCGACTAAGGCCGGACGTCCGGCCGTCGGCCTCGACCTGATCCACCACGCCGCCGCCGACGCCCCGCATCCCTTCTTCGCGATTGGCGGCATCAACACGTCCAACGCGGCCGATGTCATCGACGCCGGAGCGCAGCGGATGTGCGTGGTGCGAGCGGTCCGCGACGCCGAAGATCCCACCGTCGTCGCTGAAGAACTACGCAACGCCTTTGCCCCGCTTGGGGAGGCGGCACCCGGTGCCTGACGCGGCGCCCGACCAACCGCGCAAGCGCAAGCAACGCGGCGCCTCCCCGACCCCGCGCGAGCGGATGGAAAGCGGCTACGCGAAGGCGGAGGAGCGCAACCGGGAAGCCCGCGAGGCGCTGGAGCCGCTGGCCGAGGGCGAGCGGCCGCTGGTGGTGACGATCGGCGCCGTGGTCGCCGCGCTGGTCGCGCTCTCGATCATCATCGGCTACCTCGCTGGCACCGAGGTCAACGGCGAAAAACCGAAATTGGTCCAGGCGCTGGCACCGGCACTGCTGATGGGTGTCATGGCCTGGGGCATGTGGCGCGCCCGCTACTGGGCGGTGCTGGGCTTTCAGCTGATCCTTGTCTTCCTCATCTTCAGTGCCGTCTACGGCCTTGCACTGCAGGCAGCCACGGTCGGCCAGGTGGCGGCCACGCTCGGATTGCTTGCGGTCGCCGGCGCCTTCTTCTTCTTCATGGTCAAGGCGATGGCGCGGATCCAGATGCCGACCCGCGAGTAACCGGCGCTCGTTCTATAGGCTCAGGCGAGTGGCAGATTCCTTCGACGTAATCGTCATCGGCGGGGGCCCCGGCGGCTACGTGGCCGCGATCCGGGCCGCCCAGCTGGGCCTCAAGACCGCGGTCGTCGAGCGCGACAAGCCAGGCGGCCGCTGCCTTAACTACGCCTGCATCCCGGCCAAGACCGTGCTGCGCACGGCGGAGATCTACCACCAGGCTCAGGACAGCGCTGAGCTCGGCGTCGTCGCCAAGGACGTCTCAATCGACTGGGACGCGCTCGGCAAGCGCCGTGCGGCGGTCTCGGAGTCACTCTCGGGCGGCGTGAAGATGCTCTGGGACAAGAACAAGGTCACGCTGATCGAGGGCGACGGCTCGCTCACCGCCGAGGGCAACGTCAAGGTCGGCGACGAGGTCTACGAGGCCGCTACGGTGGTGCTCGCAACGGGATCGGGAGCGCTGCCGATTCCCGGGGTCGAGTTCGGCGGGCGCGTCGTCGACACTTGGGGGGCCTGGTCGCTGCCCGCGCAGCCGAAGAAGATCGCCGTCGCCGGTGCCGGTGCCTCAGGCTGTGAGATCGCCTCCGCCTACGGACGCTTCGGCACCGAGGTAATCCTGATCGAGATGCTCGACCAAATCCTCCCTGCCGAGGACAAGGACATGGCTCGCGTCGTCGAGCGCGCCTTCAAGAAGCAGAACATCGAGATCTCCACCGGCACCCCGGTCACCAACGTCGAGGCCGGCGAGAGTTCGGTCAAGCTCAGTTACGGCGAGAACAAGGCCGAGGTCGACTACCTCTGCATCGCCGGCGGCCGCTCTGCCGACGTCGAGGGGCTCGGGCTCTCCGAGGCCGGGGTCGAGCTAGCCGAGAACGGCAAGGTCAAGGTCGACGAGTACGGGCGCACCTCGAACCCAAAGGTCTACGCGATCGGCGACATCGTCAATGCCAAGGCGCTCGCCCACAAGGCCTCTGAGGAGGGCGTCGTCGCGGTTGAGCACGCGGCGGGGGCGCCAACTCACCCGGTCGACCAGAATCTCGTCGCAGGGGCGACCTTCTGCCACCCGCAGGTGGCAAGCGTCGGCCTCACCGAGGCGGCGGCGAAGGAGGCCGGGCACGACGTCAAGGTCGGCAAGCAGAAGCTGGGCGGCGTCGGCGGCGCCACTGTCTACGACGACAAAGACGGCCTGGTCAAGCTCGTCGTCGACGCCAAGTACGGCGAGATCCTCGGCGCCCACATCGTTGGCAACCGCGCCTGCGACATGATCGCCGAGCTGGTCGCAACGATGGCGCTGGAGGGCGGCTACCAGGAGCTGGCGCGGATCGTTCACCCCCACCCGACGATCTCCGAGGCGATTCCGGAAGCGGCACGCGCTGTCGAGCGCTGGGCGATCCACGGTTGAGACACACGTCACGCAGCGAGCCCAGTCGCGCGGCATAGAGTCACCCTGTGGCTGAGACTCGCCCTCCCGTCACCTTCTACTTCGACCTCGGCTCGCCCTACGCGTACCTGACCGCGGAGCGGATCAGCGGGCTGTTTAGCGAGGCTGGGCTGGCGCAGCCGGAGTGGCAGCCGATCCTGCTCGGCGGGCTGTTCAGGACCTTCGACCGGGACTCCTGGGCGAACGGGCCGGAGCGGGCCGAGGGGATCGCCGAGGTGGAGCGGCGCGCCGCCGCCTACGGGCTGCCCCCGCTGGCCTGGCCCGAGCCCTGGCCAGGGAACACGCTGTTCGCGATGCGGGTCGCGACCTTCGCCAAGCAGACCGGCCGCACGGTCTCCTTCGCCCTCGCCGCCTTTCGCCAGGCCTTCGCCGCCGGGCGCGACCTCTCCGAGCCCGACAACGTGCTGGTCGCTGCTGCTGCCTGCGAGTTGCACCCGCGGGCGCTGCTCAAGGCGGTCGAGACACAGGGGGTCAAGAACGCCCTGCGCGAGGCGACCGACCGCGCGGCCGAGCTAGGTGTCACCGGTGTGCCTGCACTGGCCGTCGACGGCGAGGTCTTCTGGGGCGACGACAGAGTCGAGGAGGCGGTTGCCGCCGCGAGCTAATGTCAGGGCGTGGCCGATCTCCCTGACGCCTCCACCTGTTACGAGCTGCTCGCACGGATGGCCCTGATCCGGCGCTTCGAGGAGGAGGCAGGGCGGCAGTACCAGCGGGCCAAGGCCGGCGGCTTCCTTCACCTGGCGATCGGCGAGGAGGCGACGATCGTCGGCACCGCCTCGGTGATGCATGAGGAGGACTACCTGATCGGCACCTACCGCACGCACGGCCACGCGATCGCCCGCGGCACCGAGCCCAAGCGGGTGATGGCGGAGCTGTTCGGCCGCGTCGATGGGACCAGCGGCGGCCGCGGCGGCTCGATGCACATCTTCGACCGCGAGCACCGCTTCATGGGCGGCTACGGGATCGTCGGTGGCAACCTGCCGATCGCGGCCGGCCTCGCTCTCGCCTCCGAGTACAAGGGCGAGGACGCAGTCACCGTCTGCATGTTCGGCGACGGCGCCTCCAACGCGGGCAACTTCGGCGAGACGATGAACCTCGCCGCACTCTGGAGCCTGCCCGTCCTCTTCCTGGTCGAGAACAACCTCTACGGGATGGGCACCTCGGTCGAGCGCCACTCGGCCCAGACTGATCTCTCCAAGAAGGCGAAGGGATACGGGGTCCCGGGGCAGCGGATCGACGGGATGGACGTGCTGGCGGTGCGCGAGGCCGTCGCGGAGGGGATCCGACTCGCCCGCGAGGAGCGCCGACCGACCTTGATCGAGGCCTTCACCTATCGCTTCCGTGGCCACTCGGCGGCGGACCCCGAGGTCTACCGCGAGCGTGAGGAGGTCGAGAAGTGGCAGGGGAAAGACCCGATCGAGAGCTTCGCACGGCGCTGCATCGAGGCCGGCGTGCTGGGCGAGCGAGAGCTCGGCGAGGTGCGCGAGAAGGCCGAGGCGGCGGTCTTGGCCGCGGTCGAGTTCGCCGAGGCCTCTCCCGAGCCGGCGCTCGACACCCTCTACGAGAATCTCTACGCGGTGGAAGAGACTGAGGGCTGGTACGCGGTCGACGAGCGCAGCCCCGAGCCGCATCGCGGCGAGCGCGAGGACCGGATGCCGGCGGCGGCACGCGAGCTGGCCGAGGCGGGCGCCGCCTACGCCGGGCAGCCAGACGGCCCGCGCCCCAACCCGGCCGAGGACGGCGACGCCCAGGAGGGAACCGAGCCGGAGGTCGCGAGCGAGCTTGAGGAGGCCGGGGACTGATGGCGACGTTGAGGATGCGCGAGGCGCTGCGCGACGCGATGGCCGAGGAGATGCGCCGCGACGAGGCGGTCTTCGTGATGGGCGAGGACGTCGGGGTCTTCCAGGGCGCCTTCAAGGTGACCGAAGGGCTGCTCGAGGAGTTCGGCGAGCGGCGAGTACGCGACACGCCGATCTCCGAGAACACGATCGTCGGCACCGGCGTCGGCGCAGCGATGGCCGGGCTGCGCCCGATCGTCGAGCTGATGACCGTCAACTTCGCTTTGCTGGCGCTGGATCAGATCGTCAATCACGCCGCCGCGATCCCCTACATGTTCAACGGCCAAGCGCGGGTGCCGATGGTGATCCGAATGCCCGGCGGTGGTGGGCACCAACTCGGCCCCACTCACTCACACAGCTTTGAGGCGCTCTTCCTGCAGGTGCCCGGATTGCTGGTTGCCTGCCCCTCGACGCCGGCCGACGGCAAGGCCCTGCTGAAGGCGGCGATCCGCGACGACAATCCGGTGATCTTCATCGAGCACGAGAACCTCTACGGGCGCCGCGGCGAGGTCGCCGAGGAGGACGACGAGGTGCTGCGCTTCGGCGAGGCGGCGGTGCGCCGTGAGGGCTCCGACGTGACCATCGTTGGCATCCTCAAGATGGCCCACGTCGCCGAGGACGCGGCGCGGGTCCTCTCGCACGAGCACAAGGTCGAGGCCGAGGTGATCGACCCCCGCACCCTGCGCCCGCTCGACCTCGACACGATCCTCGAGTCCGTCCGCAAGACGAACAGGGCCGTGATCGTCGAGGAGGGCTGGCCCCACGGCGGCGTCGGCGCCAACCTAGCCACGCTGATCACCGAGCAGGCCTTCGACTACCTCGATGCGCCGGTGCAGCGGGTAACTGGAGCCGATGTGCACATGCCTTATTCGAGGCGATTGGAGCAGGCTTCTATTCCGCATGAGGAGCATGTCGTGAAGGCGGCCCTCGCTACGTTGGAGGGGTCGATCTAGTGGCTGACATCGTGATGCCAAGGTTGTCGGACTCGATGGAGGAGGGGACGATTCTGCAGTGGCTGAAGCAGGTGGGCGAAGAGGTCTCTGTGGGGGATGAGCTTGTGGAGATCGAGACGGATAAGGCGAACATGGCGTACGAATCTGACGTCGCTGGGAAGCTGACGGAGATCCTCGTGCAGGAGGACGAGACGGTCCCGATCGGAACGCCGATCGCTCGGGTGGGTGACCAGGATGAGGCATCAGCCGAGTCGGCCGCGGGTCCTGTCGCTGTAGGGGACCCACCACCCCCTGCGGTCGCTAAAGCGTCCTCGGGGGTGGTCCCCCCTACAGCGCCACCCGCGGAAGAGGCGGCGATCAATGCGGCAGCCCAAGCTTCAGACCGAGACGGTCGAACCAAAGCGTCCCCCGTGGCGCGGCGGATCGCAAGGGAGCGCGGCGTCGATTTGGGGGAGCTTGAGGGATCTGGGCCGGGAGGGCGCATCGTCAAGGCGGACGTGGAACGGGAGGCATCCTCCGCGGGTGGCGCGGACTCGGGGGGGCCGAGAACGGAGGCGAAGCCCCCGCCCGCAGGCCCCCCCGAGGCCGCGACGGGCCCCGCGGCCAGCGCGGTCAGTCCTGAGACGGCAAAGGGAACGGTCACCTACGAAGAGCTCTCCAAACTCCAGTCCACGATCTCCCGCCGGATGGCCGAGTCGAAGGCAACGGCGCCGCACTTCTACCTGGAGGCCGAGGTCGACATGAGCCGGCTGGTCGCGGCGCGGGCTCAGATCAAGACCGAGGCGAAAGAGGGCGATGTCGTTCCCTCCTTCAACGACATGGTCGTCAAGGCTTGCGCGCTGGCACTGCGGGAGCACCCGCGGGCCAACGGTGCTTATAGGGACGGGCGCTTCGAGCTCTACTTGCGGGTGAACGTGGGGGTCGCGGTTTCGGCCAAAGACGCGCTGGTGGTCCCAACGGTGTTCGACGCTGATCAGAAGAGCCTGCGCCAGATCGCCTCGGACGCGCGGGCGCTGGCGCAGCGAGTGCGTGATGGACAGATCACTCCGCCGGAGCTCTCGGGGGCGACGTTCACCGTCTCCAACCTGGGGATGTTCGGAATCGACAGCTTCGCCGCGGTGATCAACCCACCCCAGGCCGCGATCCTCGCCGTAGGCGCGATCGCCGAGCGCCCAGTAGTCCGAGACGGCACCATCGGCACCGCCCACCTAATGCGGGTCAACCTAGCCTGCGATCACCGCATCCTCTACGGCGCCCCCGCCGCCGAGTTCCTAGCAAGGATCCGCTCCCTCCTCGAAGAGCCCCTCTCCCTAGCCCTCTAGGACGACTGTCGACTTGAGCACACTGGGGTGTGCCTAACTCAGCAGTCGTCCCCGGGCCCAGTCTTTTTCTGTTCGGGAGGACCGGGGACGCTGAGATGCGCCGGCCACGCGCCTCTCAGCAGGTCTTCTTGGCGCCGGTGACCGCATTCCAGGCTCGCCCTAGGGAGAAATCCGCCGCGACCCGGAGGATGCCCGGGTGCGAGGCCCGGGCCACGGTCCACTCGCCGCGGCGGAGCAGACAGCCGGCACCGCGGGAGATCGACCAGTACGGGGTGAAGTTGACGCGGACGAGGAATTCGCCGGGCCTGCTGACATCGAGACCGAAACTCTGGCGGCCGACCCAGAGGACGCGGGCGGCGGCGGCTCCCAATGGATCGACCAGTGGCTCGGGATTGCGCACTGCGTAGATGCGCCAGTGGGCTGAGCTCCAACGCAGGTCGAGGTAGGACGGCGTGCTGAGAATTAGCTTTTGCTCGGCGACCGAGGAGTAGTCGAGGGGCGCATCGGGCAGGGCCACGTAGGAGATTGCGTTCTGGCGCAGCCAGTGGCGATACGTCGCGGCGGTGAGCGGGCTGTCGTCGCCGTAGAAGATGTCATCGCGGGTGGTGTCGAGCTGACGCAGCCAGCCACGCGCCAACTCAAACTGCGAGGCGAGGTAGACGGACTCCCAGTGGTTTGCGGTGGGCGGAACCTCGACCCGCACCCCCTCCCCACCGTGGTCGCGAAGCCAACGAGCTGCCGGCTGGAAGTAGCTGCGCGAGGTCGAGGGGTCGCCGACGCTGCGGGCAATCTGGCTAACGCTCGCGTTCACCTGCCAGTAGAGGCCGCCAGCCATGAATAGCGCCAGGAACCAAGGAGAGACCCGGGGACGCCGCGCCAGCACCACAGCGGCTAGGACCGGGCCGCCGAAGAGGGCTCCGAGGCGCACCGCGTTGCCGCCGATCGGGTTGGGCACGAGCCAGACGAGCGCCGATGCGAGCAGGTAGGCGGCGATTGCCCAGCGCAGCTGCCGCTCCTCCCCACGCAGCCCGCGGGTGACGTAGAGCGCCGAGCCGCACCAGAGCGGGATCGCGACAAAGGACGTGAAGGCGAAGGGGAACTGGCCGGAGCCAGGGAAAACGAGGTTTGGAATCAGCGTCAGCGCGAGGGCGATGGATGCTGTCCAGAGGGCTGGACCGTTGGACCAGAGCGATCGGGCGCGGGAGGTCCAGGGCGCTGTGCCGCGGGGCCCGTCGCAGCCTCGGGGGGGCCTGCGGGCGGGGGCTACGCCTCCGTCCTCGGCCCCCCCGAGTCCGCGCCACCCGCGGAAGAGGCCGCTCCAGTCGACCGTCGATCCCGAAGCGGCGATTAGGACCCCGGCCAGGAATACCGCCGCTACCGGGCTGGAGAAGGCACAAGCGGCAGCTCCAAGGAAGGCCAGCTTGACCCGGCGGGTTTGCAGAGCTCGCAGCGCTGCCAGCCCGAAGGCAACTCCCAGTGCGAAGGTGAGCTGGCCGTCGGCCAGCAGCGTCACTACTCCCGCGGCGAACCAGAGGGTCGCCCAGCGGGCCGGCTCGCCCCAGCGGTCGCGGACGAGGCGGTCGAAGAAGTAGGAGGAGGCGACCACGGACACTGTGCCCACAAGCTGCGGCTCCAGCAGGGAGGCGAGCGGCGGAAAGAGGACGCTGTAAGTGAGGGTGTAGTGGCCGCCGTACCAGCTGCCGTTCCAGATCGCCAGGCCGGCGTGCTGGAACAGCTCGGTGCGGAAAACCTGGGCGGCAAGGTCGCCGACCTGCGGGTTCCAGGCCAGCATCAGGGAGGCGAGCGCGGCGCTGAGCGCGACGGCCGGTAGCCAATCTGGCCGGAGGGTCTTGGACTGGGCCATAGGGGCAGCGCCAAGGATAAAGCGACGCCGTGCAACGATTTCGAGAGTGAACGCCGAAGTCCTGGTAGTCCGTTGCGGCACGGTCCCTTACGAGGAGGCCGGCGTCGCCCAGCGCTGGCTGCGCGACGCGCGCCAGGAGCAGGCGATTCCCGACGTCTTGTTGCTGCTCGAGCACCCTCCCGTCTACAGCTGCGGTCGCCGCTCGACGGAGGAGGAGCTGCCGATGGCTAGGGAGTGGTATGAGGCGCAGGGGATCGCGGTGCGCGAGACCGACCGCGGCGGTCGCGTCACCTACCACGGGCCGGGACAGCTAGTCGCCTACCCAATCGTCGACCTGCAGCCATACGGCGACGACGTCCACGAGTACGTGCGGCGCCTAGAGCAGGTGGCGATCAGCGCCCTAGCCAAGCACGGCGTCAGCGCCATCACGATCGAGGGCCTAACCGGGGTCTGGACCGGCGTCCCGCCCTCGCCAGAGGGCCGACGGGACGAAACCCCCGGCATATCCACGGAAATCGTCCCGTCGGCGGGTGAGGCGCGGAAGATCGGGTCGATTGGGGTGCATGTGAGCCGGGGGGTTACTACTCATGGGTTGGCGGTGAACGTCAGCAACGACCTGCAGCCGTTTGGGTGGATCGTGCCGTGTGGGATCGAGGGCTGCCAGGTCACCTCGCTGAGCCGGGAGCTGGGGGAGGAACAGGACCTCGATGCCTTTGCCGACACGGTCGCCGCCCGCTTCGCCGAGGTCTACGAGCGTAAGCCCACCCCGGCCAGCCCCGCCGACCTGGGCCTCGACAACGCTAGGCTCGGCGTCGCATGAGCGAGACCAGCGCAGACCCGGTGGCCCCTCCCTCGGCGCCCGCCGGGACATCCACCACTCCGCCACCGGGAGAGCGCGTCCACGTCACCCGCTCCCGTGCCAAGCCGGGCGGGACAGCGGCCGAAACCGGTGACACCGTCCCCTTCCGCCGCGCCCGCAAGCCGCCTTGGCTGAAGGTGCCGGCACCCGGGGGGCCGACCTACCGCCGGCTGAAGGCGACGATCGGCTCCGACAACCTGCACACCGTCTGCGAGGAGGCCAACTGCCCCAACGTCGGCGAGTGCTGGGAGCGCGGCACCGCGACCTTCATGATCCTCGGCGACGTCTGCACCCGCCGCTGCGGCTTCTGCAACGTGAAGACGGGCGTGCCAACCTGGAACGACCCGCTGGAGCCGGCGCGCGTCGCCAACCAGGTGAAGAAGATGGGGCTGCGCCACGCGGTCGTCACTTCGGTCGACCGCGACGACCTGCCCGACTACGGGGCGAGCGCCTTTGTCGGCGTGATCCGCTCGATCCGGATGCAGGCGCCGGGCTGCAAGGTTGAGATCCTCACCCCCGATTTCCGCGGCCAGGAGATGCCGCTGGCAAAGGTGATCCACGAGCGCCCCGACGTCTTCAATCACAACGTCGAGACGGTGCCACGCCTGTACCCGGTGGCACGCCGCGGCTCGAAATTCCTGCGCTCCGCCCGAGTGCTGAAGATGGCGAAGGAGATGGGTGGCGAGCGCGTTGTGACCAAGTCGGGGCTGATGGTCGGCCTCGGCGAGTCCTTCGAGGAGATGGTCGAGACATTCGGGATCCTGCGCGAGCACCGGGTCCAGGTGCTGACCGTGGGTCAGTACCTACGGCCGACTGAAAACCACCTGCCGGTGGTCCGCTACTGGCATCCAGAGGAGTTCGAGGCGCTGGAGAAGGCGGCCTATGAGCTCGGCTTCGAGTCGGTGGCATCCGGGCCGTTGGTGCGGTCTAGCTACCACGCGGACCAGAACCTTCCCGAGCGGGCGCTCGCCTCCTAGGCTGCGGCGAGCAGCTCGCGCCGCGTCATCTCGCGCGCGAATGCAATGACATCGTCGAGGGCACGTGATTCGTCGATCTCGAAGCGCACGGCGAGGCCGTCGGCGAGATCCGCCACGCGACGTGGCTGCTCGAGCTTTCCCCAGATCCAGGCGCCGGTGGTATTGAGCCGCACCGCCGTGCCGGAGTCGACGTCGAGCAGCACGGTCTCCTCAGGCAGCTCACCGTGGACCGCACGCTCGGTGCGCCGCAAGGTCGTCTCTGCTCCGATCTGTACTCCCTCCACGATCCATACCCTAAGACCGCGAATGGGAAGCCTCTACGGATTCGAGGTTAAGACCGAGCTGCCGCTGCGGCGGCTGAACGCGGCGGCGGGGACCCGCGGCGAGCTGACGATCGAGGCTGCGCGCGAGCTTCCCGTGCCAAGCGGTGAGCCGGTCAGCACACTGGTCGGTGACGACGGCCACCGCTTCTACGCCTCATATGAGCTGGACGGACGTTGCCTCCTGGAGCTGCCACCCAGCGGCGAGTTCCTGCTCGATCCCGGCGCGCTCCGAGTGACGGTGGGCGTCGGCAACGACGACGAGGCCCTGCGTGAGCACCGGATCGTCTCCTCGGCCATCTGCACTCTGCTGGCGATGCGCGGTGACCTCATCCTGCACGCCTCCGCGGTGGTGGTCGGGGGCCGGGCCGTCCTCTTCTGCGGCCCGACCGGCCGGGGAAAGTCGACGCTCGCCTTGACCCTCGGCGAAGCGGGCTATGAGGTGCTGGGTGAGGACGGGGTGGCGATCTCGTTGGAGCAGGAGGAACCGATCGCCTATCCCGGCGCTCGCGGGATCAGGGTGCGCAGCTTGGGTTCGGACGCGGCCCGTCGCACCGACCTCGCTCCCGATCCAGGTCCCGGTGAGCCCCCGCCATGCCCAGTCGCGGCGGTGGTGCTGCTCGGCGAGCGCGGCGGGGCGCTATCGATCGAGCCCCTCCCGGCGACGCGGGCGCTGGCGCTGCTCACTCCCAACCTCACGCACAGCGGCGGCCGCGCGGCGATCGCCGCGGCCTTCGGTGGGCTCGCCCAGCTGCTCCACACGGTGCCCGCCCTTCGCGCCTCACTTCCCGAGGACCTCGACTCTCTGCCGAGCGCCGCCGCCGATCTGCTCGACGGCATAGCAAGTCGCGACTAGACTGCTCCGCACAGGTTCTGCACCAGTTCAGATCGAGGAGGAGAGATGAGCGACCAGCAAGCCCCTTACGAGCCGCCCACCGTCGAGCAGATCGACACCGACGGTGAGCCGATTTCAACCGCGGCCGGCAGCAGCCAGATCAAATAGGGACGATGAGGAACGACGGCCCCACCCCATACGAAGCGCCGAGCGTCGAGCAGATCGACGCCGACGGTGAGCCGATTCACACCTCCCCGGGTCAAGTCGCCAGCTAGGCGTGCCGCTGCAACGGCGCTGGGATGACCAGCATTGCTGACCCGTAGGCGTGAGGAGAGCTTCGCCTGGGGTCGGCTGCGCTGGCGGATCGGGCGGCGTCCTCCCCGGGCGCTGACCGAGTGCCCGGAGCGGCCGATCGGCGCCAAGCTGGAGCTGACCTACGCCTGCAACCTGCGCTGCGGCTTCTGTTACACGGACTCTCCGCGGCGCACCCTGCAGCGCACGCCCGAGCTGAGCGACGAGGACTGGCGGCAGGTAGTTGGTGAAGCGCTCGAGCTGGGCATCGTCGAGGCCGTCGTCACCGGTGGCGAGCCGTTCCTGCGGCGGGAGCTGGCGCTTGAGGTGGTGGAGACACTGGCAGCGGCTGACGTCGGCGTCACGCTTAACACCAACGGCTGGTTCGTCGACGAGGAGATCGCGGCTCGGCTGGGCTCCCTGCGGGGGGTCACTGCCCACGTCTCCGTCGACGGCGCCCGGGCGGGGCTGCACGACTCTTCGCGCGGCGTCCCCGGCAGCTGGCGGCGGGCAATCGAAGGGATCGACCATTTGCTCAGCGCCGGTGTCGGCGTCTGCGCTGTGCACGTCGTCACTCCCAGCAATGCCGACGCAGTGGGGGGCTTCCTCGAGCAAATGTGGACGCTGGGCGTGCCTTGGGTGCGGATCACCCCGGTGGTGGTCAACGGCGCGGCGGCCCGCGGCGGCAACTGGAAAGTGTCGCGGGGGGCACTGCGACGGACGGCAGAGGAGTTTGAAGAGCGACGCGGGACAGCGATGCGAATCACGGTCCAGGCGGCGACCGGGGGCACGCTCAGCCTGCAGGGCCGAGCGGCGCCCGGCAGCTTCCTGGTCCGCCCCAACGGCGACGTACGGCCGGACTCGCTGCGCCCGTTCACCTTCGGCAACGCGGCCCGCGACGGGGTTGCGGCCTGCTGGGCGGCGCTGCGCGAGGGTTGGGACGACGAGCGGATAAACCGCTGGGCGGCGGGGATGAAGGGGCCGGGAGATCTGCCGAAAGCGGATCTCGTCGCATATTTGGACGATGAGGTTTCGGTTGCCGGCGATCTCCAGGCGGGGGGGCTGTCGGGCCCGACAGCCCCTGCCGAGACAAGTAGTGGCCATTCATCTGGCGGACGCGATGCGCCGGTTCCGGAGAAGACGCCGCCGAAGCCCGTCGACCCCGCAACAGAGCTTCTGGAAGCCGAAGAGAAGGTGCGTGGTCTGGCCGCGGCGCGGCGCTACCGGCACGCGGCGCTGCGCTGGAGTGGGAGCGAGCGACAGCGGTTCGTGCGGCTTGCCGGAGACGGCAGCTACCTGCGGCTGAACGAGTCCGGCGCCGTGGTCATGGACGCCCTTGACGGCGGCACCCTTGCCGACGCAGCAAGCGCGTTGCGGGCGCGCTACGGCATCGACGCCGAGCGTGCCCGCCAAGACGCCGTCGCCGCGGCCCGGGACCTACAGAAGCGCGGCGTAGTGATGGCCGCAGCGGCAACCGGAGCCTTCCCGGCCGAGCCGGGGACGACGGACCTGCCCGGGCTCGAGCCGAACGGGTAAGCCCCAAGGCTTCGAGCGGGCGCGCAGTTTCGTTACAGACACGCCTGTTGTAACCCGCAGCTAACCAAGCGCCCAAGCAGCAATCATCCGTTTAGGCAGATCTCAGCGTTAAGCTTTGCCTATCTGGCGTGGCAACTTCGGCGCACTATGGGGTTTTGATACTGACTGATTGTCATCAGGGAACAGGGTGCGGCGAACGCTGTCCCGGAAAAGGAGGCCCAGTCCATGAGCAGGAAGTCGCGCGGACGCGCGGGGGCCGGGGCGACCGGCAGATCCAACTCATCGCGAGGCGCACGATCGCGGAGCGCTCGCTATCCGAAGCTGAAGCCGGGGCCAGGACTTTCGGCGGAGGACGTCGCCGCGCACCAGCGCGGGCGGCTGCAGAAGGCGATGGTCGAGCTCGTCGCCGAGCACGGCTACAACGGCTTCGCCGTGGCGACGTTGAGTAACCACGCCAGCGTCTCGAAGCGAGATTTCTACAAGCACTTCGCTGGCAAGGAGGAGTGCCTCCTCGCCACCTATGACAGCATCGTCAGCCGCTCGGTGCGCGGGATCCTCGCCGCCACCGAGGGCGAGGAAGAGTGGCGTGAGCGGCTTCGGCTCGGGTTTCTCGCCTTCGCCGACCAGATTGCCAGCAGTCCGGACGCAGCGCAATTGGCCCTGGTCGAGGTCTTCGCCGCCGGCCCCATCGTGGTCGAGTCAACGCGGCGTACGAGCCGGCTCTTCGAGGCGCTCGTGGCGAAGAATTTCACCTTCCCCGACGGTTCCTCCCGGCTGCCGCGACTGGTGGTGAAAGGCATCGTCGCCGGCGCCGGCCGGATGGCGCGGGCGCGGCTGCTCTCCGGACACGCCCGGGAGCTGGCGCTCGACGGGGACGAGCTGCTGGAGTGGGCGCTCTCCTTCCGCGACGACGACGTCGTCCGCCTGCGCGGCCTTGGGGTCGCGGGGGCGCCGCCACTGCCTTCGGCGGCTGCCGAGATGCCGCTGACTAACGAGCGGGCGCTGATCCTGGCGGCGACGGCGAGGCTGGCAAGCGAAGGGGGGTACGCGACGCTGACGGTGCCTCGGGTACGCGCCACCGCTGGTGTCTCCAGGCGCAGCTTCGATGCCCACTTCGAGGGGGTGGCAGACTGCTTCCTGGCGACGCTCGAGATGCTCGGTGGTCGCACCCTGGCCGCGGCGGCGCCCTTCTACCTCACGGCCGACGACTGGGCGAGCGGCATCCACCGCATGATCGCCAGCCTCTGCCGGCGCCTCGCCTGCGACCCCATCTTCACCAGCCTCGCCGTCTCCGAGATCTTCTCGCCAGGCCTCGAGGCGATCCAGTGGCGCAGCGAGATGATCGCCAGACTGGCGACGATGCTCCGGCGGGGGGCCCCGCCGGAGCGGCAGCCGAGCAGGTTCGCGGCAGAAGCATCGGTCGGGGCGATATGGGGAGCGATCCACCACTTCGTCGCCATCGGGCGCGGCGCGCAGCTGCCGATCGCGGCGCCGATGCTTTCTTACTTCGCACTTGCCCCGGCGCTCGGAGGGGCGGCGGCGGTCGACGTGATCCTCGCTGAGGCCAGTGAGAACGCGGACGCTGATGTCGCTCTGAGCGCCGGGAATTTCCAACACTCAATAGATGGGAACCGTTTTGCCTGAACGCTTGTTTCGTTCTGCGTAGAGCTGGATCCTCACCCGGTGTGGCGCAGGGGATGCCGCGATGCGGTACTGGGAGCGCCGCAAGGGAGAGTGGGGGGCCGGAGTCCGGAGGATTCGGAGTCCGGCCCCCCGATACACCTCGAATCAGGAGATCAGGGAAACGAAATGCCCGAGTTGACCATTCCAAACATCACCCTCCACGACGGCGTCGAGATACCCCAGCTGGGCTTTGGCGTCTTCCAGATACCGCCGGAGGAGACCCAGCGAGCGGTCGAGCTGGCACTCGAGGCCGGCTACCGACACATCGACACCGCATCCGCTTACCGCAATGAGAAGGGCGTCGGTGCTGCCCTC
>Ga0163161_10000072_pt1 | contig 102352 bp, 83 predicted proteins | sample S45metaG_FD_129847 | JGI IMG/M metagenome (GOLD analysis project Ga0163161, IMG submission 129847) | Switchgrass rhizosphere microbial communities from Kellogg Biological Station, Michigan, USA - S4-5 metaG | ecosystem: Host-associated > Plants > Roots > Rhizosphere > Soil | place: USA... | reverse complement strand
CGGGCGCATCGTCGAGATCGCCGGCTACAAGGTTGCAGGCCTGGGCGGCATCTTTCGCAGCAAGATCTGGGATCCGCGGCAGCCGGTCGTGCATGCACCATTCATCTCGGCCGGCATGCTGCGGCGGTCCATGCGCCATGAGGAACGGTGGAGAGGCGGCATTGCCCTGCGGCATCGCTCCAGCATCTTCCCGGCTGACTACCTGCAATTGCTCCAGAGCCAGCCAGCCGACATCCTGGTAACGCACGAGGCACCAGTAGCGCATCCGCACGGCTGGCAAGCGATCGACGAGCTCGCCGAGACGCTCGGCGTCCAGTTGGTGGTTCATGGCCACCATCACCAAAGCGTTGACTATCTGGCCGAGGGCCTGATGACCGCCGCGGCACCGTTCCGCGCCTTCGGGGTCGACATGGGCTCCCACCTGGCGTGGCCGCCTGGCTACCAGGATGGGACCGAGTCGGAAGGTCCCCCACAAGAGTTGCTGGATCTCGCCGCTCAGGTGTTCGGCTCGGCGGCCGAGGCTTGGCTGAACAAGCCGCACAAGCTCCTTGACGGCCAAACGCCTGCAGCGTTCGCTGCCGGGGGCGGCTCGGAAAAGGTTCGATCAATGCTCGTTGCCATCCAGTACGGCGGTGTCGTATGAAGGCCGATCAAAATGGATCGGGAGGTCCGGAGTGATCCTGTTCCTCGATTTCGATGGTGTCCTGCATCCCGAAGGGGAGGACCACATCCACAACGGGGGCATCGACTTCTGCTTCCTGCCCCGGCAGGAGGCGCTGCTGCGCGAGTTCCCGCATGTGAAGATTGTGATCAGCTCGTCCTGGCGCGAGCAACTGCTCTGCGAGACCCTCCTGAAGCCGTTCTCCAGCGACATCCAGGGCCGAATGCTTGGAGCCGCGCCGCCTTCGGGTTTCGGCCTTCCGCCGCCGTGCAGGCAGCGTGAAGGAGAAATCCTCGCCTGGCTCCAGATCCACGATGCGGTCGACGAGCCCTGGGTTGCACTCGACGATTCCTATTTGCAGTTCGAGCACTGCAAGGACCACTTGGTAGCGTGCGGCTCGTTCACCGGCTTTGACGACAAAGCGAGTGCCGAGCTTCGCGCGCGTTTTGAAGGGGTACCTCAATGAAAGTACTGATCCTCTCCGATCTCCACCTCGAGTTCGCCCCCTTCGAGCTGGCGCCTGATCTCGAATTCGATGTCGTCATCCTCGCCGGCGACATTCATTCGCCGGCCAAGCGCGCCGTTCAGTGGGCGGCGGATCGCTTTCGTGACAAACCGGTGATTTATCTGCCTGGAAACCACGAGTACTACGACGGACGCTTGGACACGACACTGGCCGAAGCGCGCAACGAAACAAAGGGAAGCAATGTCCATCTTCTCGATGGCGATGAGTTGGTGATCGACGACGTGCGGTTCCTCGGTGCGACGCTGTGGACCGACTTCGCACTCGTCATCGAGACGCCTGAAGGTCCATTCAGCGACGTCGGCCGTGCCATGAAGATGGCGACCAACCTACTGAACGACTACGCGCTGATCCGCACGGTCGACGAGTCGGCTGAACCCGACACCTGGCGCGACAAGCAGGGAAGAAAGCTGCAAGCGGCCGACACGCTGCGGATTCACAAGGCGCAGCGCGCCTGGCTGCGGGACAGGCTTTCGGAACCGTTCGCTGGACCGACGGTGGTTGTGACGCACCATGCTCCCCATCGCGGCTCACTCGCGCAGCGCTACGCTGGTGACTGGGCCTCAGGTGCCTTCGTCACCGAGCTTCCGGATGCATACTTTGATGTGCCCGTGCTCTGGGTCCACGGTCACACGCATCAGCAGTTCGACTATCGAGTCCGTTCTTGCCGAGTCATGAGCAATCCGCGCGGCTACGTGAACTGGAGCGGCAGGATCGAGAACAAGGCGTTCGATCCTGGTCTGGTCATCGATGTGCAACCTTTCGCTGGAGATGGTGACTCGTGAAGCTGCTCATCCTTTCGGACCTGCATGCGGAGTTCGAGACCTTCGAGGTTGCGAAGAATCTGGACTACGACGTGGCCGTGTTGGCGGGCGACATCATTGAACCTGGCCGCGCTGCAGCCAGCTGGCTACGCGACTCCGGCCGCTTCGGTGACAAGCCGATCGTGCTGATCGCCGGCAACCACGAGTACTACGGGTCCATAGTGGACCAAGAACAGTTCGAGATGCGGCGCCAGGCCAGTGAGCACGGCATTCACTTCCTCGACTGCGATGAAATCGTGATCGCTGGCGTGCGCTTTCTAGGCGGTACCCTGTGGACCGACTTCCGCCTGCGAATCGACAACCCGGGGTTGGCGGGGCAGCCGGTGCGCCTTCTGTCAGATCGCTATCGCTCGATGACAGAGTGTTCGCGCTTCCTGGCCGACTACTCGGCCATTCGCATCAACGATCCGTTGACCTCTAACTCCCGGGGCACGCGGCGTCTGGTGCCAATGGACACCTTGCAGATTCACCGACGGCACCGCTCCTGGCTGCGCAGGAAGCTCGCCGAGCCGTTCGATGGGCCCACGGTGGCCGTTACCCACCATGCGCCGCACCGCAAGTCACTGGCGCCACGGTTCGCCGAGGACTGGGCCTCAGGCGGCTTCGTCAACGAGATGCTGCCCGAGTTCTTCGAGGTGCCGTCCCTCTGGGTGCATGGACACACGCACGACAGCTTCGACTATCGGGTCGGCGCTTGCCGGGTGGTGTGCAATCCGCGCGGCTACCTGAACTGGCACGGGGAGTTCGAGAACAGGGACTTCAATCCTGGGTTGGTGGTTGACCTATGAGAGACAGTACTTTATCTGCCAAGGGCGAGAGCTTGATTGCCCCAATCCGGGGGGCCGAGCTTGTCGCTTTCCTGCACGACAGCCCAGGCGGCCAGACGAAATCGATCACCATCGAGGCCGCGCGGCCTGCGGTGAATGCGCCTGCGCGACTTGGACGCAAAGCGATCTCGTCTCCCCGGCGCATGCTGCCTCCGCCAGCGACGGCATTGCCCAAACGGCGCGCCAGGAAGATCATCACCACAGCGCCAGTCGCGCCGATGGCCATGGGGGATATCGAGCAGGCCTTGAAACGCCTCGGTCTCGACGGCCTAGCCCGTCGAAATGATCTCAGTGGCTCCTTTGTGGTGGAGGCCGCGGCCGAGCAGATTCGAGAGCTGGCCGTAACGCCCGGGGTTCAGGCCGTCCGGCCGAATCGGCGCATCGCAATATCGCTTCGTAGGCTCGTCGAAGGAACGTCATGAACCAGACTCCAACTCAACGACTGCCGCACAATCCGGCGGACCGAGGCACCGCGGACCGCCGACGTCTAGCCGAACAGCTTTGGGATGTGGTGGACGGGCGCGAGATTCTGTCGCCAGCGAAGTTCATCGAGATGATGGACATGGGTATCGATTCATTCTCCAGGGATGCGCGTGTCCACCGAAGCACGGTCATTCGCGCACCCGCGGCGGAGAGCATCCAGTCGCATATCCGCGTGAGCCTACAAGTGCTGGCAACCCTGGTGGCGGCCTCGGGAGGCCATCTCCAAGACGCTATCTTCCGGTACAGGAACGAGCCACTCGCGCCTTTCAACTATAAAACAGCCGAGTCACTGGTGGCCGAAGGGCGGGTCACCGATGTCCTCAATCTCCTGGAGTCCTTCCAGGCCGGGTTCGTTGGATGACATCCCCCCACACCACGTGCACTGGCGACTCCCGTGACCTGCTATTCCTAGATGTCGATGGTGTTCTTCATCCCGTCATGATCGACTACTCGTTCAGCAGCAAGTTTTTCAGCCATTTGCCGCTGCTGGAAAAACTACTTCGGGAGTTCAAGTCTGTCGATGTCGTTATCTCTTCGGATTGGCGACTGGCCGACAGCGTCGAGCAGCAGCAGCGGCATTTCAGCGAGGACATCCAGCACCGGATCATCGGAGCCACGCCACAGATCTACCCCGATGTGGCCGTCCAGCACCGTCGCCAGCTGGAGATCCAGGCCTGGCTAGAGGGGAACGGCCGCGGTGACGCAGAGTGGGTGGCGCTTGACGACTGGGCCCCACACTTTGACGCGGGCTTCGAACGTCTCGTGCTTACCGATTCCGCGCGGGCGTTCGATCAAGACGGCTTCCAGGAGCTGCGCTCGCATTTCCTGCGATTCGCCGCCATCAGAACACGCCATTGGAAGTCAGTAGCGCTTTCATACAACGACTCGCCTCAGGCAGAACCATCAGCACTTGCAGATTGATGCCTTGGTTGCCTGCTCAGCCCCTGCGCGCTCGGCCATTGGGTGAACTGCTTCAGCGCACTAGTTCATCGAACCTCGGGGCCAGGTGACTGAACTGCGCCTGCAACCACTCAGCGAGTTCGAACTCCACGCCTTGCAGTTCATTCGATCCCAACCATATCAACCCGTAGTGACTGCCGTCAGGATCGAAGCCAGCAGGTGCCGCGAGACTTCCTCGTTCCACATCGTCAACCGCTAGCACGAGCGGACTGAGGGCTACACCCAGGCCGGCAGACGCAGCTTCCACAATCAGTGAATGACTGTCGTAGTACCGGATCTCCGTGGGTCGATGTGCCGACGGATGTGTCTTGAGCCACTGCGCCCACGCATCAGGTCGGGTCTTCGACCCCAGCGCGAGATAGTCGCCGTGTTCGAATCTCGGTATCAGTTCGGGCCTCATGACAGGACCGACTTTTTCGGAGACAAGAGGCCGGACGTTCCACGTCTCGGGCACTGCGAAGTCCAGTCGTCGAATAGCGAGATCGAAGACATATCGAATCTCATTGCCGCACAATTCACATTCGCCATCGAGGCCGCCGAGATCGTCCCATCCGCAGTGCGTCCAGCCGACACGCGGAGCCACGATGCCATGCTCGGCAGCGTGGCAGCCCTTGCACATCGTCGAGCACAAATCGTAGGGATACTCCCAGGGCTTATGTCCAGGCAGGTAACGCTTGTGATGCACTTGGAGGACCAACCCGCCCAGCGCGGCCGACCGGCCGCACATGGTGCACGTGTGATTGTCCAAGCGGAACACTTCCGCTGGAAACACCTTCCAGTTCTTGCTGCGGTATGCATCCATTTGTCGCTACCTGCCTTGGTGTGATCGCTCTTAGTTTTGCTCGCCATGCGCTGAAGAGGCCAGTACCGCCGAAACGCTTGTGCGCATCAGATGTCCGACTCGCCGATTGATCAACCTTGAACATCGCTGCGCGTTGGGCTCCCCTGCAGCAGCCCACAGTTGGCATGGATGAGCTTCAGCACCTCATCCGCTTCGGTCATCAGACCTTAGCGATATCGTGCTACTCCGGCGCCCAATTGCCAATTGGGCGCGAAGCTGAACCGAGTCGGTAGGCCGGCTACGTCTCGTCTGCAGGGGTTAATCGAACCCGGGGACGATCATTTCAGGGTAGCAGCGACAGTACCCTCGTTCACCGCATAACGCCTCGCCCGGGTGGCCATGAGAAGGGCGTTGATCCAGGCGGAATTTCTTGCCCTCCAGGCTGACGCACGTGGGGCATGCACCGCCACTGTCGCCCATAGAGCGCCAGCGATAGTGGGTAATTCCGGCGGCCTGCGCCCTCGGAAAGTCCCTCGCAATTCGCTTCTGTGAGAGCTCCAGCATGTGAGCGGCAAGGCTCGCACGTTCGGCCTCTAATTCTTCTATCGTCTTGCGCTTACCTTTGCGTTCTGGCGAACGCTCCGGCGGTGCCCAGCGCGGGCTCCCATCGACGTCAGCGGGCGCGGCAGCTTGAGTTGGCTCTGGCCGAGGGTCAGGGACGAACAGATTTACGAGAAAGTTCAAGAGGCCCATGCACGGATCTTGCCGCATCGCGGCTCGATGCGCGGCACAACAGCGCCGCTGGTCATGTCGGTGATGCACTCGCGTAGATCAACATTTTTGTTTATACTGGCATCGGGCTTTCCGGATTTCCCGATGACAGGGAGCATCGGCAAGCCTCCTTCGCCGAACAACATGCGCGCACATAGACGTCGCAAGTGCGGTTGAGGGCACCAATACGTTGAATCTTCAACTTGATCAAGGAAACAGAAATGGCAACTGCAAATCGAGCGACCTCCCGCGCTCATCAACCTAGTTGGACACATGAAAACATCGGAGTTCAAGCGTTTCCTTGCCTCGAAAGGCGCCAAGTTCGTTGAGGGTGCAAAGCACACCAAAATTTACGTCAACGGTAAACAGACGACGCTACCGCGTCATGCCAAAGAGTTGGGCGATGGGCTGCGTAAAGCGATCCTGCGGCAACTCGAAATCAAAGATTGAGATGACCCATGTTTAGCTACCCCGTACGAGTGACGCGGGATGGCGATGGCTACCTGGTGACCTTCCCAGATATTCCGGAAGCAGTGACCGGCGCCAAGGAACGAGCCGAAGCGATTGAGCTGGCGGCTGATGCCTTGACGACCGCGATGGACTTCTATTTCGAGGACAGGCGGCCCGTGCCAATGCCTTCTCCGCTGAAAAAAGGACAGGTCGCAGTGGATCTGCCTGTAAGCGTTTCCGCAAAGGTGCTTTTGCTGAACGAAATGATTGCTCAAGGCAAACGTCCAGCGGAACTGGCGCGGCTGATGAACGCGCGCCCTCAAGAGGTCACACGCCTTGTCGACCTGCATCACCCGACAAAGATCGACACCATCGCCGCAGCTTTACTGGCTATGGGTAGGCGACTCGATCTCCGGCTGGCTTGAGAGCTCCCGAAGAGAGATCGGTGAACATGCCTACACCGCAGTCACTGCCACTGATCGGCACGAGCCATCTATCCGTTCTTCTGTAGCGTGAATCGATAGCTTTTGCCCACACTGCCTCTCGACAGCGGTTCGGCGCTGGTACAGGACAGGGGGAAAAAAGCCGCTCAGGGAATCGCCTCGATGCCGACCGCTGTCGCTTTTCATGCTCGGGCTCGGAGGCATGACGACAGAGCGCCGGTGCTGCAATGGAACGGCACAATGCGTTTATGCCAAACATCGCCTCGATCCTCAAAGCCGAAATCTCCCGCGTTGCCCGCAAAGAAGTGCGTGCCGAGATCGAAACACTCAAGAAAGCGTCGGTCGCGCATCGCGCTTCGGTTGCGGAGCTACGCCGCCAAGTGAATGCGCTCGATAAAGAACTGCGTCGGGTTGCGAAGGGAGCGACCCGCCCCAGCGCAGTGCCTGATTCGGCTAATGAAGCCGCAGAAGTCACAAAGCGTCGATTCAGCGCAGCTAGGCTTGCGGCACATCGCGCAAAGCTCGGGCTCTCCGCGGCGAGCTATGGGCAGCTAGTGGGCGTTTCCGGGCAGACGATCTACCACTGGGAACAGGGCAAAGCACGCCCGCGCGCAGCGCAGCTCGAAACTCTTGCGACCGTGCGAGAGCTTGGAGCACGTGAGATTGCTGAGCGCTTCGGCGAGCAATAGCGCCGCACCGAGGCCAAAGTGACACAGCGGGATTCAGACCTGCACGCCCTAGAAGCTCTTCGGTGGATCCGCAGTGAGTGGCAGTAGATCTGTGTCCATTCGAATTTTTCGACGTTGCTTGCAGCCGAGCTGCTCAGGCGTCTCTCCTTCAGGCAAGGGCAACTACGATGTCATGTCCCACAGAACGAAGCGCTGCTCGCACTCAAACCTCATGCTCGATCCTATCAACTCGCTCGCCTTCTCTTTACATTCCAACAAGGGCGTATACGCCGTGCTGCTGGGCTCAGGCGTTTCCCGAGCGGCGGGCATTCCTACTGGCTGGGAAATCACACTTGAGCTCGTTCGTAAAGTCGCCTCGCTTCAGGCGGAAAACTGTGAGCCAAACCCTGCGGCTTGGTACGTAGGAAAGGCTGGCAAGCAGCCCGACTATTCAGACCTTCTGGACCTGGTCGCAAAAACGCCTGCCGAGAGACAACAGCTCCTTCGGAGCTACTGGGAGCCGACAGAAGAAGAGCGTGAGGAAGGTGCCAAGCAGCCAACCAAGGCACACCATGCCATCGCCGGCCTGGTGAGGGACGGCTACATCCGCGTCATCATCACCACGAATTTCGACAAGCTCATGGAGCGGGCCCTGCAGGAGATCGGCGTCCAGCCTGCAATATTGAGCACGGTCGACCACATTGCCGGCGCCGTCCCACTAGTGCATGCACCGTGCACGATCATCAAGGTCCACGGTGATTATTTGGATACCCGGATGCTGAACACGCCGCAGGAGCTAGCGACATACCCCGACGGAATCGATAGGTTGTTGGACCGTGTGTTCGACGAATACGGCCTCATCGTCTGCGGATGGTCCGCGGACTGGGATGTCGCTTTGCGCGCGGCGATAGAGCGGCAGCCGGCGAGGCGCTACTCCACATACTGGGCAAGCAGAGGTGCGCCCGGGGTAGCTGCGGCGGACCTGATTGCGAGAAGAGCCATCCAAGTCGTGCCCATCAAAGATGCCGACAGCTTCATGGTGGCTGCAGCGGAGCAAGTCCAAGCCCTCGCGGACTTTGAACGCCCGCATCCACTGTCCACGGCGGCAGCGGTTTCGAGCTTGAAGCGCTACCTCTCGGAACCGAAGTACGCCATACAACTGCATGACCTGGTACATGCCGAGGTCGACAAGGTTCTTGAAGTTTTCGTTGGTGCCGCATTCGATACGAACGCAAGGCCGCTGGAGGGACCCGACGTGGAGCGCAGGGTCAAGAGCTATGAGGCCGCCTGCGAAACGCTGATGCGGATGGCATACAACGCCGGCTACTGGTCATCCGAGGAGCACGTCCAACCTTGGCTCGAGGTAATGGCACGTCTCGCCGAAAAGCCCGCCGAGAACGGCATCGAATTGTGGGTCGATCTGCAACGCTATCCCGCGACTCTTGTGCTTTATGCCTTTGGCCTCGGTGCGGTTGTCGCCCGTCGCTACACCACGCTGCGTGCGCTCCTCGAGGTCAAGGTGTTTCGCCAGTATCGGCCGGTTGCTCCGATTGTCGAGCTCGTGCCTCCTTGGGCGCTGTTCCAGATGGGCGGTCAGGTGTTGCGCGTGCTGCCTGGTATGGACAACAGGCGTGCACCACTCAATGACCGGCTTGCTTTCGTGATGCGCCCCCTCCTCGGTACCGCATCAGCTTCAGAAGAGCAGTTCGGAGTTCACTTCGACACACTTGAAGTTCTCATCGCGCTTCACTATGCGAGTGTGCAAGCGGCTAAGGACAGATACTGGGCTTTGCTAGGCCGCTACGGCTATCGAAGGGAAATTCTGGACCAAATCCTGAGAGATCTTCGAGCCGCCGTGGGCACGGATACTCAACCTGGACCAATTGCAACGTCCGGCCTCATTGGCTCGACCGCCGAGGCATGCGAGAAGAATCTGAATTCGTTCGTAGAGTTCGTTCGCAGCCTGAATTGGTATTGATTACTACTCCTTCGCCTGATTGACCGATGGCACAAGTTCCGGTTGCGATCACTGAAGATGGCTACAGAAGATTCGATAGTTGGCCTTCGCCAAGCCTAGGTCCCAAGCTGAAAAAAGCAGCCACTGGCACGCTAGCAACATCGACGCGATACGCCTCGTGCGTTGCTCCTACTCCTTCATCGATATTGCGGCTGGCATGTTCCCGCACTGATTCATCAGCCATTTGCCTTGCTCACCGCTTTGCGGGACAAGATGCGTCGCTGGGTTTTGGGTATCGCGTGTGCCGACAGGCTGCGTAGTTTTCTTCAGCTCGTCAATCCGCTGCGAGACGATCACGTCTTCTTTTGGCAGGGAGACGTTGAGGGCTCTTTCTCGATCTGGCCAATTTCCGGAGGATGTGAACGATGAAACGAAGAAGAAGTTCGGAGTTCCTATGCGAGAGCGAACGATGACTGGGCATACCAAATTACCGCCAGCTGCCTTCTCAGGTTTGCACACCACATGGCCCGAACTCCGGTTGAGAATGTCACATCCCCTATCGGTGACGAACAACTTAGCGGGATAGTTACCCCAGCCCGCCTTCTTCAACATCAATTTGGAGATGGAGGTCATTCCCCCCGTCCCCACCAACAAGATGGTGGCGACAAGGAAAGCCCCCACCAACATGACGCGGATGATTTCCACGGATTTGATGCGGACCGCGAGCATGGTGACAGCAGAGGCGTACACCGTCCACAGCGCAAGGGTGGCTGTGAGATCGCCCACCGTCAGGCTTTCCGGCGCGACGATCTGAATTGCCGTGATAACAAGATATCCAGATAGAGCCGTCAGCACAACGGCGTTCCACGCAAGCGTCGCCCATTCGGAAATCGCCTTCGCTCGATCCGGAACCAAACGGCGCAACATCGACATCCGGACGGCAGCCAGAAGAGGTCCCAGTGCCGTCAATAGCACCGCAGCATATCCAACGCTGCCCTCCCAGAATGAGACCCAGTTCATGGATGCCCAAAGCAAGAGCGAGATACAGATGCCCGGTGCCACATAGATTAGCGCCACCCACCAATCCGATTGCCACGCTGGGGCAGTGGGCTTGGAGCGGGCCAGTAAACCGCCGGCAATAGGCATGCTCGCGAGAAAGAACGTCAGCACGAATCCTCCCACCGCAATGGTTCCGAGCAAAGGCAGCATGCTGGGAACATCAAGTTGTGGCAGTTCTCCAATACCCCAGAAGACGGGTACCAGCAGAAAAGAACCAAAGGTCAACGTCGCTGTGCCAAGAACCTTGAACGGGTTTTGCTTGAAGTTGTCAACAAGCCAAGCAGCAAACGTAGTGAACGGGCGAGTAGGGTTTGGGGAAATGGGGACGGTCATGATCTTCTGATATAGCTTTTAAACGTGCGACTGGCCGAGTAGCTGACCCCCTAGACCCGAGTGAGCTTGCTCGCCGGTCGCCGTCGGGCGAGCGCCAAGTTGGCCGTCATCATGGCCGCGACCAGCGTGACCAGCCACGAGAAGTACACCCACAGCAGGAACATGGGGAGCGCCGCGAATGCCCCGTACAGCGCCTTGTACGTCGGCACCTTGACGAGATAGGTGGTGAAGCCGCGCTTGCCGAGTTCGAAGGCGACGCTGGCGATCAAGCCGCCCGCGAAGGCGTCGCGCAGCAGCACTTTGGTGTTCGGAACGAGATAGAACATGCTCGTCAGCGCAGTGACGCCGAGCATGAGCGGTCCTAAGTCGAGCACGAATGCGAGCGAGGGCGGCAGCGCGCCGATCAGCCCCATGGAAATGCCCAGCAGATACGACGTGGCCCACAGGCTCAGGCCCAGGACGGGTGGTCCCACGGCCAACATCAGCAGGTACAGGCCGACCCTCTTGAAGAACGGCCGATTCTTCTGGACCTTCCACATCTGGTTCAGCGCGTTCTCTACGGTGAGAAGCATCGCGATGGCTGTGCCCAACAAAAAGAGCGAACCGATCCAGGTCAGACCGCTGGCATTCGCGGCGAACTGGTTCAGGTATTTCAGTACCGTACGTGCAATGTCCGCGGGAAGCAGCCTGTTCAGCAAGAACTCCTGAAACGCATCCTTGAACCGCGTGAAGGCCGGGAATCGCGTGAACAGCGCGAAGCTCGTAGCCAACACGGGGACGATCGAAAGCAAGGTGGTGAACGCCAGACTTCCAGCGACTTGGGGCAGGCGCTCTTTGCGGGCGCGTTCGATCGTCAAACGGGTCAGGGTAAACATGCATGCCTCGCTAAGGAAGTGCGGAGGAATCGGAAGGTAAGGATGAGCTTCATATTCGTTATGCTCATCCGTCGTTGGATCACGGTTGTGGATGCGGGAGCCGCCTTGGGATCAATAACTTCTCTGGCGTGGCCTGAGGTCTTGGGGCCACTAGCTTTCTTGTGCGCTGTTGCGTGGGTCGCATGGATTTTGCGCGGTAACGACCGCAATGGCCGTTCGCCTCCAGGAGCGCGAGAGGGAACCGAACTTCCCGAATCAAAAGCGCATGGCTCGGTGCAAGACATCATTTGGGGCATAAGCACCGACAAATCTGCAGCATCGAATCGCGCTACCGAAGCTTCCCACGCCCCCACTGCTCTCCATGCAGATGCGAGGATCGCGCCTAGGCTGCAAGAACCTCACCACGAACCACCCTCGGCGTCGTCAGCCGGGTTGGGCGAGTTTCCCGCTCAAAGTCAACTGGCTTCGCGCTCAGAAGGTACGCTCGGTGCTTCCTTTACAGACGACTCGGATCATTTTCTCCGCCATGCTGGCCAGGTCGGGTACATCTACGTCATGCGCAGCGAATTTCATCGAGAGCATGTCTTCAAGGTCGGATACACAACGCAAGATCCGGCCGCTCGCAGAATTGATGACCTTGCCCTTGGAATCCGTACCCCATAGCCGAGCTCATGAGTTGGCTTGCCTTGGCTGATTGGCAAGCCAGTCCTGCTCGAACTGCATCGGGCTGATGTAGGCCAGCGTCGAGTGCAGCCGGGCGCGGTTGTACCAGAGCAGCCAGTCGATGATCTCGTCCTTCGCCTCGCGCCTGGTCTTCAAGCGCTGACCGTGCAGTCGCTCCACCTTCAACGACCCGAACAGCGTCTCGCTGCACGCGTTGTCCCAGCAGTTGCCTTTGCGGCTCATCGAACTGGTGATGCCGTACTCGGCGAGCAAGGTCCTGAAGTCGTGGCTGGCGTATTGGCTGCCCCTGTCGCTGTGGAAGATCAATCCGACCTGCTTGCCCGGATGCCGCTTGAACCACGCCATGCGCAGTGCGTCGATCACGATGTCACGCGTCATGTCCTGGCGCAGCGACCAGCCCACCACCTGGCGACTGAACAGGTCGATCACCACCGCCAGGAACAACCAGCCCTCGTCGGTCGCGATGTAGGTGATGTCGCCCACCCAGACCTTGTCAGGCTCGCTCACGGTGAACTCGCGGTTGAGCACGTTGGGTGAGATCGGCAGATCGTGGCGGCTGTCGGTGGTGACTTTGACGCGGCGCTTGCCTCGGGCGCGGATGCCGTGCAACTGCATGAGCTTTTGAATCCGCTCCTTGCCCACGCGCACGCCTCGGGCCAGCAACTCCTTCCAGATGCGCGGCCAGCCGTAGCAACCGCGTGTCTCGGCGTAAATGGCCTTGATATGCACCAGCAAAGCATCGTCACTCAGGTGGCGCCGCTGAGCACCGCAGGCCTTGCGAACGAAGTGCTCGTGGTATCCCGCCATGCTGATTCGCAACACCCGGCATTGCACCGAGATCGGCCACACCCGTCGATGACGTTGGACGAAGGCGTACTTCACCGCTGCGCTTTCGCGAAGTACGCCGTCGCTTTTTCCAGGATGTCGCGCTCCATCTTCACGCGCGCCAGCTCGGCACGCAGCCGACTGATCTCCATCTGTTCGGCACTCACCACCTTGCTGTCAGCGCCGATGAGCTTGCCTTCGCGCTGCGCCTTGACCCAGTTGAACAAGGTCTGCTCGATCACGCCCAATGTGCGCGCCGCCGCCGCGATGCTCTGGCCGCCCTCGACCAGCCTCACGGCCTCCTGCTTGAATTCGAGCGTGTAGCGCGCTCTCGTTGTCTTTGTCATTTCCGTTCTCCTTGCTTGAATTGAAACACTCAGCAAGGGGTACGTTTTTCGGGGGCAAGGTCAGGGAGTACTTTCATGGAGGGGAGGACGCTCTGCTTGCCGCGGTGGCCGCCATCACGAATTCGGTTGTCGACGGTGTGAAGCACGCCTCATGCGTCTTGGATCGAACCCATTGGGAGAAATCTCCGGCAATGCCCGGGGCGCACGTTGTGCCATGCAGGGTACCGGCACGGCCCTCGCCCGGTGGAGGCTGGTTGTACGTGCTTCGGAATTTTTGGCATCGGGAAGGTGTGCACAAGGTTGTTTGCAGCCGCCGCGACATCAGCACGGTCCTCGGTCGTCTCAACAACATGCAAAAGCGCGCAACCTCTCAGTTAGGTTTCTACGAGGTCATCGCGGCCAAGGGGGTGCATTCGGTGCCAGCAGAGCGTGCACGGCTGAACGCTGTCATCGGTGATATTCGGATTGATAGAGGACGCCACTTTGTCGACGTGCCCTTCTCCGAGCTCGAGCGCCGCCTCCTTAAGATCGGCGAAGGGCAGACTCACGCCGAATCTCCGCAGCCCAGCGAGCGACCGCGGGGCCAGATGCGTGCTCCGGGGCCGTCCAGCGCGCATGCGGCGACCAAGTCGCTGACCGGAGCGTTGAGACGCAAGCCAAAGCTCGTTGAAACCGCTACCGATCTTTTCGGCTCGGTGAGCGGGGATTCGCCTCTCGACGAAACGCCCAAGGCCGCGACCGACCCGGGTTGGCAGGCTTGGACAGTGCGCTGCGATGCCTGCAAGGCACTCGTGCCTTACATCGCACGGATGGATGAACAGATGGACGTGCCGTGCCAAGACTGCTCCTACACCATGCGCATGCGGCCGGGTAAGCACGCGCTATGAGCATCAAGCCGAAGAAAGACGTAACAGAACCGGCCTTTGGAAACGAGGGAAAGCTTTCCCGCGCGGCTTAGACTTCTCCCATGCCGGTCGGCCAATACATTCCCTTCGGACTTCGCCCTGACGGCTCGCTTATCGATCCGTTCACCGCCGAACGAGGTCTGGCCTGCGACTGCGTCTGCCCCGGATGCCGACAGCCGTTGATGACACGGCAGGGGGAGATTCGGGTCCACCATTTCAGCCACGTCGGCGACCACCGCTGCTCCAACGGACAGACGTCGGCCCTGCTTCTGGCAGCAAAGCAAGCTCTTGCAGAGGAGCGCCGCATCGCGGTTCCGGAGCTTGTCGTCACGGTGTACGACGCGTCACCCTTTGGCAAACCTCATCAGAAGACATCCCGCGTTGCCCAGGCCTCGTGGACATTCGAGTCCGTCGTCCTCGAAAAGCCATTCGGAACGTACAGAGCGGACGCTTTCGGCTTGCGCGGCGACGGCACCCCGGGGATCGTGGAGTTCCGCATCACCAGTCAAGCCAGCGACGACAAGCGACGCGCCTACCAGGACGCAGACATTGCGGCCGTGGAGGTCGACCTCCGCCCGCTACTTGGTCGGTCGCTCACCCTCAAGCAATTGGCGATCGAAGTCTGTGACAGTTTCGCGAATCGCGTCTGGCTGCATCACCCGGCGGCGGCTGCGATCGAGAGGGACTTGAAAGCGCAATTCCGTACGCTGCGCAACCCGCCTCCATTCGTGGCTCCAAGAACCGGTTCCGGTCCAGTTCTTTTTCCCGGACGGCGCGGAACTGATCTGAATTACCTGGACGCCGAGCGCCTCGCGACCCGCAGGGAGCATGAGCGCTACCGAGCGCTGTCCCTCGAACAAAAATGGGCGGAGTTGCACGCTGCCTTGGGCGGAGCGCCGGAGAACTGGCCGGGCGTGTTCGCAGTCGTGCTGCCCAACTCCGCACCATCAATCAATGCGCCGGCAGCCCTTTGGCAGGGTGCTCTTTTTCAGCACTTCGTGCTCGGCGCATTGACCGACCCGCGAAGGCGTGACCAGAGCTTTTCGTTGGCGGCCGTGAATGGGTGGACAGACGCGCGTTTTGGCGTGGTGCCGGGAACATCAATGGCCGGCCTGTTCTCCGAGGTCGACCGCTTCGTCTCGCATCTTGTCGCGCAGCAGTTCCTTCGTTATTCAAGCGAGCGATACGTCGTCACCCACGATTCGCTTGAACCAAATGACAGGTGAGTGCAGCCAAATGAGGGCTACACCTCGGCAGCGTCCATGGTGGTGGCCGCTTCTCGGAGCTTCTCGAGGCACTCCCCTTCTGGAATCCGAGGACCTTCCACCGGGGCACCGCGAAAGGCAACTTCTCGATCATGATCTTGCCCCCGTATTTCAGGACACGGGCTATTCGCAATGTAGCGTCTGCTCGATCTGAGCAAGGCGCTGGTGGGCAGCGCGATGCTGCCTGAACTCCCTGGGTGATTTCATCTTCAATGCCGAGTGCGGATGCACCTCGTTGAAGTGCTCGAAGGCGGCGGCCATCTGCGCCATCACCGTTCTCGCATCGGCAAGGTCCATGCGGCTGACGTAGGACGGCGCAGCTCAGCAGGGCGCCGTCGGTGCTTCGCTGAATCAACGTGTGCTTTGCGACAAAGACGTCGACACCGGCTTCCTCGTGCATCTTCTCCAGCGCCGTCTGCTGGTAGGCGTCGTCATCTGCACGATCTTCGCGCTGCAATGTTCCGCCAACGCGGCGGGGTCGTTAGCACCGCAGACTAGTAAGCATGTTCGGTTGGGGACAGCCCAGTGCGTACGACCTCAGCATCACGCCGAGATGTTCAGCGAATGTTTTGCAGCGAGCAGTTGAATCCGCCGGCCGGGCTGTGTTTCCTGATGAGCAGCCTTGGCATGTTCTTCGTCAGGGGCCTATTGCGGTGCAGCAAAGGAGCACGTAATGCGTTGCATCCAGTTGTTGCCTCTTTATTGCGTCAGGGTTAGCATGTAACAACCTGAAAGGAGCACTCGATGGACTTCGTAGAAGATCAATTGCAACTAGATGAGGCTGAGAAGGAGGGCGTGCGGGATGCCGTGTTGCGCGGAAAGCCAACCAACCCGGCCCTCCAGCGACTCCAGACGCGCGTCTTGCAAAGCGCCGATCCAGGTGAAGTCATAACGAGCTATGACCGTATGCATCATCGACACAGTCGTTCGTAGTGCCCGCAGTTCTGGGTGATGCAAAGCTCACCTCGTTTCTGTTAAAGGTCGCCTCCAGGTGCAATCTAGACTGCGACTACTGCTACGTTTACCACCACGCTGACCAAAGTTGGCGTTCGATGCCCAAGCTGTTAGGCGTGTCGGAGCGGAATGCCTTTGCCAGTCGCCTTGCAGAGTATGTCCGTGTTGCGGAACTAAAACGCTGCGTCATTGTGTTCCACGGGGGCGAGCCCCTGCTGGCGGGTGTTGACGCACTGGTGGATTTCACAAAGCAGTTGCGTGGCGCTGTTGGCCCCGACGTTCAACTGGACGTCGGCCTTCAAACCAACGGTTTGCTCCTCACCCGCGAAATCCTTGCGCAATTCAAGGACGCGAAGATTGCCGTTTCGCTGAGCTTAGATGGTCCAGCCGAGGCCAACGACCTGCACCGTACTTCCAAGACGGGGCGATCCAGCTTCAGGCGAGTTTTGGCGGGTCTCGAGGCGCTCAAATCCGTCCCTGAGGTATTTGCTGGAGTCATTGCAGTCATAGATCCTAGGGTAGAGCCGCGAGTCTTGTTCGATTTCTTCGCAGCGCACGATGTGCCGAAGCTCGATTTCTTGCTGCCCGACGCCCATCATCTGCGACAGCCACCCGGTCGACCGGAGGAGCCAGACCTCTATGAACGTTGGCTGCTTTCCGCATTTGATCTATGGCTGGACGAGTATCCCCAGCTGCGTCTCCGGACTTTTGAGGCGCTGCTCGATGCAGCGGCCGGCTTGCCATCTCAGACCGACGCGTTTGGATTCGGAGACGTGAGTCTCATCACTATCGAGACCGATGGCAGCTATCACGATCTCGACGTGCTGAAAGTGGTCGGCCAAGGCGCGACGCGCCTCTCCGGTTCGGTACACGACACGTCGATTCTCGAGGTTGCTCGCTCTCCCCACATACAAACCCATAGGCAACTGCTGCGGAAAGAAGGGCTCTGCCAGACCTGCCAGCAATGTGATGTTGTGGAAGTGTGCGGCGGCGGTTCGCTGCCGCATCGACATCATCTCAATGGTTTTCGCAATCCCACTGTCTATTGCCGTGAGATGCGGTCGCTCGTAAAGCATGTCAAGCGTAGGCTGACAGAGGCACTCTCGAGTGACGTCGTGCCTGTGGCCCCAACGATTTCTCAGGTGCCCGCATGGAACGGTGATCCAGCTCGATTCGAGCGAGCAGAAAGCGCGTTGCCTGACATGACTATGCTGTGGTCACTTGCCTGTGCGAGTCAGGCCTTGGATCTGCGTAGCGCTCTTGCTACCTTTTCAGATTCGGAAGGCACGACGGATCAAGGATTCGAAGCGATATCAGACCGCATGGTTGAAGGTCTGGCTCGCAGGCCAGGCGCCGTCGCATGGAGCCGTGCCATGCTGCATCTTCATCAGGGGCGTGCCGTGCATGCAGTGGATGGCGCCGCGCTATTGCGTGATGCCGAATACGCGGCTTGGTTGATTCAGCAATCATTTCCCGAACCGAAGGCGATCGAAGTGCACGTGGCCGACCCATGGCTGCGACGTCCGTTCGGGAAATCCATTGCCTTCGCAACAGATGATGAAGCGCGGCAGGCGCGTCCGGTATTTGATGAAGCTTGCCAGATCATTGAGCAGTGGAGGCCGGCGTTGATGGCGGAGATGCGCCTGGTGTGCTCAGCAGTTCAGTTCGTCCGCGACCCTAGCGCGCACCCGGACAAGATCGTCTCCTTCAGCGACAACACAGTGCCCGGTGCACTGTTTGTTTCTGTGCATCGCGGTGCCGAGCTCATTGACCCGTACGATCTGGCGGACTCGTTGATTCACGAGCACCGGCATCAGAAGCTGTACCTGTTAGAACGGATTGCCCCTGTCGTCGAGCCGAACTCACTGAAAGTGAAGTCTCCTTGGCGTGAGGATCCGCGGCCTGCCTCTGGACTATTTCATGCGGTTTTCGTGTTCGTAGAGCTACGACGATTCTGGCAGTTCGTGTTGGCCGATGGGCCCGAGTATCTGCGAACCAGGGCGCTGGCGCAGTTGGAGCATACGGACCGGAGTCTGGGTGAGGCATTCACAACGCTGGCTTCCTGCCCGTTGACCGTCACAGGCAAGGCCCTGTTTGCGGCCCTTGACGCAGCGCGAGCAAACTGAGGGGGCTCTGATGCACTTCGTTCCGTCAGACCGACTTCCGAGCGATGAGAACGAGCGGCACGCGGTTTTGCGTACCTACTTCTGCGACAAGGATGCATTGCTTGGCCCAACCGAAGGTGGCTGGGAACTCGACCTTGCGTGGCCGGAGGGAAAGGACAGGCACGTCGACCCGGCTCTGGAGTTGGGCCTTCGCTGGTGGGGAGGGAACTTGCAACTTGGCGACATGCCCCATGCGAGACGACGCGAAGGGAAGATTCTGACGGCGCTCTATGACACCTGGACTCTTCACAGTTGGAGCGAGTGGTTGGAGAAAATCGGCTCTCCGCAGGCTAAGGATGTCGTGATTCTCCATGTCGATGACCATCGCGACCTCGGGTCCCCGAGGCTCTTTTCACGCGATGGTGAATGGATCGACGCCATCACGCTGCAAGCATTTGATCTTTATGACCCCGCGTCGGTCGAGCGCAGCATTCGGAGCGGAGCCATCGGCATGGGCAGTTTCATGACGCCCTTTTTGCATCAGTTCCCGACGTCGAATATTCGTCACCTCTGCCAGCCCCCCAAGACAAGCGAAACGCATCGGTATAGCTTTCGCCCAACGACCGAGCCGGACACCCTGCTGGATGTTGGCAGTCGTCGGCCTTCCATTCAGCTGCAAGAGGAATCGGCGGGGATGGGGGCCTACCTGGTCACTTCGAACATGGAGAGCTGGCTCAGCGAGATCGGCAGTCAATCCATTCTTCTGCATATCGACATGGATTACTTCAACAATCGCTACGACGGGGACAGCGATTGGAAAACAAGACCGGAGGCCCTAGACCCGGATTCGCAGTCTGTGGGGGAAAAAATCGATGCACTCGTCGCCGCGTTGGCTCAACATAAGTTGGGCACTCGCATCGAGGATGTGACGATTGCGTTCTCGCCGGGATTCTTCCCTGCCGAATTGTGGCAGGCGGCGGACCAGCGACTTCGAAGCGGTCTGAAGGGGATTCTGTGAGCACCAAGAAAACCGCGGGAAGTTCGACAAAGCGTCGCCCGACCAGGCCGACCCCCAAGCCGAAGACTGTTCGGCCTCATGCCAAGAGCGAAAAGCTCGAGGAGCAAGACGTGCAGATCGTGAGCGTCCCGGGAACTCGGGGGAAGGGTAGTGGCCCAGGCGGCGAGAAATGGCGGATTGATGTTCACAGCACGCGTGCGGGAGAGGTGTTCATCAATTTGATCGATGAGCCGCCGTTGGGACCCCACGCCTCGATTCAGATATTTCTGAACGTCAAGAGTCAGGGGCGAGGTATCGGCAGGGTCGCCTATCGCAAGGCATGCGAAGCCAGCCAGCACGATACTGTCTATGCGCACATGCGAAAATCAAACATAGCATCCCGCCGTGCCGCCGAGGAGGCTGGCTTTGTCGATGTGACGCCTTCAGGCTTCATCCAGCTCATCATGGTCAGGCGGAAATCGGCTCATACCATGCCGCTATCTTGAAGATCCCCGGCTTCTTTCCTTCCTCGTGGAAAGTCGACTGGTTGCATCTTCTAGCCGGGATACGGCCCGTGATTCGAACCCGATTACGTGAACAAGGTTCGACGAGGGCAGCTGTAAGATGGGTTCGTCGTCAAGGATTTGTATGTGTCGTTGACGATGAAGGATTCATCGTTGTAGCCCGAAAATCATATCGGGCAAGACGGGCAATGGCGATTGATCGATCTGTGGGTAACCACACGCGCACACTCGGCCTTGCGTTGGGTTATCCGGAGTGCTGTTGCCGCGAAGCAGCCAAGAGGGGCGACAGCCAACTCGATCAATGGGCAGAGACCTACTCTCGCATCAGACTTTCAGGTGTTTCGAAGGTGTTGAACCCCATCCGGTACTTCGAAGGAGAAAGCGTGCTTAGCCATATTCCCTGCAGCCCGCGATGCAAGAAATCGCTGCAGATGGCTCAGCTTGTCTTGCGGTTCCGGCATCAACCACACGGAACCAAAGTGAGGGAGGGCGTTTGATGGACGCATTCGTGGTCATCCCTTGTCTCGATGAACAGGACGGACTCGCGGCGGCCTGCCAATCGCTTGGCTTTCCTCAAGGATCGCTTCCCCATACGACACTCGTCCTCGTTGACAACGGCTCCAAGGACAAGACGCTGGACGTGATGGCCGAGATCCAAAGAATGGCTCAGCCTGGTCGCGTGATCATCGTGGAAGAAGCGCAACAAGGATATGTGCCTGCGCGACATGCTGGTGCAATAGCCTCCCGAGAGGCAGCCATGGATCTGGAACTGGACCTCAACGAAGTCGTCCTGTTGCAGGCGGATGCCGACACCATTTATCTGCCCGAGTACGTCCGCTGCATGTGTTTGAAGGCAAGCACTGCGCCTTCGATGACAATCATCGAGGGTGCTGCAATCACTGCGCGCGAGTTTGCGCAACGTTACCCCGAATATGATGTGCTCAGCCGAAAGATTGATGGCGCGATGAGCCATCTACTGGTCGATGACGCTGACGACGTGGTGCTTGACGACAAGGTCTGCGCCTTCCGGTTGGAGGACTACTTCGCGTGGGGCGGCCACCAGCGGGAGTTCGACGATGCGGGCGATGAACTGTTTGCCGAGACAACCCGACTCTATCTGCGAGCAAAGACTTCGCATCATGCAAAGCGAGTCAGAGTGGACGAAGCAGCGGCACTTCCCTCTCGACGGAAGCTGATCGGCCACGCTCCAGCCTACTTTGCTTCGGCGGGATTCCCACGTCAAAGCCGGTGGTTTGCAGACTGGCGAAGTCGATGTGCCCAAAGCGATGCCGATCTTTTTCTTGTTGACCCCTTCGCCTCGGGGTACCTCAAAAACGCGGTCAAGTCCCGACAACGCCACGAGCTTGCTTTGTTCGGGCTGTTACCTCTGATAGTCAATGAGAAGGCCTCTTGTGATGAGGCAACGAGGAGTTTTTTTTCCTCATTGAATCTCGACCCCTGTCCGGGATCTGCTGCCGCACTGCAATTGGCGCTTCATCTCGCAGATGAACAGGATGGTCCACTGGATGCGTTCATCTGCGGCAGAACGCAATGGTGTGACTAATGGACCGAGTGCCGGAGTTCGAACTGGGCTATGGATTGATGAGCCGTCCATGCTGGCGGTGTTCGGTAGAGTGGAAGCATGGGGAAAATCGCATCCATCGAGCACCGAGTATCTCTTGGCAGATGTTCGTCGGCGCTCGGCGGTGACAGGGATCAACGGCTGGCTGCCCACTTGTGCCCATCGATGCTCTTTGAGAATGCTGATTGAACTGGGAAGGCCGACGTGAGCGAGTCTTCAATACGTGATCATTCGAGTGAGCGACGACAACAAGTGTTCTCAGATTTGGAAGATCCGTTGCTCGAATGGTTGCCCGGTGAAAGCTTCTTCAGCCTTTGCAGTCGACACCATCGTTATTGGGGATATCGCCTGGCAAGTGACACCGCGCGTATTCTGTTTGGGGAAAAGCGCATCGGTAGCGGTCACGATCTACCGTCTGGGCTAGACCACTTCGAAGAGCGAACCTTGGGACGGCTGGGATCGGCCGACAGCATTGCAAGAGATCGTACCCTGCTTGCGTACTACAGGGCATTCGCAGCACCATCCGAAACGGATGCGGCGGTCGAGCGAATGAAATCCCAGAATGTTGCGCATCTGAAGCTGCGACTTGGGCTCTTGACGAGCCGGTTCCGCGCCAATCACCCTTTGAAGGCCTGCCCTGCGTGCATGCTGAGAGATCGAGAGTTGACCGGCTGGGCGTATTGGCATCTCGAACATCAGTATCCCGGGGTCTGGATCTGCCCGGATCACGAGCAACCGCTCCGGGAGTCCTTGCTGAAAGCCACCGGCATCGAGCGCTTTCAATGGCACCTTCCGGATGCAGCCCAGTTTAGACAGGTCACGCCGCCATTTTGGACGGATGCCACGATCGATCGATTGACGCAGTTCACGACCACTTCGCTTGCGCTGGTTCGGGGTGCGGCGGATGGCTATCTCTCTCCAGATCGCCTCCACCTTTTCTATCGTCATGAAATCGCGCGTCGAGGGTGGATCTCGCCTGGTGGATCTCTTCGATTGAAGGAACTGGCACCCGATTTTGTGAGCTTCATCAAACCAGCGCGCGAATGCGCGGAACTGCGAGCCTTCGCTGCAACGGCCTCCGAGGCTCAGGTGCAGCTTCCGGCGTTGCTTCGCACCCCGATAGAGGGAACGCACCCTCTGCGCCATGTTGCGATCATCGTCTGGTTGTACGGCGACGGCGACCGGTTCCTTGATGCCTACCGTCAATCGAATGACGCCGCCTTGCTGGAAGACAACCTCGAAGAGACGCATCCCGGGTCGCAGCCTCAAGCAGCAAGCCAAGAAAACGCGAGGCAAGCAGCCAAGCTGAAACTGGCCGAGCTCGTCCAGCGTCAGGGCTTGTCGATGCGAGCAGCGGCCACGCAACTCGGCGTTCAGACGGAAACGGCAATGGCTTGGGCGAGCGAGATGGGCTTGCACGCCAAGCGCCGCCCCAAGCGATTGAAAGACGACATCCGCGTGTCGGCGATTGCAAAGCTCCTCGCTGGCGAAGATAAGCAAAGCGTCGCTCGAGCTGCGAACGTCTCCGAGGTCGCGATTACCAAGCTATTGAGAACCGAAACCGGTCTTCATCTCGCTTGGCATGCCGCGCGCCGGAAGCAGGCGTCTGGCAAAGCCCAGGCCGCCTGGCTGCGTTGTATCCAGGAGCACCCTGGAATCGGGATCAAACTGGCCCGGGCAATGGAACCGGCTGCGTATGCCTACCTGTATCGCAACGAGAGAGCATGGCTGGATGCAAACCTGCCTGCTCCACCGGCCAGGACACCAGGAAACCACAGTTCCCTTCGTTGGGATCAGCGCGATCTCGAGTTCTCCGAGGCAGTCCAACTCGCCGCCCTGCGCTTGTACGAGAGGAGAGCGGACCAGCGGTCGTTGAAGCTCCCGGAGCTTCTTCAGGAACTGCCTGGTCTGAACGCGAAGCTGCGCGCACTCGATCGTCTGCCGCTCACGCGGCGCGCGATCGAGCGCGCGTTGCTGGAGTGCTAAGTTGTCTGAAGTTTGGCCGGCTCACCAGCATTCATCCGAGTCCAAAAGCCCGACCAGAAGATGCTGTCCTCGGGAAGAAGGTCGGCGTACTGGCGCATGAGCGTTGGGTCATTGCTACGGAGCGCGCGAATTGCCGGCACGATGGGTGTGAAATAGAGGTTATAAGCCATCCGCAAATCCTCGATCTGGAGATCGTCAATGTCTTTATCAGAAGATGAATGACGCGCGAACGCGACCCGATGGGCCGCGATCCAGAGCGCAATAATGAATCGCGGGACTCCTCCGGTAAGTTCGATGATGACAATCGCAAGGTCGTCCGAATCGACTAGCTTGTCGCGCACCAGTTGATAGCGCAGCAGTGGCTTCATGAAGGTACCGCGAAAGCGTTGATCATGAGGGTCGTGAAAGACGTGCAGCTCTTGAGAACCGCCGACTACGAACCGTCCCGCGGTGCTCAGGCGTGTGTACAGCGCAGCAACTCCGTCTGGTGATCCCGAAAGGAGCAGAACAAGATCGGACGTGTTGGAGAGCGTCAAGATCCGCTTCAGGGCGGTGTCGTCGGCAATGCGCAGTTTTGGCTTTTCCTCGCTGCCTTTTTTGCTTCGAGCCTTGAGGGTCTCGAACTTGAAAAAGTTCTGGACCTCATCCAGATGCAGAACGCCTAGGAAGCGCGATTCAGCGAATTCGAGCCACTCATCGAACATTTGCGACCCGTCGGGTCTGCGGCGATCAAGTACTTCTGTGAATCGGTGGGTGTGCATCGCCTTGTCCGACGCAATCATCAACGTCCGAGCAACGTCAACCAGCTTTCCGGTGGCAGGAATGTTAATGGAGAGGTAGGCAAGTTGCCTGAATGGCCCGACGATATTCGGGAAGCTGTCATGCCCGATCACTTGGGACGGATAGAGCGAGAGAGCCCGCAAGCTGATCTGCGTCTTGCCGGTCCCAGGTACGCCAACGATGCATAGGAGCATCGCCGGATGGGCGCCCTCCGGGCACGGCCTCTCCCGTCCAATCGTCGCCCATGTGGCTGCCTTACAGGGGTTGCGCCGGCCATAGCTGGCCCGCAGTGCCAGGTCAACGGTGGTGAAAAACTCCACGTCCTCGGTCGAGGGGAAGTGGGCCTCGCGCAAACGCATGAGGAAGTGCATGCGTACGTGCCGCGGAATAGAGGGGATCGACTTCGGCACCCGAGGGAGGCGATCCAAGTGGGCCTGCAAGATCTCTTCAGGGGATAGGTAGGCGCCCAAGGCGGCGTTCAGGCAGTTGTCAGGGTAAGGGTCCTCATACGCCACGTTGATCCTCCTGAGCGTTCATGCGCTCGAAGAGTCGCTGGGCAAGATCGTTCTGCGCGTCGAACAGCCGATTCGGCGCGCCGGCAACTCGGAAGTCGGGCGGTGGCGCGGTGGGCATCGTTTCCGCCGGTGAGGCGGCGTTCAAGGTGTGACCGGTCTCCCACGCCCGCGCCGAAGAGGCGGTGGGTATAGAGCCCCTGTGCGCAGACTCTGCTTCGCGTGTGCGTTCCACTGCCGCATCGATGATGGCCTGGGACTGCCGTTCCAGATTGAGCATCGTGAGCATGTTCTGATATTGACGCTCGTGATTGGAAAGCGTTTGGTACGCGAAGGCATCAACGACTTCATCCCATGAATTTTCGGGTGTTGCGCGGGTGTAGTCCGACAACTGCATTTCCATCATCCCGGGTTCGAGGGGATGGGGGGTCCACACGCGGGACACGCTGCCCGTGTAGCGGTGCCCGTCCACTTCCCACGCGCCGAAGTTGCGGGCCAGCCCAGTCCATTCCAGGTCTGTGGCGACGGGCGACAGGTACTCCAGACCGCCCAGCTTGATCCCGTGACGGGTGACATTTGCCTTGGCCGAAGGCAAGAGCTTCTTGATCAGAGCGGATTCGTTCGTCGCGCGCGTCGTGCCGATGCCCATGGTGTGCCCAAAGCGCCAGAGACCCGCTGGCGAAGGTTGCACGCCAATGGAGATCATCTCTCCGTCCAGGCGGGCTGAGCGGTTCGCCGTGAGGTTGTAGTTGCTGAAGCAGAGGCTCAGGCAGTTCACGTACTCGGGAAGCGTCAATGCGGCCTTCTTCATGTCGAACTTGCGCAGCTCGAATTCCGCGCGTCGCGCATCGATTGCGCCGGGCATAAAGAGGAACTGGTAATTCTTCTTGATGCGATGAAGCACCTCGACCATCCCTTTCAGGTCCGGGCGGTAAGGTGGCGCGTATTGCATGTTCAGTTTCAAGCCGAACGCAGTCTCAGACGCGCCCTTGGATAAATACTCGCCGCGGTCGCACAGGAGATAGGCTGGCAGCGTTGGATACGGCGACAGCGAGACGAGGGCCTCGAAGCCTCGGAGGGAGTCCATGAGGGCCGGCCGCGCGAGGCAGCTGAACAGCCCCTGTTTGGCCATCGCCCAACTCGGCCCCTCGAGGCAGACGAAAAAGCCGACAATAGCTGTCGACCAGATGTCTACAAAGATGTATACAATCGGTCGACCGATGATCCACGCGCGATTGATCGTCGAGCGCAAATACATGTCGGCAACGGTGGAGTCCACCGCCCAGGTGTGACCCGGTCCCGCGACACCCTCCCAGCTCTTGCCGGTCATGCTCCGCATGTTGCGCTTGAAGTGACCTTTGGTCGTCCTCTCGAGTGCGCGCAGGAGGGCCGGCTTCGTCTCCATGATGACCCGACGGATCTGTGTGGCCGAGGGGAAGCTTCCGCTTTCAGGGTCGACGGCCGTGTAGGTGCCGTCGCTCTCCTTGAACTTCGTGACAAAGCGCTTCTCCACGATGATTCGACAACGTCGAGGCATGGCTGGCTTCGGGCAGGGGATCTCATCGTCTGCCGCCATGATCATGATGGCCCACCGAGTACTCATGCCAGGCTGCTCGGGTTCCATGTCGATCCCCGTGGTCAGCTTCTCGATCCGTTGCTTGTTCGTCTTGCGTCCCGCCTTGCGGCGCCCTTTGCATCCGGCCGTATCCGGATCTACGCGTCGTGGCTTTCCGGGTGCTCCGGATCGGTCTGTCCGCGGCACCAGGCTCAGATCGTCGAAACCGAACCGACACAGGAGAGAGAAGAATTTGTAGATTGCAGGCTCCGAGAGCCCGGATTTTTCGTGGGCAGTCGTTACCAATTCGGCGATTCCGCGCGCCGCGCGGACCTCGGTTCTGAACGTGTCGAAATCCAGGAACAGTTGCATCGCACTGCACCGGTTGAGGAAGTGTTTGTGTGCTGCCGTGCCTGCGATGGGCAACTGAACTTGATCGGGTTCGATCTCCACGATCCGAGCAAGGTCGTTGCGCAGCAGTTCGAGTATCTTTTTGCAGGGCTCCCATCTGAGCTTGCCCACCAGGGGCATCGGGGGCTTCTTCCGTGCTTTTTTGGTGACCTTTGCCCTCGGCCGTCCGCCTCGGGACGGCTTCTCCTCATCCGTCGGCGTGTCCAGACGTGCGAGCGCGATCTCATCCAAGGGATCGATGTAGACAATGCGATAAAGGCCACCAATGCCGCTGGCATCATCGATCTTGAGGGTGGCGTTGAACGCTAGCCCGAGGTTCACATCTTCCATGCGGACCTCCTGGAGATCACCGGATTGAGCGCGTCGAAATCCGATTGAGTGAGAAAGCGCACTGGTGCCGAAGGGCGCCAACTGCGGCGCAGATCGAGCGTGAGAGAACCATTCCACACGGCCTGCCAGAAGGCATGTTGAGCCGTTTCCAGATCCGAATTAAGACTGGCACGAATCGCGGTCAGCGTGCGCGACAACGACGCGCTGGCCAACGTCCTCGCGACGGCTGAAGCCTCGCCCAGGATGTCGGCAGACAACGGCTCGGACATGAGACCCCAGCCGGAGCTGCACCGCAGGCAGTCCGCCGTCGCCTTGTCGTACTCGGCAGGCGTGATCAGCAGCCAGACCACCCCCCGTCGCCGCCAATACTCCTGTTCGATCAGAAGCAGATCCCGAGCGCGGTCAGGCAGCGAGTCGATTCGCTTTGGTTTGAATGACACGGCCAGCAGCGACTTCACGCCCCTCGGCGACACCAGCGTTAGCAGATTGTCGGTGCTGAAACTCCAGTCGCTGGTTTCGCCGTGGCCCGATATCTTGGGATGCTTGATGCCGAGGTCTGCTGCAATCTTGAGCGTACCGTCGAAGAGGCCGCCCGGCGCGGAGACGTCATAGGCTTGCAACTCGTGGGCAGCAGGTCCGCAAGAGAGTTTGAACTGTTCGCGGCTGTCAAACACGTTCCGCATCAGGATAATGAACAGCGAGCCCTTCCACTCGCCGTCACTGAGCAGTTCGCGAAACCGGTCGCGCCAGTGAAGCAGGTGTGATCGCCCCTCGCTGGAAGGATCGCCGCGGGAAACGCGATGCCATGGCGTGAAGTCCGCGAGGGTGCCCGTGCTTCGGCCTTCGGCCATGAATCGTGCGAGCACTTGGGGAGTGAATCTCTTGGTCGTCCTCATGACAGACCTCGAGCAAGGGAAGGGTGCATGCTTTTCATAGCTACTCTTTCAGAGCGAGCTTCATCCCTCGGCGATCTTTCGCCGAGTGAACAAAAATGAACAAACGAAGCAACCCTGCCTCACGTAGGCGAGGCTAAAATTCAAGCGTTAATACTGAACCCGGTCGGGTTACTCCAACGATTCACCCGAAGATGCGATGAGGATCTTTCGGGGCGCAGACAAGCAGACGCAGCTGTGCAACCAGCTGCGTCTGCTTTTTTCATGGCGAGTCGCGTGTTCGGCTATGTCATATACGGATCGGTCCTTCAAAAAGTGGCAAGTCAGGCGTGCTTGAGCCCAAGCGCGACCGCGATGGCGTGCGACTGTCCTCGCAGGCATTTGCGCTCACCGCGCAGCACTGCATACACCAAGGCGCGGTTGAAGCCGTTTGCATCTGCCCAGTCCGCAGCTGTGGTTCCCGTGCTGCGAAATTCTTCCCAAGCTCGATGCGCGCTGCCGCTGCTGGCGCCGTGCAACCGCGTCTTATCCGATTTCAGAAGGCAGACTGCAGAGGTGGTCGGTGCACGGTTGAGGCGCTCGGGATGCATGGCCTGATTTTGCCATAAATGCGAAAAATACCCTTTAAAATCAATAACTTACCTTCGTGCTGGTGTGCTGGCGCAAACGAATTCGATATTGCACAAATTTGATGGCCGTGGCCGAGCTTTTCGACATGGATGTAGCGCCGCCCGGGATGTGCACAAGTCGGTGCCAATTGCGACGCCCATCCGCCTCTTCTTGTTGTTTCGAGAACCGACTGCGGTCCCACCTGATAGAGGAGATTCGAGTACTCAGTAATGTCAATCTCAACAGATGAAATTCATCGCTGCTGAGTGCAGCGGCAGGCGCCAATTTGCACATCGCAGCCGTCGGGAGTCCTGACGGGCAATGACAGCTGTATGGAGGCAGAGACTTGCCGTCGATCAGGTCGATACGACAGGAAAATCTTCCGCTCAGTCCTCTGTCGCGGCGTTGAGTGCGGTTAGGGCTGCAATTCCTTCCGAGGCGCTTGGCCAAAGCGCCGCGAAAGCGACGTATGCAAACACACGACGAAGATTGATGGTCCCCGCGTTCGAATACGCTACGGAGAGGAAGCACTGTTGCACGGGGACGTGGGTGGCCTTGGCAGATGTGACGACAGCCTGAAGCCAGTCGTGGGGCACTCGCGATCTCACATAGTCGGTCAAGCTGTGCGGATTCATGTTCAGTGAACACAGGTGCTTTCGCACGAAATCGATCACGTCATAACGATTAAGGTCGCCTTCCCAGGTTGCCATGTACGCGGCAATATCGACGTATCGACGAACAATGTCATTTTTTGTCCAGAGTGCCCATTCCGGATCGCTGTGGGACGTGCCCTGCACATGTCCAGGGGGGAGCCAGAAATCCGAATGGATGGCCTTGCCTGAGGCGCGCAGGATCGTTCCAGGATGTTTCAGGCATTCATAGATTCCGGGCACTTGGTGAGCCACGTGCCAGAAACTGCGACCATGATGTTCAACATCATTTTCGATGCAGGATGGGCACAGGAAAGCATCGCTACGCGCGAGATGCAGCCACTGTGAAGTCTCGTACCTGAAATCGGTGACTATCTTTCCTCGTCGTCCTCTGTAGTTGATCGGCCAGCGCAGGAAGTACTCAAGAGTATGTTTTCTTAGAAAGTCTCTTGGAGGTATGGACGCGAGAGATGCAAGTGCTGCTGCCGAATTGCCGCTAAGGTTCCATCTTCTGTGCATTTCGGAAGCTCTGCAGTAGGGTGGCAGAGGACTATTGAATCGAAGGATCGCGTTTAGGTAACCGCGGGCAAACTCGCCTGGAAGAAGGGGGAGGATTTCGAACATGCAGAACGGGGAGAAGGCTGATTTTTAGCGTCGTCGATGAGGGGAAGACTGCTCCTCGACAACCGGCGTTTGACGCTTGCGAAGCTGTCGTTGGGCACTGGCTGTTTGAAGCAACCAACATCGCAGAGCCTCAAGAAGAGGCTGATTTCCCCTAGGAGCAGAACGTGTGTTATCGGTGGCGAGACCGCGACCAGCAGGGTTAAGTTTCAGGTACCAGTTGGCGAATCTGCATCGGAAAACCGTCCTCGTGGTGACGCAGGGCATTGATGCCCCAAGCATGAACGAGTTCAGCGCGTGGCGCTGCATATCGTCGAGGCTGCCTAGCAGCACAGCGGGCGCTGAAGTCGCCGGCACATTACCGAAAAAATCTCAACGCAACGGAAAAGAAAGGCATTCTCTCAGCATGCTTAGCTGTCGTTTACGACAGTGGCGCCGTTGCTGCGCTCGCGACAGCGCGGTTTACGACATTGGGAATGTTGAGCTTACTTTTTGTGCCCCGCTGAGCCGCATGGATGCTGAGAGGCGGTTTCCGACTTTATTAATGAAGATCAGCCCCTGTTCTTGCTCTTGCTCGATAGAGGCGTAAACGCCGAGCCGTCAATGATCTGATCGCACGCCAGCAGCCCGCACAGGGGTGCCCTGTCCAGAACCGGAGACCGTGCCTCGGATCAGCCTGGCGTTTTCTTTCGGCAGGTCCTCGCAGCCAAGGCCAAGCCGTTTCATCACGCCAGATGATCTGGCCGGCGTCGACAAAACGCACCCCGGCATCGCTGCCCATTCACGCGCCACCGCCGCAAATTCGCGGCTCCGATGCGGCGCGGCCATGACCCGCAGAGCCCCGGATCGGCAGACCCCCGATCCGGGGCTCTGCGCGTGCAGCTTCCGCCTTGAGCCAGCGAATGCGTGCAGGCAGTCATGCAGACCCAACCCTGCCGCCTGCGCCCCCTGAAATGCTCTGCATCCAAATGAGATCAGATCGTCAGGCACGAAGTTTGCGTAAGAAAAAACTATGCAAAGGCGTGACCAAGAAGGGTGATTTCTATGAGTCAGTTAACGGCGCGTTTCACCTTGAGGCAAATCAAGTATTTTGTTGCCGTGGTGGAAGAGGACAGCATCGTCGAAGCTGCGCGGAAGCTTCACATCTCTCAGCCTTCCATTTCCGTTGCCATCAAAACACTGGAAGAAATACTGGATCAACAACTGCTGATCCGGCATCACGCACAGGGCGTATCGCTTACATCGAGCGGGCGCAGAGTTTATGAACAGGCCAAGCACCTATTGCAGCTTTCCCACGATCTAGAGAAAAACTCGAATTCCGAATGGAACCTGATATCGGGAACCATTGCCTTGGGCTGCTTTGAATCAATGGCCCCGCTGTACATGCCGAAGTTAATTGCCGGATTCAAGGGCATCCATCCGCAAATCAACATCCAGTTGTACGACGGCGAGCAGCACGAATTGATGCAGGGATTGCATCGAGGGCGATTTGACCTGGCATTCTTGTACGACCTGGAACTGGGCAATTCGATATACAAGGAGGAGCTGAATGCACCGCATAAACCTTATGCGCTGCTTCCTGCCGACCATCGATTGGCGAGAAAAAAATCAGTGACGTTGGAGGATTTGAGCACCGAGCCAATGATTCTGCTGGATGTCGTTCCAAGCCGAAACTATTTCATCGATATTTTTAAAAACCGGGGATTGCATCCAGCCGTCGCTTATAGCTCGCCATCGATCGAAATGGTTCGCTGCATGGTGGGTCGCGGCCTGGGATTTTCATTGCTGGTCACTCGCCCGTGCACCGAAAGCACATACGACGGAAAGCAATTGGTTCAACTGGACATAGAAGACGAAATGCCCGCTTCCACGTTGATCATGGCATATCTGAAAAATAACCAGCCATCACCGGCAACGCGGCTGTTCATGGACTATTGCCGCAGCGTGGATTTGACGCCGCCATCACAAATACCGCGGCAAGTCGGTTCGGATATCGAATCATGCCAATGACCCCACCCCGGGGCGTTTATCGATAGCACCAGGGTCAAATACCCTGGGCCATTGCCAGGGGCCGGCAGCGCAGACCCCAACTTGCGCACGTCATGGCGCGCAGCCCCTCCAGTCGGACCAGCTCAGAGAACCGGCAGTCCACTCCACGCAAGAGCAGTCGACAAACTTTATTGGCAAATCTCCGACGATGCCAGCGACGAATAAACAAGCCGAACCCGTTTGCACCAAAACCGTGAAGGCGCACCATCATGGAATATTCAAAGCCAAAAAGAGGCGCGCTCAGGCCCGAAATCCGAGGTTTTCGACCAGATGCTTGTATAGGACGCGCCTATATAAGACTTAGGTATTTGATAGTTGACCCGATGCAAGACCGAGCCAGATACTTAAGTCGTCGTGCAAAGCCATGTCATCTATTTTTCCAACACCTCCCCACTAGCTATTGCTGCGAAAAGTAAATATGACATTCGATTGGCAATACATGTTCAGCCTGCTAAGGCTGCAGGACTTCTGGCTGGCGACGCTGACAGTCATCAAGCTCAGTATTTTCACCTGGGTCCTGAGCGTCGTTTTCGGATTTGTTCTGGCGCTTGCAAAGCAGTCTTCGAACCCGCTGATCAGCCTGCCCGCACGTTGCTATATCTGGCTGTTTCGCAGCCTGCCTCTGCTGGTGTTGTTGATCTTCACCTACAACCTGCCTCAAGCAATTCCGTCCAGCCAGGTGGTTCTCAACGATCCGTTCTGGGCCGGCCTCATTGCCCTGGTGATTTGCGAAACCGCGTACATCGCAGAAATTCACCGGGGCGGCCTGCTTTCTATTCCCAAGGGCCAGTACGAAGCGGCCATTGCGCTGGGGCTGCGATTCATGGGAATTCAATATCGGGTGGTGGTGCCTCAAGCGATTCGCGTGGCCCTTCCCTCGTTGACCAATGAATTCATATCGATCGTCAAACTCAGCTCGCTGGTTTCCGTGATCTCATTGACGGAAATTCTGATGGTCGGCCAGCGCCTTTATTCGCAGAATTTCCTGGTGATGGAAACCATGACGGCGGTTGCGATCTACTACGTCCTGATCGTGACGGTATTTGATTTCGTCCTGAAAAGGCTGGAACACTTTCTGGACGTTACCAAGCGCAAAGTGGCGCGGACACCCGATGCGGATGTCTTCGAGAAAGCAAAAATCGGTGGTACGCAAATTCGTCGTCCGCAGGCCATCTCGAACATCCCGGCGCTGGAAGCATCCAGATTGCACAAGGCTTACAACAATGTCGAGGTTCTAGGCGCAGTCGATCTGAAAGTCGAGCAGGGCCAGGTCGTATCCGTGATCGGCCCTTCCGGTTCCGGAAAAACCACGCTGATTCGCCTTCTCAATGGCCTGGAAAAACTCGACAACGGCGATATCAAGATCAATGGCGAGCCTTTTATTCATTTGAGCAGGCAGAGTGATCAAAAGCCCAGGTTGGTCGAGGATCTCAAGCACCGCCTGGACATCGGAATGGTTTTTCAGAGTTTCAACCTGTTCCCGCATCTCACGGTATTGAACAACCTGCTTTTGGCGCCGCGTTATCACGGCACCGCGCCAATTGCCGATCTGAAACAACAAGCATACGAATTGCTGCTGAAAGTCGGCATGCTAGAGCATGTCTTCAAATACCCTCATCAATTGTCCGGGGGGCAACAGCAACGCGTGGCAATTGCCCGGGCACTGATGATGCGTCCGCAAATCATGCTGTTCGACGAACCGACCTCGGCATTGGATCCGGAGAAAGTCACCGAAGTGCTTCAAGTCATCGAAGCGCTGGCCAGCGAAGGTATCACCATGGTGATCGTCACGCATGAAATGAATTTCGCGTTCAAGGTATCGGACCGGATCGTATTCATGGAAAAAGGGCGCGTGGTTTGCGATGACACGCCCGAAGTTTTCAGAAATGGAAAAAATGCACGGGTCGAGGCGTTCTTGAAAGATGTTTCATTGGCATGAGCATTGGCAATGCGCCAGCTTATATTTCCGAAGGAATTGAAATGATCGAGCAGTGGCAAATTGACAAGTACCACGAAGAAGGTGTGCTGGTTGTCGAGGGGGTCCTGTCTCCCGAAGAGATCAAATCGTTGAACGACGATTTCGAACGGTGGGTTGAAGAAAGCCGTGCCAAGACCGAACCTTGGGGTGAAACGCAGGATGGGCGTCCGCGATTCGATATCGAAGACGACCACCGGGCGGACCATCCGTCGCTCAGGCGCGTCAATTCACCCACCGAGATTTCACCGGCCTACAAGAAGATCGCATTGGAATCCCGCATGGCCGCCATTGCGGCCCAATTGATCGGAGGTTCGGGCACACGCTTTCACCACAGCAAGATCAATTCGAAATTGCCCCACACCAAGACCGTGGTGAAGTGGCACCAGGACTTTCCTTTCACGCCGCACAGCAATGACGATCTGGTCACGGCACTATTGATGGTGAGCGATGTCACGCCTGAAAATGGACCTCTGCAGGTTGCAGCCGGAAGCCATAAAGGACCCCTCTGGTCGCATTGGCAAAATAATCGATTCACTGGCACGGTGGAAAACACTGTGGTGGACAAACATTGCCAGGATCCGGTGTCGTGCTATGCCCCATCGGGCTCCGTATGTTTCATGCACACGCGTCTGTTGCACGCATCGGCCCCCAATAACACCGAGCTTCCCCGCACGCTTTTCATCAGCGTCTATGCGGCAGAAGATGCCTTGCCCTTTTGCGAGAGCCCATTGCCCAGCGTGCACGCCGGACTCATGGTCGCAGGACAGGAGAGCGGGCTGGTTCGAAGTACCGTGAATGAATTGCGCCTGCCGCAAAAACCGCGTGGCGCATCGTTTTTTCTGCAACAAGCCGGCACTGACATTGCGGCTGCCTGATTACTCAACCTGGAAGTTTCAACATCATGAATTACCGTTCGATCTGCAAAAGCATTCCCCTGGTCTTGGGCGCTGCGGTTCTCGCAACTGCCTCGTTCAGTGCCGCGGCTTTCCAACAGCCGGGCAAGATCACTGCCGGGTCCGACCTCACGTTTTTTCCATATGAATATATGGACAACAACCAGCCTGCAGGTTTTGATGTCGAGTTTCTCGACGGTCTTGCAAAAATAATGGGGCGCAAAGCCGAAAGCATCGATACCCGGTTTCCCAATTTGATCACCGGGCTGCAGGGTGGTCGTTTCGACATCATCAATTCATCGATGTACATCACCGCCGAACGCGTCAAGGTCATGGACATGATTCCGTACCTGAAAAGCGGCGAGTCGATCGTGGCGCTCAAGGGTGCCGAATACCAGCCGAAGAAGCCCGAAGATTTTTGCGGTCACAAGATCGGCTCGATGGGTGCCACGTCCTGGCTCCAGCAAATGAGAAAGCTCTCGACCGAATACTGCGTCAAGAACGGCAAGAAGCCCATTGAAATCAGTGAGTACGGCACCGATCCGCAAACCACCCAGGCGCTGCTGTCCAGGGCGGTGGAGGCTCAAATCACCGACGCCGCCGTCGCTCGCGGTGCAATCGAAAAGCTCGGTGATCGGATCACCATTTCTTCCGACACGCTCATCTACCCGGTCCTGAACGGTTTCGGCGTGAAAAAGGGGAATGATGAAGTCAAGAATGCATTGGTCGATGCCTTGAATAAATACAAGGTGACGCCGGAATATGCCGCATTGATGAAGAAATACAAATTCGAACCGCCGGCAGAAAAAGACCTGCAAGAGCTGATGCCCAAGCCCTGATCCGAGCCGTTTGCGGAGCAAGAAAAGCCATGGCGTTGAATCACGAAGAAAATCTGCGGGTCGACCTTGCAGCGACTTTTCGAATCATTGCGCACCTCGGAATGCACGAGGCTGTGGCCAACCATTTCAGCGCGGCGGTTTCGGACGATGGCAAGAAATTTTTGCTCAATCCGAAATGGATGCATTTTTCCCGCATTCGTGCAGGCGATTTGCTGTTGCTCGATGCGGATGACGAATCAACTGCCAGCCGTAAAGATGTGGACGCCACGGCCTGGGCCATTCACGGGAAAATCCATCAAATGCTGCCGGCGGCGCGGGTGGTGCTTCATTTGCATCCGGTCTTTGCAACCAGCGTCGCGTGTTTGCAGAATCCGAAAATTCCCCCCATCGATCAAAACACCGCGCGCTATTTCAACAGGGTCGCGGTGGATGAAATGTACGGAGGAATGGCCGACACGACCGCCGAGGGTGCCCGGCTTGCGGGTTTGTTGAAAGACAGGACACGTCTTTTGATGGGAAATCACGGCGTGATGGTCGTCGGCAAAACCATCGGCGAGGCATTCGACGACATCTGGACGCTCGAAAGATCCTGTCAGATTCTTGTGACCGCGTGGTCAACGGGCCAGCCGCTTCGAATTCTTTCAGACGAAGTCGCGGAGAAAACGGCGCGGAGTTGGGAAAAGATTACGGATTTCTCCGAACAGCATTTCGAAGAAATGAAGTATTTGATGATCAAGCACGATCCATCGCTGGCTGATTGAACCGTCTTCGTTGGAGCAAAAGACAAGCAATGACCGAAATTGTGAATGAAATCGACACGCTCGTCATAGGCGCCGGACAAGCTGGCGTGGCAATGAGCGAACATTTGAGTCGAATTGGCGTTCCGCACGTGGTGCTGGAAAAAAACCGCATCGCCGAAGCGTGGCGTACGGGCAGATGGAATTCATTGGTTGCCAACGGCCCCGCGTGGCATGACCGTTTTCCAGGCCTCGAGTTCGATGTGGCCCCCAACGCCTTCGCGAGCAAGGACGAGGTTGCAGCGTACTTCGAGCGCTACGCCAAGAAGTTCGATGCGCCGATCCGCACCGGGGTCGAGGTCCATCGGGTGACTCGCAACGCGGGACGCACCGGATTCGTGGTCGAGACCTCTGAAGGCACTTATTGGGCCCATCGCGTCGTCGTTGCGACCGGCCCTTTCCAAAAAGCCGTTGTGCCATCGATTGCGCCCGTCGATCCTGCGCTCTACCAGATTCACTCGGCCAAATACTTCAGTCCCGACCAGTTGCCCGCGGGCGATGTGTTGGTTGTGGGGGCTGGCTCGTCTGGCGTGCAGATTGCCGAAGAGCTGCATTCTTCGGGCAGGAAGGTCCACCTTTCGGTCGGCGCTCATGAACGGCCCCCCCGCACCTACCGTGAGCGCGATTTCTGCTGGTGGCTGGGCGTGCTCGGTCTTTGGGATTCCGAATCGGTGCAGCCCGGTCGGGAGCACGTCACCATTGCGGTGAGCGGCGCCGGTGGCGGCCATTCGATCGATTTCAGGCGCCTGGCAGAGGCCGGCATCACGCTGGTCGGGCAGACCGAGGCGTTCGTGGATGGCAAGGTCACGTTCAAGTCCGATCTGGCCGAGAACCTTCAGCGAGGCGACGACAGCTATCTGTCGCTCCTGGATGCCGCCGATGCCTATGTCGAGCGCAACGGACTCGTGCTGCCGCTGGAGCCGCAGGCACGGGAGCGCGTGGCGGATTCGGCCTGCATCACCGAGCCCCTGCAAGCGCTGGATCTGCAAAAGGCCAATGTCACGTCGATCATCTGGGCGACGGGCTATGCGGCGGACTACAGCTGGCTGCAGGTCGACACGCTGCAGGCCAATGGCAAGCCGCGCCACCAGCGCGGCGTCGGCGCGGAGCCGGGCATTTATTTCGTGGGCCTGCCCTGGTTGTCGCGCCGCGGCTCCGCGTTCATCTGGGGTGTGTGGCATGACGCAAAGCATGTGGCGGACCACATCGCGATCCAGCGCCAATACCAGCAGCACCACGCCAGCCGGCAACAGATGCCGGACGCCAGTGCGGCCGCAGCCAGCGGCTCCGAGACCCGCGAAGCGGTCGCCTGACCCATTGCACACGTCACCTTTTCACCATCCATCCAGAATGACAACGCCAACGCACACCCGAATCCGCATGTTCAACACGCGGGAGACCTACCCCAATCAAAGCCTGGACAACGATCTGTGCCAGGCTGTCCGCGCCGGCAACACCGTCTATGTGCGCGGCCAGGTCGGCACGGATTTCGATGGAAATCTTGTGGGCCTGGGCGATCCCCGTGCACAGGCGGAGCAGGCGATGAAGAACGTGAAGCAGCTCCTGGAAGAGGCCGGCAGCGACATGTCGCACATCGTCAAGACCACCACCTACCTCACCGACCCACGCTATCGCGAAGCCGTTTACCAGGAAGTGGGCAAGTGGCTCAAGGGTGTGTTTCCCATCTCCACGGGTCTGGTTGTCGTGGCGCTCGGTCAGCCGCAGTGGCTGATGGAGATCGACGTCATTGCAGTCATTCCAGAGTGAAAGGAGCAGCGACATGACGCTTTCCATCGTTGGCCGCTGCAGGGAAACAGGTCAGTTGGGGGTTGCCATCAGTTCCTCCAGCATTGCTGTCGGCGCACGCTGCCCGTGGCTGAGAAGCGGCGTTGGCGCGGTGTCTTCGCAAAACATCACGTTGCCGGCCTTGGGACCGGAAACGCTCGAGCAGTTGGAAAAAGGTTTGCTCCCCGGCGATGCGCTGAGAGAAGCGCTCGCGACTGACAGCCACAGCCAATACCGCCAGCTGATCGCCATCGACTCCCAAGGTCGCACGGCGCATTTCAGCGGAGTCAAGACACTGGGTGTTCACGAGGCGATGTCCGGCGATCAGTGCGCAGCCGCTGGCAACATGCTGGCCAGCCCCTCGGTGATCGGCGCGATGGTCGAGGCCTTCGCTGCTTCATCGGGACACCTGGCCGATCGCCTGATCGCAGCCATGCAGGCGGGGCTCTCGGCAGGCGGCGAAGCGGGCCCGCTGCATTCGTCGGCGCTGATGGTGATCGATGATTTCGTATGGCCGATCGTCAACCTGCGAGTCGATTGGGCGGATGAAGACCCCGTCGGAAAGCTCGAAGGGCTCTGGCAGGCTTACAAGCCGCAAATGCAGGACTACCTCGACCGAGCCTTGGAGCCAGCCCGGGCTCCCGGATATGGCGTTCCCGGAGACGATAGGTAGGTTGCAGTTTTGCTGCAGATTCTGTTCGGCCAGACTTGGAAAAAACAATGACCCACGATGCCGCAGCCGGCCGTTTCCGCCTTGCGAAACCTGAACTCGGTGCCTGGCGCGCCGGCAATACCGGCGTCGAGGGCGTCTGGCATTTCGACTCGGGCCGGCCGGGTCGGCACACGATGATCGCGGCCTTGATCCACGGCAACGAACTCAGCGGCGCCGTTGCCGTCGCAGGCCTGCTGCAGGCGGGCCTTCGGCCCACGCAGGGACGCCTGACGCTCGCCTTCTGCAACCTCGCGGCATTCGATCGCTTCGATCCGGGCAACGGCGATGCCTCGCGTTTCGTCGAACAGGACCTCAACCGACAGTGGTCACCCGAGCGGCTGGCCGAAGGCGGATCGCTGGAACGCGTCCGAGCCCGCGAGTTGGCACCCTGGGTCGCCAGGGCCGACTGGTTGCTCGATCTGCACTCGATGCACGAACCCTCGCTGCCGTTGTGCCTGACCGGGCTCTTCGACGAAAACGTGGCGCTGGCGTTGGCGCTCAAGACACCGGGCCACATCGTGGTGGACGCCGGTCACAAGGACGGAACGAGGATGCGCGACCACGGCCGCTTCGGCACCGCCGAAGGCATGGCCGCCGGAGCACGATCGCTGTTGGTCGAATGCGGGTTCCATGGCGATCCGGCCAGTGTCGATGTGGCGCGCGATCAGTGCCGGCGTTTCATGGTGGCCAGCGGCGTGATCGGCGGCGCCGAATTCGATGCGGCGCTCCCGGGCTGGCTGCAGCCGGATGCGGGCGAGCAGCATGTCCTGCGCGTCACCGGTGCTGCGGTGGCGCAGGCCACCGGCGCGTCATTCACCGAGCCCTTTCAAGGGTTGGAGACGATCGAGCGGGCCGGCACGGTCATCGGTCACGACGGCGTGGCGCCCATCGTCACGCCGCATGACGACTGCGTGCTGGTGATGCCGTCGCTGCGCCAGGCATTGCCTGGCGTCACCATCGTGCGTTTCGCACGGCGCATCAGTCCTGCACTGAATTGAAGTTGAACCGCGTGATCGCTGAAGTCAATCTGCGCGGCCAGGTCTCCGGTTGGTGTGCGATACCTCTAAAGCGCATCGCTTCGATCTGAAACGCCGTCGGCAAGCACCTCGTCCAACCTCGCAAGAAAGATATCCGCGTGCGCTTCGGAGAACGGCAAGGGTGGACGCACCTTGAGCACGTTGCCCGCGATGCCTGCAGCCCCGATCAACACGCCGCGCTCGCGCATGGCGTTGACGATCCTTGTCGTTTCGGTCGGGGCCGGCGTCCTTGCGGCCCTGTCGCGCACGAGCTCGATGCCGACGAACAAGCCCTCGCCGCGTATGTCGCCGATGAGCGCGTGCCGTTCGGCGAGTCGGGCAAGACCGGCCTTGAGATGGCGCCCGACGCGCCCGGCGTTCTCTTGCAAACCTTCACGCTCGATCACATCCAGCACCGCCGTTCCGACATTGGCCGAAACTGGGTTGCCGCCGAACGTATTGAAGTACCGGCAGCGCTCGCCGAATTCGCGCAGCAGCTGCGAGCGGCAGACCATGCCGGCCATCGGATGCCCATTGCCCATGGGCTTGCCGAGCGTCACCATGTCGGGCACCACGCCGTGGCGCTGAAAGCCCCACATGTGCGACCCCATGCGTCCGAAACCGGCCTGGACCTCGTCGGCAATGAAGACGCCGCCCGCAGCACGCATGGTTGCGACCGCCTCCGCCACGAAACCTGCCGGATCTGTGTAGACCCCATCGCTGGAGAAGGCGGTGTCCAGCAGCAACGCGGCCGGCCGAATGCCGGCCTGGCGCATGTCCTCGATTGCTCTGCCGACATGCGCGGCGAAGTCTCGACCGGCTTCGGGCCCTTGCCCGACCGGCATGGGCACGGTGCGCACGTGGCTGCCGAGCGGCGCATGCGCCCCCAACGAAGGCGACAGTTCGGCCAGTGCGCTGGTGACGCCGTGGTACGCGAACTGGGTGACGACGATGCCGGAGCCACCGGTGCAGGCCCTGGCCACTCGCAAGGCCAGATCGTTCGCCTCGCTGCCGCTGCAGGTGAACATCACATGCGCGAGTTCCACCGGGAAAGAAGCGAGCAGGCGTTCGGCATAGTCGACAACGTCTTCGTGCAGGTAGCGCGTGTGCGTGTTCAGCTGGGCCGCTTGCCGCGCCAGCGCGGCGACGACTTCGGGGTGGCAGTGCCCCACGCAGGCGACGTTGTTGTAGGCGTCGAGATAGGGCGTGCCGTGCGCGTCGTACAGCCAAACGCCTTCTCCCCGGACCAGATGCACAGGCTTTTCATAGAACAGCCGGTAGGCGGGCCCGAGCAGGCGCCGCCTGCGTTCGAGCAAGGGCTCTTCGGTACGCGCGTGTCTGGCGGATTCGGAGGATTCTGAGGTTTCGGCAATCGTCATTTCGTCATTCCATGTTGCAGGCGCGGCGCAGCGTCTGGCGCGCTTGTGCTCTCGGAAGGGCGCCGCAGCGCTCCAGGCGAGCCCAGGACTTCGCGTTGTTGCGCAGGATGTAGTCGCGGTTCTCGGGATGCTGCTGCGCGCGCCATCCGCCGATGGCCACGACCGAGACCAGCCGCGTCGCCATGAGGTCGAAGAGCACGTCGATCTCCATGGGCTCCAGCGGCAGCACCGCGTGATAGGCCGCGACGAATTCGGCCACCGTACCGAGCGGATCGGAACTGTCGGTCAATTGGTACGAGCTGGCGATCGCCAGGTCGTTGATCAGCGCGGTATGCACCATGTCGCCGAAGTCGAGGATGCCGGCCACGCGGTCATGGTGTGCCGGATCGACCAGCACGTTGTAGTCGTTGAGATCGTTGTGCACGACCTGCGCCCGGAGCCGTGAAAGCTGCGGTCTGGCGTGCTCCTCGAAACCGTCCAGGAAGCGTTCGGCCAGGCTGCGCTGCCTCATGTCGGGGATGTGCGCCAACAGGTCTCGCAGGTCGCCGGCATGCTTGAGGTCCCAGGGCAGGTCATGTCCCGCGGCCGGATGGAAAAAGCCGCGCAGCGCGATCGCGAGCCGGGCCAGTGTCGCGGCCATGTGCTGGCGCAGTTCGGAACTGCGCGGAACCATCGGCAGCAGATCGCCCTGCAGGTACGACAGCAGCCGCACGACGCGAGGCGCATGGCCGTCGATGGCGAGGAATTTCTCGGATTCGCCATCGCGGGTCTCGATCACATGAGGCACCGGCAGCGTCGGGTCCGTGCGCATGATGTGCAGCAACGCCTGGGTCTGGAATTCGGTCATGGACCGGTCTTCCGCAGGGTGCGAGATCTTCAACAGGTAATCGTGTCCCTGCCCGGACCGGATGCGGAAGTTCTGGTCGCGTTCGCCGGTCAACCGCTGCACGACACCGCTGATGCCGTAGTGATCGTGAACGAGCCGCTGCGCAGTCTCCACGTCGATTGCCGGGGCCGGCAGCGTGAACGCATCGCCGATATTCGACAGACTATGCATGCTGATGAAATTCCATGTGAGTTGAGAAGGCCCTCATGCCGTCACTCCGCGCAGTCGTGCGCTGCGCCGCCGCAGCCACTCCAGGGTGAGCAGCAAAAGGACGGCCAGGCCGATCAGCAGCGTCGCGGCTGCCGTGATGGTCAAGCTGATGTTGTCGTTGATGCCGGCGAACATCTGGCGCGGCAGCGTGCGTTGGTCCGGTCCCGTCAGCAGCATCGCCACCACGACTTCGTCGAAGGAGATGGCGAAGGCGAACAGCGCGCCCGAGAAGATGCCCGGTGCCAGCATGGGCAAGGCCACGCGAAAGAACGCGCGCAGCGGCGATGCGCCCAGATTCGCGGCGGCGCGCAGCAGGTTGACATCGAACCCGGCCAGCGAAGCGCTGACGCTGACCAGCACGAAAGGCACGCCGAGGGCCGCATGCGCGAGGGTCAGGCCGACGAGGCTGTTGGCCAGGCCCACGCGCGCAAAGGCGAAGTACATCCCCACCGCCACGATGATGACCGGCACGACCATCGGAGAGAGCAGGAGTGCAAAGACGAAGGCCCGTCCGCGGAACTGGGTCCGCCAGAAGCCGAAGGCAGCCAACGTTCCCAGAACGGTCGCCAGCACCGTCGCACTGACACCCACGAGCAGGCTGTTCTTCAGCGTGGGCAGCCAATTGCCGGAGGTGAAGAAATCTTCATACCAGCGCAATGAAAAGCCGGGCAGCGGGTAGTAGAAAAAGGAGCCGCTGGAAAACGACAACGGCATGATGACCAGGATGGGCGCCATCAGGAAGACAAGCACCGCGATCGAGTACGCCCACAACAAGAGGCGGCAGCTTCGCTGGAGGGGGGATGTGTTCGGGTTCATGCCGCTTTCATCCTGTCGACGCCCACGAGGCGCGCGTAGGCCGTGTAGAGGACGGTGGTCGCCATGAGCAGCAGCAAGGACAGCGCCGCAGCCATGCCCCAGTTGATCGTCTTGGTCGCGTAGAAGGCAATGAAGTAGCTGATCATCTGGTCGCCGGCACCGCCGACCAGCGCCGGCGTGATGTAGTAGCCCAGCGCCTGGATGAACACCATCAGGCCGCCGGCGCCCACGCCCGGGAGTGTCTGCGGCAGGTAGACGCGGCGAAACGCCGTCCAGGGCGTGGCGCCCAGGGACCCGGCAGCCCGCATGTGCGAGGGCGGAATGCTCTTCATCACGGCATAGAGCGGCAGCACGACGAACGGCAGGAGCACATGCACCATCGCCGCGTAGACCGCAAAGCGCGTGTAGAGCATGGGGAGCGGCTCGTGGATGAGGTGGAACTGGAGCAGGGCCGAGTTCACGACGCCCTCGTTCTGCAGCAGGACGACCCAGGCGGTCGTCCGCACGAGCAGCGAGACCCAGAAAGGCAGCAGCACGCAGATCATCAGCAGGTTCGCCTTGCGCTCAGGCAGGCTGGCCAGCAGGTACGCCAGCGGGTAGCCGAGCAGCAGGCACACCAACGTGACGCCGCCTGCAATCGACAAGGTTCGCCAGAGGATCGGCACGAAGACCGCCTGGTCCGGCGGCATCGCTTCGACGCCGCCGCCTGGCGAAGAACGCAGGTCGAGTGCGCCAAGAACGAACAGCGAAGTCGCAGGACCCTTGGCGCGTGCCAGGGCTCCCCAGGTATCGAGCTCGCCCCATTTCGGATCGATGCCGACGAGCACTTCGCGTGCGCTGGGCTCCAACGGCCCGTCCGGCAGGCGCCGGGCCGTGGAGAACATCAGCGAGCGGAATCCGTTCACGTCGTAGTTCAGGCGCGTGGCGGCCGACGCGAGCCGGCCGGCGCTGCGCGCCGCGCGCACGTCGGTTGCCAGGGCGGCGAACACGGCGTCCTCCGGCAATGCAGTCCCGTTCCACGACTGCAGCCGTGCAGACACGGTCGGCAGGATCTCTGCCACTTCGGTGTCCACGACGGATCGGCTCAAGAGGGCGCCGATCGGCACGAGGAACGTGAGCAGGAGGAACAGTGCGAGCGGCGCGATCAGGAGCAGGGCCTTCGTGCGGTGACGGCGGGAAGCCCGTCTCAGATCGCTCTTCAGGCCCCTGGCGGCGGCCGTCGGACAGGTCGCGCCGTCTGTGGTCACTTCGACACCCAGCTATTGAAGCGCTGCGTCAGGCGGTCGAGGTTCTCGAGCCAGAACTTGTCGCTGATCAGCAGGGCGCTCGCCATGTACTCCGGGTTCGTCGGGAGGTCCGGCAGAACGGACTTGGCGACCAGCTCTGTGCTGCGCTTGTTGGTGACGCCGTAGGGAATGAGGGAAGGGAGGTCCTTCTGCACCGACGGCGTTCCGGCGAAGGCAAGGTACTGCTCGGCCTGCGCCTTGTTCGGCGATCCCTTCATGATGGCCCACGAGTCGATGGTGTAGAGGCTGTTCTTCCAGGTGATTCGGAAGTTCTTCTTGTCGGTCTTGTTGGCCGCGGCGATGCGGCCGTTGTAGGCCGACACCATCGCCACTTCGCCCGAGGCCAGCAGCTGCGGCGGTTGCGCGCCCTTCTCCCACCAGACGATGTTGCTCTTGATGGTGTCGAGCTTCTTGAATGCGCGGTCCACGCCCGCTGGCGTCGACAGCACCTGGTAGACATCCGCCGGCTTCACGCCGTCCGCGATCAGCGCGAACTCGAGGTTGGTCTTTGCGCCCTTGCGCAGGCTGCGCTTGCCCGGAAACTTCTGCAGATCGAAGAAGTCCGCCCACGACTGCGGTCCCGCGCCCTTGAACTTGTCGCCGTCGTAAGCCAGCACGAAGTTGTAGAGGATGGCGCCGACGCCGCAATCGTTCGCGGCCTCCGGCATGTAGGCATCGCGCCCGCCGAGCTTGGCCCAGTCGATCTTCTCGAAGAGGCCTTCCTCGCAGCCCAGTTGCAGTTCCTCGGACTCGACCTGCACCAGGTCCCAGTTGTTCGCGCCGCCCTGGAGCTTGGCGCGCAGCACGCCGATGCCGCCGTCCCACGATTCGTCGACCAGCTTGACGCCGGTCTTGGCCGTGAAGGGCTTGAAGTACACCTCGCGTTGCGCGTCCTGGTACGCGCCTCCCCACGACACGACGGTGAGCGGACGGCCTTGGGACCAGGCGTTGGTTGCAAGGCCTGCGGCGCCGAGCGTCGCAACGAGCAGCAATGTGGCTGAACGAAAGATGGACATGAGCGATTCCTCTATCTGTGGAGTTGAACTACGGGCGGGGAAGAAAAGCACCCTCAGGGTGCGACGAAGATCCGGGCGTGTTCGATGCGCCATGTCACGCAGAGGCGTGAGCCGGGCGTGGGCAGCGTGTCGAACTGATCGGGACTGCGGCAGGCGATCATTTCGTGGCCGTCGCTGGTGCGAAGGCGGGCGCGCATCTTGTCGCCGACGAAGATGGCCTCCTCGAGCGTCGCGGCCACGCCCACGCCTTCAGCGCTCCTGGACGTGGACAGCTCGGCGCGTTCCGGGCGAAGCGTGAAGACGCCCTCGCCGCCGACACGCAAGCCATTGCCCGCAACGGCCTGCAGGAGCGAGCCACCGTCGGTGCGCAGAACGGCGACGCCGTCCACCAGCGCCTCGACCGTGCCCGACAGGCGATTGCTCTCCCCGACAAATGTGGCGACGAAAGCGCTGGACGGCTGCTCGTACATCTCGCGCGGTCCGCACAGTTGCTGGATCTTTCCCTGGTGGAATACCGCGATGCGGTCCGACATGGTCAGCGCCTCTGCCTGGTCGTGCGTCACGTACACCATGGTCACGCCGAGGCGCCGGTGCAGTTGCCGAATCTCGAACTGCATTTGTTCCCGCAGGTTCTTGTCCAGCGCACCCAGCGGTTCGTCCATCAACACCAGCTTGGGCTCGAACACCAGCGCCCGGGCCACGGCGACGCGCTGCTGCTGGCCTCCGGACAACTGAGCCGGCAATCGTTGTGCCGCGTGCGACAACTGCACCATGTCCAGCGCGAGCTTCACCCGGCGTGCCTGCTCATCGCGTCCGACGTTGCGGACCTGCAATGGAAAGGCGACGTTCTCGCCAACGGTCATGTGGGGAAACAACGCATAGTTCTGGAACACCATGCCGATGTCGCGCTTGTATGCGGGCACCGCGCGCAGCGATCGACCCGCCAGGCGGATGTCTCCGCTGGTCGGCGTCTCGAAGCCGGCCAGCATCATCAGGGTTGTGGTCTTGCCCGATCCGGAGGGGCCGAGCAGCGACAGGAACTCGCCTTCCTGCACTGCGAGGTCGAGGTGATCGACGACCTGCGACAAGCCGTCGTAGGACTTGCAGACTTGATCGAAGGTGGCAATGACGGACATGACTATTTCTTCTCTCGTGGTTGATCTGATTTGTCTTTTGCAGCACCCCGGCTCCATCGCCCAGATCGGACAAGAAGCCTTCGCAGTCGTTTCTATGCTCCGGCGACGCAATCATCCAGCGGAATAACCAGAAAAGGCTACGGAAATTGGCTGTCTGCGGCGAATCCTGTAGGGCGCACGCCATCGCTACGGCAGAATCTGCTGGACACTCCACGAAGGCAGATCAAGATGGCGGATGAAGCAGCTTCCAGGCAACTCAAGCTGGATCGCATCGACCTGCAGATCCTCACGATCATTCAGCAAGATGCTCGATTGACGAACGTGATGCTGGCCGAGCGAATAGGCCTCTCCGCCAGCCCATGCCTTGAAAGGGTCCGTCGGCTCGAGAAGGGAAAGCTCGTGACCGCCTATCGCGCGGTTCTCAATCTCGAGAAGCTCATTCCGCATCTCTACACCTACATGGAGGTCACGCTGAAGAGCCACCATGCGCAGGATTTCATGCGGTTCGAGAAGTACGTTCTCAAGCAACCCGAGATGCTGACCTGCAGCCTGATCAGCGGCGACTTCGACTACCTGATTCGCGTCATCTCCACCGACATTGCGCATCTGCATGCAATTTCGGAGCGCATGTTCAATGCCGAAGTCGGCGTCGAAAAGCACTTCACCTACATCTGCGTGAAGACGGTGAAGGACACGACCGAAGTCCCCATCGATGCCCTGCTGGCTGCTCGACAGCGCACGGCGCTCTGATCGGGGGGCGCGACGAGGTCAGCGCGAGGTCTGCCTCGGAAGGGCGGTTGGGGCCGGGCGCACCCGGCTCGTCTCGTTGGGCTCGGATCTGCCCGCGCGGGCAGCCACCAAAGCCGGAGCGCTTCGCCCGGCCAGGCTCACCGAAAGGCGACGCCCCGGGACCAGTGATGGCGCGTGCCGCCCGAGCGACGGTCGGCCTTCTCGGGCACTGCGCCATTCGCGTTCAACTCGCTGCCTCGCAATTCGAGCCTGTGCAGGCACGAGAGAAAGAGTTCGTGATGCGTTTCGTCGAGCCCATCGAGAAGATCGATGTTCAGGCGAGCGATGCGGGGAAACAGCGCGTCGAAAAGCGCCCGGCCCGCCGCGCTCAGTTGCACATGGACCTTGCGGCGATCGTCGGCGTCCTGGCGTCTCTCGATCAGCCGTTTTTCGAAAAGGCTGTGCAGGCCGCGCGAGGTGCGCACCCGGTCCAGCAGCATTCGCTCGGCGAGTTCCGATGAACAAAGCTCTCCGGCCTGCGCGAGCATGCCGATCATTCCCCACTCGCGATGCGTGATGCCGAAGCCCCCTTCGACCATGCGCGTGGTCATGGTGCTGCAGGCGCGCATGCAGCGCCAGACACGATAGAGAAGGAGATCGTCCAATGCGCACGGTGCGAGTGCTGCGGTGATGTCAGTAGAGGCTTGCAAGTGGATCCGCCTTCAGTGAGGACAGGGAAGACCTGATTCGCCTCAAATGCGTTGGCCGCCGTCGATCGGGATTTCCGTCCCGGTGATATAGGAGGCCTTCTCGCTGCAGAGAAACTCGATCAGGTCGGCCACTTCTTCCACGGTGCCGAGGCGGCGCATCGGAATGTCGTTCTCCACGATCTGCGAGGTGCCGGGCGACAGGATGTCCGTGTCGATCTCGCCGGGGGCAATGGCGTTCACCCGCACATTCAGCGGCGCCATGTCGTTCGCCATCTCCCGGGTCAACGCGGCCAGGGCCGACTTGGAGGTCGCGTAGGCCGAGCCGGCGAAGGGGTGCACGCGGTTGCCGGCGATCGAACACAGGTTGACCACGGAACCGCCCGCATTGGAGAGCTCCTGTGCAAATCCGCGCGTCAGCACCAGCGGGGCGTAGAAGTTGGTGTTGTACATCGACTGCCACACGTCCAGGTCGGTCGTGAGCGAGTTGACGCGGACGCCTCCCGGACCCTTCGGCGAGATGCCCGCGTTGTTGATCAGCGCGTGCAGCTTGGCTCCGCCCAACAAGGGCCGCAGCGCCTCCACCGTCTTGAGGATCTGCTGCAGATCGGAAAGGTCCAGCGAGATGTGGGTGTTGCCCCCCTGGCTCCACGGACATGCGTCGGGCGGCGGCGTGCGGGACACCGTGATCACTCGCCATCCCAGATCCCGAAAGCGCTGGGCGGTGGCATGCCCAATTCCGCGGCTGGCACCCGTAACGATTGCGGTCTTGGTTTCTAGCATTTGCAGTCCTTCAATGGTTCAGAAGAGGCACGCGCTCATCGGCGATCAGGCGAGGTCTTTGCGGGCGCCGCATCGAATCTTTCCTGCGACGTGTCGCGGATCCCGTCCTGGATGATGTCGAGAACTGCTGGACGATTACATTGAACCTGGCTGCATGGGCAGAATTTTTTTCCTCGAGAAGATCGATCCGCCGCAGGTTCTTCTGTGACGCCGGCGATGCCGCCCGAATCGAAGGATCCGCGAGAAACGCGACGACGCCGGGACGAAAAAACATCCCGGCATGCATCGGACCACAGCGGTGGGCTGCGCGTTGGCCCTCTGCCGAGGGGCCAGGAGTCTCAGCCCTGCTTGCGCATCGCGAAGCAGGCCCCGGCCACCAGGATGAACGCCCCGATGATCACCTTCTGCCAGGTGCTCGGCACGCCCGCGAGGATCAGCACGTTGTTGATCAGCGTGACCAGCACCACGCCCAGCAGCGTGCCGCCCACGGTGCCGCTGCCGCCGGTGATGCGCGCACCGCCGAGGATCACGGCGGCGATCACGTCCAGCTCGTTGCCGACCAGGTCGAAGGGGTTCGCCAACCGCGTGCTCGACACGTGCACGATGCCCGCCAGCCCCGACAGGAACCCCGCATACGCGAACACGAAGATGTGCACCGTGCGGAGGTTATAGCCAAGCCGCTCGGCAATCGCGAGGCTGCCGCCGATGGCGTACACCGCGCGGCCGATGAGCGTGCGGTTCAGCAGCCACCATGTCAGCACCGCCGCGCCGGCCAGCACCAGCACCGTGGCGGGCAGCACCACGTGCAGGCCCTGCGCGGTGTCGAAGCGCCAGAGCGCCAGCTTGCCGAAGGCATCCATCGGCGCGGGCACGTTCATGAAGAACACGGTGCCCACGAAGGTCAGCAGGATGCCGCGGTACAGGTACTGCGTGCCGATGGTCACGATCAGCGACGGGGCCTTGAGCCAATGCACCAGCAGGCCGTTGAACACGCCCAGCACTGCGCCGCTCACCGCGCCCGCCGCCAGCAACAGCGCGATGGGCGCTTCGGGAAAGTAGTTCAGCACCAGCTTCGTGATGCTGTACATCGTGAGCGCGGCAATGGCCGCGAACGACACGTCGATGCCGCCGGCGGCCAGCACGATCAGCACGCCCAGCGCAAAGAGCCCGAGCACCGTGCAGGCCCGCACGATGTCGAACAGCACCGGCAGCTGGAAGAAGCCCGGGTTGATGGCGCCGACCGCCAGGCACACCAGCACGATCAGTGCGAGCGTGAAGACCGAGGGGCGCTGCGCGAGCCAGCCGCGCCAGGAGGCCGCTGCTTTTGGAGCCGCTTGCGCGGCCGAAGCCGGCGCGGGCGTGGAGTGCGCTTGCATGGTGGAAGCCGTCATGAGAATGCGGGGGAAGCAGAAGAGGGGGAGTCGGAAACCAGCGCGTGGTAGAGCTCGCTTTCGGCGAGGCCCTCGGCGTCGAAGTCGTTGGCGATGCGGCCCTTGCGCATCAACAGGATGCGGTCGCAGTTCTGCAGCAGCTCCTGCAGGTCGTCGCTGACGAGGATCACGCCCAGGCCCTGCTCGGCCAGCCGCTGCACGATGCGGTAGATGGTGTCCTTGGAACCGACGTCCACGCCCACGGTGGGGCCGTGGAGGATCAGCACGCGCGGATCGATGGCCAGCCAGCGGCCGATGAGCACGCGCTGCTGGTTGCCGCCCGAGAGCGATTGCACCGGCCGGTCGACATCGGGCGTGGCGATCTGCAGCTCGCTCACGGTGCGTTCGGCCAGCGCCTGGCACTGCTTGCCGTCGAGTGCGCCGAAGCGCCCGCGCAGGCGACCGAGCACGGCCGTGACGATGTTGTCGCGGATCGGTTTGTCGAGAAAGAGGCCCTCGCTCAGCCGGTCTTCCGGCACGTAGCCGATGCCCTGGCGGATGCCGTCGCTCGGCGTCTTCAGCGTGACCTGCCGGCCCTCGAGCGAAATGCGCCCGCGGTCGGCGGCCTGCACGCCGGCCAATGCCAGCGCCAGTTCGTTGCGGCCCGAGTCGAGCAGCCCGGTGATGCCCAGGATCTCACCCTTGTGCAGCGTGAAATTCACGTCGCTGAACTGCGCGCCGCGGCCGAGCGCCTCGACCTTCAACAGCGTGTCGCCGCCGTGCGTCCGGTGGCGGTAGCGCGCGCCGTCGAGCTGCTTGCCGGTCATCCAGTGCGCGAGCTCGGCCTTGGTGAAGTCGCGGATCGGCCCCTGCGCCACCTTCGTGCCGTCACGGAACACGATGGCCTGGCCGCCCATGGCCATGCACTCGTCGAGCTTGTGGCTCACGAACAGCACGGCCACGCCCTGCGCGCGCAGGTGCTCGACCACGTGCACGAGGTTGTCGACTTCCTTCTGCGTGAGCGAGGTGGTGGGCTCGTCCATGATGACCATGCGCGCGCGCGTGGCCACGGCGCGTGCAATGGCCACCAGTTGCCGCGTGGCGATGGGCAGCTCGTCGACGCGGCGCGCGAGAAAGGCCGCGTCGGTCGGCAGCTTCACCGTTTCGAGGGCACGCACGGCCGTGGCGGCCACCGCCTTGCGGTCGAAGCGCCGCGCGAGCTTGCCGCCGGTAGAGACCAGCTGCTCGCTGAGCGCGACGTTCTCGGCCACGCTCATGTTCGGCAGCAGCGAGAGGTCCTGGTAGACCGTCTCGATGCCCAGCGTGAGCGCCTCCAGGGGCGACAGCGATTCGTGCGGGCTGCCATCGATCACGATGCGCCCCTGGCTCGGCGGCTGCGCGCCCGAGATGATCTTGATGAGCGTGCTCTTGCCGCAGCCGTTCTCGCCGAGCAGGTGGTAGATCTCGCCGGCTTCGATGGTGAGGTCGATGCCGCGCAGCGCGTGCACGCCCGCGAAGCGCTTGTGCACGTCCTGCACTTCGAGGAAGACACGGCGCCCGGTGCCGGACACCGGGGCTTGCGTGGAAGTTGCGGAAGGGGTCATGTGCTCAAGGCTTTCGCGACGATCGGACGATCAGGATCAGAAGGCGTACTTCTTGTAGTTCTGCTTGTCGACCTCGACCCAGGCCTGGCCGGTGACGATGACACCGACGCCCGGCCCCTTCTTCACCGAGACCTTGTTGTAGCCCTGCACGCCCATGTCGGTGCCGTCAGTGATGGTCTTGCCGTCCAGCAGCATCTTGGCGGCCTTGTTCATGACGATGCCGGCGTCCTTCGGGTCCCAGAAGGCGATGCCGCCGACAGCGCCCGATTCGAGGAACTTGGCCGCCTCGCTCGGCAGGCCCGTGCCGTACACGCAGACCTTGCCCTGCAGGCCGGCTTCTTCCACCGCGCGGCCGATGCCCAGCACGTCCAGCGACGACGAGCCCTGGAAGCCCTTCAGGTCGGGGTGCTTGCGCAGCATTTCCTTGGCCTTGCCGTAGGCCTTTTCCGCGTCGTTGAGCGACTCGTTCTTGGCGTCGACCAGTTGCATCTTGGGGTACTTCTTCGCGTTGGTGGCGCCGCCGTCGGCCCACTGCACCTGCGACTGGCTGCCCAGCGAGCCGACCAGCGAGGTCCACTTGCCCTGCTGGCCCATGCAGGCGGCCAGGCGTTCGTTGATGCGCGCGCCGTAGGCCGTGTTGTCGAAGGCCTCGATGTCGACCATGGTGTTCTTCTGGTTGTCGGCCTCGTGCGTCACGACCTTGATGCCGCGCTCCATGGCGCGCTTGAGCACCGGCTCGAGCGTGGGCGGGTCCATCGAGACCACGGCGATCGCGTCGACCTTCTTGGCCACCAGGTCTTCGATCAGGCGCTGCTGCTGCGCGGCGTCCGACTGGGCCGGGCCGATCTGGCGCGTGGCCACGCCGGGGGTGCTGGCGCCGAATTCCTTCACGCCCACTTCCATGCGGTTGAACCAGCTGATGCCGGTGATCTTCACCACGGTGACGATGTCCTGCGGCTTGCCTTGCGCATGCAGCGCGGAGGCGAAGGCCACGGTGCCCAGTGCCAGCACGGTGCAGGCGATCTTTGTTTTCTTCAGCATGTCTTTTGTCTCCTAGCCCTCGGTGGTTCTTTGCGTCGCGCCAGGAGGGGACTGGTGCGGCGGTGCGCTGGAGCGCGTAATCGAAACGAAGCTGCGCAGGTCGGCCAGGCTGAGCCGTGCCGATGCGAGAAAGAACAGCAGCAAGAGGCCCCAGGCGCAATCGCGGAAGAAGTTGGAAATGCCCAGCAGGTTGAAGGTGCTGGACAAAAGCTGCAGCGCCACGGCCGAGAAGAACAGGCAGGTCATGCGCCCGTAGCCGCCCTGCGGACGCACGCCCGCCATCACCGTGATGAGGATGGCGATGAGCAGGTAGGAGTTGCCGTAGTCGGACTTCACGCTCGCCGTGCGGGCCGCGATGATCACGCCCGCCACCGCGGCGAGCACGCCGCACAGCGCATAGGTGGCCACCAGCATGCGGTTCTGCGAAATGCCCGCATAGCGCGCTGCCTTGGCGTTGGTGCCCAGCAGGAAGAGGCGGATGCCGAAGGGGCTCTGCTTGAGCAGCCAGCCCACGCCCAGCAGCATCGCCACGAAGATGACGAACGGAATCGGTACGCCCAGCACCATTTCGTTGCCGATGGCCGAGAGCGGCTCGGCATCGCCTACGCGCAGGCTCGAGCCGCCGGTCAGCACCACGGCGAAGCCGGTGTAGAGCAGTTGCGTGCCCAGCGTGCAAAGAATGGGCGTGAGGCCGGCGCGCGCGATCAGCAGTCCGTTGAGCAGCCCGCCCACCAGGCCCACCGCCAGCGCGATCACGGCGAACCATGCCGTGTAGATCCAGGGCGAGGCATCGGGTGCCGCGAGCATCGGCGCAACCGTGGCGGCAACCACGCCGGCCAGGTTGGCGAGCGCCACGCCCGACAGGTCGATGCCGCCGTTGCCCGAGATCATCGACAGCGCCACGCCCATGGCCAGCAGGCCGAGCTCGGGCAGCTGGCCGCCCATCGACTGGAAGTTGTAGACGTCGAGGAAGTCGCCCTTGGACAGCACCGTCGCGACCACGAGGATCACGACGTTGATGGCGACCAGGAAGTTGAGTTCGCGGTCTGAAAACCTGGAGGTCATGCGGGCTCCTTCAGTGGGCGCGGTGCATCAGCGCATCGACCTCGGCGCGCGTGGGCATCGAGGGAGCGGTGCCGGCGCGCGTGACCGAAATGGCGGCCACCGCCGAGCCGAAGCGCGCGGCTTCCAGCGGCGAGGCACCTTCGGCCAGTGCCGCCGCGAAGCCGCCGTTGAAAGCGTCGCCCGCGCCGGTCGTTTCCTTCACGGCGCCGGCATTGAACACGGGGATGTGCACCGAGCCGCTCGCGCTGTGCAGCAGCGCACCCTTGTCGCCGAGCGTGATGAGCGCACAGCCCACGCCCTTGGCCAGAAAGAAGTCGCCCGCGCGGCGCGCGTCGTCGATGGTTTCCACCGTCATGCCGCTGAGCGCCGCGGCCTCGTGCTCGTTGGGCGTGATGTAGTCGCACAGGGCGTACACCGCGTCGTCGAAGGGCAGGGCGGGCGCGGGGTTGAACACCGTCACCGTGCCGGCGGCGCGCGCCAGTTCCAGGCCGCGCTGCGCGGCGCCGGCGGGCTGTTCGAGTTGCGTGACGAACACGCGCGCACCGCGGATGGCGTCGGCCGCCGCGTCCACGTCGGCCGCGTCGATCAGGGCTGCCGCGCCCGGCACCACGATGATCGCGTTGGCGCCCGTGACCTCGTGCACGTAGATGAAGGCCGCGCCGGTCGGCTGGTCCGCCACCTGCGGGGTGCGCGGCGTGATGCCTTCCTCTGCCCAGAGCGCGAGCGCGTTGGCGGCGAAGGCGTCCTGCCCGAGCTTGGAGATGAACGTGACCCCCGCGCCTGCGCGTGCGGCCGCCACGGCCTGGTTCGAGCCCTTGCCGCCGGGACCCATGGCGAAGCCCGAGCCCGCGATGGTCTGGCCGACGCCGGGAAGCTGGGCCGCGCGGAAGGCGAGGTCGGCCACGAAGATGCCGAGCACGGCGACGCCGCGCTGTTGCTGCTGCTGTGAAGAGACGGGGATGGCGGTCATGCGATCAGGCCTCGGGTGCGAGGACGCCCTTCTTGAAGATGAAGCAGCCGTAGAAACGGCGCTCGCCCGTGGCGATCACGCAGTAGGCGCGGCGCGCGGCTTCGTAGAAGGCGAAGCGCTCGATGGAGCCCAGCGGGCGGGCGCGTCCCTCGGCCGCATCGATCTCGCGCTGCATTTCCTGCTGCACCGGCGGGATATCGTTCGGCTCGCCCATGATCTCCATGCGCCGCGCGGGATCGTCCACCGCGTTGTCCAGCGGCAGCACCGAAAGAATGGCGCGTGCCGCCTCGGTGGTGCCCACGCCGTCGATGCGCAGCAGCCGGCCCAGCGTGGTCTGGCGTGCGACCGAATCGGCCGGGAAGTTGGCATCGCACAGCACCAGTTCGTCGCCATGGCCCATGGCGCGCAGGGCGTAAAGCACGTCCGCATTGAGCAGCGGATGGATGGACTTGAGCATGTTTGTCTCCGTGAAGGATTTGTCGTTCTTTCGACGTATCTTAGAGAAAGAAAACGTTTGCGCAAACGTTTGCTATTCGGGGATTTCCCTTGGTTTTCTTGATTTCGTTGGGCGCCGGGCGCTCATTCGCCATAGGGAATCCAGATGTTCTTGACCTGGGTGGCATGCCTCAGAAACAGCGCGCCTTCGGCCGAGGCGCCGTCGTGCCAGTCGGTGGCCAGGCCGTGGTCGACCAGCGTGCGCTTGAGGTTGCCCACCGACAGCCGCTCGGCGTTGCGCGAGAGCGCCTTCGCGCCGAAGACCCAGAGCGCATCGACGTCGTCGTGCTCGGCGAGCGTCTGCACGAGGCTGGCCGTGGGGCCGGTCACCAGGTTGATCACGCCGGCCGGCAGGTCGGAGGTTTCGAGCACTTGGTAGAAGTCGGTGGCCACCAGCGGATGCTTTTCGCTCGGCACGATCACCGTGCGGTTGCCCATGGCCATGAGCGGCGCGAACAGGCTCACGAAGGACAGCAGCGGTGCCTCGTCGGGGCACACCACGCCGACCACGCCCATGGCCTCGACGGTGGCCAGCGCCACGCCGCGCAGCGGCGGCACGTGCACCGTGCCTTCGTACTTGTCGGCCCAGGCGCCGTAGGCGAACAGGCGGCTTACCGAGGCATCGACCTCGGCCTCTGCCGCCGACGCGCCCACGCCGGTCAGGCTGGCGATGCGCGCGGCGAATTCGTTGGCGCGGGCCGCGAGGTTTTCCGCGAGGTAGTAGAGCGCCTGTGCGCGGCGGTGCGGCGTGGCGCTCGACCAGCTCGCGGCCGAGCGCGCGGCGGCGACGGCGTTGCGGATGTCCTTGCGGTTGCCCGTGCCGACCTCGCCGACGCGCTGCCCGTTCGCCGCGAACACCGGGTGCGAGAGCTCGCCGTCCGGTCGCACCTGCTTGCCGCCGACGAACAGCTTGGCCGTGCGGTCGATGGCCGGCAGTCCGGATGAAGGCTTGGCCTGCGTCTTCGAGGCTTCGTTCGCTGCCTCCAGTGCGACAGCGGCTGTACGCGGCTTGCGCTCGGCCCATGCGCGCGGCTTCAGGTACTCGTAGCAGCCCTCGCGCCCGCCTTCGCGGCCGTAGCCCGATTCGCGGTAGCCGCCGAAGCCCACGCCCGCATCGAACAGGTTGGTCGCGTTGACCCACACCACGCCGGCCAGCAGCTGCGGCGCGACGCCCAGCGCGAGCCCGATGGTCTCGCTCCACACGCTCGCGGCCAGGCCGTAGCGCGTGTTGTTGGCCAGGGCGACGGCTTCGTCGGGTGTGCGGAAGGTCATCGTCACCAGCACCGGGCCGAAGATCTCCTCGGTCGCCACGGTCGATGCGGGGTGCACGTTGGTCAGGAGCGTCGGTGGGAAGAAGCTGCCGCCCGGCGGCAGCGCGCCCGGCGACTGGTAGCAGCTCGCGCCTTCGCGCACGCCGGTGGCCACCAGCGTGCGCACGCGCTCGAGCTGGGTGGGATCGATCAGGCTGCCCATGTCGATCGCCTTGTCCAGCGGCGAACCCACGCGCAGGCTCTGCATGCGGCGCTTCAGGCGCTCGATGAAGTCGGCCGCAATGCCTTCCTGCAGCAGCAGCCGCGAACCGGCGCAGCACACCTGGCCCTGGTTGAACCAGATGGCATCGACCACGCCTTCGACGGCCGCGTCGATGTCCGCATCGTCGAACACGATGAAGGGCGACTTGCCGCCCAGTTCCAGCGTGAGCGACTTGCCCGAGCCGGCGGTGGCTTCGCGGATGAGGCGCCCCACGTCGGTCGAGCCGGTGAAGGCGATCTTGTCGACGCCTTCATGCGCGACCAGCGCCGCGCCGGTGGCACCGTCGCCGGTCACCACGTTCAAGACGCCCGGCGGCAGGCCGGCCTCTGCGGCCAGTTCGGCGAAGAGCAGCGCGCTCAGCGGCGTGAGCTCGGCGGGCTTGAGCACCACCGTGTTGCCCAGGGCGAGCGCGGGCGCGATCTTCCACGCGAGCATCAGCAGCGGAAAGTTCCACGGAATGATCTGGCCGACGACGCCCAGCGGCACCTGGTCGGCGAACTCGCGTTCCTGCAGCTGCGCCCATCCGGCGTGGTGATAGAAGTGGCGCGCCACCAGCGGCACGTCCAGGTCGCGCGTCTCGCGGATGGGCTTGCCGTTGTCCAGTGCCTCGACCACCGCGAGCAGCCGTGCATGGCGCTGCACCATGCGCGCCAGGGCGTAGAGATGGCGTGCGCGGCCGTGGCCGCCGAGCGCGAGCCAGCCGGGCTGCGCGGCGCGCGCCGCGGCAACGGCCGCATCCACGTCCTGCGCTGAACCCTGCGCGATGCCCGCCAGGCGCTGGCCAGTGGCGGGCTCGGCGGTGTCGAATTGCGCGCCAGCCGACACGTCGGTGAAGCGCCCGCCGATGAAGTGGCCGAAGCCTTCGGCATGGCGTGCGAGCCATTGGCGCGCGTCGGTGTCGCTCTCTGGCGCGGGGCCGTAGTCCATGGTGTCGAAATAGCGTGCGACGCTGCTGTTGCTGTGGTTCTGGCTGCTGCTCATCGGGTCATCCGATCGGGTGGCGGTTGAAGGCCGAGTAGCGGCCGGTGACGTGGTGCTCCAGCTGGCGCTCGATGTCGGCCAGCAGCGTGGAGGCGCCGATGCGGAACAGGTCGGGCTCGAGCCAGGCGCGGCCCAGCTCCTCCTTCATGAGCACCTGGTAGTCGAGCGCGGTCTTGGCGGTGGAGACGCCACCGGCCGGCTTGTAGCCCACGCGAAAGCCGGTGCGGGCTTCGTACTGGCGGATCATGCGAAGCATCACCAGCGTGACCAGCGGCGTGGCGTTCACGCCCTCCTTGCCGGTGGAGGTCTTGATGAAATCCGCGCCGGCCATCATGCAGACCATCGAGGCCTTGGCCACGTTGCGCAGCGTTTTCAGTTCGCCCGTGGCAAGAATGGCCTTCACATGCGCGTCGCCGGCCGCGTTGCGGAAGTCGCGCATCTCGTCGTAGAGCTTCTGCCACTGACCGGTGAGCACGTGCTCGCGGGTGATGACGATGTCGATCTCCGAGGCGCCGTCGCGCACCGAGGCTTCGATTTCCTTGAGCTTGAGTTCATGCGGAATCAGCCCCGCCGGAAAGCCCGTGGACACCGCGGCCACCGGGATGCCGGTGCCCGCGAGCGCCTCGACCGCGGTCGACACGAAGCGGTGGTACACGCACACCGCGCCCGTGTGCAGCGTGCGGTCGGCAAAGCCCAGCGCAGCCAGCAGGTCGGCGCGCACGGGCGTCACCGCCTTCGCGCAAAGCCGGCGCACGCGCTCGGCCGTGTCGTCGCCGTTGAGCGTGGTCAGGTCGATGCAGGTGATGGCCTTGAGCAGCCAGCCGGCCTGCGCGTCCTTCTTGACGGAGCGGCGCCCCGGCAGCGTGGCCACGCGGCGTTCGGCAGCAGAGAGGTTGACGCGGATGCCTTCGAACCAGCCGTTGTCGAAGGGTTGCGCGGTGTTGCGCGCGGCGGCGTGCAGCGGCGTTTCCGTGGATGCAGTAGTGGCCGCTGGGCTGAGCGCCGCGATGGCACTGGCGGGCGGCGCCGGCCGCGAGCGCACGGCGCCGCTGCTGCGAACGAGGGAGGTGGATGTCATGACGTGAGGGGCGCCGTGGCGCGCAGGGGCCGCAGGTGCGGCGGGCAGGCAAAGGGCATGTCTTGTGTGTCTCCGGTGCTGCGTCGCGCGGCGGCGCAGCGGGGGTGTCGTTCGTCGTGCTTGCCGTCGTGCAGGGCCGGCGGCGTGCTGATATGAATGTTAGAGCAACAACATTTAGTCAGGCAAGATGTTTTTGAGATAACATTTAAAAACCCGCGATGACCGATACTCCGGGGCTTGGATCAGAGGAACCCGAAGATGCGAAAGACCGCAGGAGCCGAGGCCCGGGCCGTGCGCCTGGCGAAGATGCAGGAACTCGTCGAGGCCGGCGGCCCGCTGCCCATCAAGCAGGCGGCCCAGCGGCTCGACGTCACCGAGATGACCATCCGCCGCGACCTGTCGTCGGCCGATTCGCCGCTTTCCGCGCTGGGGGGCTACGTGCTGGCGACCACGCTGCCGGGCGCCGAGCGCTACTCGCTCGACGAGGCCAGCGACCAGCACGCCGCCAACAAGCGCCTGGCCTGCGAGCGCGCGGCCCAGTGGGTGCAGCCGCACGACAGCCTTTTCATCGACTGCGGGACCACGATGGTCCATTTCGCGGAAGCGCTGCCACCGGACATGCCATTGAGCGTGGTGTGTTACTCCACGAACATTGCAGCGGTGCTGAGCCGCCGGCCGAATACGCAGCTGATGCTGATGGGCGGGCTGTATCACCCGTCATCGGCCACTTTCTTTTCCGACGAAGGGCTGCAGTACCTCGACAAGCTGGGCGTGATCAAGGCCTTCATCTCGGCCGGCGGGCTGGACGTTGCGCGCGGCGCGAGCTGTTCCAACTTTCACGAGGTGCCGGTGAAGCAGGCGGCCATACGCAGCGCGTCGGAGAGCTTTCTCATCGTCGACGAGAGCAAGCTGGGCACGCTGAGGCCCGCGTTCTTCAGCCCGCTGCAGGCCTTCGCGCGGATCGTGGTGGGCGGCGCGCCGGCTGCGGCCGTCAGGAAGCAATTCAAGGAACTGCCGGTGGAGTTCGCGCGGGGTGATTGAAGTCGCTTGAAGGCGCCTCTGGCGTCGTCCGCTGTGTGTGCTCTTTTCGGCGCTCCGTCAGGCCGCGTGAATGCAAAGGCTCAGATGCGGTTTCCGACTTTCTTGGACAGGTTCAGCCGCGAGGCGCCACACCGGCCTTCGCCTTCGCCTTGGCCCCCGTCAGATGCCCGAGCGGCAGCGCCACCTCCGACTTGATCTCGCGCAGCACGATGCTCGAGCGCACATGCGTCACGCCCGGCAGGCTGAAGAGCACCTCGTGCAGGAAGCGCTCGTAATGCTTCATGTCGGGCACCGTCACGTGGAGGATGTAGTCCGCCGGCCCGGTGGCCGAGACGCAGCGGATGATCTGCGGGCTCGCGGCCACCACCTCCTCGAAGCGCTGCACCATCGCCTCGCTGTGGCGATCGAGGTTCACCTCGGCCACGGCCGAGACGTGCAGGCCCACCAGTTCGGGATCGATCATGGCCGTGTAGCCGCGGATCACGCCGGCCGCCTCCATGTCCTTGATGCGCTTCCAGCAGGGCGTGGGCGAGAGCCCGACAGCCTCTGAAATCTGCTGCACCGTCTGCCGGCCGTCGTGCTGCAGTGCAGAAAGGATCTTGAGGCAATGCTCGTCGAGAGAAACAGAATCGATGTTCATCGTGATTTTCGAGTGGATTCTTCTTCAAACAAGGGTCTGCGCCAGTGTATTGAAGAAACACTTACTCCGGGTGCGGCAGAACAATTCCGGGCATGAACGCCCCCCACAAGACGGCCGCGCTTCGACGGCCCGACTACCAGCTCTCCGACAACCTCTGGGCCGATGCCGGCTCGGTCTTCCTCACCGGCACGCAGGCGCTGATCCGCATCCTGGCGATGCAGAAACAGCGCGACGCGGCGCGTGGCCTCCACACGCAGGGCTTCGTGAGCGGCTACCGCGGCTCGCCGTTGGGCATGGTCGACCAGGCCATCTGGAAGGCGGGCGATCGCTTCAAAGAGATCGGCATCCGCTTCGTGCCCGCCGTGAACGAGGAGCTTGCCGCCACGCAGGTGCTGGGCACGCAGCGCGTGGAGTCCGACCCCGAGCGCACCGTCGATGGCGTGTTTGCCATGTGGTACGGCAAGGGGCCGGGCGTGGACCGCGCGGGCGATGCGCTCAAGCACGGCAACGCCTATGGCTCGTCGCCGCACGGCGGCGTGCTGGTGGTGGCGGGCGACGACCACGGCTGCGTGTCGTCGTCGATGCCGCACCAGAGCGACCACGCCTTCATGGCCTGGCGCATGCCGGTGATGCAGCCCGCGAGCGTCGCCGAGTACCTGGAGTTCGGCCTGTACGGCTACGAGCTCTCGCGCTATTCGGGCGCCTGGGTCGGCATGGCGGCGCTGTCGGAAATTGTCGAGAGCGCGGGCACCGTGGACCTCGATGCGGTGAACGCGCGCGTGGCCGCCTGGGAAGACGCCGACGCCGTGCGCGCCGCCACCGGCCACGCCGCGCCGCCCGACGGGCTGCACTACCGCTGGCCCGACCTGCCCTCGCTGCGCATCGAGTCGCGGCTGGAAGACAAGCTCGCGGCCGTGGCCGCCTTCACGCGGCGCAACAGCATCGACCGCCACGTCATCGTGAGTCCGCATGCGACTGTGGGCATCGTCACCTGCGGCAAGGCGCACCACGATTTGATGGAGGTGCTGCGGCGGCTGGAGCTCTCGCCCGAGCAGCTCGCGCGCGTCGGTGTGCGGCTCTACAAGGTGGGGCTGAGCTTTCCGCTCGAGCAAACGCGCCTGAAGGAATTCGCGCGCGGCCTCGATGAGATCCTCGTGGTGGAAGAGAAGGGCGCGGTGGTCGAGACGCAGCTGCGCGACATCTTCTACAACGCGCCGCCCGATGCGCGCCCCGTGCTCGTGGGCAAGCACGACCGCGAAGGCCAGCCGCTCGTGTCGGCGCTCGGCGAGTTGCGGCCCTCGCGCCTCATCGAGCTGGTCGCACACTGGCTGGCCGTGCACTTCCCCGACAACCACGACCTGGGCGACCACCTGCAGCATGTGCGCGACTTCACGCCGCCCGAGCTGCTGGGCAATGCGAGCGATGCCGTCAAACGCGTGCCGTACTTCTGCGCCGGCTGTCCGCACAACACCAGCACCAAGGTGCCCGAAGGTTCGACCGCGCGCGCGGGCATCGGCTGTCACTTCATGGCCAACTGGATGGACCGCAGCACCGCGGGCCTCATCCAGATGGGCGGCGAGGGCGTCGACTGGATCTCGCACGCGATGTTCACGAAGACGCCGCACGTGTTCCAGAACCTGGGCGACGGCACCTACTACCACTCGGGCTACCTCGCGATCCGCCAGGCCGTCGCGGCGAAGGCCACGCTCACCTACAAGATCCTGTTCAACGACGCGGTTGCGATGACCGGCGGGCAACCGGTCGACGGCGTCATCAGCGTCGACGCGATCGCGCGGCAGGTGGAGTCGGAAGGGGTCACCAAGGTGGTGGTCGTGAGCGATGCCATCGACAAGTACGACGCCATCAAGAACCGCTTTCCGCACGGCACCGAGTTCCACGACCGCGCGGCGCTCGACGAGGTGCAGCGGCGCCTCCGCGAGATGCCCGGCGTGACCGTGCTCATCTACGAACAGACCTGCGCCGCCGAGAAGCGCCGCCGCCGCAAGAAGGGCGAGCTGGCCGATCCGCCCAGGCGCCTCTACATCAACGAGGCCGTGTGCGAAGGCTGCGGCGACTGCACCGTGCAGAGCAACTGCGTGGCCGTGCTCCCGCACGAAACGCCGATGGGCCGCAAGCGCAAGATCGACCAGACCAGCTGCAACAAGGACTATTCCTGCGCCAAGGGCTTCTGCCCGAGCTTCGTGGGCGTCACCGGCGGCAAGCTGCGCCGCAAGAGCGGGGCGCTCGCGGCCGGGCGCGATGCCTTCCTGCACCGCGTGGCCGCGCTCGCGCATCCCGCGCCGCACGCGTGGACCGGCCCCTACGACCTGCTCGTGACCGGCGTGGGCGGCACCGGTGTCGTGACGGTGGGCGCGGTCATTGCGATGGCCGCGCACCTGGAGGGCAAGTCGGCCAGCGTGCTCGACTTCATGGGCTTCGCGCAGAAGGGCGGCTCGGTGCTGAGCTTCGTGCGCCTGGCCGACACGCCCGAGCGGCTGAACCAGGTGCGCATCGACACGCAGCAGGCCGACGCCATCCTCGCGTGCGACGTGGTGGTGGGCGCCTCGGCTGACGCGCTGCAGACCGTGCGCCACGGGCGCACGCGCGTGCTCGCGAACATCCACGAGATTCCGGTGGCCGAGTCGCTGCGCAATCCCGATGCCGACCTGCACGTCGACCTTCTGCTGGAGAAGATGCGCTTCGTCGCCGGCGAGGAGCAGGTCGAGACCTTCGACGCGCAGAGCCTGGCCGAGGAGTTTCTTGGCGACACGCTGGCCGCAAACATCGTGGCGACCGGCTACGCGTGGCAGCGCGGCCTGGTGCCGCTGAGCCTGGAGGCGCTGATGCACGCGATCGAACTCAACGGCGTGGCTGTGGCGGCCAACCAGTCGGCGTTTTCGCTGGGGCGGCTTGCGGCGGGCGACCCGGCCGCGCTCGACCAGTTGCGTGCCGCGCCCATGCAAGCGCAGACACAACAGCAAGCCGACGAGCGCCCGCTGGACGCGCTGCTCGCCGATGCGCGCCGCCATCTCACCGGCTACCAGAACGCCGCGTGGGCCGCGCGCTTCGACCAGCGCATCCGCGCATTGCAGGCCGCCGAATCCGCGCTGCCGGGCGGCGATGCGCGCCTGCCCTTCACGCGCAACGCGGCGCGCAGCCTGTTGAAGCTCATGAGCTACAAGGACGAGTACGAGGTCGCGCGCCTCTACACAGACGGCGCGTTCCTGCAGAAGCTCAAGGACCAGTTCGAAGGCGACCTGAAGCTCGAATTCCACATGGCCCCGCCGCTGCTCTCGCGCCCCGCGCACGGCCAGGCGCCCACCAAGATTCGCCTTGGCGCGTGGATGCTGCCGGCGATGAAGTGGCTTGCGCACGGCAAGCGGCTGCGCGGCACGGGGCTCGACCTGTTCGGCTACACGCAGGAGCGCCGGATGGAGCGCGCGCTGATCGCCCAATTCGACAAGCGGCTCGATGAACTGGCCGCCGATCTGTCTGCCAACAACCAGCAGCTCGCCGCGCAGATCGCGGCGCTGCCGCTGACGATCCGCGGCTTCGGGCATGTGAAGCTGGCCAACCTTGCGCTCGCCACCGATCGCGAGGGGGAGCTGCTGCACCGCTTCTCGCCGCAGCGCTATCCGAGACCCGAGAAGAACGCGAAGGCGGGCCAGTTCCGCGGGATCGCCGTCGTGTCGTCGCACTGAGCGGTCATCCGCACGGCGACCGCGCGCCTGCTTTCGGCTGCGGGCCGCGAAGGCGGTCTTTCCCTTCGCGCGTCCCGCCTCGGCGTAGCCGGCGAACAACGACCGCAAGCGGAGCAAAAAACACGGTCAGCCCCTGCACAGGTTCAGCACAAATACTCTCTATGCAGCGCCCGGGGACCTGCATATCCTCGGCTTTTCTTGGGCTATCCTCTCGCCCGACGCGCGTAGCGATTTTTTACACATCCATGGGGCGGACGCGTGCCCGAGCGAAGGGGAGAGACAAATGCGCTTGATCGTCATCGAATTGCTGTTGGCCTTGGTGCTGCTGCCGTTGAGCGGCCTTTTTTGGTGGTGGGCCTTCGGCATGGGCGGCTGGGCGCTCGCCGGCTTTCTCGTTCTCGTCGGCGTTGCCCTGTTCCTCGTGCTGCGCGGCGTTCGCGCCACCAAGGAGCAGCTGGGCCAGCCCGGCGACGATCAGGAGCGGTAGGCTCCGCGCCAGCAGGCCCTCTCGGGCCCGCATCGATCACCGACAGGCCTCCTTTGGGAGGCCTTTTTCATTTATTCCCCCCGCGCGCCATATCCCAATTCCCGATAACTCTTATCGTGGAATTCGTATACCCATATTCGGCCTGAATTCTTTTTTCTCATTTGGCATGCCGTTGAATGATTAAAGCGGATTTGCATGACCGAAAAGCGAAGAATCCATGGCATATGGATGACCGGAATTTAAAAACAATGCAAAAGTTTTAGCTCGAAATGAATGTGAAATTATTCATTTGGGTTTGTGAGCAATGGTTGCACGGTCTTGGTGCCCATCCCGGGCTGCGGCAAGAAGAATTTCAGGTAAATCGAAAAACCTACAACTATTCAAATCGGGGCATGGATCATTGGCGCAGTGCCCCTTTCAGGTGCTGCCGCATGCCTGTTTGAAGGATGTGGTAGGGGTTCTTCATTCGGGAAGTTCTCCTGCGCTGCACGGAAACACAAAATCTTACAAATAGACGCGCAATATCAAAAACCCTCAAAAAATCAATTTCGTGGCATAGGCGCCACGATCTCCCTGCGCTGGAGGGTAATTAATAAGTCGCCATTTCAATGGCAAAAATGGCATTCCGGAATGCTGTTCCAAAGGCGGTTTTCCCAGTGAAAACATCGTTCCAGAGAGCGCGATGACAGATAACCCTGCGTGGCACAGGGTTGCGCCACGAATAGACACGATTTTTTCGCCTGTGCGACGAAAAAATGCATCTTCGGGCGCAGCGACAATTCAGTTTTCGACCTGCGCACCGGTAAATCCCGGGCTGCGCTTTGTGGTGCGCCGCGATCAAAGGGCCGACCCGTTCCAACCGGGCTCGACCTTTGCATAGGCCGCAGTTGAAGAAGAAATCAGATTTGCAATGGAGATCAATTTGACACGCTACGTGTACCTGATGGGGTGGAGCGCTGCCCTGGCCGGCGCGATATTGCTCCAGGGCTGTGCGCCGGGCTTCGGCCGCATGGCGGCTTCCGAGCCCGACCTCGGCCCGGCGCCCGCCCTGTCCGCGGACGGCTCGCCCGAAGGCGCGCTCACGCCGATTTCGCCCTCGCTCATCCGCGCGATGGCCGATGCGCAGTCGACCGCGGTGCCGGCCGACGTGAAGGCGCTGTTCGGCGAGGCCGCCGCGTACACCATCGGGCCGGGCGACGTCGTGGGCGTCATCGTCTACGACCACCCCGAGCTGCTGCCGAACGCCGGCGCCGTCATCACCCAGCAGGTCGACCCGACCGGCATCAGCGTGGCGCCGGGCTTCATCGTCGGCGCCAACGGGGAGATCAGCTTTCCCTACATCGGCCGCGTGAAGATGCAGGGGCTCACCGAAATCGAGGCCTCCGACCTCATCGCCAAGCGCATCGCGCGCTACATCAAGGAGCCGCAGGTCACGGTGCGCATCCAGTCGTTCCGCAGCCGCCGCGCGTTCGTCGAAGGCGAGGTGCGCTCGCCGGGGCTGCAGATCTTCACCGACGTGCCGATGACGCTGGCCGAAGCGCTCAACCGCGCCGGCGGCATCACGCCCAACGGCGACCGCTCGTTCGTCACGCTCACGCGCGGCGACCGCACCACGCTCATCGATCTCACGCGCCTGCAGGACCTGGGCAGCGGCGCCGGCAGCATTCCGCTGCAGAACGGCGACGTGGTGCTGGTGCGCAACCGCGACGAGAACAAGGTGGTGGTGATGGGCGAGGTGCTGCGGCCCTCGGCGCTGCTCATGCACAACGGGCGCCTGAGCCTGAACGAAGCGCTCGGCGAAGCCGGCAGCGCGAGCCTGGGCACCGCGAACACGGGGCAGATCTACGTCGTGCGCAACACCGCCAAGGGCACGCCGGCCGTGTTCCACCTGAACGCGAAGAACCCCGCCGCACTCGCGCTGGCCGACCGCTTTCCGCTGCAGCCGCGCGACGTCGTCTACATCGACTCGGTGCCGCTCGTCAGCTGGAACCGCGTGGCCAGCCTGATCCTGCCCGCCGCCCAGGTGCTGGACATCGGCGACCGCGTCTACATGAATCACCGATGAAATCCGTGCTCACTGTCTGCATCGGCAACATCTGCCGAAGCCCGATGGCGGAAGGCCTGCTCGCGGCGGGCCTGCCGCACCTGCGCGTGGTGTCCGCGGGCACCGGCGCGCTCATCGGCCAGCCGGCCGACGCCACTGCGCAGAAGCTCATGCGGGCACGCGGCATCGACATCTCGGGCCACGTCGCGCAGCAGCTGAGCCAGTTGTTGTGCCGCCAGGCCGACCTGATCCTGGTGATGGACCTCGCGCAGCGCCGCCACATCGAGTCGACCTACCCCTTCGTGCGCGGCAAGGTGTTCCGCATCGCCGACACGCTGGCGCAAGACGTGCCCGATCCCTACCGCCAAGGCGAAGCCGCATTCACCGATGCGCTGGCGCTCATCGAGGCCGGCGCCCGCTCGTGGATCGAGCGCGTCCTGAAGATCACAAAACCCGAGCATCAACTCACATGAATGCATCCACGCAAGCCGCCCCGCCGATGCAAGCGCCCGACGACGAAAGCGAAGGCATCAATCCCGCGGAGTACTGGGACATCCTGGTCGACAACCGCTGGCTCGTCGCCGCCGTGGTGGCCGTTTTCCTGTTCCTCGGCACGGCCTACGCGCTGCTGGGCAAGCCCGTCTACGAAGCCAACCTCGCGGTGCAGGTGGAAGACTCGGGCAACTCTGCCGGCAGCTTTCTCGGCGATGCGGCCTCGTCGCTGCTGAGCGTGAAGACGCCGGCCGCGGGCGAGATCGAAATCCTGCGTTCGCGCGCCGTCCTCGGCAAGGCGGTGGAGAACACCAAGCTCTACATCAGCGCGCGGCCGCGCTACGCGCCCTTCGTGGGCAGCTACCTCGCGCGCCGCGCCACCGATCTCTCGGAGCCGGGCTTCATGGGGCTCGCGGGCTACGTCACCGGCACCGAGAAGATCCTCGTGCCGCGCTTCGACGTGCCGCCCGATTTCGAGGACAAGCCCTTCACGCTGACCGTCGGCACCAACGGCCAGTACGAGCTGAGCAACCCCGACATCGACACGCCGATGAAAGGCACCGTCGGCACGCTGCTTTCGGCGAACGTGCCGAACGTCGTGAACGGCAGCGTGAGCCTGATGGTCACCAGCATCGAAGGCAAGCCGGGCGCGCAGTTCCAGCTCGTGCGCTCGTCCACGCAGAAGACGCTGCTCGCGCTGCAGGACGCGCTGAAGGTCGTCGAGAAGGGCAAGCAGTCGGGCGTGCTCGACGTCAGCTGGAAGAGCGCCGACCCCGAAAAGCTCACGCAGCTTCTCAACGAGATCGGCACCCTCTACGTGCGCCAGAACATGGAGCGCAAGGCCGCCGAGGCCGAAAAAACGCTGGGCTTCCTCGACACCGCGCTGCCGCAGTTCAAGAAGCAGCTGGAGCAGTCCGAAGACACCTACAACCGCTACCGCAACCAGAACGGCACGGTTAGCCTGGACGACGAGGCCAAGAACGCGCTCACGCAAACCGTCGACCTGCAGTCCAAGCTGCTCGAAGCCGAACAGAAGCGGCGCGAGCTCGCCGCACGTTTCACCGACGAGCACCCCGCGGTGCAGACGCTCGACACCCAGGTCGTGGCATGGAAGGCGGCGCTCGCTAGCATCGACGCGCGCATCCGCAAGATGCCCGAGCTGCAGCAGAACACCGTGCGCATGCAGCGCGACATCAAGGTCAACACCGACCTGTATGTGTCGCTGCTCAACAGTTCGCTGCAGATGCGGCTGGCCAAGGAAGGCAAGGTCGGCAACGTGCGCCTGCTCGACGAGGCCATCGTTCCCGAAGAAGCGGTGTGGCCCAAGCGCCCGCTGGTCATTGCGCTCGCGCTCATCCTCGGGCTCGCCGCCGGCGTGGCGGCCGCGGTGGCGCGCAGCTCGTTCTTCGGCGGCATCCGCAACCCGGGCGAGATCGAGGCCCACACGGGGCTCAACGTCTACAGCAGCATTCCGCTGAGCGCGGCGCAGCGCGCGATCGACCGGAGCATCGAGAACAAGGTGGCCGGCCTGCACGTGCTCGCGCACCAGCAGCCCGAAGACCCGGCGGTCGAGAGCCTGCGGAGCCTGCGCACCGCGCTGCAGTTCGCGATGCTGGAGGCGACCAACAACCGCCTGCTCATTTCCGGTGCAACGCCCGGTGTAGGCAAAACGTTTATTTCGGTCAATTTCGCGGCCATTTCAGCCGCTGCCGGAAAAAGAGTTCTTTTGATTGATGCGGATTTGCGAAAAGGCCGGGTCAATCAATTCCTCTCGATTCCCCGTTCTTCGGGATTGTCGGAATTGATCGCAGGAACCCTCAGTTTCGAAAAGGCCGTGCGCCCTTCGGTGCTGCCGAACCTGGACATCATCACCACTGGCGTGCTGCCGCCCAATCCGGCCGAATTGCTGATGAGCGAATCCTTCGTGCAGGTGCTGGACAGGCTCTCGCCCGCTTATGACCTGGTGATCATCGACACGGCGCCTGTGTTGGTGGCCGCGGATACCGCCTCGGTGGCACCGCTTGCAAGCACCTTCCTTTTGGTCGCGCGGGCCGAAAAAACCCAGCTCGGCGAATTGAATGAAAGCGTCCGGCGCCTCGCGCATGCAGGGCGTTCGGTCAATGGCGTAATTCTGAATGCTATTGACCTATCGCGCCGCCATGCGGGCAGTGGGGGCTATAAGTATGGCGCTTACAAGCATTTACAATACACATACAAAGCCAACAGGGATTCCACCTAGACCGTGAAAAATTGGAGTTAAATTCATCTCGATGCGCTTGACATTCAGACAGTCGCATTGAATTCATACTCAATTTGTATTCAGTCAAAACTTATGTAGTACCAATGAACAGCAATTCATTTTTACTACTTCTATCGAGTCCGTTGACCGCGCAATAGTTTTTGCACTGCAGAAGCTACGAGGCATTGCGCGGGTCGTGTCGGCCAAAAAAATCAAGGGCCATAACCGAAGAGATGCGGGCGTTTTTGCCCGCATGTGGAAAGGTGCGCCGCAAATGAAATACCTTCCGAAAGAAATTCTTTCGCGTTTCACCTCTGGATGGAGAAAGCCATGAGAAACCTTCGACCCGAAGAATCGATGGTCCCGCAAGGTTGGGACAATTCGGAACACCCGCACAGCCAATCGCCCTACGACATCGGGCAGAACCGGGTGAATCATCCGGTCCTGCTTCGAATTGGAAAAAGATCGGTGGACATTACCGCCGCGCTTTTCTTTTTTCTCGCATTCGGCTGGGTGTTCGTATTGATCGGCCTGTGCGTCATGATCAGCTCAGGCGCGCCCGTCTTCTATTCGCAGCCGCGCTATGGGAAAGACGGTCGGGTATTCCGCTTCTGGAAATTCCGCTCGATGACCGCCAATTCGGCGCAGGTGCTCGAAGAGCATCTGAAAAACAACCCGGAAGCGCGCAGGCAATGGGACGAATACCAGAAGCTGGAAAACGATCCGCGGATCACGCCTTTCGGCAAGTTCATCCGCAAGACCAGCCTCGATGAACTGCCGCAATTCTGGAATGTGCTCATGGGCGAGATGAGTCTCATCGGCCCGCGTCCCTGCATGCTCGACCAGAAGGCGCTGTACGGCCACGACTGGGTCCACTACTGCGCCGTGCGCCCGGGCATCACGGGCCTCTGGCAAGTGAGTGGCCGCAATCAGCTCACCTACAACGCACGCGTCGCATTGGACGTGAGGTATGTCGAGACGCTTTCCGTCACGAAAGACGTCGATATCTTCCTCCGGACGATATGGGTGGTCGCAGTCGGGCACGGGTCGCGGTGAGCCACGCCATCCAGCAGGGATATCCAGCCACGACGACAAAAAGAGCAAAAAAGAATTCGGGGCGCGTCAACCCGTATTCGATTGCCGGGATTTCGATCGTGTTCATCTACACGGTCATCTACGTCTATTTTCGGGATTCTCTTCCCGATAAGTGGAGCGTCGATTCGGCAAAGATCATCGAGATCCTGAATTACGGCGGCGCGGGCGGCGATCTGGACAATTCGTTCGCCGTTACCGCGGCATTGTTCGGCCTCATCGGCGTGGACAACCTGGATGTCTTTACCTGCAGCGTGAGCGCGCTGTTCCTGCTGTTCGCGACCCACGATATTCGACGGGCCGGGGATTTCTTCACGCGATTGCTCCTGATTGCGCCGTGCATCATGCTCAACATGTTTGCGCCGTCGAAGGAAACGGTGGTGCTCATCATGACGATGTTCATCACCGTGTCGGCGATCTATTTCCGGACTTCGAAGAAATACACCTTCATTTCGTTTTTGTTCCTGTATGCGGTCTATGGCGTATTCGTCCGTCAATATTATTTGCTGATCGTCGGTGTGTTCTTTCTGGTCTATTGGCTCTGGCGGCGGCCGCTCAAATACCATCTGCTGGCGGCCATTGTGGCGGCCGGTGCAATTATGGCGGCGCCATCGAGCATATTGCAGACATTGCAATCGCCAAGAGATACATCCAACGCCTATGCGGAGCAAATCGGCAGCGACAACCGGACGGCATTCACCAATATCGCGTCTCCAGCCACCGGCCCCGGATTCCTGGTCAATTACGTCTATGCCGGCACGGTATTGATTACCCCGGTGCTGTATTTCCAGACGGCCAGCGATTTCTTCATGCAATTGATGATCGGCGCGATGCTGGTCATTCTTTATCGGGCCCGAAAGAAAGCCCGGCGCGGGCATGACCGCTACGAAACCAGATTCTTTGCCAGCCTTTTCATTGCCCACATCCTGGTGCAATTGATATTCGAACCCGATCTCGGAAGCTTTACCCGCCATTTGACCTCGGTGCTGCTCTATCTCATTGCCATCAAGGTCGCCGAGAGAAAACCATTCCTCAAATGAAAAAAATCCTGATTTGCGCCGTGCCATTCAGCGACAACCTCGGCGACGGCGTCATTGCCGCGTCGCTGGCGCACATTGCCGGCCTCAAATACCCGGACGCCACAGTCGAATTCCTCGACATTGCTGGGCGCCACGGGTTCGACGAACAAAACCTGCGCGGCGGCGGCGCATTCGGTGTTTTCCAGAAATTGCCGGCGCTGCTTCGCTCGGCCATCGTGTTTGCGTATTGCCTCAAGAACTACTTCCAGCGCTGGCGCCCGCACTGGAAGGCGGCCGTGAGCGATGCCGACCTTGTCATCGTCGGCGGGGGCCAGCTCTTCTGTGATGTGGCGCTCAACTTCCCGGCCAAGCTCTTCCTCTTGAGCCGGCTCCTCCGCGGCAAGCGGGTGGCGGTGGTGTCGGTCGGCGTCACGGCCAAGTGGTCGTACTGGGGCAAGGTGCTCGTGGGCAAGTTCTTCAAGAACGCCGCGCCCGTGTTCTTCGCGACCCGCGATGCGGAATCGGCGAAGAACCTGCACGACATCTTTCGCATTCCCCGGCCCGACATCCGCGTGGTGCCCGATCCGGCACTGGTCTGCGAGAGCGCGTTCTCCAACGAACTCTCGCCCGACAAGAAATGGGACGTGGGCATCTGCGTGAGCAGCCTCGATGCGCTGGTCATGAATTCGGAGTACGGCGAATCGAACGCCATCGGCTCGGCCGATTTCTTCGCGAACCTCGCCGAGGCGCTGCAGCAGGAGGGCGCGCGCGTTCTGTACTTCACCAACGGCGCGGCCGAAGACAACCGCGTGATGGCCGAGATCTCGTCGCGCCCGACCCGTGCGAGCGCGAACGCCGCGGACACCACTTTTCTCGTGCCAAAGCGCCCCGACGATCTCGTCTCGCTCATCAGCGCGTGCTCGTGCATTGCGGCGCACCGGCTGCACGCGAACATCGTGGCCTACAGCCTGAACATTCCCTCGGTGGGGATGAACTGGGACAAGAAGGTCGAATCGTTCTTCCGGCTCACCGGCCGCACGCAGTACCTGTTCGACCTGTCGCCGCGCCCGGACCAGCTCAAGGCCTCGGTGCTGCAGCTGCTGCGCGAGAAGAACGCCGACCGCGAACGGCTCGACGTGCTGCAGGGCGAAGTCATCGCCGGCACGCACGCGCTGATCTGACCGGCCTCGGAGCGCGCCTCACCATGAAAGTACTGCACGTTGCCGAGACGCTCAAGGGCGGGCTGGAGACCTACCTGCGCATCGTCGCGCGCCACCAGACCACGTCGCCCGACATCAGCCAGGTGAAGTTCGTGCTGCCGGGGCAGGTCGACTGGCTGGGCGCGGAGAACACCCACGTCGTGCCGACCGCGCGCAAGGCTTCGGCGCTGCTCGGGTACGCGAAGAGCGTGCGCAAGATCATCGCGTCGGAACGCCCGGCCGTTCTTCATCTGCACAGCTCGATCGCCGGCGGCGTCGTGCGCGCCATGGCGCTTGCCGGGCAGGTGCCGCGCGGCGTGAAGATCGTCTATTGCTCGCACGGATGGGCATTCGACCAGACCGGCCCCGCGTACAAGAACATCGCCTACCGCTGGATCGAGCGGCTGCTCTCCTGGCGCAGCGACGCGATCATCTGCATCAGCAAGCACGAGATCCGCATCGCCGAGAAGTTCGGCATCCTGCGCTGCCGGTGCATTCCGAACGGCATCGACCGCATCGAGCAATCGATGGTGCAGCAGAGCGCGCCGGCGAGCGGCATCGAGCCGCGCAAGGTGCTCTTCGTCGGCCGGCTCGACAAGCAGAAGGGCATCGACGCGCTGCTCGATGCGTACGCAAGGGTGCGGCCGAACTTCAAGCTCATCGTGGTCGGCGACTCCGTGCGCAAGGACCTGAAGCTCGCGCAGCCCGCGCACGTCGAGTTCAAGGGCTGGCTCGAGAAAGACGCGCTCGATGCCGTCTACCGCGCCTCTGACGCCACCATCGTCCCGTCGCGCTGGGAGGGCTTCGGCCTCGTCGCGGTGGAAGCGATGGCGCGCGGCAAGCCCGTGTTCGCCTCGGCCGTCGGCGGCCTTGTCGACATCGTGGAGCACGACCGAAGCGGCCGGCTCTTTTCCCTCGACCAGATGGACCAGGCGCTGCGCGACATCGACGGCCTCTCCGACGCGGCCCTGCGGCAGATGGGCGCGGCCGGCCGGCAGATCTTCGAAGAGAAGTTCACCTCGCAGCGCATGAACACCGCCATCGTCAACCTCTACAAGGAGTCGGTTCTCCGATGAAGATTTTTTCCTGCCGCGCCCGACGTTTTCTGCAGGTCCTTGCGTTGCTGAGCGTGTGGATGTTCGCTGGCACTCCCGCGCAGGCCCGTGGCGTGAGCGGCATCGACACGGACTACCCGGTCGCGCTGAGCGTGCAGATCGACCCCGCCACCATCACCGATGCCGACCTCAACGAAATCCGCGCGGCCGGTTTCGAGTTCGTACGCTTCGGCGTGCGCCCGCCGCTCAAGAGCGTGAACCCCGGCCTCATCGACTACCCGCGCCTCATCAAGCGCGTGCGCAACGCGAAGCTCGACGCGATCGTGACGCTGTTCGGCGGCAACGCGATCTGGGGCGCAAAGCCCGAGGAGCTGCGCGCGGGCGCCCGCAAGGAAAGCCTGTTCTCCGATTTCGCGGTCGGCTTCATGAAGGCCCACACCGACGACGTGGCGGTATGGGAAGTGTGGAACGAGCCCGACCACAAGACCTTCCTGAACCCCGCGATGCTGTCGGATTTCGAGGCCGCATCGTCGCAGCTGTGCGCCGACATGGCCAAACAGAAGGTGCAGCCCAACATCGTCGTCGGCTTCGGTTTCGCGAACCTGCCCTTCGTGGGCGGCAAGGTGCCGACGCAACTGGAGAACGCCTTCGTCGCGGCCGCGAAGTCCGATTGCCTGACCGACATTTCGATCCACCCGTACCGCCCGGTGCCCGAGACGGCCTTCGGTGATTACGAGAAGCTGCGCGCGCAACTCGACCAGCGGCAACTGCAGAAGACCGGCATCGCCATCTCCGAATGGGGCTATGCCTCGTACCTGCCGGTGCGCAGCCAGAGCACGCAGGCTTCGCTGGTGTTTCGCGAGTACCTCATCAACGCGGCAGCCGGCATCAAGCTGCTGAACCTCTACGCCTGGCGCGACCGCGGCCGCTCGTCGTTTTCGAAGGAAGACAACTTCGGGATCATGTCGAACGCGGGCGAGAAGAAGGAGGCGTTCTCCGCACTCACCGAATTCCTCAAGATCGCCAGGCACTCGAAGAAAGTCTCGTACGACGACGCGAAGGGCGTGAACCAGCTGGTGCTCAAGCGCAACGACGCGCTGCTGCACGTGCTGTGGACACCCGGCTCCGAAAAAGACGTGACCGTCCCCGTCGCCGAAGGCAAGAAGTGCACGCGCGTCGACTTCTTCCCAGAGATGCGCCGCGGCAGTTGCGGGCCCCGCGCGGGCGGCGGTTTCTCCGCGAAGGCATCGGCCTATCCCGTGCTGCTGTCGATCTCGGACTAGACGCGATGGCGCGTCTTTCAGGCATCAGGAAACGTCTCGGTGGCCCGGTCTTCGCGATCGCCGACCAGTGCATCTACAGCGCGAGCCAGCTGCTCTTGAGCTTCGCGCTCGCGCGCGTGCTCTCGCCTTCGGATTTCGGCATCGCCTCCGCGTTCCTGGCGGTCGTGAGCTTCCAGTACATCCTGCACACGGCGATGGTGCACGAGCCCTTGCTGATCCGGCGCTTCTACGTGAGCCGGTCGGCCGCGTGGACGAGCTGGGGGCTCGTCGCGCTCTTCTCGCTCGCGGGTTACCTCTGCTGGCAGCTCATCGTGTTCCCGGGGCAACTGCGCTGGGTGGGCGTGGCGCTCATCGTCGGCTACGAGATCTTCTGGCTCTCGCGCAGCCTGCTGCTCACCGGGCGGCGCTACGCGATGCTGTGCATCACCGGCGTGCTGATCTGCGTGGGGTATGTCGCGGCGCTCGGCGTGGAGAAGCCCGCGACGTGGGCCGAGGCGCTGCTGCTGGTCTCGGCGCTGCAGTTGCCGTTTCTGATCCTGGTGCTGCTGAACCTGCGCAACGTCATGCCTGCATTGCCCGCTGCAAAAGATGCGCAAGGGCTCACTGTGAAGGAATCGATGGCCTACGGCTGGAAGGCCAGCCTCTCGCAGTTCATGAGCTGGATCATGACGGGCGGCGCCATCCTGCTGCTGGGTTCATCGGCCGATTCGGAGCAGGGCGGCCTGCTCAAGATCTACATCACCTTCTTGCTGCCGATGCAGTACGTGCTCGCGGCGCTCGGCTACTACCTGCTGCCGCAACTGGCGGCCCGCTGGCATGCCGAAGACCGCAAGAGCGTGCACCGGCTCTTCGTGATGTTCGTGCTGCTCGGGTTCCTGATCGCCGAACTCGCCGGCGTGGTGCTGGGCCTGCTCGGACCGCACCTCGTGGTGCTGGCCTTCGGCGAGAACTACCGCCACATGGATTTCTCGCCCTTCTATTACGCGCCCGCCATCTTCGGTCTCACCATGTGTTTGCGCACGGGCTTCCGTGCCGCGGCGCGGCCGGGCGCGCTGTTGTTCTGCTCGGTTGTGGGGGCGGTGGTGTTCGGCATCGCGATGCTCGCGGCCAAGCCGCCGGTCTCGTACATCCAGACCATCCACGCGATGACCCTGGGCTTTGCCTGCATGGCCGCGTTGATGATCGGCTGGCTGTTCGTGTTCATGCGGGCTCCGGTGAAGTGACCTCGGAGATGTCCATGCACAACCCCTTGCTCCGCGATGTCCGCATGGACGAGCGCCTGCGCTTTCTGCGGGACGGCGTGGTGTGCCTGCGCCAGATCATCTCGCCCGAGTGGGTGCGGCGCGCGCAGGACGGCGTCGAGCACGAGCAGGTGATGTTCGAGTCCGGTGCCGGCGAGGTCGCGCGGCAACTCACCGTGACGCGGCGCCTGCGCTGGATCTACGACCAGCTCTTCGACAGCGACCCGATGGCGGCGGGCACTCCCTGGCACCAGGACACTTCGTACGGCCTCGCCGACAGCCACCGCATCGTGCGCGTGTGGATGCCGGTGGACCACGTGCCGCGCGAAACCGGCATAGAGGTCGTGCGCGGCTCGCACCTCTGGAAGGTGGAGCGCGGTTGGGCCGGCCGCATCGAGGTGCGCGACATCGAGGCCAACCGCCGCGCCTTCGACATCGTGGGCTACGAGGTCGACGCGGGCGACGTGGTGGCCTTCAACTACCGCTCGCTGCACCACGCGGGCGCCAACGTGAACTTCAGCGAGAAGCGCAAGGCGTTCGCGATCCTCTATGCGGACGACGCGCTTGCGTTGCGGCACCGGCCACCGCTGATGCCTCCGGCCGTTAGAGACCACGGGCCTCGCCTGGCCTGAGGGGCGGACTATCCTTGTGCGCGGCACACCGCTGACCCAGGAGACCCGATGAAACCCCAACCAATCAACTACGAAGACGCCTCGGCCGAAGTGAAGGCCGTGTTCGACGACATCAAGACATCGCGCAACGTGCCCGACGTCAACAACTTCTGGAAGTACCTGGCGAACGATCCCGTGACGCTCAAGCGCACCTGGTCGAGCCTGAAGGAAGTGATGGCGCCCGGCGCGCTCGACCCGATGGTCAAGGAAATGATCTACCTCGCGGTGAGCGTCAGCAACGGCTGCGGCTACTGCATCGCGAGCCACCACGCGGGCGCGGAGAAAGCGGGGATGACACCCGAGATGTTCGGCGAACTGATGGGCGTGGTCGGTATGGCGAACGAGACGAATCGGCTGGTCAATGGGTATCGGGTGCCTATTGACCCGGCGTTCGACAAGTAAGAAGGCGGGTTATTCAGGGCGGCGATCACGCCGACGGGGTACCTTGCTCCGCGAATGTCCCCCGGCCTTCGGCCTCCTCCTTGATTTCGCTGCGCAAGGCACCCCATCGGCGTGTTCGTTTCCAGAGCACTTGTTGATTGGCCGCACACCAGCAACGTGCCCGTGTGCGCAGGGCGTCGGGTGCTCCCCGCAGCGAAATCAAGGAGGAGGCGAAGCCGGGGGACATTCGCGGAGGGGAGTACCCGGCGGCCTGCGCACCCGCCCTGAACAGCGGCCTCAACCGATGGTCATCAAGCTCGCGTTGCCACCCGCAGCAGCGGTGTTCACGCTCAGCGCACGTTCGACCACAAGGCTCTCGAGCGGAATGCCCGTGTCCCCCGGAACGAACGCGCGCACGCCAACGATCGGCCCCGATCGCGATGCGACGCGATGCACGACGTCAGTGAGGCCCGTCGCATCGCCGTGATGAAGAACGGCATCGAAGACCACGGTCTCCGAAGTCCAGTCGCTCGCAACCGCCACCGACTGCTGCACCTCGGCTGGCAGCGATGCGCGCAGACCTTGCGCGCCCGCATCCGCAGGCCATATCGCCGTGCTGCCCACCGAGAGCACGGCTGCCAGTTGCACGAGCCGGTCGGTTTCCGCGTCGGCCAGGCACAGTACGGCTTCGCGCGGCTGCAGCGTGTAGACGTTGCGCTCGCCCGTCGGGCCGGACAGCGTGCGCGAACTGCCCGAGCGTGAGAGTTCACCGAAGCGTTGGCATTGCGTTGCCAGCGCGGGGCGGTTCGTCTTGTTGGCCCAGTGAGCCAGTGCCGACAAGGCGGAATGTGTTGCGCCAGTCTCCGTCGGCGATGCATTGCCCGGGTCCGCATCCGCCATCGCACGCACCAGCACATCGTCCGGCCGCTTCGACAGCATGCGGTACATGTAGAGAGGCCCGCCCGCCTTCGGCCCCGTACCCGACAGGCCTTCGCCGCCGAATGGCTGCACACCCACGACCGCACCGACGATGTTCCGGTTCACATAGACATTGCCCGCCTTCGCGTGCTCCACGATCTGCGCGATGGTTTCGTCGATGCGCGTGTGCACGCCCAGCGTGAGCCCATAGCCCGTGCCGTTGATCTGCCCGACCAGCGCGTCCAGGTCGCGGCGGCGATAGCGCACCAGGTGCAGCACCGGCCCGAACACCTCGCGCTGCAGCTCGGCGATGTTGTCTAACTCGATGAGCGTCGGCATCACGTAGGTGCCCTGGCGCGTGTCATGCGCGTATTCGCGGCCTTGACGGTAGACGCGGCGGCCGCGGCTGCGCATGGTGGCGATGTGGCGCTCGATGTTGTCGCGCGCTTCGGCGTCGATCACCGGGCCGACGTCGACGGCCAGCCGCGCGGGGTTGCCGATGCAGCTCTCGGCCATCGCGCCCTTGAGCATCTCGATGAGCCGGTCGGCCGCTTCCTCTTGCACGCACAGCACGCGCAGCGCCGAGCAGCGCTGGCCGGCGCTGTCGAAGGCCGAGGCCATCACGTCGGTGACGACCTGTTCGATCAGCGCGGACGAGTCCACGATCATTGCGTTCTGCCCACCGGTCTCGGCGATGAGCGGCACGGGCGCGCCATTCGCGCCGAGCCTTGTCGACAGCGTCTTCTGCAGGATGCGTGCGACCTCGGTCGAGCCGGTGAACATCACGCCTTGCACGCGCGCATCGGCGACCAGTGCGGCGCCTACGGTCTCGCCACGGCCGGGCAGCAGTTGAACGGCGGCGTGCGGAACACCTGCCTGCCACAGCACGCGGATCGCCTCGGCGGCGACCAGCGGCGTCTGCTCCGCGGGCTTGGCCAGCACCGGGTTGCCGGCCGCGAGCGCGGCGGCCACCTGGCCGGTGAAGATCGCGAGCGGGAAATTCCACGGGCTGATGCACACCATCGGCCCGAGCGCGCGATGCGTGTCGTTGGAGAAATCGGTGCGTGCCTGTGCCGCGTAGTAGCGCAGGAAGTCGACTGCCTCGCGCACTTCAGCAATGGCGTTGGCATAGGTCTTTCCGGCCTCGCGGGCGAGCAGGCCGAGCAGGCGCGGTTGTTGGGCTTCGAGCAGATCGGCCGCGCGGTCGAGCAGGGCTGCGCGTTCCACGGGCGGCGTGGCGGCCCATGTGGTTGCAATGCCATGGGCTTGCGACACGGCCGATTCGACATCGGCCAGCGTGGCTTCGCGTACTTGGCCGACCACGTCGCGATGGTCCGCGGGGTTCAGCACATCGGCCCAACTGCTGGAGGCTTCGCGGTCCTCGGCGAGCAGCGGTTCCGCGCGCCATGGTTCGGTGGCCGTGGCGCGGAGCATTTTGCCCAGCATGCGCAGGCTGTCGTCGTTCGCGAGGTCGAGGCCTTGCGAGTTCTTGCGCTGCTTGCCGTAGAGCGCAGCGGGCAATGGAATGGCCGGGTGCGGCAGGCCAACCGCGCCTTCCTTCGCCGCCATGTGCTCCACCGTCGCGACAGGATCTTCCACCAGCGCTTCGAGCGGAATCGTCGGGTCCGCGATGCGGTTGACGAACGAGGTGTTCGCGCCGTTCTCCAGCAGCCGGCGCACCAGGTACGCGAGCAACGTCTCGTGCGTGCCCACGGGTGCGTAGATGCGGCACGGCCGACCGAGTGGCCCGACCACCTGCTCGTACAGCGGCTCGCCCATGCCATGCAGGCATTGGAATTCGTACTGCCCCGGCTGGTAGCGCGCCGGGTCCGCCATCGTGTAGATCGCGGCGAGCGTGTGGGCGTTGTGCGTGGCGAACTGCGGGTAGATTGCCTCGGGCGCATCGAGCAGCTTGCGCGCACAGGCGAGGTACGACACGTCTGTGTAGGCCTTGCGCGTGTAGACCGGATAGCCCTCGAGGCCTTCGATCTGCGCGCGCTTGATCTCGCTGTCCCAGTACGCGCCTTTCACGAGGCGCACCATCAACCGGTGACGGCTGCGGCGCGCGAGGTCGATCACGAAGTCGATCACGAACGGGCAGCGTTTCTGGTAGCCCTGGATCACGAAGCCGATGCCGTTCCAGCCCGCGAGCGCCGGCTCGAAGCACAGGCGCTCCAGCAGGTCGAGCGAGAGTTCGAGGCGGTCGGCTTCTTCCGCGTCGATGTTGATGCCGATGTCGTACTGCTGCGCGAGCAGCGTGAGCGTGCGCAGCACCGGGTACAGCTCGTCCATCACGCGCGCGTGCTGTGCGCGGCTGTAGCGCGGATGCAGCGCCGAGAGCTTGATGGAGATGCCCGGACCCGCATACACGCCGCGGTGGTTCGAGGCCTTGCCGATCGCGTGGATTGCATCTTCGTACGCGATGCGGTAGCGCTTCGCGTCTTCGGTGGTGAGCGCCGCTTCGCCGAGCATGTCGTACGAGTAGCGAAAGCCCTCGGCCTCCAGTTCGCGTGCGTTGTCCAGCGCCTGCGAAATGGTTTCGCCGGTGACGAACTGCTCGCCCATCATGCGCATCGCCATGTCCACGCCCTTGCGGATCAGCGGCTCGCCGCCCTTGCCGATGAGGCGAGTGAGCACCGTCGAAAGGCCCGTCTCGCTGTGCGTGGCCACCAGCTTGCCGGTGAGCAAGAGGCCCCAGGTCGCGGCGTTGACGAACACCGAGGGGCTGCGCCCCGCATGCGACTGCCACTGGCCGTGCGCGATCTTGTCGCGGATGAGGGCGTTGCGCGTTTCGGCATCGGGAATGCGCAGCAGCGCTTCGGCCAGGCACATCAGCGCGACGCCCTCCTGCGAGGAAAGCGCGTATTCCTGCAGCAGGCCCTGCACGAGGCCGGCGCGGCCAGCGGCGTTCTTGCGGTTGCGCAGTTGCTCGGCGATGCGGTGGGCGAGGGCGTGTGCTTCTTCGGCCTGGCCGGCCGGCAGGCGGGCCTGTTCGAGAAGGGGCGGCAATGCCTCGGGTTCGGGGCGCCGGTAAGCGGCGGTGATCGGCGCACGCAAGGCCGAAGGCGGGGCCAACCCGTCGGCGAAATCGATGAACGAGGAGGGCAGAGGGTCGGGGTTGTTGGCGCTCATGTCGAATCCGTGCTGGTGAGTTGTTGAATGATCTCAATCTCTTTGACGAATATTTGTTCGAAGAATGTGTGTATGGCCGAGCAAATGACGGGTTGACGGGGATTCTTGTTTGATGGATATTTCATCCAATATGACGGAATCAACGCCACCCCCGACCACCACCACCCTCAACGACCGCATCGCCCAGCGCGTGCGCGAGCTTCGCGCCTCCCGCGGCCTGTCGCTCGATGCGTTGGCCACGCACTGCGGCGTCAGCCGCTCGATGATCTCGCTGATCGAACGTGGAGAGAGCAGCCCGACCGCGGTGCTGCTCGAAAAACTCGCCACCGGCCTGGGCGTTCCGCTCGCCTCGCTGTTCGACGATGCCGAGCCCGTCGCCAGCCCCGTGTCGCGCCTGGCCGACCAGCTGCAATGGCGCGACCCGCACTCCGGCTATGTGCGCCGCAACGTGTCGCCCGGGGGCGCCATCTCGCCGATACAGATCGTCGAGGTCAACTTTCCGCCCAAGGCCCGCGTGGCCTACGAAACGGGCGCGCGCGAGCCGCGCATCCACCAGCAGGTGTGGGTGCTCGAAGGGCGCATCGAGGTCACGGTCGGCGACGACCTGCACCGGCTCGACGCGGGCGACTGCCTCGCGCTCACGCTCGACCATCCGATGAGCTATCACAACCCCACGCGCAAGACCGCGCGCTATGCCGTCGTGATCACCACGGCCCCCACCTCCTGGAGATGAACCACATGACGACAACGACGACTGAAGAAGTACCCCGCATCCGTGCCCTGTCGACGGTGAGCGATGCAGAGGTGCACGCACTGGCCGACCTGCTGATCGATTGCGTCGAGGGCGGCGCGTCGGTGAGCTTCATGCTGCCGATCACGCGCGAGCGCGCCCTCGCGTTCTGGCGCAAGGTGGCCGACGGCGTGGCGCGCGGCGAACGCGTGCTGCTCGTGGCCGAGGATGCCGAGGGGTTGCTGGGCACGGTGCAGCTCGTGCTCGATCAGCCCGAGAACCAGCCGCACCGCGCCGAGGTCTCGAAGATGCTCGTGTACCGCCGCGCGCGGCGCCTGGGCATCGGGGCGCTGCTGATGCAGGCCGCCGAGGACGCGGCGCGCGAGCATCGCAAGACGCTGCTGGTGCTCGACACATCGAGTGCCGAGGCCGAGCGGCTCTATGAACGAATGGGCTGGCTGCGCGTGGGCGTGATCCCCGGCTTCGCGCTGCTGCCGGAGGGTGAGCCGTGCGGCACCACGTTCTTCTATCGCGCGTTGGCGGGGCACGCATGAGCGGTTCGTTGGACGCCGCGGCCGGCTGAGCGGCATGGATTTTTGTATCGCACCGTGTCTGGCGCCGCGCCGGATACGCAGCGCGACGAATAGGCAGGCGAACCGAAACACATGAAGGCGCGTGCCGCGATGGAATGAGCGCCTCATCCACTCGACACGAAGTCCGCCGTGACCCTGCTCTCGCTCCACCATCGTTCAGGCCGCGCGTTTGCCGCCGTCCTGTTGTCCGCTACAGCTTTCGCCGCGCAGGCCCAGCCTTCATCCGCCGCCGATCCGCGCGGCCGCTGGATCACCGCGAACGGCAACCTCGAAGTCGAAGTCGCGCCCTGCGGCCCTGCGCTGTGCGGCACCGTCACCAAGGTGTTGGGCAACCGCTCGATGGCCCCCGGCGGCGGCGACATGCAAGCCGCCGACAAACGTCCGGCGCTCGGCATGACGCTGCTGAAGAACTTTGCGCCCGTCGATGCGGCCGACCCCGCGCGGTCACCCACCGAGTGGGCCGGCCAGATTTACAACCGCGAGAACGGGAAGACCTATCGCTGCAGCATGTCGGTCAGCACCGCCGGCAATGCGGCGGGGGAGTTGTTGCTGCATGCGTATGTCGGGCTGCCGCTGTTCGGGAAGACGCAGCGATGGGTGCGGGTTGCGTCGGACTGAACGGGTCAGAGAAACGGCAGCGTGTCCGCCAGCATGTGCGCAAACACGACCGGCCAGAGCCAACCTGTGCGCAGATAGAAAAGGCCGAACACCAGACCCGCGACGGCAATCGACAGGGCGCCGTGCGGGCCTTGATAGAGGTGGTACAGAACCCGGACCAGGAGGCTCAGCCCCAGTGCGAACGAAGCGCCGCGATGGCGGAAGCCTTTCATGAGGTAGCCCAGCAGAAAGACTTCCTCGTAGAGACCGTTGACCACAGAGAGCAGGAGAACCACGGCGAGCGAGGGGCGTGCCGTGGCCATGAGCTGGTCAATTGGCTGAGACGTGCTGTCCGCGAAGGGCGCGAGCACGATCCAGATGGCCAGCACGCAAGCGATGTAGAGCAGCGCGCCGACGCCGCAGCCGATCCACGATGGCGATGGCAGAAGGTCTGCGACGGCATAGCCTCGGCTGCGCAGGACGAGAAGGGCAATGGGCCCGATCACCAGTTCGAACCCCACGATTCCGAGCAGCGAGGCATCGGTGATGGCGCCGCTGCGGAACCCCGCGCTCACCGACCACAGCGATCCGAGGATGAACCATCCGAAGCAAAGCGAGACCATGCCCAGGGCTTCCATGGGCGTGGCATTGGGGGCAACGGGAGACTGTTTCATTCGCGGACGAAGGCGATGACCCGGCGGGCCCATGACGCCGGGCGGGATGGTAAGGCAGAGCCGGGCAGCCGGATCCGGTCTTCGTCTGCTATCGCGCCCCGAACGCCGCGTTCTCGAACAAGTCCTTGAACTCCCGCGGCTGCGAGCGCCAGTACTGGTGCGGCGCCTTCACCTGCGCGCCGAGCTCGGCCGCCGCATGCCAGGGCCAGCGCGGGTCGTACAGGATCGCGCGTGCCAGCGACACCGCATCGGCCTGCCCCTTCGCGATGATCTCTTCCGCCTGCCGCGGCTCGGTGATGAGGCCCACGGCGATGACCGGCATGCCGACCTCGGACTTCACGCGCTCGGCGAACGGCACCTGGTAGCCCGCGCCGAGCGCGATGGCCTGCTTGGGCGACACGCCGCCGCTGGACACATGAATCGCCGCGCAGCCGCGCGCTTCGAGCGCCTTGGCGAACGCGACGGTGCCCTCGAGGTCCCAGCCGTCCGGCACCCAGTCGACGGCCGACACGCGCACCCACACCGGCTTGTCGGCGGGAAAGGCTTCGCGCACCGCATCGAACACCTCGAGCGGAAAGCGCATGCGGTTCTCGAGGCTGCCGCCGTAGGCGTCGTCGCGGTGATTGGCCAGCGGCGAGAGGAACTGGTGCAGCAGGTAGCCGTGCGCCGCGTGAATCTCCAGGCCATCTAGACCCAATCTCGCCGCGCGCCGTGCGGCATCGGCAAAAGCGTTGCGGATGCGCGCGAGGCCGGCGGCATCGAGTGCGATGGGCGCATCTTCCGTTGGTGCATGCGGCACGGCAGACGGTGCGTAGGCCTTCCATCCGCCGGGCTCGCCCGGTGCAATCTGCTTGCCGCCTTCCCATGGTGCGCGGCTCGATGCCTTGCGCCCCGCGTGCCCGAGCTGCATCGCGATCCTGATGGGGGAGTGTGCCCGCGTCGCCGCGAGCACGCGGGCCAGGCCCTCTTCGTTGGCATCGGAGTAAAGCCCGAGGTCGCCGGGCGAGATGCGCCCTTCGGCCTCCACCGCCGTCGCCTCCAGGATCATCAGCCCCGCGCCCGAGAGCGCGAGGTGGCCGAGGTGGATCAGGTGCCAGTCGCCCGGCGTGCCCTCGGTGGCGGAGTACTGGCACATCGGCGCGATGACGATGCGGTTGTCCAGGTGGAGCGTTCCGAGTTGCAGGGGCGTGAAGAGGTGAGCTTGGCTCATGTCATGTCATGAAGTGGCTGCGCAGGTGCCGCGATTCTGGAGCGGCGGCACGGCCTCTGCTGCCGGCGCCGCAGAAGCCTTGCGGCCCGCCGCGGTATGGATGAGCAGTGCGCTGATCGCCAGGAGGCGTGGGCCTGAGCTTCGCGACCCCTTGCGCAGGCTGAGCAGGCCCTAGACCCGCGACCTGAGCACGACCTGAATAAATGGCACCCCGAGCAGCGACCCACGTCACGGGTTATCGGGATGGCAGGCTGCGTTGTGCCCTGTCATCATTCGCGGTGGAATGACGCACGAACCGAACTCTCTCTCCGATCTGTTGAACCGTGCCAGGCTCGCCCTGACCGATGCCGAGGGCGCATTGCCCCCTGCATCGCCCGCCACCGCGGAGGCGGGATGCGTGGTGTTCTTCGCCATGGGCGAAGGCGAAAGCCGGGCCCGCGTGGCGTCCGGACGCGGACCGGACATCGAGGCCGCATGGACGCGGGGCGCCGATGCGGCGGCCGTCCAGGCCAAGCGCGGCGACCGGCCTTTCGAGCGCCTGCGCGTGGAAATCGTCGACACGGTCACGGCCATGAGCTGGGGTGAGTTGAAGGCGAAGCTGGCGCAAACCAAGCGCAACTACTTCAATCTCGGCATCGCCTTCGACGCGCACTTCAAGCACGCGATGCTCGCCCAGGAGATGCAGGGCGCGGCAGTGCTCTACAGCGGCGAGGTCGAGCACGCACTGCCCAACCTCGCGAACCTGCGGCTGCACGCCAAGCGCCGCTTCGGCACGGAGATCGACTTCCCCTCGGACGATGCCGCGCCCGTCTGGTGCTTCACCACCCGCGCGGTGTATGTCGATGCCCAGGGCGCCTGGCCGATCACCGCCGAAGGCCAGGCCGCGGGCTTTCGCCGGCTGGACGACTGGAACGCGCGGCAGGTGCGCGCCCTGATCGATTCGGCGAGCGACTACCTCGCCGAACAGGTCAAGCCCACCGGCGAATTCCACTACGGCTGGTTCCCCTGCTTCGACCGCGCCATTCCCACCTACAACACCCTGCGCCACGCCAGCACGACCTACGCGATGCTCGAAGCCTGGGAGCTCACGCGCAGCGCCACGCAGAAGGCGGCCATCGACCGCTCGCTGGGAATCCTCACGCAGCGGTTGATTCGCCAGGTGCCATTGCCTGACGGCGCGCAGGCGGCACTGCTGGTAGACGTGGGCAACGAGGTCAAGCTCGGCGGCAACGCGGTGTGCCTGCTCGCGCTGGTGAAGTACACCGAGCTCACCGGCGACCGGCAGTACATGACGCTGATGGAGCAGCTTGCCCTCGGCATCCGCGCCATGCAGGACCAGAAGAGCGGGCGCTTCGTGCACGTGCTCAACTTCCCCAAGCTCGACATCAAGGATGCGTTCCGCGTCATTTATTACGACGGCGAGGCCGCGTTCGGGCTGATGCGTCTCTATGGCCTCACGCGCGACGAGCGCTGGCTCGCGGTGGTCGAAAAGGCGTTCGACCATTTCATCGCCGCCAAGCACTGGCAGGCGCACGACCACTGGCTGAGCTACTGCGTCAACGAACTCACGCGCTACCGGCCCGAGACGCGCTACTACCAGTTCGGGCTGCAGAACGTGGCCGGCTATCTGGACTTCATGCTGGAGCGCATCACCACCTTCCCGACGCTGCTGGAATTGATGATGGCGGCGCGCGAGATGGTGCTGCGCATCGATGCCGACCCGGCGCTGCGCCCGCTGCTCGACGGCTTCGACCGCGAGAAGTTCGACCGCGCGCTGGAGCATCGCGCGCGGTATCTCGCCAACGGCCATTTCTGGCCCGAGCTGGCGATGTTCTTCCGCAACCCGGACCGCATCGCGGGTTCGTTCTTCATCAAGCATCACAGCTTCCGGGTGCGCATCGACGATGTGGAGCACTACCTGTCGGGCTATGTGGCGTACCACCGGTTGCTGCGCAACCGCGAGGCGCAGCAGGCCGAAGCCGGTGCCGCGGAGACGGGCGCCGCACCGGACCCGCGCGGCCCGAGCGGTCCGAGCGGTCCGAGCGGTGTCGTGGCCTGGGGCGGCGACGTGAACCTGGGCCGGCGCCAGCACTACCGGATGGCCGAGCTGGGCGGACCGCAGGCGATGCTCGGCAACATCGCCGCGCTGCGCGATGCGGACCTGCGCATCGTCAACCTCGAATGCGTGGTCGCGGCCACCGGCGAGCAGGGCGTCGAGAAGGACGAGGGCGGCCCGTACTACTACCGCGCCCGGCCCGAGATGCTCGCGGTGTTGACCGAGGCCGGCATCGACATGGTCGCCACCGCCAACAACCACAGCGGCGACTACGGACCCGCCGCGCTGATGGAGCAGCAGGCGCTGCTGGAAGCCGCCGGCATCGCACATGCCGGCACGGGGCGCAACCTCGAAGCCGCGCTGCGGCCGGCCTTCCGCCGGGCTGGCGGTTTGCGCGTGGCGCTGTTCTCGCTCGATGCCACGCAGCCGCGTTTCACCGCAACGGCCAGCAGCCCGGGTGCCGCCTGGCTGTCGCTGGACGACCCCACCGCCTGGACCTCCGTGCTCGCACCGCGCATCGCCGCCGCGCGCGCCGAGGCCGACGTGGTGCTGGTGGCGGTGCACTGGGGCGCGAACCTGGAGACCGCACCCACGCAGGCGGAAATCGACGTCGGCCATGCCATCGTCGATGCCGGCGCCGATGCGGTGCTCGGCAGCTCGGCCCATGTGCTGCAGGGCATCGAGATCCACCACGGCCGGCCGATCCTGCACGACGCGGGCGACCTGCTGTTCGACGCGATACGCAACGATCTTGCGGATTCCGGCGTGTTCTCGCTGACGCTGGGCGTGCATGGCGTCGAGGAGGTCGTGTTCACGCCGGTCGGCGTCGGCTTCGGTTTTTCGCGGCAGCTCACGGGCGAGCCGGCGGAGGCCGCGAGCGCGCGCTTTGCCGAGCAATGCCGCGCGCTCGGGACCGAGATGGTGCCGGTGCCCGGCGGACGTTGCGCGGTGAAGCTGCAGCCACCCGCGCGGCGCGAGCAATCCACGCCGCGCATCGCCGCCGCGTCGGCCGTGCGCGCGCCTTCTGTCGTCGCACCTGTGCCGGCGCCCCGGCCCGGATGGATGGTCGATGCGGTGCCACCCGATGCGCTTGTGAAGCCACTGCAGATCGGACCGCTGCGCCTGGTGGGCGTGCGTTGCGCGCCCCGGCAGATCGTCGGGCGGCGCATGCTGTGGGTCGAATCTTTCTGGACTGTCGATGCGCCCGTGCCGGCCGATCTGCGCATCCAGTTCCGCGCGATCCCGATGCGCAGTACCCGGATGCCCGCGTGGGGCGAAGGCATGGACCACGACCCCTGCGACTGGATGTGGCCGACCAGCCGTTGGGAGCCGGGCCGCATCTACTGCGACCGCTACGGCCTGCGCGCGCCGCGCCCCGGCCTGCTGGAGAGCGACGTGCTGCAGCTCGACGTGCGCGTGCGCGGCGCGCTGGCCGACCTGCCGCCCGCGCAGCGCCTGTTTATCTGGTGCGGCCTGCGCGTGCCCGAGGCGCCGGTGCCGCTGCCCGCGCGGCCGGTGCCCGTGCTCACGGCCCTGCGCCCCGGTGCGAGTGCGCAGCCGGCGCCGGTCTGGACCGCCGAGCAACTGCAGCGCATCACTGGCGGGCGCTGGGTGGTCGAGCCGCCGCCGGGTTGGTTCGTGAACTCGGTGGTGCGCGGGCCGCGCCACATGTCGCTGCTGCCGCCGCCTTCGCTGTTCGTCGCGTCCGACTACAACACGCTGGCCGTGCACGAGAACTACAGCAAGCGGCTGCCCACCAACCTGGACCGCCACGACGAACTGCCCTCGCTGGAAAAAGGCTTGGCCGGCGCGGTGATTGCACGCACGGTGGAAGGCCTTGCTCCCGACTTTCCGCTGCTGCAGCTGGACGACCCGATCCGCGGAATGATCGCGCTCGGCGCCGCGGCGCGCGCGCGCTTCGAGGGCTACGTGGTGGGGGTGACCGGCACGGTCGGCAAGTCGTCCACCATCGCCATGCTGCGAGACCTCTTGCCCGAGGCCGCACGCGTGCACACCACCATCGACAACTACAACTCGCGCGTCGGCGTGCCGGCCATGCTGGCCAACCTCGGCCCCGATGCCGACGTGTGCATTCTTGAAATGGCGCAGAGCGGCCTCTGGATGGACCGCGGGCCGATTTCGCTGATGGCGCGGCCGCACGTGGCCATCATCACCGAGGTCGGTGTGTCGCAGACGCGCCAGACCTCGACGGTCGAGCAGACGGCCACCTTCAAGTCGCGCATCTTCCTGGGCCTGGAGCCCGGCGGCGTGGCCATCGTGCCCGACCACATTCCCTGCCTTGGGCAGGTGGTGCATGCGGCCGCGCGCACGGCGGGCGCCATCTGGGTGGTGGGGCCGGGGCCCGATGCCAACATCCGCGTGCTCGGCACGCAACCCGAGCCCGGCGGCGGCTGCCGCGTGCGCATCGCGACGGAAGGCCGCACGTTCGAATACCAGTTCCCGATCGCGAGCACGGGGCTGGTGCGCAACTCGACCCTGGCCTTCGCGGCGCTGCTGGCGATGGGCTTCGATGCCGAGGCCGCCTGCGCGCGCATGCCGCGGGTGCGCCTGCCCGCCGCGGTGATGCAGGTGCATGCGCTGCGCACCCGCGGCGGCGTGCAGGCCACGCTGATCGACGACAGCTGGAATGCCGAGATCATGTCGATGCGCAATGCCATGGAGTTCGTGCGCACCTACCGGCGCGCCGACGATGCACCGGTCGCCCGCAGGATCGGCGTGCTCGGGCGCATAGTGAACCTCGGGCGCGAGTCGGAGGCCATGCACCGCAGCCTGGCCGAACCGCTGCTGGCCTCGGGCATCGAGCACCTGGTGACGCACGGCGCGGAGATGCGCTGGCTGCGCGAGGACGTGCCGGCCGCGCTGCTCGGGCCGCACTTCGACGACGCCGAGCAGCTCACCGGCTACCTGGGCGATTTCCTGCGCGACGGCGACCTGGTGCTGGTGAAGGGCGATCGCGTCGATTCCGACTTCGGCACCATCCCCGAAAGGCTGCAACAGCTGTGACACTCCCGAGCGCATTGCGGCGACACGCCCGTTTCGCCTGGCTCCTGCTGGCGCTCGCGCAGGCCGCTTGCGCGCAGCGCACCGGGCCCGAGCCGCTGGCGCCGCGTGCATCGCGCGCGCCGACCGTCGCCGCCGAAGACGAAGTGCTGCACTGGAACCAGCCGGCCGTGCGCGCGAACTGCCCCGACCGCCGCGGCTACCTCTGGGTGCAGCCGGTCGAAGGCCCGGCCTGCATCCGCTACTTCACGAGCGACGAGATCGATGGCGCGCGCGTGGCCATCGTGCAGTTCTCCGGCGACCGCGACAGCGTGATGGACCAGGCGCCCACGCGCATTCCCGGCAACACCGAGGCGCTGCGCACGCTCGATGCGCAGCGCAGCCGCGACCGCGCGGGCGTGCCGTGGATCTTCATGGCGCGGCCCGGCACGTATGGCTCCTCGGGTGACCACAGGAGGCGCCGCGAGCCCGTGGAGTTCCATGCGCTCGATGCGGCGCTCGATGCGCTGATGCAGCGCCACCAGCTGCAGCGCATCGTGATCCTGGGCCACAGCGGCGGCGCGACCGCGGGCGCCGCGCTGCTCACCATGGGCCGCACGCGCGTGGCCTGCGCAGTGCTGACCTCGGGCGCCTACGGCCTGCTCGAACGCGCGCGCATGCTGGGCGCGTCGAAGGACGGCCGCACTGACACCACCGGCAGCACGCAGTTCTACGATCCGCTCGACCATGTGAGCGGCATTGCGCGCGACCCGTCGCGGCGCATCGTGCTGATCGGCAACCGCGACGACAGAAACACCCCCTTCGCCTTGCAGCAGCGCTTTGCCGATGCGGTGGCGAAGGTCGGCCACCGCATCGAACTGAAGACGCATGCGGCGGAGCCACCCACCTACCACGACCTCACGGACCGCATCGGCCTGCAGACCGCATCGCTGTGCGCGCGCGAGGCGTTGTTTCCACCCATACCTGGATCTGAATGAGCAACAGCATCACCTCACATGAATACGGCCGCATGCCCGATGGGCGCGCCGTGACCGAATACACCCTCGACAACGGCCGCGGCCTCAGCCTCCGTGCCATCAACCACGGCGGCATCGTCACCGCGCTGCGCGTGCCCGACCGGCACGGACAGGTTGCGAACATCGTGCTGGGCCTGCCGTCGCTCGACGACTACATGAAGCCGCATCCGCACTTCGGCACCATCGTCGGCCGCTATGCGAACCGGATCGCGGCGGGGCGCTTCTCGCTCGATGGTGCCGCGCACCAGGTGGGTCTGAACGACGGCGTGAATTCCCTGCACGGCGGCGCGAAGGGTTTCGGCACGCGCTTCTGGCAGATCGAGCCGGTGTCCGCGGAGGACGCGCGCGGCGACATCGCCATCGAACTGCGCTACACGAGCGCCGACGGCGAAGAGGGTTACCCCGGCGAAGTGCAGCTCACCGTGCGCTACACGCTCTCGGCGACCGAGAACACCTGGCGCATCGATTACCGCGCGACGACCGACAAGCCGACGGTCCTGAACCTGAGCCACCACGACTACTTCAATCTCGCCGGCAGTGGTGACGTGATGGACCACGTGCTGACGCTGCCCGCGAGCCGCTACTGCCCGGTGGATGCGACGCTGATCCCGCTCGGGTTGGAAGAAGTGGGCGCGACGCCCTTCGATTTCCGCGCACCGGCGCGCATCGGCGAGCGCATCCGCGAAGGACACGAGCAATTGCTGCGCGCGCACGGCTACGACCACAACTGGGTGCTCGATGGCCACCGCGGCGGCGATGGCCTCGCGTTGGCCGCGCGCCTCGAGCACGAAGCCTCGGGCCGCGTGATGGAAGTGCACACCACCGAGCCCGGCGTGCAGTTCTATTCGGGCAACTTCCTCGACGGCAGCCTCATGGGCTCGCAGGGTGCGAGCCTGCGGCAGGGCGATGGCCTTTGCCTGGAGACGCAGCACTACCCGGATTCGCCGAATCAGCCGGGCTTTCCATCGACCGTGCTGCGGCCGGGCGAGGTGTTCCGCAGCACGACGGAACACCGGTTCAGCGTCGGCGGCTGAAGCCTTGCGTCAGCCGGCGAACAAGGCGGCCGGCACGCCGGGGCTGCCGATGCGCACGGCGAACAGGCCGCCGGCCAGCGGCTCGCTCTTCAACTGTTCTTCGGTCCGGCCGTTGCGCGCCGTCGTGATGTAGAGCGTCTGCATGTCTGCGCCGCCGAAGGCGCAGTCCGTGACGTTGCTCGCGGGCAGCACGATGCGGCCGAGTTCCGCCGCGGTCACCGGGTCGTGGCAGGTGACGCAGGCGCCGTCCCAGTGCGCGATCCACAGGCGGCCGGCGGCGTCGGTCGTCATGCCGTCGGGCAGGCCGTCCGGCTTGGGAAAGCGGTGCCACACGCGGCGGTTCGACACCGTGCCGGCTTCCACGTCGAAGTCGTAGGCATACAGGTTGTTGAGCACCGTGTTGTTGAAGTACATGGTGCGGCCGTCGGCCGACCATGTCGGGCCGTTGGTCACCTCGAAGCCGTCGTCGTGCTTCGTGCAGCGGCCGTCGGCGTCGTAGCGGTAGAGCGCGCCGGTGGGCGCCTTGCAGTCGAAGTCCATGCTGCCGCCCCAGAAGCGGCCGCGGCTGTCGCACTTGCCGTCGTTGAAGCGGTTGTTGGTGCGCTCGGGTTCGGGCTGGTGCAGGTAGCGCGGCTTGGCGCCGGCGCCCGGCAGCTGGGTGGTATCGAAGAGCGCGAAGCCGCGGCGCAGCGTGAGGATGAGCCCCGGCGCCTCCGCGCGTTCCGAGATCGCGGTGATCTCTTCATCGAACTGCCAGGCCCGGCGCGCGCCGTCGGATGGGCGAAACCAGAACAGGCGCGGCGTGAGGATGTCGATCCAGTAGAGCGCCTGCTCGCGCTCTGACCAGAGCGTGCCTTCGCCCAGGTTCGCCTCGGCCGGCCAGATGCATTCGGGGGAGCCCTCGATCGAGGGTGCGGTGTAGTTCGTCATTGTTTTCCTTGTCATGTCTCCTTGACGCGGCGGATCGTATCAAGGCATATTGATAATTGAAATCAAACAATATGGAATAGATCGATATGCGTTTTGCAATGTCGATTTTCCATCTCACTGGAGACCCTTCTTGAATTCACCCCAACTCTCGATCCATCCGAGCCTGAAAGACCGCACCGTGTTCGTCACCGGTGGCGGCAGCGGCATCGGCGCGGCCATCGTCGCCGCCTTTGCGGCGCAAGGTGCGCGGGTGGCCTTCATCGACATCGCCGAGAGCGCCAGCGCCGCGCTCGCGCAGCAGATCGTCGAGGCCGGCCATGCCGCGCCCTGGTGGCGCGCCTGCGACGTGCGCGACATCGGCGCGATGCAAGGCGCCATCGCCGATGCGGCCGCCGAGTGCGGCGACTTCGCGGTGCTGGTCAACAACGTGGCGAGCGACGACCGCCACACGCTCGAATCGGTCACGCCCGACTACTACGACAACCGCATGGCGATCAACGAGCGGCCGGCGCTGTTCGCGATCCAGTCGGTGGTGCCGGGCATGAAGCGGCTGGGCTTCGGCTCGGTGGTCAACCTCGGCTCGACCGGCTGGCAGAGCAAGGGCTCGGGCTATCCCTGCTATGCGATTGCGAAGTCGTCGGTGAACGGGCTCACGCGTGGGCTTGCGGTGGATCTGGGCAAGGACCGCATCCGCATCAACACGGTGTCGCCCGGCTGGGTGATGACCGAGCGGCAGGTGAAGTTGTGGCTCGACGACGAAGGCGAAAAAGCGCTCAAGCGCAACCAGTGCCTGCCCGACAAGCTGATGCCGGAAGACATCGCACGCATGGTGCTGTTCCTGGCATCGGACGACGCGAAGATGTGCACGGCGCAGGAGTTCACCGTGGACGCCGGTTGGACCTGATCAGTCCATCTCCAGCTTGCGTCCGTAGACGCTCATGCTGGCGGTCTTGAGCGCCTTCATCATCACCCGCGCCGCGGGCGACAGCAGCCGGTCGGTGCGCGTGATGATGCCGAACTGGTCCATGTGGCAGGGCATGTCCAGCGGCAGCAGCGAGACGATGCCGTGTGCCGCGTAGTAGCGCGCCACATCGGTCGCCAGCACCGCGAGCATGTCGCTCTGCTGCAGCATGCGCGTGATGAAGAGCAGCGCCGAGCTCTCGATGGTGTTGGTCGGCGGGGCGAGCCCTTCTTCCTGGAACATCAACTCGAAGCGGTGGCGCAGCACGCTGCCCGCGGGCGGCACGATCCAGCCGGCACCGACCACGTCGCGCAGCGTGAGCCCGCTCTCGCCGAGCAGCGGATGGCCTGGGCGCACCAGCGCGCACACCGGTTCCTCGCTCAGCGCCTCGTAGCGCAGTTGCGACTTGTCGTGCTCGGCGAAGAGCCGGGCCACGAGCATGTCGAGCTTGCCCTGCTCGAGCCGCTCGATCAGCACCGGGCTGGTTTCGATTTCGAGTGACACGCGCAGGTCAGGCTGCTCGCGCTTGACCATCGCGACCGCCGGCGGCAGCAGCGCCAGCCCCGGCGAGGTGATCGCGCCCACGCTCACCTGCCCGAAGCGGCCGGCCTTGAGCGCGGTGAGTTCGTCGTGCGCCTGGTTCAGGCTCGCGAGCGCGACGCGGGCGTGGCGGATCATGGTTTCGCCATACCAGGTGGGCCGCATGCCGCGCGGCAGGCGGTCGAACAGCGGCACCTCCAGCACGTCTTCCAGGTCTTTCAGCAGTTTCGACGCGGCCGGCTGCGTCATGTTGAGCACCTGCGCCGCGCGGTGGATGTTGCCTTCCTCGGCCAGCGCGACCAGCAGCAGGAGCTGCCGTGTCTTGAGCCGCGCGCGAATAAACCAGTGGTTGTAGTTGGTCATATCTAGTTTTCTTGTGCGTAATGTCGAGACGCCGCCGTGGAACTGACGCGGCCCCTTCCAGGAACACCGTGGAACCGGCTTTGCCGGGCCACTGGTGTTGCCCCCTGCAAGGGGGTTGGCGAAGCGACACGGAGTGCGCGAAGACTGGGGGTGTGCCTGGTACATCGGGTTTTCCAGAATCCGGCGATTGATATGCATTTTGTCGAAAAAACGATTGGATCGATATCAATTCTGTTCCTAGACTCACACCAGTTCAAACAAAGAGACAAGAAAGATCGGCGCCCTCGTGATCCACGGTGAGATCCATCAGAACGTGCGGCAGTACATCAACGGCCGCTGGGAAACCAGCGCGACCACGGGTATGAGCGCCAATCCTTCGGACACCAGCGAGGTGGTTGCCGAGTACGCACGCGCCGACCGCCGCCAGGCCGAAGCCGCCATCCGCGCGGCCACCGAGGCCTTTCCCCACTGGAGCCACAGCACCCCGCAGCGCCGCGCCGACGTGCTCGACCGCATCGGCGCCGAGCTCCTGGCGCGCAAGGACGAGCTGGGCCTGCTGCTGGCGCGCGAACAGGGCAAGACGCTGCCCGAGGCCGTGGCCGAAACGGCGCGGGCGGGTCAGGTCTTCAAGTTCTTCGCGGGCGAAGCGCTGCGCGGCGGCGGTGGCGAGAACATGGCCTCGACGCGGGCCGGCGTGCAGGTCGACGTGACGCGCGAAGCGGTCGGCGTGACCGGGCTCATCACGCCATGGAACGCCCCCTTCGTGATTCCCGCCTGGAAGATCGCGCCCGCGCTGGCCCATGGCAACAGCGTGGTGTTCAAGCCGGCCGAGCTGGTGCCGGCCTGCGGCTGGGCGCTGGCCGAGATCATCAGCCGCGCGGGCCTTCCGGCGGGCGCCTTCAACCTCGTGATGGGCAGCGGCCGCGAAGTGGGCCAGGCGCTGGTCGACAGCGCCTTGGTCGATGCGCTGAGCTTCACCGGCTCCGCCGCCAACGGCGAGCGCGTGCTGCAGGCGGCGGCCACCCGGCGCGCAAAGGTGCAGCTGGAAACCGGCGGCAAGAACGCGCTCGTCGTGCTGGCCGATGCCGACCTCGACCGCGCCGTCGACTGCGCGGTGCAGGGCGCCTACTTTTCCGCGGGCCAGCGCTGCACGGCATCGAGCCGGCTCATCGTGGAGGCGGCGGTGCACGACGCCTTCGTGGCGAAGCTGCGCCAGCGCCTCAAGACATTGAAGATCGGCCATGCCCTCGAGCGTGGCATCGACATCGGCCCGGTGGCCGACGAAGAGCGCCTGGCGATGAACCTCGCGTGGGTCGACATTGCCCGCGAAGAAGGCGCCGAGCATGTGTGGGGCGGCGAGCCGCTCGAGCGTTCGACGCCCGGCTATTACATGAGCCCCGCGCTGTTCCTCGCGAAGCCTTCGCACCGTATCGCGCGCGAGGAGATATTCGGGCCGCTGGCCTGCGTGCTGCGCGCCGACGACTACGACCAGGCGCTGGCGCTGTGCAACGACACGCCCTTCGGCCTGTGCGCGGGCATCTGCACCAACTCGCTCAAGCACGCGATGCATTTCAGGCGCCATGCCGTGGTCGGCATGACGATGGTGAATCTGCCGACCGCGGGGGTGGACTTCCACGTGCCCTTCGGCGGCCGCAAGGGGTCGGGCTACGGGCCGCGCGAACAAGGGCGCCACGCCGCGGAGTTCTACACGACGGTAAAGACCGGCTACATGCTGGCCTGAGCCGTCACAACAATCGGTTCTCGAACGGTTCTCAACAAGCAAATCCACAGAAGGAGACATCCCATGACCATGAATCGCCGCACCCTCAACACCGCACTCGCCGCTGCCGCCTTGAGCGGCATGCTGCCCGTGTCCGCACTCGCGCAGAAGAAGCTCGTGCTGGGCTTCGCACAGGTGGGCGCCGAGAGCGAATGGCGCACCGCCAACACCGAGTCGATCAAGTCCTCGGCCAAGGAGGCGGGCATCGAGCTCAAGTTCTCCGATGCGCAGCAAAAACAGGAGAACCAGATCAAGGCGATCCGCTCGTACATCGCGCAGAAGGTCGACGTGATCGCGTTCTCGCCGGTGGTCGAATCGGGCTGGGAAACCGTGCTGCGCGAAGCCAAGGCCGCCAAGATTCCCGTGGTGCTGACCGACCGTTCGGTGAACACCAAGGACGACACGCTCTACGTGACCTTCATGGGTTCCGACTTCGTCGAGGAAGGCCGCAAGGCCGGTCGCTGGCTCACCGAGAAGATGAAGGACCAGAAGGGCGACGTGAACATCGTCGAGCTGCAGGGCACCGTGGGTTCCGCACCGGCCATCGACCGCAAGAAGGGCTTCGAGGAAATCATCAAGGCCGACCCGAAGTTCAAGATCATCCGCTCGCAGACCGGCGACTTCACCCGTGCCAAGGGCAAGGAAGTGATGGAAGCCTTCCTCAAGGCCGACGGCAAGAAGATCAATGTGCTCTTCGCGCACAACGACGACATGGCGATCGGCGCGATCCAGGCCATCGAGGAAGCCGGCATGAAGCCCGCGAAGGACATCACCATCATCTCGATCGACGGGGTGAAGGGCGCGTTCGAAGCCATGATCGCCGGCAAGCTCAACGTGTCGGTGGAATGCAGCCCGCTGCTCGGCCCGCAACTGATGAGCGCGGTGAAGGACATCAAGGCCGGCAAGGCGCTGCCCAAGCGCATCGTGACCGAAGAAGGCATCTTCCCGATGGAAGTGGCCGCCAAGGAATTCCCGAACCGCAAGTATTGAGTACTCCCCCAGGCTACGCGCACTTCGTGTCGCTTCGCCAACCCCCTCGCCGGGGGCAACACCAGCGGCCCGGCAAAGCCGGTTCCGCGGTGTTCCTTGAACAAGACAACACCCATCAAAGAAAGACGGAGTTCATCGCACCATGAAACGCAATTTCCTCAAGGCCTCGCTCGCGGGCCTCGCCTTTGCCGTCGTCGGCTTCACGCCGCTGGCCAATGCGCAGGACAAGGGCCTGATCGCCATCTCGATGCCCACCAAGTCGTCGGCCCGCTGGATCGCCGACGGCGCCAACATGGTCAAGTACTTCAAGGAAAAGGGCTACAAGACCGACCTGCAGTACGCGGACGACGACATCCCCAATCAGCTCGCGCAGATCGAGAACATGGTGACCAAGGGCTCGAAGGTCCTGGTCATCGCGGCCATCGACGGCACCACGCTGTCCGACGTGCTGCAGAAGGCGGCCGACAAGGGCGTGAAGGTCATCGCGTACGACCGGCTCATCAAGGGCTCCAAGAACGTCGACTACTACGCCACCTTCGACAACTTCCAGGTCGGCGTGCTGCAGGCGCAATCGATCGAAGCGGCGCTGGGCCTCAAGAGCGGCAAGGGTCCGTTCAACATCGAGCTCTTCGGCGGCTCGCCGGACGACAACAACGCCTTCTTCTTCTACAACGGCGCGATGTCGGTACTGGAGCCCTACATCAAGAGCGGCAAGCTCGTGGTGCGCAGCAAGCAGATGGGCATGGACAAGGTCGGCACGCTGCGCTGGGATGGCGCCGTGGCGCAGGCGCGCATGGACAACCTCCTGTCGGCCTACTACACGAAGGACCGCGTGGATGCGGTGCTGTCGCCGTACGACGGTCTTTCCATCGGCATCCTGTCGTCGCTCAAGGGCGTGGGCTACGGCTCGGGTTCGCAGCCGATGCCCGTCGTCTCGGGCCAGGACGCCGAGGTGCCGTCGGTCAAGTCGATCCTGCGCAAGGAGCAGACCTCCACCGTGTTCAAGGACACGCGCGAGCTGGCCAAGGTGACGGTCGCGATGGCGGACGCCATGCTCTCGGGCAAGACGCCTGAAGTGAACGACACCAAGACCTACAACAACGGCATCAAGGTCGTGCCCTCGTACCTGCTGAAGCCGGTGAGCGTGGACGCCTCGAACTGGAAGCAGGTGCTGGTGGACAGCGGCTACTACAAGGAAAGCCAGGTCAAGTGAGCACGGTGAGCGGAGACGGGCGCACGATCCTCGAGATGCGCGGGATCACCAAGACGTTCCCGGGGGTGAAAGCCCTCAGCAACGTCAACCTCGCCGTGCGCGCGGGGGAGATCCACGCGGTGGTCGGCGAGAACGGCGCGGGCAAGTCGACGCTCATGAAGGTGCTGAGCGGCGTCTACCCGTGCGACTCGTACACCGGCGAGATCCACTTCGAGGGCGAGCTGCGCCGCTTCAAGACGATTGCCGACAGCGAGAAGCTGGGCATCATCATCATTCACCAGGAGCTCGCGCTGGTGCCGCTGCTCTCGATTGCCGAGAACCTGTTTCTCGGCAACGAGATCGCGAGCGGCGGCGTGATCGACTGGTTCGCCGCCTATGCGAGGACGCGCGAGCTGCTCGCCAAGGTGGGCCTGAAGGAACTGCCCACCACGCTGGTGACCGACCTGGGCGTCGGCAAGCAGCAGCTGGTGGAAATCGCCAAGGCCTTGGCCAAGGAGGTGAAGCTCCTCATCCTCGACGAGCCCACCGCCAGCCTGAACGAGAACGACAGCGATGCGCTGCTGATGCTGCTGCTCGAACTCAAGCGCCAGGGCATCGCGTCGATCCTCATCTCGCACAAGCTCAACGAGATCGCCAAGGTGGCCGACTCGATCACCGTGCTTCGCGACGGCGCGACGGTGGAAACCATCGACTGCCGCAGCGACCCGATCAGCGAAGACCGCATCATCCGCGGCATGGTCGGCCGCGACATGGAACACCGCTATCCGCAGCGTTCGCCGAAGATCGGCGAGACGGTGTTCGAGGTGCGCGACTGGCGCGTGCACCACGCGCTGCATGCCGACCGCGAACAGATCAAGGGCGTGAACCTGCATGTGCGCCAGGGCGAGATCGTCGGCATCGCGGGCCTCATGGGCGCGGGCCGCACCGAACTGGCGATGAGCGTGTTCGGCAAGTCCTACGGGCAGCGCATCAGCGGGTCGGTGCTCATGCACGGCAAGCCGGTGGACGTGAGCACCGTGCGCAAGGCCATCGACCACGGCATCGCCTACGTCACCGAGGACCGCAAGGGCCTCGGGCTGGTGCTGGAAGAAGGCATCCGCAAGAACATCAGTCTCGCGAACCTCGATGCGATTTCCGAACGCTCGGTGATCGACGACGGCCGCGAATTCAAGGTCGCCAACGACTACAAGAAGGCACTGAACATCCGCTGCTCGGGCGTCGAGCAGCTGGTGGTCAACCTGTCGGGCGGCAACCAGCAGAAGGTGGTGCTGAGCAAGTGGCTCTTCACCAAACCCGAACTGCTGATATTGGACGAACCCACGCGCGGCATCGACGTGGGCGCCAAGTACGAGATCTACACCATCATCGACCAGCTCGCGAACGAGGGCAAAGGCATTCTCATGATTTCTTCCGAACTGCCCGAGTTGCTCGGCATGTGCGACCGCATCTACGTGATGAACGAGGGGCGCTTCGTCGCCGAGTTCACGGCGGCCGAGGCATCGCAGGAGCGGATCATGCACGCCATTGTGAGCGCAGGGAGCTCTGTCCATGTCGCAGCCTGAAGCCAACGCGGTGCAAGGCGCCGCTCCTGTTGCCTCCCCGAAGCTGCACGTGGGCTTCCTGAAGAACAACCTGCGCGAATACGGCATGCTGATCTCGCTGGTCGCGATCATGGTGCTGTTCCAGGTGCTGACCGACGGCACGCTCCTGCGGCCGCTCAACCTCACCAACCTGCTGCTGCAGAACAGCTACGTCGTCATCATGGCGCTGGGCATGCTGCTGGTGATCGTGGCGGGCCACATCGACCTGTCGGTGGGCTCCGTGTGCGGCTTCATCGGCGCGCTCGCGGCGGTGTTGATGGTGGAGTACGAATGGCACTTCGTGCCCACGGCCATCGTGAGCATCGTGGCCGGCGCGGTCATCGGCGCCGCGCAGGGCTGGTTCGTCGCGTTCCGCAAGATCCCGTCGTTCATCGTCACGCTCGCGGGCATGCTGGTGTTCAAGGGGCTCACGCTGGCGCTGCTCGCCGGGCAATCGGTGGGGCCGTTTCCGGTGGAGTTCCAGCGCCTGAGTTCGGGCTTCATTCCCGATCCGCTCGGCGGCGACACCTTGCGCACCACCTCGCTGGTCGTGGGTGCGCTCGCTGCCGCGGCCTTGGTGTTCTTCAAGCTGCGCGGGCGCGCCAAGCTCAAGGCGCACGGCATGGAGCAGGAGCCCTACGCTTTCTTCCTCGTGAAGAACCTGTTCTTCGCGGCGATCATCCTGTTCTTCAGCTACCTGCTCTCCACCTACAAGGGCCTGCCCAACGTGCTGGTGGTGATGGCGGTGCTGATCGTGGTTTACGACTTCATCACCAACCGCACGACCATCGGCCGCCGCATCTATGCGCTGGGCGGCAACGAAAAGGCGGCACGGCTGTCGGGCGTGAAGACGCAGCGGCTCGCGTTTCTCACCTTCGTGAACATGGGGGCGCTGGCTGCGCTCGCGGGCCTCGTGTTCGCGGCGCGCCTGAACACCGCCACACCCAAGGCGGGCTTGGGCTTCGAACTCGACGTGATCGCGGCCTGCTTCATCGGCGGCGCCTCGGCCTCGGGCGGCGTGGGCCGCGTGATGGGCGCGGTGATCGGCGCCTTCATCATGGGCGTGATGAACAACGGCATGTCGATCCTGGGCATCGGCATCGACTACCAGCAGGTCATCAAGGG
>Ga0163161_10000071_pt1 | contig 102837 bp, 82 predicted proteins | sample S45metaG_FD_129847 | JGI IMG/M metagenome (GOLD analysis project Ga0163161, IMG submission 129847) | Switchgrass rhizosphere microbial communities from Kellogg Biological Station, Michigan, USA - S4-5 metaG | ecosystem: Host-associated > Plants > Roots > Rhizosphere > Soil | place: USA... | reverse complement strand
TGATATAGTGCATAAGACCAATTGGATTTGTAATAGGTGCCCATTTAGTACTCATACAATAAGTTAATTCTGGTAAAGGTACATCATCATCTCCATGATTAACCATTGGATCACCCCAAGACGATACCCATGTTTTAAGCATCCAGTTATAGTAATCATATAAATATGGTTTTTGAGGAACAAGAGCACCATCGACACCTTTGTCAACAATACCACTATTGTCTGATTTATAAAACAATTTAGCAAAATCTTCAATTGTATATCTATCTCCATTAATTGATTTTGGAATTTTTGTTAATGATTTTGTTATCATATCCCCAACTGAATTCCAACCAATAAATGCAGCTTCATATTTATTTTGCCAATGTGAGGCTATATAATAATTATTTGGTGTATGGCGAACTGTTACAGCACCTATTCCAATTTCACGTATAAATTTTCCCGACTCCGTTGTTGAATGTAATACACCAACATTTGATGGTGTCGTAATAACAGGAAATGGGCTATCGTAATGACCTTCAGAAAAAAAGAATTCTTGACTTTGTATGGGCAATGATGCATCTGGAATAACAGGCGAGGAATAAAATATGACATGAGTTAAAACAGTATGTTGATCTTGTTCGGGTATGGAAAAATGGGGGGGGTTACTTTAGTATATTTAAACTGAATTCCAGACAACGCATACTGTGGTTGTGCCGTCCATGTAAAAACTTGAACAAATTTTGGATCAGGGTACTCCCATATAGTATTATTTATATCGCCATCAAATCCATTTGTCGGCATATATTCCTTTAAAGAATCAGAAATATTTGACCCGGCTTTCAAATTCAAAAAATGTAATAATCGATGATATTTGACAAAGTTGAATGCAACTGGGCCGTACACGCCTAAAGGCCTGTACGCTAAATCCAGCGCTGGACATACTTTAAATGAAACTTGTGTAATAAACCAATCCCAACTTGTTGGATCAATTTGGGGAGGCGACGCCCAAAGGTGAGACTGTTGTCCTTTATCTACCAACGGAACGTCAAGAGGATATTGATGCCCACCGTTCGGATATAAAACCGCATTCTTACCGGCACTATTTCCCATTGCACAAAGATAAAAAAAAATAAAAAATCCTAGATAGATAATAGATAGATAGATGGATAGATGGAAAAATAAAACCAATATTATCTTTTATATCAATGTATAATACAGATTAACAAATGGCACAATTAATTCTTTTCCAAAATGTTTCGGCAGAACGCAAAACTGATTCAATATCAATAGAATGAAATTCCTCGCGCTCGTTGATTTTGATGAGATACTTTTGGTATTTTAGCATGTTTTCTAAATTTTGAATATGCTGTTCCATTGCTTTCTTGATATCTATATTTGAGATTTCCTGATCTACACGATTGAGTTGGGAGCTGTAAATGTCGATTTCACGAACAACTTCCCCCACGGCCATAATTACATCGTCAAAACAATAAATTTTTGCAGGTTCTGGAGTAGTATAACGTAATAGAGCTCTACCAACCACATCTGGAGAAATCGATGACTTTGTCAAAAGATAATGGGTACAATAAATATTATGTTCATCGTTTACACAACTTTCATATATTTCCTCAATTATGCTTGTCATACTATCCAAATCTCCTCGGATCTGTTTGTGAATTTTGCCAGTGGAGCCATCAATACATCTTTCTTGTAACATCTGGCGAACTTTGGGAGACAAGACGTCCATGTAATCATTGATTGTTTCGTCATCATTTGCAGGATGCTGCCACAAGAATTCAATATCATCCGATATATAATTAGATAAGAAAAACTTGGCGTCTTTTTCTGTTTTAAACGAACAAATATCAGTAATCATACCCTCTGTGCAAATATATCTATGAATTTTGAGAAGCCATATAACGTCATTTTTGGTCTCTTCTTTTATCGTATTAAGAACGATAGACTTGCGCTTTTTGAAAGATTGATAAGAGGAGGGAGAAGATGATGATGAAGAAGAAGAAGGAGAAGATGGCTGGAGACTCATTGTTTGTGTTTATTTCAAAACTGTTGTTTTTAACAAAATCAATATATTCGTATGCGATGTGCGATGTTTTAGTAAGCGGCTCAATGTGTGCAAACCTAGAAAAGTATAAAAAGAACAAAAAGGTTATTAAGAAAATTCCAAAAGCTTTGTATACTCAAAAATAATATTCAAAAATATATCAGTCATTCATGGACAATACGTCAGAGCTTACAAACAAACAAACAATTAGCAACAAAAAAAGAGAAAATGACAGAAACATTACCTTGGAAACAACATCTTCGCAAAGCGCTGTCCACAAACGATTCTTATTCATTAGAAAATATAGTTCAGAAATGTCTCGTTGAAGTTGAAGCAAATTCACAAGATATAAATGCTAATACTATATCCAAATCAAATTTTCAAATGTTGACATCTTGGAATAAATTAATTACAGTTTTATTCTTTTGTGATTGGCCATTTGTTCAAAAATATTGGGTTGATATAGTCTCATCCAATAGCTCTGAAGAATATCGCAAAATAATAAAGGAAGCTGTCTATTATTTGATTTATCTGTATGACGACGAACAAGATAATTGGGATGAAAATATTGCAAAAAGAATTGATCTTTTATACACATGTTTACATATTATCACTGTGATAAGAAATGACTCGCTTTCATTTGACGGTGGAAACTTTATAGGAGATGACAATATAATTCATAAAATTTGCAAAATGCAAAATCCTATGACTCAATCATTTGTTTCATCTTCAATATCATTAAAATACCACGACGAATCGTTTATTTCTACGGTTTTAAATTATGTTTTGTGGAAACCATACGAGTCCAATGATATAAATGATTACAAAAAAAAAATATCGAGTGCTTCCAACATTTTCAATAACATATTTTCAAATTCTTCATCACAAAAATATTGGATTGAAATGATCAAGAATGGAAATCAAAAAAAGAAAAGGAATAATTATTCAGGATGGCCTCTTGTCATTGATATATTGAATAAATTTGAAATGGCGCAAAATAATTTAATAATAATTCAATACAACAAGAATAATCTCGACAAGCAATATCACACTCAAAATGAATATTTATGCCAATTATCTTTTATGATTGAACATTTTATTATAATCCCAATGATGAAAGCACAGGGAGATTCTGTTCATACTTATAATGGAAAATTGATGATTGATATGCCATCATCATCATCATCGTCATCACCATCACCACAATTTCCTTTGATGTCAATAGGCAAAATATTTTACAAGTATCAAAGTGAAATTGCAGTAAAATATTTATTATCAGATTCATTTGATAATACTAGCCCCGTCATGAGAGACGCTTTTGATTGGATACATATTCATATGAGTTCTTTAAATGTACGAATTAAAGAGTTTTGGTCATTATTTCAACACATAATGAAAAGAAGTAAAACTGAAATAAATGAGAAAAAATATATATCTAATTTCAAAATTTTATTAGCTAATTTAGCATCTAATTATATGCCAGAGATATCTTTTATAAATAAAAAGTTATATAACTCTTTAGACCCCTGTGATATTCACCTATATCCGAGCGCCGTCACTTATATTAAAAATGACAGATGGATACATAAACCAACATTTTGCTTGGGAATTCTGCTGGTTTATTTGACTCCTACACAATTTAAATCAATTTTAGAATGGGAACAATTTAATCAAATTATTGCCGATGATGGAAAAGGTGATATATGGACATCTATAAGAATATCATGCTTGTTTTTATTGAATGATCAAAGGAATGATAAAGATCAAGATGATAACGCATATCAAAATATAAAAGCCCTCATTGACAATAGACCAAAAGATTGGAAACCATGGGGAAACATATCACCATCAAATTACACATATATTAGATTAGCATGTAGCATATCACAAATACTGTTAATATCAAAACCAAAACATCAAAACATAATGGAGCTTATATTGAATTGTTTATTCAATACAGATAATTTTGAACTTAATCAATTTGATCAATTACAATTCTTCATTGGAGATATCATTTCAAACATGAAAATCATTCCGACGAAAAAAGATAAAACATTGGAATATGCTCAAAAAGGTTTAATGATTTTACATCGACTAACATCAACATCTACTATCGCATCGCGTGTATACAAAGAATATATTAAAAATAATCCTCACATTATTATCATAGATGATCCAACTCCAAGGGATATCCAGAAAATATTTTTTAGACAATTTTTATGGGATCGCACATATATCAACAAGACATTTATGTATGGATTATTCAAAAATGAAAAAGAAAATAATAGGATTATGGAATATGATGGTGATTATGACGATGGTGAATATACTCAAGAACAAAATGTGATAGAATTAGATTTTGAAAGTGGTGAAAAAAATAAGATGATAGTCGAGGAATGTTTGAGGATGACTGAACAAATTTTTTCATCTTTGATCAAATTGTTTTATGGTAGTATTTCTTTGAAATGGATGGAATATGCTTGTTATGATTCATTTTCACTTTTATCACACGAGAGATATTATACGAAATCTGCTATTAATCAATTCATTGCAATTATCGAGGAACAGGTGTACTGGCAATCATATTGTGATTCTCAAGAATCAATTATCATTACCAACAAACATATTCAACACCAATATCAAAGAATATTGGATGATCCCGCAACGGTTATTCCGCCTATGCATAGCAATTCCTTTATTATACAACTTCCATTTCAAAAAATGCAAGACAGTCATGAAGCTATTATAGAGTCTTTGTGTTATTTGGGATTACCGCTTCATCTTCAAAATATAATAATGTCTCATGTAATAAATGTTCCAACCGACGAGCCTATGTTTCACAAAATTATCGAATCGCGTGTTTCTGAAAACTATAGATCTTTGAGAATAATTGAATCCTCTTCTTCATCTTCATCATCATCATCATCATCTAACAAGAAATAAAAAAAAAGTTTTTGTTATATATAAAGTTGTTCGACATCTGTAATTACAACATTACAATCTTGATGTAAAAATTTACTCCAATAAAACTCTTTATTTTTTAATATATGACTCTCTGGCAAATTTGATGATGGTGATGATGATGATGATGATGAGGATGATGAGGATGATGAGGATGATGCCGACGATAAAGATGACGTTGTTGCAAATTCCTCGACAACTGCTCCACAGTCCCATGAGGTATATTTTTTGACAGACAAGCAATCACCGTGTAAATGATCTCCGAAATAAATTATTTTTTTGTTGAATAACAATTCATCATGTTTCCCATTTTTAAAATAATTGGGTTTTTGGGCACTATAAACTATCTTATGAAACCAAGATTCGTTTTTCCAATCATTTGTTTGCAGAGCATATGATAACAAGAAATTTGAATATGTTTCGTTTGAATTAGTTATAATAAAAAATTTTTTATTTTTACTTGCAACTGCTTCTCTAATAAATTGAATAAACTTGTTTGAACGTTTTAAAACATATTTTTGTGGATTAGATGTTATTGATTGATAAAATGTTCCTTCGCCTTTAAAAATATTGGAAAATGATTGTAAAACGTCCTGTACAATTATTTCATTTGCTATATTATTATCATTATCATTATATTTTATCAAAGGTCCAATTAAAGACATTAATGGAATATCAAAATGAGTACACAATGGTTTAAGTTTATTAGCATCTTCTTTTTTTGCATCGTCATCCAAAGTGTGTAATATATCTCCTGTTAATTTATTTAAAAATACGCCTTTATGAGGAAGAAGATCATCGTGAAATTTGTGATCTTTGAGTTTTTCATAATAATCGTTTCCACGTTCAGGATGTTTTATTAAAACATCTTTTATAAGTTGATATATCAAAGGACAAAATGTCTTTAAATTATATCTAACAAGTGTGTGATCCAAATCAAAACCGACGTATTCGTATTGTGATATATTGACTGGCTGTTCAAAGTTGGAGCACATTTTTGTAGATTCAGCTACTGTTAATATTGATTTAAACAAGATAATAAAAAAAAGAGAATAAAATCTATTTTATTCATGTATTTTCAATTTCTTTTTGAAACGAATAAACAAGTTTGTATATTATACAAATATGAAATGAAATTTCAATGAATCAAAAAGGAAGGAGAATTGGTCTTTTGAAGAATTTGTAATGTGTTAAAAAAAAGTTAATGTTACTGCAGTGTACAGCACGAATTTGTTTCTGTTTTCACTTCAATTTCGTCGAGAGAATCAAAATCTGGATCGATTGAACCAAGTAGTAGTTTAACCTGATAGATAATAAAGGCAAATAAAAAAAAAGACAATATAATATTTATTATGAGCAAAACAATATTGAATTAAATAATTAGAGACACACAAATTTTGTCTGTCATCTGTTATATTTGTCATACCACATAGTCCCCAAATGAAAATTTGAATTTGGAACCTAGATAAACAAACAAACAAACAATATAGAAACGTCAAAAAAAATATGATGAGTAAAAGAAAAAAATCAAAAAGATGCAAATATATAATATGTATTTTGTGTATACTTATGTACTTTGTGTGTTCTAACCCTGCACGTCAAGTATTTCCTTCTTCTCACTTTGATAATCGTCGACGACGTCAAGATTATGAATCTCCTTGTCCCATGCGTTGAGATAACTCATAGTGTTTTTATCATCAGTACAAGCGACAAACGTTACAAAAACGTTCTTTACATTTCTCTCAGATACAAGAGTGTGACGCAAGGCTTCCGTATCACATCTTCCAGTGGCGTTGGTTGGAGAACCGTCTGTTGCGATAATTACCAACATATTTCGTTCTAAAGCAATATCCTTTTTCGCGTGCAGTACATGTTGAAGAACTGGCGTAATAGGCGTAGGCCCCGAAGGATAAGAAGAAAACACATCAAGTAATTGTGAAGAGGACGTGACGTTGAGCAATGTTGCGCGATTCAAAAAATAAATATCAATTCCATCTTTATCCATAACGGAGGCGATGTCGACAATAATACTTGCAGTCTGTTTCATTTCATCCCATCGTGTGATACTCGGGCTAAATGGTGATGCATTGGAGCCCTGATTGTTTAAAGGAGTATTCATGGAACCAGAGTCGTCAAGAATCAAAACAATTTCCCAACCTTCAAGCTGTTTTAGTTTGCTTGCAAAATAATCATTTATCTCATATCTCTGTGTCATGGATCGAAACTGTTCCATAAGCACATCTTCTCTTCCATATGCCGGTGGAAGCTGAGAGTTCGTAGTATCGCGCAAAGCGGTCATCGATAAATGTATAAAAAAGGTAATCGGCGATCGTAGTTTACAAAAAGGAAACAAAAACGGTTGTAAAATGAGGTTTGTTGATATTTGTGTATAGTGCATGTAGCGAAATGAAAATTTCTACGATTGTTGAAAAACGTCTTTAAATTTTAGGAGTGTCTATGGCGTCTATAGTCTACATATTTTCGCAATATTTGAAGTTTTGAAGTGATGGAATACCATGACGGGGAAGCCTCTGACACAACTTCAACTTCAACAAGCAATAGCCAATCACCAGTCGTCTGGACACACACACACACACACACACACACACACAATCAAACACACACTTAAACACGCAAACACGCACACAATCAATCCATCAAACACACACACACACACACACACACAATCAATCAAACACACACAACACGGACACTCACAGACACAACACACAGACATAGAGAAGCACACCGCCTTTTACTATCATGTCTAAACAGAACAAGAGAACTCGCCACGCATTTTCGGCACGTGAGCGCGAAACAGCTAAACAGACAATCGAACTCTCTTCCGGTAAAGTTTTCAAAACGAATCATATGACCGAACTGAACAGTTACTACAATCTTTGCAAGTCGCGCATCAGGCAAGAAAAGCTTGAAAATGAGAGAAAGCAAGCCGAAGCTAAAAGCCGTGCCCTCGAGAAGACGAACCGAGGCATCGACGCGATTTTCGAAATGTTTCCCAAGGACGAAAAATTCGTTAGCTTTATCAAGGATGCCATCGATTCCGGAATTACGCGCGTCAAACTGTGCAGCGTCACATGCGCCGAGTTCGAATACCGAAATCTTCTCAACAGTGCATCCATGTACATTACTAGTCGTGTGCCATCAAATACCCGTGTTTACCTCTCTCGCAGAGACAGCGGGTGTCTTTTTAACGACTCAATTGCTCTGATATGGGACTGGTCTGAAATGTTCCTTAGTCTTTACGACTCAGAAGATCAGAATAACAACAACAACAACGAGGACGACGATTATGACCCAGAATCTGTTTTTGGTACCTTTGACTTTTGTGTTGCAAATTCCAAGTTTTTGGCTAGGCATGGTCTCAAGTGCTTGGAGCAAGAAGACTTGCAAGAATTCGTCTGAAACAATTGAACCCAAGCTATCCTTTTAAAGACCAACAAATTGTTTAATTCATAACTCGTTGTCACTCGTTTTTTTAATAGCTTTTAATAAAAAAAAGACCTGATAAATTTCTTTTAAAAATCACCCACCTGACCATGACCATTGATTGAAATTTGTTAAGACGTCTTTATTTTGCAATTATCGCGAGACGTCTCTAATTTTAAAAACGTCTATGCCATCTATATTTTTTCTTATTGCAATATATTTGTGTAGTAGTGTAATAGTTTCACATTACAAAGTGATCCCGTCATTACTTCAACTTCAACAAGCAATAACCAATAATCAATTAACCAACACGCACAAACACAAACAGTCACACACAGACAGACATACAACACACGCGCACTCTCTCATACTCGCCTGTCATGTCTAATCCACACAAGAGAAATTACACTAAACACTCGGAGTATGAGCGCGAGCCAAAAAGACGGGCATATAAATTGTCTTCTGATAAAGTTTTCGACACGGAACATATGAACGAACTCACAAACTACTATTGCCTTTCCAAGTCTCGCATAGAACAAGAAAAGCTTGAAAATGAGCGCCGTGTCCTCGAAAAAACGAATCGAGGCGTCGATGCGATTTATGCATTGTTTCCCAAAAAGGACAAATTCGTCAGCTTTATTAAGGATGCCATCGATTCTGGGATTACCCGTGCTAAATTCTGCGATGTTACATGCGCAGAGTTTGATTACCGAAATCTTCTCAACAGCGCTGTCCAGTACATTATTAATCGCATACCGACCTCTACGCGTGTTTACATATCTTACAGAGAGAGTGGTGGATTTGACGACTCGATTTCGCTGATATGGGACTGGTCTGAAATGTTCCCTAGTCTTCATGGCCCAGAAAATGAGTATATCGACGAAGATGGTCATTCTACTTTTGACACCTTAGACTTTGCTGTCGCAAATGAAAAGTTGTTGGCTAGGCATGGCCTCAAGTGCATGAGGCAAGAAGACTTGCGAGAATTTGCTGAAAATAATTGAGCACAGTTATCCTTTTTTCTAAAAAGTTAAAGGCCAATCCCCAACCCCTGTTGTTTCATTCATAATTCATTGTCAATCGTTCATTTAATAGTTTTTAATACAAAAGCTAGATTTTTTTATATAAATCACCTGACCATTGGTTGAAATTGTATGTAAGACATCTTTATATCTTTATATTGGCGCAGATAAGGCTTATTTTTGGCACACGCGCATAAGACGTTATTTTCGCATAAGAGACGTTAAATTTGCGCTCTTTATTTATTTCTTTCATCCCAACATGGCCATTATTTCAATAGTTCTACCTACCACTTGCTTTCATTCATCCGTTGCACCACAACGTTCAAGCATCAAGTAAGTCGCAAACATAATCTAAGCAGAAAAACACCCACTCGCTTACACACTTACACACACATACATATACATATATATACTCCAAAACAAGTAACATACCGTTCTTCTCAATCCATTCATCTTCGTAAAACAAAAAAAAAAACAACGACTTTACTTCACATCACTACACTACTAAGAAATGACTCGAATCAAAGCCAATCAGCAACAGAAGGCGTCTACCCAGTCGGACAACTGGAGTGTCAAGTGGCGTCGCATGGAGAAGGAGCGCGAGATTCGTATTCGCCTCCGCAACAATGAGAACAAGGTCATGAAGGCCTCTCAGCCGGAGAAAAAAACCTCTTGTGCCGCCCTCGCCATGGACCGAGAACCTTTTCTGGCGACCACAAAGGGTATCGAGTCGGTGGACGTTATCAAGATGCATCTCGACGATATCAACAAGTATGTCGACGAGGAATGCAACCGTCTTACCATTCAGGACGCCCGATCTCTACTTGCCGTCCTCGATGAGAGCTATCTGCAGCCATCGACCATGCTCATTTCTGTCGGTGGATTTGACATCAAGGTCGATGATGCGCGATACTTGGCCACTTCCACCATCGAGAATCCTTCCATGGCTCCTCAATTTTTCAAGAGATATCTAGAATACGACGACGAGCAAATGCTTCGAGTCCGCGCGCTTCGTGTGCGTGGCATCGAAATCCTCGAAAAGCAAATTCCAGATATCAGCAAAGAAATCGCCTTTTCTGCAGATGACATTGAAGAGTTTTGCGAAATGGCGTGGAGCGACATTCAGAACGTCCCGCCTTACTGTGGCCTTTCCATTCCGCACATCTTCAAAATTCTCGCGCACCTTCGTAAGTCGATCGCAGACCCAGACCTGGAGCACGACCACTCATTCTACCGATCTCATATCGACACGTACAGCTTGATCGCCTGGGAAATGTTTGTGACCAACTGGTCGGCCAAGGGACGACGTCTTTTTGATTGCACTCTTTGATTGCAGCATGTAAAGTAGGCATCCTCTCTCGACTCTCGGTCGTTGGATGATTGAGTAAAAAACAAAACTCTTCAGGCGCGTCCCAAAAGCGCCTTAAACATAATTGTTTGTTACTCGTTCTTTTTATTACACATACATTTTTTAATTTATTTTTTTTCCCGCATGATTATCATCATTTGAATAAAATTTGAGATCTGAGATTTGAGACGTCTACAAGATTTCAAAAATTAATTGGAAACAAAATAATGTAAATAAATAAATTTAACTATCTCACAAACTTTTAGTATTAACAAAACAAAAACCAAACAACAGAACAACAAAAACAGACATAATTGATGAAGGCCTTTTCTGTTCATTTGATTAATAATCAGAATTCCAAATGTCAACAATGGAATTTTGAACAAGAGCGTCAAAATTTGATCAAAGGTGCAAGTACATTTCTTCCTATCATCACTGACAGAAATTTATTTAATAATGCAGTCCAATCAATTAAATCTTTGAATCTAATTAAACATCATATTTCTTGTATCAATCAAAAAATGTATGATGAAGCTATTAAAGTTACAGTTGATCGTGTCCTTTGCAATTTACTTTACATAAATGGAAACAAAATTGATACAATTGAAGAAAATATAATAATAATTCTTGGTCATATGATAGAGGACCAACATTCAATTCCATACAATTTTTTGGCGGAGATGTCATATAACGAAGAGGACATTTATCGACTCCATCAACTTCGTACTCGAGGACTAGAGCTTGTTGAACACAAAATAATCGAAGCAGAGAAGAGCAAAAATTTGTGCAAAGAAGACTTGGCCATTCGAGGTATCTTCAAAATTATTCAACATCTTCGACAATTATTAAAAGTTTCCCCAATTGCAAAACATTCATTTTACAATGACAAAATTTTATATTATAACTCCATCGCTTGGAAAATATATATAATCAAAGACACGAAGTAAATGGTCGCATATACGATATATCATTATATCATTGCAAAGTTTTTCATTATTATTATTATTATTATTGATAGTAACTGTTACATTTCAATTTGCATGTAATTTAAATTTAATTAATTTGGAGTTGATAATATGCTGACCTAATTAAATTGTAAATAATTATCAAGTTTGAAAAAAAAATTAATTTAGAAACTTGACAATGTGAAAGTTGATAAACATTTATTGAATGAAAATTGAATTTGTTTTGGAAATAATGACAAAGGACAACAGTGTGATCATTCACATTCATTTTCAGACCATGCAAGATTCAGAATATAGCGCGCAACGTGAGCATATTGAAAAGTATAAGTTCCTTCAATGTTTATAACAGTAATATTGCAAGAAAGTTTTTGAAAGGCCAATGAAAGCTGGTGAAAATTTTGTTGTTCAAGAGAAACAGTAATTTCCTTTAGCTGTCTCAAAGGTTTAGTATTATCTTCTTCATCTCCAATGAAAAGATCCATGATGTCCTTGGAACCCCAACATCCAGACCCAACGTGCAAAATTGTTAAAGAATTTAATTTCTTGATAGATGGAAATTGTGCTGTCGATATTCTATCAAGCGTGTATAATTTGTTGAGTCGGGATATTTTAGTCAGAGAAGAATAATCCAAACTTTGTTGGTCCAACCAATCCAGTTTTAAATCTGACAAGTGAGTTTGACAATCAAGCGAATCTACGATTGCTTGTCTTACTGTACACGAAGTAAAATGGACATGCCGAAAAGATATTGTCAGTTTGTGCAAGTGTTTGGGCATCGCGTCTCTGAAAATTTGTGCATTTTGTTCTCTTGATGTATTGTTATTATTATTATTAGTTGTTGTTAGTTGGAAATGAAGATCAGCTTCGTCAGGATCGATGTTGAGAGATGTGAGTTTTGGCAATGTGCGCAAAATTTTTAAATCATCAAGCGTCGGCTTTTCGAACAAGGTGAGTTGGTTGATGTGATGGATAAGTGGACTTGTACGTAGACTTTTGATAATACCCGCATTTAGCATTAAAGCCAGTTGACGAGACGGTTGTTTGGACGCGACAGAATACCATCGACGACAGGAGTGTAAAATTGGAAGTAGATCACGAAGAGAAAGGAACTTAGATATAGAAAAAAGTACATCGTTTGGACAGAACTGAAATGCACCAAGCTTTGATGGCAATGTAGTTTTCAGTAAAGGAGTTTGTTTGAGTTTATGAAGTGCTTCCTTCGGACGTGTATATGCAAACTGCTTAATGTTTGTTTCCGTTTGAGTGTAAGTGAGATCCATTTGAGTCTGAAAAAAAGTATTGTATCAATTATTAATTGTCAATTGCTGACAAGCTTCAGGCTTAAATGTTTGATTGGTTGCTTTTTTTGGTGCCTTTTTTGAGTGAATGACCCTGTGTCGAATCAATAATCGACGAGAAATAGATAAAGTATAGACAATTATTTCGCTTGAGACAATTATTTCAGCAATTATTTGTTTCAGCAACAAAAAAAAAACGAAACGGCTCTCGGCATACTCTGACCAGATATTTTCTTTTGGTTTCATCTACTCTACTTCAAATACCAAATTAGGTATCATGGCTCCACGATCACGATCGCCAAGTCGCTCATCATCATCATCATCATCAGTATCAACGTCATCAGAAAAATTATCACCTCTATCAGTAACAACCACCTCTACTTCTAAAGCACAAAAGCGAAAAGAACTTATCTTGCGCGCCGAATCCATAATCCAGCGTATCAAACGTGAGCATGAAAATCGCCATCACCTTCTTGGTGCATCCGTCAACACTATCAATACTAAGCAAACAAGATCTCTTCCCCTACATTGGAAAAATAACGAAGCAAACTTCATTGTGGATCTCGATTTGAATGTGGACATTGAGGCTCAAGAATACCGATCTGCTGAAAAGCGTTTGACTTTGACCCTTCCGACCGCAAAAGTTTTAAAAGTTCAACGTATACAAAATGCCACACAATGGCTGAATTATAATGCCAAAAGGGAAACGGTACTTCACGAAGGAGGACAGGAGGTGACAGAAGTGTTTCATGGAACGAGGTCCACTTCTCCAGACAAAATTGCTATGTCTCCAGTGGGATTCGATCCAAAATTAGGCACGAGTGTCGTCGGAGTTGTCTGGTTCGCCTCAGACGCCCATTACTCTGCGTGTGGATATTCATACGTCAACTCAACTTTGTCTCAAGATCATCACCAAACATGCGAACAATTACTTTTATGCAACATACTTCGTAATGCAAAGCCGCCAAGAGCACCCTCTACTGACGTCGGTCAACCGGGGCAAATTCATGAAATTCGAGAAGCATGCCGCTGCTTGCCCACTCACATTATTTCTTACGTTTGGAATAGATAAAAACATGTAACATGTTATATATTATATATCATCTATTTTTAACACAATTCTATAATTGTATGCTGTTATTGTTTGTTTATTTAAACGTTTAAATTTGTGTGTGTATGATGGATGCGGAAATATAAAAAATTCAAATGTTTGGAAATTTTATGGACATTTTATATGTTTGATTTTTTTTCTTTTTTATTTCACCACTACTCAAAAGCAACATTGATTATTTATTTTTGAATCTCTTGAAACAACCAGACAGACGCAAATATGGCTACTGAATGCTGTGCAACTCTCCAATCTGAAATTTCTAGAATGGCGGATAAATATGATGTTCTTAAAGCGGAACGTAATTCTATCAAAAAAGAAAAAGACTCGCTTGAAACTGAACGATTCAAGCTTGAAAATGAATGTGAAAATCTTAGAAGAGAGCGAGATTTATTAAGGGATGAAATCAATGAAATCAACTCTCTTGATAATGAGCGTTTTTTGTGGGAAAAAGAGCTTGATTGTTTTAAAAAAGCACAAGACATTGCCATAAAAGAGCGAGGTGAAATCATGATAGAAAAAGATAATCTTGCAAAGGCAAAAGAAAATATCACAAAAGAGCGAGACGACGCTGTGGACAAAATGAATATTCTTAATGAAGAGCTTCGCACTCTAAAACTTCAGATTGCAATAGATGATATCAACAAAGAACGTCAACAACAACAACAACAACAACAAGATATGGCGGCGGCAGTGGCGATGACGACCAACGCTCGTTCCAATCAACCTATAAACGACAACTATTATGATATTGAAACCGTGCGTGAAAAACTTCAAGATCAGCGTGATTATCTTCAAAGCGTCATTGATGCACAAAAAATGTCAATAGACGAACTACAAAAAATGAAGGAAGAATACAGTCAAGCATTAATTCTCTCACTAGATGAAACTAACAAAATGAAACAAATGAAAATGATTGACGAGACACAAAATAAAGAGAAAGAGATGATGATTAGTAAAGTCAAAATCATGGAAACAATTATTTTGAATCTCGCAAATCTCTGCAAAGAACACTTTACCATTACACCACCATATGCCGATGGGTGCTTGTTTGTATCTCGGGTTATCAAAGTTTTGACAAATGGAGGCATTCTGCAACAAGATGACTTTTTATCACTAAACAAGACAGTATCTACCCAAGTTGACCATGTTGGAATTAATACAGCTCAGATATCTACTTTTAATGGTGGAGAAAATGAATTTGATGTTTGTTATTACAATCTTTCAAAAATAAAAGATATTATCAAATTGTGTGTTGATTGGATTTGCACAGAAGAACATCTATCCCAATTGATTTACATTATGGATGAGCAATATGTATAACAAAAAAAGATATTTTGTATTTTGTTCTTGGCGTATTAAATAATTAGCTATTTCATAAATTTCTTGTTTTCGTTTGAAATTTTTTATTACATGGCCTTTTATCATAGGCACAATTCTTTTGATTTACAAACACACACACACGCAGCACGCACGCTCAAACAAACAAACACACACACACACACCAACCAATACCAAACAAAAAAATCATATATCACACGACGACATGGCTACCGAATGCAACACTTCTAACAATGAAGAGAATATTGAAGTTATTCTAGAGAAATACAATATTCTCAAGTCTAAATGTTATTTTTTGGAACACGAGCAAAATGCTATTATGACTGAGCGTGATCGGATTTATAAAGAAAATCAGGATTTGAGAGAAAAAAATTATACTCTTGAACTTGACGTTGCTATCTTTAAGGATATGAAGTCCACACTCGAAAAGGAAAAAGAAACGGAAAAACATAATTTCGAAAAGAAACAAGAGCAGTTACAGCAAAAACTTGATCATTTGGAAAAAGAAAGAAATGAAGCAAAATCTTATATTGATTATTTGAAAGAAAAAAATTCTGTTGTCGAGGCTAATATTTACACACTCTGGAACAAAGATAGAGACGTTTTTATGAAACAAGTCTCAGATGTCAATGATGTTCTAGAGAAAGAGCGTGTCACATATCAAAAACAACTTGATACTTTTGAAAAAGAACGATGCGTGTTGCAGAAAAACTATGACATTCTCAAATATGATTATGATACATTAAAGAGTGAATTTGAAAATTTGACAATCAAATTTGACAATACATCTGAAAAGAAAGAGAATAATAATACTATTAAGATATAGATGGCAATGGTGATGGCGATAGTTGTTACAGTTTGCTAAATGAGTACAAAATTATTGAAAGATTGTTGGACAATTATAAATCACAGTGTATTGATGTATTGATGTTACAAACGGAAAAAATGAGCAAAATGATAAAGATGAACTTGGTGGTTTTATTAAAACCTTTCAAGATTGTTTCAAAAAAGCAAAAAAAACGATATTGTCTCAAAAATGAATGCGAATACGATAATATATCTAACAACGATGACAGTAAGAATAGTGATCGTGATGATCGCGACGATAGTGACAATAATAATACAATCAATTCTTCAAAGGAAAATATAATTCTTAAAAGTTTATGTGACAGTTTCAAGTTTGCCCGCGACAGCCTTGAACAAGATCTCAAATTAAGTGAGAAAAAGTGTGATTTGCTTGTGAAAGAAAAAGACAAATTGTTGAGTGAAATAAATGTGCGTGGTGTACAACTCAATTTGAGGGGACTTGAGCTTAAAAAAATTCGACATGAAAATACGTGTTACAAAATTAAACTTGATCAACTAAACGAAAAATTCAATTGGTGAAAAAGGATTACAAATGTATATAGAACCAATTAATTTTTAATTTTTTTTCTTTGATTGTACAATATTTAGAAAAATACACATAACAAAAGAAAAAAAGAAAAAGCCAATATTTTGCATATCTAAATGTCGAACTTACTTCGCCACATATCGAATGTGTGTACGCTTGGGCACAAACAAAAACCAACTAAAAAAATTGACACTAAACCATTAATTGTTTCTAATATTTCAAAATATGTTGAAACATGTATAGATGCTAAACATTGTTCTGAAGAGAGTACAATGTTATATCTTTGTGTACTGGATAAGAAAACAAAAGAGAATCATGCATTACCATTTCGCTTTGCATTATATAATGTTAAATATAATAAATACAAAGCTCTCGAATGGCCTTCCACTGCAGGTGTCATTCCTGAAGATCTCGAGGCAATTACTCACATCCCAGGTCGTAAAAATGAATATATTGCCATGGAATCGTTTGGAAAAGCATATCATATTAAATTTTCATTACAATCTAATACAATAAAAGTTTTGAGAACTTTTCAGCTGCCAAGTATTTATCAATTTTCTGGTGTTATGGGAGGTCTTGAATCTTTATCTTTATTCACTAAAAAAGATGATGATGATGAGAATTTATATATTATGTATGGAACTCGTGGAGGTGGTAAAGTTCCTTCATCATCAACAACAACAACAACACCATCAACAACAACAAATGAACAACCATATAAATATTTGCCTTGGTATTGTGTTCGATCAATATATATTCCACCAGCTGTATCCACGTCGTCATCAGAACCTATAACTTTTGGGGATGACGTACAAATTCATATTTTAAACCAAGCTTCTGTTTCCAGTGCTATCCGCGAAATGTCTGATGCGTGTTTTATTTCTGAAAAAGATCACTTTTATCGAACTTGTGTTATTGATCACGAAGAACTATCCGAGACTGTTCCGATTAAAGATCGTATTAACGAATCGTGGCTTTTCAAACAAAATATTGGAGAAGCAAATCCAAAACAATTACTTTTATACATTAAAGGTATTAAATTAGAAGCGATATATACTAATGAATCTTCTGGGTTTATTGATTTCGCTACAGACAATGATGTTGTAAATGGAATAAATTATTTTGGGCGATTTTGTTTACAGACCAAACATTTGGAAATGGTTGAGCTGAAAAAAGATTTTAATGTGTCTGGTATGGCACCAATTTCTTTGTAATTGTTACTTGATCTAATAATAGTAATAATAAAAATAATATTAATAATAATTGAATGATTTATATTTTCAAAACTGTTGAGCTAGAACAAACTAACAAATAACAAATAAATAAAAAAGAGTTGAATAATTCTTCTTTATCTCTTTTTGGCCAAGTGGCTAACAATAATTGCGTCCTTGCAAGTACATGTGCGATTATTTCTATATTCCTTGATCAGATCTTGAATGCTTGATGCAATAGAAAGTATATTGTTAAGAATGCTTGTAGATGGTGACCACGCGTCTTTGGTGAATTGTATACAAAACATAGAATTATGCATAAATGGAATTATGCTTTGAATTTCTTTAGGCATTCCAATCATTTCGATGGTTGGAGGAACCCAAGGAACCATATTTGCATCAGCTATAAACCGCAAAATAAATGTAGCGTCATTCGAAATAGTCTTGGCTGAACGAGAGTGTCCTAGGATATTTTCTACATTAATAAGATCTCGAATTACGAAATGGCAGCTGGCTCCAAAAAATTTATTTTTTTCATGAATGATATCGGTCACCTTGACGTGGGTGGATGCGTACAAATCATCCAACTCTCTCAAAACTCGAACGGGGTGTGGTTGATGAGGGCCTCCAGGAGTGAAAAATACATGAACAAGATGATCCAAGCAATTCTTGTAAAAGTTTGTAACATGAAGGACAAATTCCGGAGGAGCCATATTTACGTCGACGACAACATCAGTGAGAGTCTGGACCAATAATTCACAATAATCTGACTTTTCCTGGCCTGCTTTGGACAAAATAGAGCATTTGCCAAAGTCCCCCATTTGTTGAAAAATAATTCCAGATAAAGAAATCGAGTCTTTTTCAGATAAGTTCATTTGCTTTCCTAGGCCGATAGCCAGTTCGCTGATACATGGAATAAAAGGGGAAGGGTTGGTCTTAACATGTTCTTTTTGTTGTTGAACTTTCATTGTAGGAGAAAGAGTAGTGTTTACGATGTTAACAACACATTTTTCTTTTTCTTTCATGTATATGTCCATGTCCATGTCAAGTCGTCTTTGTGCATTTTCCAACACGGTACGCGTGGTGGATTCCGCTAGATCCTTCATGGCATGTCTACCCCTAAGCAAGCTATCCACGGCAGGAGAAGACTTCAAAGAATTCAGATACATTTCCCTGGATTTGTTGATTTTCGCATATCTATCCGGCGAATCCCGATGAATTTGTTCTTCGCGCGTAATATGGTGCACAATCTTCTCGGTCGACGATTGGTCATTATTTTTGGATGTTTCAAATGAACGGGCGGTTGCTCTCGATGATCTTGAGTTTATGCTGTTAAGTTGTTGGTGTTTCGCGTTGATTTTGGGAGAGTTGTTTTCAGTATTTCGAGGGAGAGAAATCAGTCTGGATTTAGATGTGGATGTAGATTTAGGACTAGAAGAAGGAATTGGATAGTGTGAAAGGCATGCTGGATAGGCTGAAGCCGACATATATCGAAACATGGGTTCATTGGCTAGATGAGGGGGTACGTTATTATACATTGTCAGTATTTTGTAAGAGTATTTGAATAAGTGAGTGTTTGTGCTATGTGAGTTAAAAGACTGTTCGTTTGATTAATTGTTTAAATGTATTTGCGTAGCCTTGAACGTGTTCTGTCGTTTGATCAGATTGATGGAATGAAAAAAAAAATAAAATAAAAAAGAAATGAAAAGGGCCAAAGAATAATTTTCAGGTCTAAGACATCTATTTTAACCCATCAATTATTTAAGACGTTATTTTTAAGGCGTCTATTTTTTAAGACGTTATTTTTAAGGCGTCTATTTTTTAAGACGCCTATTATTTGTTCTAATCCAGTTAACCAAGTTTTTGTCTTTACATGTATACATTGTATGAATAGTTATATAAGTCAATAACGATATAATCTAGCATGATACAATAGTACAATAATATTATAAAGTCAAATCTGTTTTTTTTTCATTTTGAATTAATCAAGATTTGTTCTCATCGCATCACATTTATTCTTGAAATAATCACGCTCTTTTACGAGAGCCTCGCGTCCATCTCTGAAATGATCACACTCTTTTACGAGAGCCTCGCGTCCATCTCTGAAATGATCACGCTCTTTTACGAGAGCCTCGCGACCATCTCTAAAATAATCGCGCTCTTTTACGAGTCCGTCATCAGAATGTTTATTTTCTTTTTTGAGTAAGTTAGAGTCTTCTTTTTTAGGACGAACGCATGCGCGAACGTTTTTCTTGAGTTGCTCAAACTCATTTTTTATTTTTTCAAAACTATTTCTATTCCGTCACACTGGTCTTCAATTTTATCATGCTGAGTCTTGAGGTATTTACATTCCATTTCCAGACTGTCACGTTCATACTTGAGAGCACTTTCAACCCTGATTTGTTCATGGCTTTGTTCTTGTAATTGATCACGAAATTCTGCTCTAAAATATCGTATGCAAGCTTGAAAACAACTTTATCATACCTTACTTGCAGATCGACATACCTATATATTTTTTTTTTCGCACCCAGTATTGTATCATGTTTGCAATTGTTGCATCAAAACGTATTGCTATTACAAGTCGCATAAAAGTCGCATATAAGCATATCACCAATCAGAAAATAAAAAAGCACACTTTAATCGGTATAATGAAACCAATATGGAAAGTGTCAATTCCATTATATAGTGTAGCGGGTTCCATAGGACTATCTTATACGCTGTATCGCGATGAGAAAATAGACAAAAATAAAAATTCGGCGGCTTTGATGGGCGCTGTTATTGGGACAGGAGTCGGATCACTTTTTGGAGTTTCCGCTCCATTTGTGTACCCTCTTATTCTACCATCCATTGTTATCTCTAATTTATTCGAACAAAACCAAAACCAAAACAATAAAATAACAGTTCCTGGTCGTTTCAATTTTACTCAAGATGATTTCGATATGCTAATCGATGCACAGTAATGAATATAGTATCTTCACACAAATTTAACAGTTTATTTATTTATACGTCTATACATCGATATTACAACATAAAATTTTTTTTATACATTTACTTTACTTTTGTACCAGGGGGATACACGTTGATACTAAAGCGAGGTTCACAATGTATCCTCGTAGAGGGTGTCATAAAGTATAAATGAATACTTTGGTCGTTTTGAGTATGATTGCGATGAGGTTTGCGATGAACTTTATGAATTGTCAACGTTTGCCATTTTGAATCCAAAAACACGTCAGCCTGATGACCAACACGCAAAAGATCTCGAAAACGATTTAGACTACTTTTCGTCCAAACCATATCCAAACTAGAACTAGATATCTCCGAAGGACAAGATGGTGATTCGTCTTCATGTTTTAACTGAAACAAATGTAATTCCGAAATTTGAGGACGAGGTGCATAAGAAGAAGAAGAAGAAGAAGAAGAAGAAGAAAAGCAAGAAACAACAGGTGCCAATTTTGGAGAAGGTGGTAATTCCGTTGCGATTGCTTTTGCAAACACCATATTTTCTTTTCTGGTTATTTTACAAATTTGTTTAGGATTTAAATTGCTTTGCAAACTTGCGTGTTGAGAAGAATAAAATTGTTGATAGGTCATGTCATTTTTGCAAGAATTGCACACAACGCGACGGAATATGCATTGATGGGTCAAATGATATTTGAGATCCTTTTTAAAAACTTTAGATCCACAGGAACTTGGACAGAGTGTAAACGAATGCGGACATTTAATAAAATGATCTTCAATGTTGCGATGATCTGTGCCCATCGTACTTATCCATTTACATTCGTCCGAGGGGAGAAGAATGGAAGAAGAATGGTTTTCATCTCCTTCGCCATCATCTTTAATAACAGGTTTGGAGGGGCACTGAATATGAAGTCTTTGAATGATAGACTCTACAAACCCGTTTGTTTGTAAAGGCCCCATTTGCATTTGAATTTTGCGACAACACGGGCATGTTTTTTCATTAATTGCTTTATGTCTCCAATAAGTTGTGATGCACGTTCGACAAAATATATGTGGGCAAGTTTCAAGGTTCGCTGGACTTTTAGCGATATTTAGACAAATGGCACATGTGAGTATATCAAGTTGATCGGATGGCAAAAACCATTCTTTGGTATATCCGGTTGTTAATTCCGCTATCCAAGAAATTTTGTTGCTGTGATTGTTATGGTCCATAATTTTACGCTGTCTGTCTGTCTGTCTGTCTGTCTGTATATTGATAGTTTCAACCTAGTTGATACTTGATTATATGAACATGGGCATTCGTTCAATATTTTTTGTCAATGTTTTAAAAGTTTTATCTATTTATAAAATATCACTAGTTTGAAAGACAAGAATTTTCAAAAAAAAGCGAAGACGGTTTTTCAAAATAAAATAAAATTGAGAAATGAAACTCGCACTATTAAGCCAAGGAGAAAAACTCCTCCGTGATATTATTCATTTCAAAAAATAAAGATGGATACATCCAAGACTGATACAATGGCCCTCGTCGGGAACCCTTTGAAAAAGCCTGTAATGTCACTCGATATTTTGATAAAAAGTACAAAAAGCACAAAAACAATGTTATCGTTATTTTGTATGGATCTTTTTTATTACTCCATCTTTCCATACTTGGACTTCAAATCACTGCAAAAATTTTCAAGATGTAACAAAGAGTGTGACAAATTATGCTCAAAACAATCACTTTGGAAAAATAATCGACTTAGCATTGGAATCATTTTTGACGAAATTAGATACCAGATTGCATTTAAACAAAAACAATTTGAAGAACAGTTATGCACATCTTTATTAAGTTTTCCAAAAAAAGGAGTTTTCGTTTTGAACCGTGACAAGACAAAATACGAACAGTTGGTAAGAATATTTGAAAATCGTAACAAATTGATAGTCGAAATTAACCGAATAAACCAATGGATACAACAGTACAAAATTGATAATCCAGTTTTACAAGATTTTTTGAAACTTTTTCCAGATTTATACAATGAATACATCAATAACTGTGAAGAGACGCTTTGTCAAAATCAAAATCAATTAACTGAATTAAAAATACAATTAATTATATTTAACAATGAAATAAAATCTACGATAAAATTAAAACAAGAAAGTATAGCTGATAACCATAGAGATTACGAAGGCCCTGACGATCATATAGGTGTTACACATGAAGAATACCTGTATAACATGGAAATAGATAGAAGGTATAATACGGATAAATGTATTTGGTGCCGGGATGTTGGATGCTTTGATTCTAAATGTGCAGAAAAAGTATTTGAAGCAAAAGACTCGAGGGAGTTAATTGAAGTTGAGGCTAAAGACTTTGATATTGCATTTCAATTTATCAAAGATGCCAAACTGTAGATTCAAAAATATAAAGTTCAATGTTAATGTTTAATCTATAATTGTAATTGTATTTAAAGATGATTGATGAGTTGGTGGGTTGATGACGAAAGGACACGGAGATAAGATGGATTGGCGGAGATAAGATGGGTAGAGGAGATAAAGATGGCAGAGATAGACGGTGATGAACGAATGGATCAATGGATGAAAAGTTGACTTTCAAGTGAAAATGAGTTGACTTATGGGTTGGAAAAATGTCTTAGACGGCGAAATATATTTCAGGAAACACATTTTTTCTGACTGGCGCCGCCATGATGCCATTCCCGCTGTCCATATTTCAGGCGAGAACTTTCAAAATTATTTTTTTTGTCTCGCACATTTCTCAGCCACAATTCGTCATTACTTACGCACTGACACACTCACATCCACCCTCTCAACACCCACTCCACCCTCTCATCCTCACCCACCCTCTCAGCACCCACCTCGTCCTCACCCACAACCCAAACTCCACCCTCTCAACACCCACCTCGCCCACAACCCGAACCCCCACCCTCTCAACACCCACCCACCTCACCCTCACCCTCATCCTCACCACCACCATTCTTCAAAAAAAAAAGGTTCATCATCATGACCTCTACTACACCCAGCGTTGGCTCCGCCGCCACCGCACCCAAGGCTAAGCCCGCTCCCTACTTTCACATGGTTATCACCCAAGACGACCCCAAGAAGCGCACAAAGAAGCAGAATCAGTCCTTCCGGCGCGTTACCAGATGCAGAGACTATCCTCTGGTAATCACTTCGTATGTGGGGTGCAAGAAGTGCGACGGCATCCGAGAGTTCTTCCGCAAGTGCTACCAGCACGACCCCAAGAAGCTTCGCCTTCGTGTGCGCGACATGCCCGCAGAAGAGAGCGACGAGGAAGAGGAGAGCGACGAGGAAGAGGAGGAGAACGAGAGCGACGAGGAGAGTGTCGGCGAGGACGCCAAGGAAGCCTCGGAGAAGGAGAAGGCAAAGGCTGCCGAGAAGAAGTACCGCCGACAGATGAACGACCACGACCATTGCTCTCTCGTTCGTCTTGACGACGACGAGGGCTTGTGCGTCCGTCAAATCGACGAGGTGATTGGAGACCTTGGTCGTGTCGCCATCAAGAATATCGTGACTACTGTCACGACTCGCCTGCGCACCGGCTTCCCTCAGAAGCCCAAGAAGAGCCAGCGCGACAAGACCCATCAGAAGGAGATCATCGAGACCTACAACGACGCGTCCAAGTACGACATGACGAAGAAACAGGAGCCTCGACTGGCGTACGTCAAGATGGGAGGAGGAAAAACTCGCATCATGCACAGAATCTTCGCCTCTAACCAGGCACCCGAGATCCATCTCACTGGACCGCTGAGCGTCTTTGGACAGTGGGAGGACGACATCAGTCACAATCCCCTGGACGCCCCGGGTAAGCAGAGATGGTCGCTCTACGGATACGAGCGATACAAGACGGAGTCGGTCAGAGATCCCGACATCAGTGCCGGTCTCCCCATGGTGGCTGAGGAGGCGCAGTATTGGCGCAACAACAACGGACCTTCTGCCAAGAGCGGCCCCGACGGCGGTTCGATGCAGGATGCCATCGCGGCCATGAAGAAGTGTACCGTCAAGTTCCTGCTGACGGGATCTCCCGTGTTCCACGACATCTACGATCTCAAGGGCATGGACGCCATGATGGAGGTGGACAGCGGAATTCCCGACGAGCCTGGTCGTAAAGACGCACCCTTTGTGCCTACTTACCTCACCTGGGATCGCATCGTCGAGACTTATCAGGATCGCGTGCACTTTTTCGATCCCCTCGTCTGCAACAGCGCCAAGTACAAGGGCATGTTCCCGTCTGTGCGCCGCCACACGGTCAAGGTTCCGATGAGCTACACGGGAGCTCTTCACTATGCAACCCTCGCTACTCTGACGGAGTACAAGAGAGAGGTCGTTCTCGGTCGCCGAACCGACAAGGATGACAATATCGTGAGCGAGGGCGTCACATTCAAGCGCGGAAACGGCCCCAGCGACAGTTATTCGTCGGTGTCTGGGCTGCTTTGCAAGAACTGGTGGACCTCCAAGCTGTCGATGTACGCAGCAAACAAGGACGCTGTGATGGGCTCGTCCGTCATGAGCAGGGAGCGAAAGACCAACATCTCCAATGCGTACAATGGCTGGAAGCGACCTTCGATGGCCGTTATCTCCCCCAAGGCCGTCGCCATGGCCAAGCGCATGATCGCCATCGGACGCTGGCCTCAGATCGCATATTCCGAGGATATCGACTCCGGCCTTCTTCTCTGCCGAGAGGCTGTCACTGAGCTCATCCACGACGGGTGGAACTACAAGAAGGACAAGGCCTTCATGAAGGAGTGGAACACCGAGCAAAAGTTGTTTGCCGAACAACGCGAGGAAGATCAAGCCAAGCAGCGCAAGGGTGGCAAGGGAGACGACGACGACGACGAGGAGACAGAGGAGGTGCTGGGCGATTCCGAAAGCGCCAAGGGAAAGAAGACAAGCTCTTCCAAGCTTGCCGCCGCCAAGGAAGAGGAGGAGGAACAAGAGCCCGCAGAAATTCAGAAGGGTGCTGCAGGCGAGCAAGAGACCAAGGCCGACGACGACGACAAGGGTGCCAAAAAAAAGAAGAGCAAGAAACCGTCCAAGCCCGTGAAACGAGTCTGTCTGTCTGATGGCGCGATCCTCATCTCGGCGCACGCCGACGAAGACCACCCTCTTTACGGCCAAGACGATGAGGAAATCACCGGCCTCAACATGCGCATGTGGACTGGTGCCGAGAGCGACTCTGAACGATTCCGCATTCTGCAGGATATGCGCGACTACAACGTGGATCTCCTTTTTGCATCCGAGGCCATTGGCAATGGAGTCGACTGCAACAATGGAGTCGCCATGCACATGGCCGACATCGGAAAGAATGCCCACGACCGCTCTCAGAAAGAGGGCCGTCTGATTCGTCTCGAGGCCGTGGAGAAGGAGGTGTTTTTGTTCGACTATTGCGCCGTGGGGCCTGTCGGCAAACCCAGCACCGAAGATCTCGAGGTTTTGACCAACTGTCTTCGAATGCACGTTGCTCCTACCAGCTCTGTCGTCGACCTGGTGGACTACAACATCGACGTGAACGCGGTTCTCGAGGATTTGCGAGAACTCTTCGCCAAGCACAAGACGGACGATGAAAAAATGATCGACAAGCACAAAGCCCTCTACAACTCTCTTCGCCCTGCCGAGCTGGCACTGCAGATGGCGAGCCGAGGAAAGGTTCCCAAGGCCGTGTGGGAGGAGTATAACCGCGCATCGAATCGCCCCGAGGGAGTCTCGAAGCTTTACCCAAAGCACGGCAACATGGCCAAGTTGAGCAAGAAGCGAGAAGCGGATAAGCAGCAACGCCAGACTGAGAAGGCCGAAAAGGCTGAGAAGGCCGCGGGATCTAAGCGCAAGAGCATCAAGGCATCTGAATCGAGCGCGGGAGAGCCCGAGGACGAGGACTCTCTTCTCGCCCCTTCCAAGCCCAAGTCCAAAAAGAGCAAGATCACCTTCAAAGAGGAGAGCGGAGACGAGGGCGAGGATGACGAGGCTGCTATGCACGAATCCATCGCTCAGTCTGAGATCGAGAGACAGAAGGCAAAGCAAGAGCAGAGGCAGATGATGGCTACTCTGATGACCAGTGGAGAGAGTAACGACAGAAAAAGAAAAGCACCCAGCAGCAGCAACGAAAAGGAGGAGGAAGAGGTTAAGAAGGTTAAAACGGAGACCTCCGCTCGCGCCAGATCTGCAAGCGTTGAGCGCAAACCCAGATCCAGATCCGTAAGCGTTGAGCGCAAGCCCGCGTTCTCTCCTCGATCCAGATCCGCAAGCGTCGAACGCAAGCCCAGATCCGCAAGCGTCGAACGTGCGCTCTAAGCACCCAAGCACCAAGAGTGCCCTCTGTATTTTTTTGTTTTCGTTCGTTCATAACACACAAACATGTCATACAATTATAAGAATTTCTTTCCAATCTTTACGTTTGTCTGTTGATTATAGATTAGATCTTTGCAAATTAATTTAACTTATACATAAACAAAGAAAAATTGAAAAACCAACTTTTGAATGCAATGCAAATTGTTACTTCAAAAAACAGTATGTGAAGCTCAACAAATAATAATAAATAATAGACAAAAAGATTTTATTTTAATGCACATTCTGTGACCAGATCTTGTGTAAATATTTTGAATATAAATAACATTAATAAACCATTTTTTTTGATTGTTGTGCGCACAACACACACACACGACACACACGACAGACAGACACAGACAGAATATATCACTCCTGTCAACAATAATACTTGAGTTTGAAAGCTTTAATTATATGTTCATATTATTTATTACAGTTTTCGCTTCTTTTTTTTGTTTTGTTTGATAATTGAAATATTTTCAGAATTACTTTACAAAATCATCCTTTTATGTATGAAGAGACGCCTAAAGAGATTAATGACGGTTTGTTTTCATCCGTCATTTGTACGTAAAACATGGGGAATAGTGAAACAAATGGAACAAAACAGGAGTTTGTATAAAGTTAATCATTTCATCTGCCATGATGAATCAGATAAACAAATACAAAACTGAATAATAATTTTGAAAATGGTTTTATAATTTTATAACAAATCTTTAAAGCAGCACGTGGATTTAATGAGTTTACCCAGCCTTCATCGTTTCCTCCTGGATCTCCGGCTGGATATAGACATATAAGTGTATGGAATACCAAGATTTGTTCTCTTCCAAATCATTTTACTTAACATGCATATGATTCAATACGGAGTCGAACAAAATCCTTTAATCCTTTTTTTTTCATCAATAATAAACAAGTCTGTGATATATTATGACAATGGTTCAATTTTAGACAAAATAGAAATTCCTGGTAAAGAAGAAACAGTTGAAAAAATGATCAACCGATTATATGATTTCAATTGGTCAAAGTTTGTTACCAAAATATAACGCCAATATTGCTTCAATAAAAATATAAAAAATATTCATCCATCAATCTCTATATTTATAATATTGCTCAACTTTGTGGTGCATACAAAAGCTTTGGTTGTCAAAAGTTTAGAAAAAATTTGGCCATTTTGTCGTCTTAGACATATTAATAAAATTAGCTAATTTTTAATAAAGACGATACATTTGTCTTATTTTTATTCTTTTTGTTTCATAAGCTCACGTCTCAAACCTTCCAACAAAAAACATTTAGATAAGACTACCAACACATCACATTGATCATTTAACATACACACTTGCCTTTCAACACTCTACGATGTCTTCATTCAAATCAAACATCTCTGCAAATAACAAAATAAGAAACAACAACAATAAAAAAACCTCTCAATCTGATTTCAAGAATCTGGACAAGGATCCCAGAAAATCTCGCAAAGATCTTCAAAAAAAGAAACAGGACAAAGAGGAAGCACTGAATAAAACTGTTTTTCAAAAAACGTTTGTGTGCTCTGCAAACAGATGCATTATGTCAATTCTCAAGCAACCTATTACTAATCGCGCCTCCGTCAAATCTCATACCACTATGCCAGGCCTTGATTTGCACGTGTGTATGAATTGTGTCGATAGACACTCGGATAAAAAATGCAGCGTGGTCAAGTGTGACCGAGTTAATGTGTTCGGAGAAGATGCTCATGAGAAACTTGCATTCTACACATATACAGACAACAAATATTACTGTTGGCCTTGCTTGCAAAAAGTCTACGCAAAGGAGGATGCAGCAGCTGCGGCGGCGACAAAAGCCACGAAGCTCAGCATCAAATAATTGCGATCTATATGTTCATTGTTTTCTTTACGTTAATTAATTAAATTTAGACTTGTTCAAATTTTATCAACAATAATTTCTAAAGACACATACAGTATTTTTTTGTTTTATTGACTCAATCCCACCATCACTAAATGAATAATATAATAATAATAATAATAATATATAGATATCAAACTTGAACAAACAAAAAATTAATCAACGAAAGTTTGCCCCTTTGATAACCATGGACAAGGAATCAACCATTCTGCTTCCACAGTTAGGAAATACGTCGGATATCAATTGCAATGTTTTCATACTTTCCATCAAACTATCCATATCTGATAGCGTTGAATTATATGGCATCGATGCTAGTTTGATTTTTCCGTCCGGTAAATGTGTTACTTCGTATCCACAAATCATTTTAGTTTCTCCGGGTGCTGGGATTGGAATTTTTTCAAGCAATTGATTTGTAAAAGTTATGGGCTGATGAAATATGTATATTCCCGCATTACGCTGGGTTAGATCATCGCTACCACTATATTCAACCAATAATGATTTATTTCCAATCATAATAGAGCCACTGTAATCAGCAGGCAATTTAGTTTTAAGAATCTCCAAAACTTCGGAAGGAGTATATTCTTTATCTTGACTTTGATTTTGATTTTCAATGGATGATGATGATGATGATGATGATGATGATGACGAAGACGATGAAGACAAAGACATCTTTATTTGGCTATACTATACTTTTTGATTGTGATTTAAATTCAAGAGAAAGTGAAAATATGTCTATGGAGCATGAAAATAAACTTGTTCTTATTCTTATTTTCCTCAACTTTTCAATTTTATTTCAAAAAAAAAAAATTTCCTTTTTCTTTTTAAATGTTTGTGTAGCACCCAACAATGTAGCAACTTCAGAAATAGATACTTGTTTAGGGATGCATTTGTCGAGCAATGAATAAGTATTTTTTATATATTTTTTGAAACGATATTGACGCTGTATCTTGGTAATAAATTTGGGCCAATTAAAACCATATATGCGATCCACCATATCTTCCAATGATTCATTTTGTTTAAGAAATAAGTGTAGATTGTTTGAAACGTTATGGTGGTCAAAATAAAAAACCATATTTTCTCGTGCTTGTCTGCTATTAACAAACAAATGACTACCAGCATTATAAAGTGATATATGCGCGTGAGGAGCAAATTTTGTTGGCAAGGCTACTACACTCGTATCAAATATATCAATAGCTCTAAATCCATTTGGAGAACCCACTGGAATATGATAAAATGATGACTTTTTGAGACACATGAAACAAATATGATCGAGAGAATTGTTGTGCCTTAACATTTCTGGGCCACAGCCAATAAATGAATTGCAAAATGCGACGGTTAGAGATCGACATTTTGGAGCTTCAATTGTTTGAATGTTGTTACAAAAAGATATAATCAAACACTGACACTCATCAAGTACTGGAAAATGTGTCCATAGTATTCCAGAAACACTCAGATATTTGAGTGATTTAAAAACCAATGTATTATATTCGAAATCCTCGAAAACATCCTCGAAATCTTTTGATGAAATTGGCGAATCGAAATCTAAATTTATTTGTGATACCTCGAGTGTAAGATACACGAGATTTGGTGGTAATTTAATTTTAGATGTTTCAGTGATGCCATGCAGTCTAAGTTCGCGTAAACTCGTCCACTCTGAAAAGTCAAAATCAAATACAAAGACATCATCAAAGGGGCTAGTAATGTTCCATTCTAGATATTCAATATGTTTCATCACCGGAAGATAGTCTGTATATACATATAGAGATATCAAAGATGTGTAGTTAGCCAAAGATTCTGGTATTGTTGTTGAAGAAAAAAAAACTATAGAGTTGATATCTGGAGGAAGATCTGCAATAATATTTTCGTCTGGTAAAGAGACAGATAGTAAATTATTGTTATCATTTTCGTTATCAGTTTTAGTGTTGTGAAAAATAACATCTGATAAATTCAATGATATGTTATTTGAATTGGACTTCCAAGATTGAATACGCGCATTAACTGAAAGATTGATCTCAGGATTGAAATCATAAAAGTTGTAAGCATTGTCGATATAACTGGAAATTGTATTTATATGTTGATCAATAAACTCGCTTGTTTTATAAGCGCGATTCTTTTCCATTTCTTTCATAGTTCCCCATGTTTTTCCAATAAATGATGGACGAAATCGAAGCAAGGAACCGAAACGCGGATTCATATTTAATGGATGATTGAGTTCCGTAATTACTTGATTATCATCAACTAAAATTTCAGATGGTGGTTGTGTCGGTGCTGATGGTCTTTGTAAAATATAATCAGGAATGGACATTTTTACAAAGATTTTAATTCAATTCGTCACTTGATCTATTTTATTTTAATTTAATTGGTCTTGGTTGATTTGATTTGATTTTGGTGTCTGATGCTAATCGTTCATTCGAACGAATAATTGAATAAGTATTGAAATTTTCAAAATATTAAAAATTTTTTGGAATTGTCTTCTTTTTTTTTTTGCTTTTCTTTGTTTTTTTCCCATTCACATATTCAACTTTTTTAGTAAAAATAAAAAGTGATTGCAATACCTTGATTGATAAAATGGAACATCAATCTCAATCTTCACATATAAAAATTGAACGAGATGGGGATAACAGTTATGATGTTTATGTCCCTGAACAAAAGTGGGAAAGTTTAACACAGAAATGTGATGATCTCAAACAAGAATGCGATACTCTTAAACAAGAATGTAATACAATAACGAACAGATTCAATTCTTTAGTTGACCTGTGTGATGCTCTTCAACATGAGCGAGATACTCTGTATGATTTACGAGACACCCTTAAAATAGACCGTGATCATTTTAAACGTCGTTATGAATCTGTTAGGAAAAAGTGTTATATATTACAGAAACGCTGCAAAGATTATTCCTCTCTGTCATCCCCAATCAAGAAACAAAAATTAAATTTCCATCCAAATCATTATTATATTAATAATAATAGCCAGTATGAATTGAACGCACTAAAAGCTGTAATTACTCAACTTAAAAATGATAATTTTAATCTCAAAAAGAAAAATGATGAGTAGTCATTGAAACTATCAGATGTTGCTGACATTTTTTGTGTGAATATAATCTATATAATAGAAAACAATTATATAATTTTGGAATTTTTTTAACGCAGCATTGCCCAATGCATGGTTGCGTTGATGGTGTTCGCGTCGGCAATAGAGACGGAGTTGCCGAAGTGAATCAGGATGCGATCCATGGAGCGGATGCAGAGGTCGCATCCAATTTTGATGATGCGCATACCGGTTGGTCGGTGGATGTCGCTTCCCCAGTGTTGAATGGAAAAAACGTTGGACGGACGGCCGAGAATGATTTCTAGCAACTTATAAATCATTAACTCGACTTCGTGCGATTCCTGTGGTGTCTGACTCAGAATGAGACCAGACACATAGACAGAAAATGTAGATTGATCGTACGGGGCTCTCGAAACTCTTGTGTAAACCATGTTCTTGTTTCCGACTTTGATCTGCAAAATCAGACAGGATTCCAGATTGTCTGGCGGAGAAGATGCCAGCTTTTCGAGATGGTTGTGAATCTGATACTTGATATCAGACATTTTTGTGAATGGGTGATGTGATGTTTATTGAAAAAGAAAGTTTAGTGTACTGCGGTGTGTGTGTGTGTGTGTGCGATCGTGTCTGTGTGTTGAAAGTTACTGGTTGGTTGGTTGGTTGAGTGAGTAGGTGATGAATGACGAATGAAAAATATCTGGGTTGGAAAAAACTGCTTGCTTGAACGGTGAAATAAAATAAATAAATGACTGGTGCAAAAAATGCAAAACGCAGTTGAAAAAATATCTTTGTGATTTATTTCCGGACTCGACAAGAAAAATGACTCCGTCCTTTGGGCTTCAAAAACTCTGCCTTGCCACAATTCCACCCCCAAGACCACCCATCGCCTCTTAACATCTCATCGCTCACCCCACCTCCACCACCACCTAACCGTTATCCCTATCTTTACCTCGCAACATTCGCACAAAAACCTTTTCGCTACCAAAACCTTTTCATCTGCAGAAGTATCATACTACCATAACCACACTCAACCTCAACCCTGGACCATCACGCTACAGTCACATTTCCACTACACTCCTCTCTTCATCGCCATCAGTCACGTCTCATCAAACAACCAGCGTCTCATAGTGCCCTGTGCACCTATCAGTCACAACATGACGTATCACGCTGTTGATTCCGTCGATCGTTTCCTCGAAGAGTACACCTGGGAAGATGAATATGGGAATTTCAATACCACCAAGTACTTCTATGACGACGAGAACGCGATCGAGTTGCGCAAAGAGCGCCGTTGGTTCACCCGCATGCGCGCGGAAGAGCGGTATCAAGAGCAGATGCAGCGCGAGGTTGATCTGCAGGCCAAGTCGGAAAAGCTTCAAGAAGAACTTGACGACTACATGCAGAACGAGTACGATTACGAGAAGCTGAATGCTTCGTCCACTGCCCGCATGACGGTGTCGTCGTACCTGATGCCCAAAAAGGAGCGGCATTCCAGACAGTCCAGGCAGAGACATGGGGAAATTCGAAGCCCCAAGGCCATGCGAATTAACGCTTTATCTGCTAAGCAAAAACGCCTTAGCGTTCTTCGGAAACAAGATTGCTCGCACAAGGCGGCCTCGAGCGGCATCCAAGACGTCCTTCGAGATTGCCTGACCGATCTTCAATCGTTCGATAGATCGGGAGGTCCCGTATCTCGATGGGATTACTTTAACCTTTTTTCAGAGTAGAGTTCACACTCTCACTCAGTCGCTCAATCTGGCAGAAAGCACTTTTGCCTTGCGTTGCTGTTTATTCCACAACTGTTCTTTTTTTCAATGAGTTCAAAAAATGGAAAATTTATATTCATCATTTTCTACAACCAAAGAAGAAAGTCTATTCGTGTGATACTAAAAGGCAATGCATCACCGCATCATGAGATCGCTGCATCATGATCTTCATGATCCTTGCGTTGAATGTTGAATGGTGTGTATGGTGTTGTTTGAATTTCTATGTGTGGATAAATTGGAGCAATTTCAATGGTGGGGGAAAAATAAACGGATGAACTTCGCTCGCACACAAAAGCCGAAATGCAGTTGAAAAAATATCTTTGTGGTTTATTTCCGGACTCCACAAGAAAATGGCTCCGTCCCCCAAACCTCAAAGCGCCTCCTCGCCACAATTCCAAACCAACTCGAGCCCACGCACTCACTCACATCCACCCGCTCACCACCTCATCCACCCACTCACCACCTCATCCACCCACTCACCCACCCACCCTCCCATCCACAGACCCCAATCCAACTTTCAACTTTCAAAGATGGCGCGCACCAAGAACTTCCCCTCTCGTTCCACTCGCGTCCACCCTGCCTTCGGAGGCAAGGAGCCCCGCGTCCAGATGGCGGACGGATCGGTCAACTGCGGCGGAGAGCGTCCCGCGGTTCAGCAGAGAGAGAATTTCGTGGCTCCTATCGAGTTGCGTCTCAGGATCGCCAAGCAGGCCCTCAAGAATTCGTCCAAGTCCAAGAGCAAAAAGAACAAAGAACAGCCCGCAACCGGAGGCGTCAAGAAGCCGCACCGCTACCGCCCGGGAACTGTTGCTCTCCGCGAGATTCGTCGCTACCAGAAAAGCACCGACCTCCTCATCCGCAAGCTGCCCTTCCAGAGACTCGTGCGCGAGATCGCCCAGGTTAGTTTTAACATGCACCAACCACTCTCTCGCGCAGCTACTAACTAACAAACCTGGGACTTCTTACTCACAGCTTCTTTGTCTGAATGTTTTTTCCAATTGATTGTTTCCGTAGGACTTCAAGAATGATCTGCGCTTTCAGTCCACCGCCATCCTCGCCCTTCAGGAGGCTGCTGAGGCCTACCTCGTCGGTCTGTTCGAGGACACCAACCTCTGCGCCATCCACGCCAAGCGCGTGACCATCATGCCGAAGGACATGGTCAGTCTTCATATCTTCGTGGGGGGATTTTAGTGATTTTTTGGGTTTTTTTTTTCGAAGTATTTATTTTCTCATCAAATCTTGTTTGTCTGCTTCGTTTGTATGGATTGATTGATATCGCTAGCAATTGGCCCGACGCATAAGAGGCGAACGTGCCTAAAAGCAGAAGATTTGGGTGCAATCCGCTACCGGCAGGAGCACTTGTCAAGCTCCTTGTGTGCTATACTTGTCCTTTTTAGGCAACTGATAAAAATTTCATTATTTTTTATATTTTTTTTCTTTGAATTGAATTTTGAATTGAACAAACTAGTCAGCAAATTTTGCAATCAATTCAAGCCCGCAAGGCAGGATCAAAAGAGATAGATTCGCCAAAGATAGCATAACCAATAGATAGCATCGCCAAGAGATGCTTTAACTTTTTTCAAACATAATCAAATTGGATTTTATAAAAGCAAAAATTAACAATTTATAGTTTAAATTACAAAATAACAAAGTCTCTCTATCAATTCTGTAAAATACAATACAACAAAATTTTATGCATTTGTCTCATAAAAGATTTACAATTTCGTCATCCCTGACGACTTTACCCGATTGAACACACCAACCAGAAGGAAGTGATACTCCATTTAATTTTGCTTTCTTCCCTTGTTGGCTTGTAGCGATAAGATCATAAGCATAAGCCGCAGCAACTTCGTCCGAAAATGATCCAACATAAGTACGTTTTTTGTTGGTTTGTATAGACACTTCAAATAAATCGTCTCTTACTCGCTTACATCCTCTAAATCGCGAAGCTGATTTTGCAGGTTTTGGAGGGGCGCTTCCTCGAATTATCAGGCGATCGTTTACCAAAACATAATCACCTTCTGGTTTTGGTGCGTTGTTTAATCGTGCATCTGCTCCAAAAAGCTCTTTGCACTTTTCATCGCGAGCGAGACTTGCAAGTTCTGCGGATTCATATGTTCCAAGCAAAATTGTCTTGTGGTTGTATACTACACGAGCTTCAAATTTGTTGGAGGTCCTCGCCTGACGCACACCCACATAGCCAGATTCTGATCCTGTAGAAATACGATTGTGTGAATTTAAAAGGTTATCGGCCTCGCGGAGGTTGGATTTTCTATTGTCTAATATATTGTGATTAATGTGATCCACATTTAGGACATTTGGCTTATCGTGCACATCCATGATAAAACGGTGCATACGAATGGCCTTCGAATTCATGCGAGCATAAGCATACCCCAGCGGTGTGATCGACCACTCGAAAGCTGCGAGTTTGTAATAATCATCATCATCCACTATGATTTCTACATTTTTTTTTGTCACTATGATGGCTTGTCCATCGCTATTGCGTTGTATTGGTTTCGCCAGGGCAGCTATCTCTGCAGCTCGTCGACGAGCCTTAGTTATGTCGCTTGCTTTTTTGTTGTTTTGAATACCTTGAGAGTTTGTGGCAAATCGTAAATTGGATTTTCGACTGTCATGACGAACGCTATTGTTACGTTCTACATGCGGATCGCCAGGACGTGCATTCATAACAAATCGATGTAACTTTACTGTAGTTCCATCAATCCATGCGTGTGGATATCCCATATTTGATAAAGACCAGCTATATTCTTTGGCTCTATCATAGTCTTCTTCGTCAACAAGTGCCTCTACGACAACTTCTCCTGCTATATTGTGGCATGGTAATGTACGATGGGTCATGTCTTTAGAGGTTTCGAGTTTTACGAAAGAGAGAAGAGAGATGTTTGTTACTATTTGTAAATTAGAAAACACTCGCTCATAAATCAAATACAATTTTACACAAATTCAGCGTAAAAATTCAACCAGAAAAATATTTTTAATTTTTCTTTATCAATCATCATTTGTTAACCTTAACCCATGATTGCTGGTTCGTTAAAGTTTGGACGCCGCACCTTTGGTGACTGTCCAATGCAGCCAACCTTATTATATTGATCAACGTCTTTTATAATTCTTCTTTTATTGTCAACTGCTCTTGCATCAATATCATCAATATCATCAAACGTCAACATAACACAAATGCCAGCTTATTTGCCTGGATTGATTGTTGTTAAATCAAAATAAAAAGTTTTTTATGAAATAATTACAGTAACAGTAACGATAAACAAACAAAATAATGAAAGTGATCAACTTGTTCTAACTGCTTTCATCAAAGAAATAAGCGCTTTTTTAACATCAATTGACGTATATTTAACAAGATCCCATACACTTGAAATATAGCCTGATTCAAAGTCACCCGAAACAGTATCATCGTCGTCATCATTGCCATGTTGCTTACAAAGACGACATTTTCCTTTTGTCAACCCATTTGATTGAATGACAGACATGACGCTAATAATATTTTGCTGAAATTCATAAGGTGAATTCTTTATTAATTCAAACAGCACGACACAGTCATCTTCCTGTTGATTTAAACATTTGTTGCTTTTCGATCTAGTCGTCATAGGTTTAGAAGTAGATGACATAATGATAATATATTACGTTTGTATAAAATGTTTATATCAAAGTTTTTATATATTTGTAATTGTGGTTTGAATTAGTATTTAGTATTTAGTATTTTCTACTTGAACAAAAAATAATAATACAAACAAATTTGAACTATGAAAATGAAATGAAATATTTGTTTGAAAATAAAAAATTAATAAAAATGATAGACTAGATTTTTTTCCGAATAAAATCGTCTGATGAAATTAATACGATAACCTCGTGTGTCTTGTTTGTTCGAAAATCTGTGACTAAATAATTTCCTTTAGAATCTTGTCGATGTACTGAATAAAACATTTCGTCATCTTCATCTATGGGGGCTATTTTTGCATGTTGATGATCCAAATCAAGTTCCTTTGAAATTTGAAAGAGCAACTCCTTTTCTGAAATGAAGTCAACATTGATGATTGATTTTATATTGACGGTGTATGAGCGCGAAGCAAAAATGATCGAGTCATCTGCAGTGTTGTGATTAGCCAAAGTAACCAACAATTTGTCTATGTTCACGACTGGTTTTCGTTCTGATTCTCGTACTTTGGACTCGCATTTCACTCGTCTGTATAAAAGTTCAAGAGAACCATATTGTCGGATACTATTCCACAAAATTGTGGATGATGATGATTGAATTTTGATGCCTGTATCTGTTGTAGCCATATCCATCAATTCTTCTGAGTCCAAAAGTCGAACTGTTTCCGTATAAGTAAACCCGTCGACGTACTTTCCTGAAATGATGAGTTTATTTTCTTTTTTATTTGCAAGCAGAGTACATTTTCTGGTGCTTGCAAACCATTTTCTAACTTGTTCATTCATCTTTTTTGTTTTGTTGATGTTGTTCTTGTTTTGAGTTGTTTTGAAGAAAGGCGCAGGTGTAGGTATCGGGGTTGGCATGGTGAAGTGGTATTGATGATGATGATGATGATGATGATGACAGTATCGTATCGTATTGTTTTCTTTATTTTTGTTTTCGGGTTCCAAAGGTGTGTTGTTTCCAAAAGTTGTGTTGATCTCTCATTCTCTAATAACAATAAATAAAAGTGTCTATATATTTTCGTCTATAGTTTAAAATATCATAAATTACTCATTTTCAGACGACCCCATAATTTACATCGCTCTGTCCATTCTATTGCTGTACCACGATTTGTCCAAATACTTACTCCACTCTGTTCTTCCTCATCTTCTTCGTCAGCATCTTCTTCGTCAGCATCATCTTCAGAAATGATTCCTGGATAACCCATTTCTACAATTTCAGATCGATCCCGAATTATTTCAATTTTATCGACCGACATATTCCAATTGAACATTTTGCACATCAGCAGTAATATTTGTATAATTGGCTCTTCGCCTGGTTTACCAACGCAAATATATTCCTTCTTTGTAAAATTCACCATATCCAACATTGTCCCCATCCTCTTTGTATCGTTGTAATATTTTCCCTTTTTTTCGTCAATAACTTTTGTCTTGTGAAAACTTGAAATTAAAATTTGCTCTCAAATATTTTTCTTTGAATGGAGACAACTTTTGTTCAACAACCTCAAAAATAAATTTGCTTCCAAATATTTTTCTTTGAATGGAGACAACTTTTGTTTGACAACCTCAAAAATAAATTTGGTCCCAAATATTTTCAACAATATCAAAGCCAAATATTTTCAGGTTAACCCAAAACCGTAATTTATAAAATATCGAATATAATTAAGATGATATACAATTACATATATACGATCGCACGTCGAACAAATTGTTAAATAAAAAATTAATATATTATAATGAAAGCAATAGATACAATGATACAAATTTTTAAGGTTTGAAAATGGGTCTCGATTATTTCAAAAGGTTTAGATTTGTTGTATGAAATAATAATTAAAGACTCGAATCAAAAGGTTCCAAAAAGTTGTAATCCATGAGAGACTCTTCTGAAGGGTTGTTGATGCCACTTTTTGCGTCGTCGTCGAGGTTTCTGTATAAACTCTTACACGTCGAGATGGCCTTCAGCATTTTATTGATCAAACGAAGTTCTCTTTTCATTATCGTGCGATGCTCGTGTGAGAAAATAGATCTCCTGATATTGAACAATTTCCTTGACAGTTTTTTGATAGCCTTGAATCCATCGACATAACTTTTTTTTCGATGATATGTCGCATAACCGTCCCATCCATTGACTACGTAACGATACATAGATTCATGATCATACTCAAAGTTCCACAGAAGTGAGTAAAGCAAAGAAGCGTGACGGACACACTTTCGTTGATGTTTGGTAATAGATGATGATGCAGTTACAGCTGCAGCTGCAGACATGATGTGTGTTCGTGTTCGTGTGTGTGTGTGTGTGTGGGTGTGTGTGTGTGGGTGTGTGTGTGTGGGTGTGTGTGTGTGTGTGTGTGTGTTTCAGCGAGTGAATGTGCGTGTATCAGTGAGTGAACGTGTGCTGTTTACGTTGCTTATGTCGTATGTCTTTAATTATCTCTAGTGATAGCGAGGCAAAGTGTCGAGGGAGGTCGATGAAATGTGAGTGTCTAACAAGAAAAAAAAAGTAGTCTGAACAGTTCTATGTTTTGGATTTTCAATTGTCTTTGCATCTTTGATAATTAAAATGTCTTTAAAAAGAGACTGTGTGATAAAGACGATTATTATTAGATAATTATTAGAAACTAAAATGGGTTAATTTCAACTTTCTGGATTGATTGTTATTACTAAAGATCAAATACAAAATATCTTTGTGTTTTCGTAAACTTGAAATTAAATTTGTCCCCAGATGTTTTTCTTGATTGGAGACAACTTTTGTTCAATAACCTCAAAATAAATTTGTCCCCAAATATTTTTCTTGAATGGAGACAACTTTTGTTCAACAACCTCAAAAATAAATTTGCTCTTAAATATTTTTCTTGAATGGAGACAACTTTTGTTTGACAACCTCAAAATAAATTTTGTCAACAATAACCAAATCAAATATTTTCAGGTTAACCCAAAACCGTAATTTATAAAATATCGAATATAATTACATATATACGATCGCACGTGAAACAAATTGTTAAATAAAATATTAATATATTATAATGAAAGCAATAGATACAATGATACAAATTTTTAAGGTTTGAAATGGGTCTTAATTATTTTTTAAAAGTTTAGATTTGTTGTATGAAATAATAATTAAAGACTTGAGTCAAAATGTTTCATGAAGCTGTAATCGATGAGCGACTCTTCCACGGGATTGTTAATGCCCTTTCCTGCATCATCGTCGATGTTTTTGTACAGACTCTTACACGTGGAGATGACCTTGAGCATTTTATTGATCAAGCGAAGCTCTCTTTTCATAATTTTGCGATGTTCCCGAGAGCGCAAAATTCTTCTGAGGTTAAACAATTTCTTGGACAGTTTTTTGATAGCCTTAAATCCACAATCATAACTGTTGATCAAATAATCCATCGTACCTCTGTCTATGTCTCGCCATCCTGCATTGATATGGCCATACATCAACTCATGATCCCATTTAAAACTACCAAGATGCGAGCAAAGTGAAGACACATATGTATTAAACTGTTGTCGATGTTTGGTAACATGCGATGAATTTTCAGTTACAGACATTATTTATGTGTGTGTGTGTGTGTGTGTGTGTGTGTCGTCAGTTAGTGAAATTAGTGAATGTCTGTGTCTGTGTGTATGAATAAAATCATGTCATGGCAGCCCTGTTGTTGTTATCAGAAATTTCGACCGTCTTTGATAATAAAGACTGCTTAATAGGGTCTGTCTCAATATTTAATAAAAAAAATCTATTCCTAACGGTCTTACAACTTTACAACAATTCTACTCTATCTCTTCTGTCTCCTCTTCCCTTTTATTGCGCTCTGTCTGGATAATTCGGATACTGTGGATCAATTGGTGCGTAGATGCCGATATGATCAATCGTCCATTGGCGTTCTTCTTTTTTAAATGGCGTCTTTCAAGCACAATAATTCTCGTTCTGTCAGTTTTGCAAGGCGTTCACCGCGGACATTTTCCAAGAACAAGCGCATTGTAAATTTGGGGGTGCTCGTATTTGTATTTGACTTATCAGGTTCGACATAACTGCAACTGCATTAACTAACGGTCTTGGAAGTTTGTGTATGTGACATAAAAACTTGCCAACTGGACCAATTAATTGATCTGTAATTCGTGATTCACGGTATGTTATTAAATAAACACTAAAACAAGTGAAAGGTGAAAGTAGGTTTTTATTTGAATTTTCTATTTATTTACAAGGACAAACATTTGAGACAGTTGTTACATGTATAAATATCCATTTGCAAATGGAATAATTGACATTGTTGAATAGTGACGTCCTTGTGAAAAATTTTGATTTACAGGTTCCGTGGAAACATCATCCATAATTACTATTTCAGAAAATGGCAAGGTTGATGATGTTGATAGAAACAAAGACAAAGACAAAGATTTATTACTTGGTACAGGTACAGGTATGGAAGAAGGAGGGTCAAAAGGTGGTGACTGTGATTGTGATTGTGATGATGACGATGACGAGGGTAATGGTGATGATGATGACGAGGATGATACTTTTTCCCAAAACAAATCTATTTCCGTTTTCTTAGGTTGCGAATATGACATATCGATACCCATCATCGATGATAAGATGCACGGAACAGATTCGTATCCTTTGTTAATTAATTTTTCAAGTCGCTCAAGATATACTACTGGGTCACATTTATAATAATCTGCTTCAAACTTGTGAAAATGAAAACGAACTCTTTGACAGAATCCAACACTCATGTTATTTTTAGTTAAAACCATTAAAGGCGTCCTTCCTTGAGAATCTTTAAGAGGAAGAGCTCCATGTTTTATCAGTAATTTGGCTGCTTCTACATGTTGATTTTTTCCTTCTAATATTTTCTTGTCATGCTCTTCACTCATGAGCGTGTGACCAAAATCACAAAGTTCTGCGAATACCCCATGTAGAGCAGTCCAACTTCCTCCTCCTCCTCCTCCTTCTCCTGTGTCAGATACACTTGGAACCAAGTTAATATCAAGTCCAAGTTCATCTTTACGAGATAAAAGAACATCAAGTGCTTCTTTGTATCCTCCACAAGACCTATGAACATTTTGAGCTATTATTCGTAGCACCGTAAACCCTGTTTCTTTGTCAATAACATTTACATCTGGCTTGAGTTGAAGAATTTTAGAAAATGTTATTGACGATCTGATTACGCCTTCATCAAATAAATTAAGTGAGCTTGAATCTGCCCCATGCTTGAGAAATGTTTCAACCAAATCAGGATCATTTCTAACATAAAATAGTGGAGTCTTATCAGTGTTGTCCTTCATATCGACTTCAAGACCTTCTTGTACTAAACGATCAATCAATTCGCATGATTTTGCATAGTGTAAATAATTGCCACCGCAACTTCTTTTGTCGTATTGTTCATAATGGGCATATTCTATATTATCATGAGAAATTTTAATATTTTTGACAGACGCTCCATTATTTATCAAAATCATTGCAATTTTTGAAGTCAAAACATCACTTGAATTTTTTATGGCTGTATCAATTAAAGATCCTTTTGTTTCTTCTATAATTATATTTGGATCTAATCCAGCTTTAATAAGAAGTTCAATGTCTTCTGGATTACCGGCATTCGAACACGCCATAGATAAGGCGGTTTGTCCAGATTTTGTTTGACTAATAAGTGATACTTGCGCCCCATGTTTTAATAATAATTCAATCATTGATTTGTTTCCCTTTTTACGAGTTTCATCTCCAATATGAATGATTGAATGACCGAGAGCTGTACGTAAGGGAGCTACGTCACAGTCGGGATGGACTCCATAATTTAACAAAAGCTCAACAACTGAAATATGTTTTCGATAAACTGCGAGTGATAAAGTACTCATATTTTCTTCCCAGTTGTTCCAACTATTTTGTTTTGTGGGAGTATTTGGATTGACGCCTTTTTCTAAAAAGAATTTAACAATATCAGTAGCTCCACATTGTATTGCAAATCTAAACCATTTAATAACTTTTTCATTTGTTTCCGAAACCTTGTGCAATGTCCATTTATCTTTTATTGAATCAAGACGCCTATAAACAATATCATCACCAAAATCAATGTTAATTATATTTGTTTTTGTTTTTGTCATGCCAAAAGCAAAAGAAAAAAAAGAATGTAAAAGAAAAAAACTTGAGAAAGTGTAAAGAGTCTTGATTAAAAGTAGAAGTCAAATCATTCTTTTGAAAGTGTAAAATGCAACATGTTTAAAATTCAAATAATAAGAAATTTCCTTTATAAAAGTTGACAGTTGACACTGTCACCATAAATTCTCTAGATCAAAAATTAATCATTTTTTGGACACTCATATTACTACTCCTACCCCTATAACAATTATATATTATTTACAATAATGCCATCTTCTTCTTTATCTTCATTATCGAACAAAGAAGCATGGGAACTTTTCATCTCATCAATCAAAATTGATCCAGATACATTTGAGCAAAATGAATTAAAGAATTGGGCCTCGCTTATTAATTATACAAAAGACAATTTGAATCCATCAATTATTTACGATTGGTACAAGTACGATGAAACAAAGCCCGAATGGATTTATCAATTGCTCTACAGAACATGGCAGCACCTTGTTGAAAATAATAAAGATAAAAGTTCTCAAACGTCAATTGATAGTACAAAAATAAACAGGATCAATGATGTTCAAGAATTGGCAAACAATATTCGACCTTCTGATATTCCTTGTCTTGTTGAATACAACAAAAGAAGAAATGAAATGTATGATGATGTAAATGCTAAATTTCGATCCATGCTCACATTTAGACAAAGGTGCGACGGACCACCAGAAGGTTGTAATAGACCACCTTGGATAGGCGATCTTATTATGGGATATCACGAAAGTGGAGAGTCGACTGAGGATTACAACGAAATACAAGCTCAAGAACAAGAAAATGCCATGAATGAATTATATCTACATGGTAATTATGATAATGAAAATAATAATAATAATGATATTTCAGAAATAAAAACAAAAATACAATCGACAACAATGGATATTAATGATGGCGATGTCTCAGCTTTAATTGATGAAGCTTCAATTGAACATTTCAATAAATTAAAAATAGACAGCAAAAATGGCGTCTGTATCGACGGAGATGTTACTATGGAATAATTATGATATTATATAAATATAACAAGGATCGCAGATACAAATGTTAAAACTGACAAAGATGTACTTATTGGATGTTCAGCTGATGCAAAGTGGTCTGATGGAACGTATTCGCCTGCTGCCGCTGACGAAGAAGACGATGAAGGAGATGTCCATGATGTACCTCCAGTAGCAGTAAGTACTAAATCTATATATTCTCTATCAAAATCCGCGAATTTTTGAGTATTTATATGAAAATCCAAAGAGTCGCTAGGCCAGGTTGGTTCAGATAATGCCGACACTTGTGTTGGAGCTGAAAAAGTAAAACATCCAATCAAAAGGAAAACAAATAACCCAGCTATTTTATTGATTTTGTTAATAGAGACAGTCATAATTTTATATCCTTGTTTTGCGTTAAATATAAGAATAAAATATAAAAATTAAATTTGATTCTTTTGTTGATTGTTTTTTGTTTTTAGTAAATATTACCATCAACAATCTATAATTCTATAATTGTTATCAAAGAGCAAAAAATCTTTTTTTTTTCAATAAAAAGAATTTTCTTGAGAAAACAATGGTTTGGATAAGATAACCAAACCAAACCAATATGCACACAACGCCGAATTTCAAACTCTAGTAAATTATCTTTCAACTTGAACACTTTATAAATAAACTAAAAGAAATCAGAAATAGTAATCAATAACTATAGTGTTGACATGTCGTCAGATGATTCGATTGAGAAAATGCCATTTGATTTTTTCTCAGGCATGACCACAGATCCTAATCCTTGGCATATTCCTGTTTTGAAAACAAATGAAATATTGGATTCTAAAATATGCAATGCATGTGGAAATTTGATTTTGAAGTCATCATTTTTAAAATGTGTTCAGTGTCCCTCTATAATTATTTGTTTGGATTGTGTTAACCATAATGAAGATGTTGTCGGTATTAAAATCAAGAATCATCATTCTACACACGTCTTTATGTTTGTGGATAAACGCAAAGAACAAATTCAATTTGCTGATACGATATGTTCTTTGTATTCCACTTTGGAGTCATCAGCATCCTCATCATCCTCATCATCATCCGAAAAAGAGAAAAGAGGTAATAAAAATGATAAAGATAAAGAGAAGGAAGAGGAGGAGGAGGATTCATTTACAAAGATAATAAACAAGCAAACATATACGTGCTATCAAAAAGACAAAGATATTGATCCAAAAATTAGATATATTGGTAGTCCTGATTTCAACCCTGCAGTAATTTCAATTTTAAAAGATAATAATCATAATCACAATAATCATAGTGATTTAAATAAAAAAATTCAAAAAAATCAGAAACAATATAATTATGCTCCAGCTCCTGCAAAGAAGCCTGTCATTTATATTTATAATAACAAAGGAGTAAATCTGGTGTACATTGTAAAACTTGAAGCTAAATGTGGACGCTTTACAACAATATATCCAAAACCTTTGATATCCTACAAGGATGAAAAAACAGATTATCTTAATACAGTTTGGCAAGTCGAGACCCAAAGAGACGGAACTTTGAAATGTGACGGACGCAAAGTCGGGTTTTTATATTACGAAGGAGAGTCTATGATAAAAGGTTTACTTGATTTTCAACTATCAGTGCGAGTTTATAAAAGAGATTATCCTGATTTTTTGGAACATAGTGCTTTAAAACTAGGTTTATTGGAAGGAAGAGAGGTGACAGATTTTGTTACATATTGGCTCGCCGATTTTGACAAACATGACTCTATTTGTGCACAATTTGATAAAAATTTTATTGAAAATGCTGTATCTATCAAAGTGGTTCCTCCAATCTCTGAACAAGTTCGTATTTACATGATTTGGATTTCATATGAAATTATCAAAACATATGATTCTTATTGCCGCAAATGGGAAAAGAATCAAACCGAGGCATTCAAGGATTCAGATATTTATACACGATCCACAAATAGCGATAATACTTTGGTTGAATGGGGAGGAAGTGAAATAATTTAAAAAGAAAAAGAATTGTAATTTGTAATTGTATTTGACTATGATAATTAATAAACAAACAAAATAATCAATAACGTGTCTCAAGTTATTATTGGCTTTTTTTCTTTTTTTTCTGTTGTTGTTGCTCTTCTTTTTCTTGAAGTTGTTGTTGAATTGCTAATTCTAGCTGTTCCTGTTGATGTTGAAGTTGCTGCCGCTGTTGACGTATCATCTGTAATTGTTGATGTTGGAGGGTAACAGCATCGGATAATGGCAAAAAAGACCCTGATGATTCACTTATTCCTCTTGATTCTTGTAGTGCTGGAAGCGGCAATTGCAATTGACCGAGACCTGCACCCAAACCCATCCCCATACCTGCACCAAAACCTTCTACACCGATACTATCCGATGATATTCTTCGCCCAAGCAAAGATTGATGTAATTCTGCTGCTCTAGATTCTCCTTTATGAGGTGATGTCAACGACACCGCCTCCCGAAAGGCCAAAATATCAGCGGCCGATGCCCTACGTCCATGTCTAAGGAGTCCAGGCACATGATGAGGAGAACGGCGAGGTGTAGGAGAACCACTAGGCGAGGATTCGGGGGTTTGTGGATGTGTATCACCCGGTCTGAAAAACAATGATGGTGTCGCTGGTGATTGTAACAAAGAATTTATAAAATCATACACAGGACCACGAATAACCACGGGTCGAAGTAAAGCATTTGAAACTTCTGATTTATCTATAGAATTTAAAAATCTGTGTATATATATTCCACATCCAATTTGTCCAGCATACCTATCAGACCTGAAAGTTTCAACTATATAAGTAACTGTAGCTGGTTTAATTCCTGGACCTGGCTTTGATAAAGATGGAAATGGCGAGTACCTACTACTTTCGTCTGACGTTTCTGGGGCGTCTTTAAGCTTTAATGTTGTATGCATTGGTTTTGTGTGCGCACATTCGGTTTGTACATCTTGTATAGGCGTAAATGCACGAGGGTGTAAATATGGTACGACTCTTGTTGGCGTTTTCGGTGATGTATGAGAAGCAGAAGGAGAAGAAGGAAAAGTAGGTATAGGCGTGGATGATACCGGAGAACGATCACTAAATACAGTAGATTGAAAAGTCAATTTACCAAGTTTATTAACAATTATGTTAGATGGGGTTGTACGACCAGAAATTTCTTTATCTCTAATATAATTCCGTGTTCTTGCATATATTGTTGTATCTGATAGATATCGCAAAGTTTGTACAGCGCCTATTGCTAATGGTATCACTGCCAAAATTCCTCCAACTGATACATAGGATGCAGCAGCTGTTAATGTACCTGATATCGATGTAATAAATCCCCCTGTGGCTGCGGCACCACCGCCCGAAACAGAAGCTGCTGCTGCAGCGGCGGAAGCACCAGCACCCATGCCCATACCTACGCCAGAAGCGCCACCAAGAGCCGCCGAAGAACTGGCTTGAACAATCACTAATTGGGAAGTAGATGAAATCATATGCGAAAGACCTACAGCACCCGCGCCTACTAAAGCAGAACCACCAAGTGCCGCGGCCACTTTCACACCTGGACTTGTGCCTTCTTTCGTTTTTGCAGCCTTTGTAGCTACTGCGTCTCCCTCCCCCTCCCCTCCCCTCTCTTCTTCTTCTTCTTCTTCTTCTTCCATTTGTACTTCTTCTTCTTCTTCTTCCAACTTTCTTTTTGCAGCCCGCCTTGTCCTCAATTCAGACCTCTTTATAGAGGAATCAATCATTTCGGCGCGCTCTTCGGTTCCAGCTCCAGTCCCTGCTGTTCTTACATGAGACGCAAATCTGTTTTCATTTGAACCAGGTGGTGATAAAGGACTTTGTATATTTTGTTGGGAAAGCGTATCAAATATTTTGTTTAGTTCAATTTTTGGCAACAAAATACATCGATTTACTTCTTTTCTGAATTTATGTGCATAAACAGATGTCGCTCCTCTGACGTTTAACCATTTTAACCAAATATCTATATTTATATTTGCAATCACTTTAACCATGTCACCAGGACTATCGCATTGTAAAGCAATATGTCCAAAAGTGTATAACAATCGATATATTTTGTTTTTATTGAAAGTCAATTTTTTTTGTTTGACAACATCTTGTGTATTATCATCGTCTTGATAGAGCTGTGTATATTTGCAAACTTTTAATAAATTTACAACAAAATTGTCACAAGTGTCTTTATATGCACCACCCGGCGGTATCCGGCTTTTTTTGAAAAATAATGCGATTTCTAATAGATTTCTTGACGCCACTAAATCAATCAACAGTGATAAGCATAAACGAGATAGATCGGAATCATATTTGTCATTTCTTGAACGAACTGATTGACCTCCAACAATATTGTGCAAAATTTTATTTACAATTATAATTAATAATGGCGTGTTTGTCACCCATCTTGATGCTTGATTTAATAGCTGTTGTTCTACTGGTTGTTCATTAGGTTCCAAGATCATTCCTCTTGGAAATATTTCGTTTGGTTTTATTATTTCTTCCTTAGGCTGCTGACCTATACGAAGTATAGATAAAGTAGGCATTGTATCACATACCGGAACACCTGTATTTTTTGAATTTATTACTAATAAATTACTTGTGGCCAAAGAGCATGATTCAATTTCTTTAAATGGCTTCAACATATAATCTGTCAATGCGTAATTGTTGTTAGCCTTAAATTTTCTATTGAGTTCTTCAGCAACATCAACATCAAGCGACTCAATCATATCTCGTCTTGCTTGAAGAATTACGAGGCCTGCATTTTCTAAAATTTGGTTGTTTTGATTCTGCTTTTCTCTGAGTTTGATGTCATCAAGTTTAATTTGTGTGAATTGTGGTAATATAATATATTCTTCCCTAAAAATCAAAGATTCTTGGGAACTACTAGCATCAGAAGGTGCAGCTGCAGCCGCTGCCGCTGAAGATGTAGACATTTTTTTTTTTAGATATTCTATATTTTTCTTTCTTTCTTTCTTTAATCCAATTTGGTATTTTTTTTTAAATGTATGAATATGTATATTAATTTTTTTTTTCTAATTTAATCTAATCAGTCAAAACAAAAGAAACTTTAAATACGTTCACATGCTTATGGTGTCTTTTCTCTGATAGTTGGGAACTCGAAGATTTAGAAGATTTGGGATATGATTTAAAGTGGGTTTCCATGGCTAAAACTGCAGCTTTTTGATATTGATTAAAAATCTCATCATCCTGAGGATTATTATTTATTTTCAATATAGGGTGTTGCACCGTAATTTTGATTCCTGCATAAATAAATGTTGCAAGAATTGAAAACATTGGTTCATTTTTATCACCTGTTTTATAAAAACCATGGCGTTTAAGTTCAGAAATGTGTTTTCTCCATATCCATTTACTACTTTCAAGTTGTGGTTCTGTAATTGTTTCTGTATCTGTTTTCGACATTCTTTTTTTAGCATCTTTTTCTTTTGGAGTTTGAAATTCCATTGAGGCAGCGGAAGGCGTTGCCACGTCCTTACGTTTTTTAGTTGAGGATTCCGCAGTTGTATCTATTCGTAATCCAGGTCCTGTCTTCATTAATTTTGGTTCCTCTGAGCTTTTTGTCGGGTCTAACGGTGTCGACATTTCCATTCGAGCAGCCGTTGCTTCTTCTGCCGTTTCGCTATTTGTTTCCATTTCTGAGGTTTCTTTTTTTCTGTACTCAGGTATCTGTATTTTGGGTAACATGTTAAAAATGGATCGAATAATTCTTCTTCGACTATGTAATAACGTTCTTTTAGTTGATATATTAAACAAAACAAGTTTTGCCTCTACGGACGAGTCAGGATTTGTCTCATAAATATTTAAAACAGGTTTCAAATTTGTGTTCAGGTAAACCTTGGATATCAATTCTCTGGTCTCTTGATCTATTTCTGTTTTATCAATATCTTGATAAAATGTGCCACTAGAAGTCATTTCTTCTTCTCTTTCCTTTGGTTGTCTAATCATAATAGATTCACCATATAAATAAGATTCCCAAAACTTAGTTATGTGTTTTTTATCTCCAGCAATTGTATCATATGATGATTTATAACTTGCGTTATCATTAATAAGACTTAAACGAACTCTAAAGATAGCGTTTATCCTATCAATTTTTTGAAACAATAATAAATTTTTAGGTTCTTCTTCCTCATATTCTTCTTCTTCCTCATATTCTTCTTCTTCAGATTTCATTTGAAAAACTTGAGCCAAATATAAATATAAATCAAGTTTTTCATGTTCTAAAATTTCTACGAATTTATTCGCGTTTACGTCTGGCCCTAATCCAAATAGAAATATACCAATTGTATACGCTAACGTGGCAATAATTGTAAGACTTGGAACAACAGCCTCTGGCGCTATTATTTTGTTCCAATGATCAAGTGATGTCGCAATCCCAGAAAAATACAACATATCAACTATAAATGATCTTAAATTATCATATGTTAAATGATCATGTAAAGGTCTTTCATTTTGAAAATCGTGTCGTATCTGACCAAGTACAAATTGTACATAGTTAAAATTAAAACCGCAAGATGTTTTATATAATGTTTCTTTCAGAGAAAATGATGTTTGTTTGGTTTTGATAATATTACATTTAGGATACCACGTCGCCTTTTCTGTTTTCAAAGGATGGGTTTGTAATGCTCCACCAGCAAAACACCGTTCCGATTTGTCATGCGAACACACATTTGAGAAGCACGAGTTATTTAATTGACGTTCTCTCCCGAACCAAGATACGCATCTAATAATAGAATCAGATGGATATTCAGGACTGGATTTTATGACAGAAGATGACGTGGCCCCAAACTCTCCAGGAAGTTTTATTTCAATACTCGGAGATAATAACGGTTCCTTATAAAGGACAGGTTTTGCTGCCTCTGCCGCTGCCTCAAGATGTCTTTGTTGCATAAATTCGGATACGTCTACTGTTCCCTCTGCAGCAAATTGTTGTTGTCGTTCCTCTCTTTCTTCTTCTTCTTCTTTTTCTCCGCCAAGTATATTTCGCAATTCTTCTTCTTCTTCTTCTTCTTCTTCTTCATCTTCGCCGTTTCCACCTTCGCGTCTAAGCATGGAAGATAACATTTCAGAACGGGAACCCCATTGAGGATATTGATATCCTCCTACCCCACCAGCAGCCAATCCGAGCCTTGTACCAATTTCGGCAGCGGTGCCTGTAGATGTACCTACTCCTGCACCTACTCCTCTCGCAGTTACGCCTATTTCTTCGTTTAATGTGCTTGTTTGAGCTGTTAATGCTTGTGCGATATTTGAAATGCCCATTCCTATACCTCTACCTCTGGCACCTAATCTCATAGTGGCATGTTGACTTTCTTGTTCTTGTAAAGCACGCATTTGTTCTTCTAATGCTTCCTCGATGGTTGGACGACCAGAGTTTGAAGATGCCATAATGATATTCAGAAAATGTGAGGGAAAAAATAATAGTAAGGGAATGAGTGAATGGGAAATTCAAAAGATTTTTTTTAAAAAAAAGAGGAGTATGTATGTATAATATATGTTGTGTGTAATTTTACTTTTTTTATATAAACAATTTTACAAGATGAAATCTTTTACAAAATTATATTCTTGTAGAAATAGCGGAGGTGACGTTTTTTCTTCTACTTTGACAATGGGAACTTGTGCTAAAGTCTCATTAAAACTTCTCCATTTCCATGGATACTCGTCAAAAATTGTTTTTACTGGTATGCCTTCCTCTCCGACAGGAAGTGAACTACCAGCATGTATTCTCAACTCAAAATAATTTTTTATCTCTTCTCTTAATTTTGGGAAATTCATGGGGAATGTCCATTCACCCCATACATGGCCTTGTGGAAATCTGCTCCATATTTTGTGAAGTCCAGGAAATTGTTTCAACATGTTAGTTACAGTAAAAATAGAAGATCTATCAATCATTTCATCCACGGTAAATGTCATTAATGGTGTATACTCTGGACCGGTCACTGGATTGCTTTCTATTGATTGTAAAGATACATGTTCTATTAAAGCGCCCCACAATTTCTCATCCTTGTCAAGTTTTGGATTCGAATAAAACAATTTCCAGGAGTTATGATATATTGTATCAAAATCCATACTTGACCTAAGACCTGATTCAATATAATTTTTATATATATTCCATATTATTTTCACTTGTTTATCATCTTTTAAAGATGAAGATGATGAAGAAGAAGACCAAAATCCTAATGGTATTTTTGAAAAGGGAACAGGCCATAAATCAGGAATTAATGGAGCAAGTGGTACTTCACTTCCTTCTGGAAGATTGTATTGTAGGGCCTTGATTATAACTTGCATAACTTTATTTTTTACACCTCCAATTTCATCTGCTTGTTTTTTCAAAAGTTCTCGACTTTCATCTAACCCAAAACTTTGGATTATTACATTGACAATATTTCTCTTGTGACTGAAATCAACATGTAAATCTGTTTGTAGAATATCAGGTACATTTAATCGTATATTATATCTTGTTAATAAATAATAGTAGACTCCATCATATAAAGTTGATACAATTGATGTTGCCAAATAAAATATATCTAATGTTTTGAAAACTGTGTTGATTGTTTTATCCCAACGATAAAAAGATTTTTCTCCTTGATCAAAGATGACCCAATTTAAACCGTGAAACATACGCTTCAAAAGTATCCTAGAAAATTTATTACCTCTCATGATCCATGTATTTTGTGGATCTATATAGCTTGAGATAATACTGTCTCCGTCTGGCTGTTTAAGAATATCCCATCTAGCATCTCTCCATAATACATTTCTAAAACCGGTATATATTTTATGCATCAACGTTAAAGGAATCAATATCTGTAATTTTTCAGAAATCCAATTTGGTAAAAAGGAAAGATAGCCATAAACTTTTAAAGCACCTTCAATTCCATAAAAAAAGTTTCGTACAGTTTCACCAGACATTGAAAACAATTTTCCTATTTTAGTATAAGACCATTTCATTCCTCTTGTTAACATATCATCATATTTTGATAAAGCACCTACATTTACATCAGAAAATGTCCACAGTCGATTTACATTAGAAATTACAATATAAAATTTATGAATCAAACTGCTTGTAAATGTGCGCCAAAGAGAAGATAAGATTCCTGTTCCATTTAAAACGTCAAAATGTTCTGCTATTTTAGGAGTATCTATAAACTTCGCCAGTACAACTTGACTTATGCAATAACTTGAAAACCATGTACGTATCCAATCAGCTATTAAAAATATCATGCTATATATTATCGGATGTAAGCTTTGATTAATATATCTCAAGGTTCTTTTCAAAATACCTGGATTTGCATTTTTATCACTTTCTTGTTTTGTTAACCAAAATGAATTTGGGTCTTTTGCAAGATTACTCATAATTTGTTTTGTTTGATCATCCATTTTGATTTCAGTCAATAAAGTCTGTAATGATTTATATCCATGATACCACTTTTTAGCTTCGTAAATATCCTCAGGCTCAAAAAATTGTATTTCGAGCCCAGAACCTTTTACATTCCAAGCAGGATTTGTTATTTGAATATTTATTTCTACATCTCCTTCAGAGGCATTTCCTTCAAATTTTTGAATATATTCGTATAAATCAACAATGTCATAACATAAATCCGTTTGAGAATTCAATGGATATGACCATATTCTCCAAGCGTCTTTATCTCTTAATTTCCCCAAATCTGACTGTGAGGGTTCCTTCATATGTTTGCGATGAATTGGAATAAAAACACATTTTTTAAGATCCCTTGTGTAACCATTTATATCTGGTTTCAAACTTTCTTTTATGTATGGATGTTTATCCAAAATGTCATATACAGAATCGGACAAAGAATCTCTAGCCATAAATTGTTTACCTGTAATAAAATTTTCCCATTTTCCGAGAATATCATCATATGTATCGAAATTTATATTATTGCCCAATGCCCTTATCGAATTTCGAGTAAATTTTGTACAAGATGAGAGCAGAACGAAAGGATTTGTCAAAGCTGACGCCAAAGTAACATTGGTATCATAAAATGCTGAACCTAATTTAGAAGATGTAAGACCTATATTTCGAATTGAACGGCGAGGCCTTGGTGATTCTACATCTATTTTTATTTCACGTTTTGCATGAATTTCGGTTTCGGTTTTTGATGGAGACTTTTCACCTCCTCCTCCTTCTTCTTTCTCCGTTTTTGAATTGATTTCAATTTTATTATCAACATCAAACTCAACTTGAACTGGCATTTCTTTACTTTTTGGTGTGATTACTGTCGCATTCTGAACGAGCTCCTTGCCTAACTCTAGTATATTTTGACGATAAATTATGCGTTGTTGCTCCAAATTTCTTCGTTCTTGTTGCAAAAACTGAAATACTTTTTGCAGATCGCTTTTAGAATAAATTTTTCCAGCAACATCAAAATGAGAAACGGCTTTAGTTTTAGGATCTTTGATGGGAACGGCAATTTTTCGAAGAAACAATTCATACTCGCATAATTCTTCAATACTTTTTCCAAACTGATCCATATCACTTTGTTGTACAAGTTCACATCTTTGTTTCAACTTGTTTTTTTCATCTTCTATTTCTGAATGTGTTAATATTTTTCTTGAAGACAGCTCAAGCTCGTCAAATGGAGAAGATTCTGTTGTTGTTTTGTTAATTGGTGGTAAACTCGCCGAAATATGATCATTGTCATCATAATTTACTTTGGTTGGATGATGATTATGTTTATTCTTTTTTTTAAAAAAAGAATCCATTGAAAAGTTGCAATATCTTTTATTAAAATTTCTTTATCTTGTTGTTTGTTTGTTCTTTATATCAAGCCTCTTTTTTTTTCATTATTTCTCTTGTATTTGTTATTTTTGAATTTAAAATCTTTTCTTTTTTTTTTGATCATAAGTAAAAGATAGAAATGAGTCAAGATTTATTATACACGTGTCTTGAATGCCATGAAGACTTTTTGGGAATTCCCTGGAGTAATAATTGTGAAAATATTGATAAAAATGACAAATCACTAGGATTTTGCAGTTTATCGTGTGTATCAAAACATAATGGACTACTAGGTTGTAGGCGTGCAAGTAATTGTCATGGGGATAAAGATGAAAGAAGAATTCAAAGGAAAAGGAGAGTAAAGGACAGCAACAAATGTAATGGAGAAAATAACGACGATGATAAGGATGATGAAGGGTGGACAACAAAGAAAAGACATAAACTATCAAAAGATGAAATCGAACAAAGGCAAAAGGATCTTAGTTTCATATATAACGAAAGTAAGCAGGAGGCTAAAATCAGAATACATAATTTAATACAAATGTGTTGTAAAACGGGATGTATTTATATATGTGCAATGAACAAACAAAATATGAACCCTAATCATTTTTTATTTCCATTGATATCTCTGTCCGGGGAGGACCTCAATGATGTGACTGCGATTAATAACTATTTCAAAATAAATAGCAAAAATAAAAACGACAACTCAATACCACATATAATCAAAAGAGTTCATACGTCTGAATTATATAGGATGTCCAATCAAGTTGAACAACCCTCTCTTATATACGATGATATAAAAATTATGGATGTGATCATTGTAATTGAAGGAGAATAAATAATTATTGTTATATGTATGTTATGTATGAAATGATAGATAAAATAAACAATTTTTTTGATGTGTATAAGTTTGCATGACGCGTCGCTCGCTTGCATGCATTTTAAAAAAAAAAAGAATGATATCTTGTTTTTTGATTTATTCAAATTTAGCGAGGGTGTCTTGCATTTCGACTAGAAGGGCTTTTTCTTCCTCAATAGCCGCGGGATGAGGTTTTACTTCTCGATTCAAAATAGCTGGAGTTATTGCCTTGGGATTGATTTTAATAAAATCGTTTACAAATGCTGCTGTCTCGTCGACATCAATGGCGTTGTAATTGCGAATGTACAGTGCGACATTTCCTCCGCGAAGAATTACTTTTTTCAAGACAACGAGGTTGGGAATAGAAATCAATTCCTTGTTCCAACTACTCATCACAAAAAACTTGGATAAAAGCTCTTGAGCTTTCGTAGTCTCTTCTATCGTGTCTACGTCATCTACATTGCCAGTTTGAGTTGCTTTGTACATCTCGGTGGCTTTGTTCACGATATCCACAAGCTGTGCGACAGATGATCGAATGCCATAAATAGTAGTATTGGGAATCCAAGCCGGCCACTTGCTGCCATCGTTCAGATAGGAATTCGCTTGATGAAGAATATGATTAAATTGTTCTGTTCTCTGTGGCGATCCTAGTGCGCAAAAGAAGACGCTCTCGTCGGTTCGAACGCACTCGACAAACAGTTTGACAAGACCAAGCAGTTTCAGAAGATCCACCGAGTAATCGTATTGTTTCGTTGTCGAAGATTCCAAAGAGATATCAGTGACAGTCCTCTTTTCTGTCTCTAAATCAAAATCACAGTGGATCAAACCATAAAGACCGGCCATGACGATAAGTGTGAATTCGTTGGAACCCATCCATGCTCTCATGTATCCAGTAGATTCTTCTTCGGAAATTGGCTCTGACATGTTGTTCATTGCGCTTAACCACCAACGCCATTCATATAAAGCAAATCGTGAGAACTTGATCGATTTTGAAGCGACAAGGTGTCGAAGAACAACGTTTTTGAGAACAATTTCTGAAATGCGATGGGATGGACTTTTGATTGTATCATTTTGAAGGTCGATTCCACATTGAACTAGTGCGAAATCAGCCAGGGAATCTGACTGTTCCATAAAGGAACAATCAAAGTCGGAGGATACGAGACCAAATATATTGTCTCGTACCATTTCCTTGGTTGCGGAATTGATATCAATTTCCTTCATTTTGTGATATATACTGAAGATATCCTGTCCGATTGGCGCTGTTGATGTAGTAGAAGAAGATGATGACATGATGATGAAGATTATAAAGATGTAGATGATAGAGCTGAATATATTTCTATTTCTATTTTCCTTTTTTTTTCAGTTGGTGTGTATGGATATAAAGTTTGTGTTTTTGATATCTATAATGGGGAAAAAATAAAAATATTAATTCTGTTTTAGTTTGTTTGTGTGTCTGGAAAATGTGCGGCCTCTGTCAGTGCTCAGTACAAGCGAAATGTGTGAATGTGTGAGATTTTGTTTGTTTGCTTGTTTGAGTGAGTGTGCGCCTCAACTGTTTGTAAACTTTCTATTTGTGTTCTATAGACGTCTTGTATCATAATATAGACATTTTATTAATTGATATAGACGCTCAAAATATAGACGTCTTTTTTAGATTTCTCTATTTGTTTCAAAAATCATTTGATTTTTTATATCTTTTTGTTATAGCCTGTTCAATGCTTGTTTGATTTTCGCCTTCTCTTTCTCTTTTGGACAAAGTTGAATTGTTATCGACATCAATTTTTGATGATAAAAATGATTCCTTTTCGATTGAAGTTGAAAAGTTATACAAGTCGTCCATCGTTTCGCAATATTCTTCATCTGCCTCATCTGATAAAGTATTTGTTTCTTTCATGCTGCTTATACTTTGGTTTTTCCATAATTTGAATTCAAAATTATGATCATATGATCCAAAATGCGTTTCAATAGATTTCCAAAATTCTGCAACGGCATCTGCTATATTTCCAAATCCACAATTTATTAATTGCCATGCCCGTATATGAAGTAGTAAACTTTTAGCACGATTTAATAATACTTGAAAACTTCCACCTCCTACCTTCAAACAAGAAAGAACAGCTTGCATTATGGACTCGTCATCAAATTCAAAAGGTACATGACATTTCTTTAATGTAGATTTTGTGATTATATCAATCAATTCTTCTCGGTTCATAGGTCTCGTAATATATCCTGGTTCTTTCTCATCACCTTTAACATTATCATTATTTCCGTTTTCTCCAATTTCAGTTTCGTCTTTTATCAAATGAACATTTATAGAATCTTTAATTTCATCACCTTTATCATAATCGTCGCCATCATAATCATCATTTCCGTTATTTTCAATTTCATTTTTGTTTTTTAGAATATGAACATCTATAGAATCTTTAGTTTTATCAAGTAAAGTATTGACAGTAGTAGTAGTAGTAGTAATAGTAGTAATAGGCGACATTTTACTTTTCGATTTAAAAAGAATTTCTTTTTCCGACCCATTAAATACACTGACTCTATCCAAAGCAAGAAACTGAGAGTTTTTAGGAATATCAATGTAAAGAACGCATGACCCCTGTTTCGAATTCGGCATGGAAAAACGTCTAGCTACGTTTTTATCATATGTCATTGCTAATGGATTGATAGATAACATATCTAAATTTTCACATCGCTTTGATATGCCTCGCATAAAGACATGCTGACTTTTACACGCAGGTGCCTGTATTATGATTTGATTTAATCTGTTTTTGAGCCAATTAGATATTTGTTGTTTGTGAATGAAAAAGTCAGATGTTTCGTTCAAAAATATATCTTTTTCTTGATTATGTTTGAAAGGTCGGTCTGTGTGTGTCCACAGAGCCAAAATCTCCTTATCCTTTTGAGACAAATTTTTTATATAAAAGTCAGATCTTAATATATCAGCAAAATGTTTCATATCTCTTTCATACAAGAATTTTGCGACATATTTGAATGTAGTAAGCAATTTTCCACTTTGTTTTTTAAAATATTTATTTATGCGTGTCCAATTCTCAATATTATAAACAATTTTATTGTTTTTTACATTGTTTGGTTGTGCAATATTGCTTAATAAGGTATTGAAAAAGAGAGGATTACTTTGAAACATGTCATTTACACGCTGGAATTTTTCATCCTCTGTACTATGATATAGACTAGCACTGTGCTGAAAAAACTGAGTTTCAAATTTGTAAAATAATTCGTGATTTAGATTTATAATTTTGGAATTGGAATTAAAATTCGAATCACTGTTGACGTGATTAATGTAATTGTTTAAGCTTTTGCAAAATATTTTGATTGTATCAAATTCCATATTCTCAAAATTGATTGATTGTAACATCATATTCAAGACGATGCCCAAACCTTGGATACTATTATTTGATTTGTTATATTTTGGATCTAATAATCGGATCATTAACAATTCAAAGTGATTGACATAATATTTTTTATATCCTGAAATATTTATAAATCTTGTAAACATATGTTCTAGTATGCATTTTAATTGTGGTTTTTGTAAAACAGAACTCGTACTATTTTCGTCGTCAAATAACATATCATTCATCATTTTAGATAGATGTTCGATAAGATCTTCATCGACAGTTTTGTCTTCATTCATAATTGGTAAAAATACAGTTCGAAATTCGAACTTCCATTGATTTGATTCAGTAGACTTTTCAATTTCTCTAGACAAAATACTTGTATAACAAGGGTAAGGTAAAGTCAAAATATCAGAAAGTATAGTTTTATAGTTTGACATGATGTTTTTGGTTATCCACTTGTTATTTTGATTGTTCAAAACCACATCTATATGTTGTTTGGACAATTTTCGTATGATCTCGCCGATTTCATTGACACGATCAATTATGCTAGATCTAGAAAATCCAGTGGAATAGCCTACAGAAACTAAATTGGAAAACTTGAGTCTTCCATCTTTTTCGTCAAGCCAAGATAACCAATCCATAGGATTGATCGATAGTAGTTTTTGTTTTTCTTCATCATTATTTAATAAATTTTCCACAGTTTTATTGTCAAAAGACACAAGCTTATCCAAAAAGTCATAAGAATTATTCATTTTTTTTAACTCAAAAAAAAAATTCAAACCCTTGGACTTGTAAATATTGTACAAATTCTTCTTTTTTATATGACATAAAACAATTTATTATTATTATTATTCTAATTATGCATGTTACCGTGACGCAAATGCAAAGTAATTGTAATGTAATCTGAAACACGCCAAAATCGAAAATCGACGTGATAGACATGACTTTCAATTTTGGAATTGATCATGTCCTTTTGATAAAAGAACAACGAACAGCCTGACATTGAAATTTAAATTTCTCTACCTTGTTTTTGTATTTTTGTATTTGTTATTTTTTCGTACACATAATTCGTCATTCATCTGATTACTATTATTACATTCTATTACATTTTACTTTTACTTTATTTTATTTATTCAATATGGGTGCAAATACAGGCAAAGAGAAAACAAAAGCATGTGTCATACAAGCACAACAAGAAAAGAAACAAAAAATCATAATAAACAAACAAAAAACAACACCTTTGGAAGAATTGTCAGAAAGTGAATTATGCTGTAAATGGGACTCCTTGACTGTCAAAGAAAAAGAAGAGCTTAAATCTAATATATGTTATGACCAAAACTGGCCTCTTTTGTGGGCTAAAATATGTCTCGACAATAACATAAATAAACCTATTGAAGGTCCTCCGCTTTCTATTTATGACATCAAATATTTCTACTTGATACAGGACATATGTGTGAATAAATTAACTAAAACAGCTAATTGTAATATTACTATTGCAAACAGTTACTTGAGTTATCGTATTAAACACTCGTGTGAAGTGATATGGCGTATACTTTTAAAACTATATATTTCTTACCCTGACAATAGAGTGGAGGTGGAAAACTGTTGGATAAATTTAATAAAACACAACATGCATTATTTCATGTTACTTCATCATAAAAATTTCGAATATATAATATTGAACGGTTGCTTAAACATAATTAAATACCTTTGGTCTATCTGGTCACATGAACAACAAATTTACATTCTTTCAAACTCAACTTATCTATTGGGTGATGTAGTCAAACTTGCAAAAACAGAGGAAAGTATTGAAATTGTAAACATCATATTTAACATGTTCAAGGAAAAATATGGAACTTTTATTCCAAATAACTTGGTTTTAACTATTTTGGGAAATGTGTATTTTCTGGAGAATTATTGCGATACAGGTAATGTTGATATGTGGGTATTCAATGCATTTAAAAAGCATGGTTTTGAGATAACAGTAGATATATGGGAATTTTTCGTGCTTGTAAAAAATAATATTGACCGAAATACAATCAAAATATTGATAGAAGACTTGAAATATGAAAACTGCAATATACCAATAGTGTTTGTGGCATGCTATTGGTTTGATCATTATCTCGACTTTCAATATACACTTGTCGAAAAATATTTATCCGATCCAAGGTACTTGAGCAGATTCATTTCTTCAATGTTTGCACAGATAAAAGAATTCAAAAATAAAAGCTTTGATCAATCTATTCGAAAAATTTTCAACATTATTGATAAACAAGCCCCGTCTGAAGAAATTAAATACGCTCTTACTAATACTTTGTTTGATATTTTGATAGAACATGACGTAGAAGGCAAGTCATTGTTGACATTGGATGAAATGTTAAAACAAGAAATTGAGTTAAATAAATATGGACACAAACAGTATATGAATTATATAATCGGAATAATTCATAAATTGGAAGATCAGTCTTTTGATATTGGCAATAAAATTTATATTATGGACACAAGTTACATATACAAACTATACAAGAAAAATTATTTTTATGATAATGTTAAACAAGAGCAAATTAAAATGTACTTGAAATCTATATCAGTATGTCGTAAGCGAGGTGAACATGCAAATGTTAATACAGATGATTTTTTGAAACCAATGAAATTGGCATGTGTAAGAGAAGACATTTTATTTTTGACAGAAATGTTTCAACTTTTTGTATTTGATGATATTAAAATTTGGACATCTTTATATCGTCATAATGCTCATCCAAAAGTCAAATCTTGGATTCGCAAACACATGAACCTAGATGACCCTGTTTTCAAAGAAGATGTATTGATGTCTAATATTCAGATTCTTGATAAATAAAAGATTCTTAAAAAATTTCTATTGTTTTATGTCTATTTCTTTAAATTATTTGCATAATACATTCTTAAACATTCAATCAGTTACATACAAACAAAGATAAAGATAAAGAGAGAAAATGACATTTTTATCCTCTTCGACGACGACGACGACCGTATCAAAATCTATAGTCGATAATATATCCATCGCTTTCAGTGCATCAATAATTGTTTTTTCTATTGTATGGTGTATTCGCACCATTTATGAATCATTCAAAACTATAAGAAATGATTTTAATTGTTCTTATGATGATATCACAAAAATGTCGCTTCCACCCCCTGCCATGAAACGCAAAAACACACTCAATAGAAATGCAAACGAAAATATATCTATAACTACGCCACCAAAGAATTTAATATGGACAGAATCACTTCACTGGTACATTTATGACGTTCTAGTAAATAGTCCGGAATTTATAGACAGAGATATTGTTTTCGCTTTGAATGTCAAGGTTACTAAAACAGAAAAAGATTTGGTTGTGTCAAAGTTAAGTTTTGAAGAAAAAGTGTTTGCTTGATAGAATTGCGAGAATGTATATTCAAGCTCTTCCTCAACTTGCACAGAAACATATAAGCATTGTTCGCGAAATCATATCCGAAAGACCAGATTTGACGGATTTCATCGAATCTTATGTCGAAAAGATTCGTCTAGATTATATTAATCTTGGAGCCGAATTCAAAACTGCATACTCTCGGTTGTGGTCAAATTAACATCATCATCCTAAACATTTAAATTAGTAATAATATTATTATTATTACAACATTTGAGATTTTCGACTTGCTATTGTATTATTATTATTATTATTATTACACTTTTTTGTACTTGTTTATTGAAATTAATCATTTTAATTTTATTGTTACTATCCAACATTTTTTTTTAGATTCTAGTTATAATGGACCGTGTTGAACTTACACCAAAGTTTATTGAATCATTAAACGAATCTTCTCAATTGCCATATCATGATGGATCAAATAACACTTTTGCAACATATGAATATTGTCTGAATACGAATTCAAATTTAAATACAAACCCATCAATGTGGGCAATCGTTGCATTTTTACATAAACAAAAGTCATCCAATTTTCCAAATATTGGACCCGTCCAAGCAATCATGATTCGAGCAGTTGTTGATGACAAAACAAATGCTACACAATTAGCCAAAATATTAAACAAAACATCTATATCAGAAGACGAGGATATAAAATTGAAACACGAGGTTATATTATTTGGCACTTTATTTTTTGTTCCCAAACTTTACATGGATTTTACAAATTCCGCATATCAAGGATTACAAACGTATTCTCTTTTAACTTCTTTGTTGCATGATAGATATATGTGGAGACAAATATATAAATTATCAATATCATCTTCAACATCGTCATCTTCAACATCTTCAACTTCATCATCTTCGATATCATCAAGTAAAATAATACATAAGATGTCTGAAGAAGATGAAATAGCAGCTTGTTATGAAAGCTTTGATGAAGAAGAAGATAATGAAGAAGAAGAAGATATTAAAGTCAATGAATTTACAAAAGATGATAACCAACAAAAAATATTAATTCAAGAATGGGAACATAATCAATCAGAAAAAATTCATAGACATTTGACAGTATGTGACCCACCATCTCATATAACTACTTTTTCATATTCACTTGGAAGCGAAGCTCTTCAATTTATTCTTTCAAGAAGTATTCCCATATATACATACTGTTGTGTTACTTTGATTCAACAGTTACAACCAGGTCTATTATTTCATGGTGCACACACATCACTTGAATCTGCTTCTTCATATAATCAACATTGGGTCAATGGCCATTTACAAACTTTACTTCCTATTCAAACAATGAAATTTCACCGTTGGTATCAAACATTTACAACAATTTCGCATTCAGAAAGAATATATTCTTCTGAATCAAAAATTGGACAATACATTCAAGAAATCAAAAAGGGGACAGAATTGGAATCTTTGTGTAATTCATAATCCAAAGTCATCCTGTCTGTTTAATAATTTAATAATTTTTTTTATTATATAACTGTAATTGTCTTTTGTTTTTGCTTTTGTAAAAAAACGTATATGTGGTTCGTATTGCCATTTATAACATTTTAATACATTTATACACTTTTGAAAAAAAAAAACAAAAAGTTTGTATTATTCATTTCAATATGCAAATAGCAAGCAAAGAGATTTTATTGACAACTACAAAAACTTTATATCCTTGTGAAAAGTTTGATTTGAAAACTAGAAACAAACTTCGCAAACAAATGCGATCTATATTTGATAAGAATAATAATAATAATATTACAGGGCATGAAATGTTATCATTATCTGAAGAAATAACAATACCTATGGGTCATTTTGCCTTGTCAGAAATTATGCTTTGGGATCAAGACAGAAGTGTTGAATTTGGTCACCGAATTCCCAGAAAACTTGTACAATCATTCAGTAATGTAAATGAGTTCAAAAATGATGAATTAAAAAGTAGAGTAACTAAAAGTCGCCAAAATGCTCTTTTAAATAAAGCAAAGCAAAATGCATCTGTTCGAATTGATGCAAAATCGTTGCATATTATTTATAATCCATCTATAAAAGATCCTCTTCGAGATCATAAATACAACATCAATACTTTGTCCAAAAAGAAAGACAAAGAAAATAAAAGTATCTCTCTAGAAACCAAAATCAAAAATTATAAGCGCAATCCTCTTGTACCAGGATGTACTATTGATGAAATTCAAGCTGGAAAATATTTAATAAAATATGGAATTGGTGTAACCCTTACAACTATTTTACCTTTTAATTCAAATATGGATGTTGCAAAATTTGCATCTTGGTACATTTATTCTGATAATGCAAGAAGATTGAAAAAATTAAAAAGATTTCGATCAAAAAATATTGATGATGATGTTCGTACCGATGTTGATGTTCATGATGACACTGACGACAATGAGAATGAGAAGAATAAAAAACAAAAGACAATGGATATGAGCAAAAGGCACGATTTTAAAGCAGATAAGATCGAAGACTGGATTGTTTGATATTTGTATTAATTAGTTTTTTTTATTAGTTCGTTTCTATCATACAATGAATATACAAGTGAAACAAATTATTGAATGGTTCCTCGTTAAATAAAAAAAAAGATAAATATTTGTTTTTTGTTTGAAAAACAAATTTAAATTTGATATGTCAACAAAACGAGGCAGTATTAAAAAAACTGGCCGTGGGAGAGATGATGAATCTATGCCACCTGGTGCTAAAAAAGAGTTGAGAACATGGGATGTTGCTGGCTTAAAAGACAAAACATGTATGGTTTTGTTGGGTAAACGAAATAGAGGAAAGACTACAATTATGACAGATATGTTGTACCACAATCAAAACAAATTTGATACTGTAGTTGGATTTTCCGAGACTGAAGTTATGAATGGTACATTGGCACAAATTATGCCATTTAGTTATATTTATGATGAATTAGACGAGGATGTATTGGCTAGAATCTATTTGCGACAAAAAACAATTTATGAAAATACACCAGATGATGTGACGAATCCTAAAATTCTTATGATATTTGATGATTGTATGGGTGATAAAAAGTTTTTGAATTCAAAAGCTTTCAAAGATATTTTTACAAAAGGTCGACATTTTGGTATGATGTTGATTGTTACTGTACAACATATGACTGATTTGCCAAAATGTTGCAGAAAGAATACAGATTATGTTATCTGTACACAATGTTTTGATGATGAGGTGCGAGCTGATTTATATAAAATGGGTTTCAGTGTGATGAAATCATATAAATTATTTGAAAAGGCTATGGATGCCTATACACCCAACTTTGGACTATTGATATTTGATAATACAGTATCATCGGGTGATTACATGGATTGTGTATTCAAATATAGAGCTACGCATATCATACCAGATTTTCAAGTTGGAAGTGATGAGTACTGGGCTCTACATGAATTAGGGATGAAAACAAAACCAAAAATCAATTGGGATGTTTTCCGTCGTCAACTAAAAGAAGATATGGAAAGATTATCAAATGAATATAAAAGAGATCTGGAAATGAAGACAAGAGCAGGACGTAGTTCTGATGATGATGATAACATATTCATAGGAGGATATGATGCATATGAACCAAACTTAGAACCAGAAGTTGAGGAGTGTGAGGATGAAGTAGAAGAGCAAGAAGCAGAAGAGAGCTATCATCATCACAACGATGAAGATATGGATCGACAAAGGGAAGAAGAACAATCGGAATGCTCTGGAAAAAAGGAAAAAAGGAAAAAAGGAAAAAGAAAAGTGGCAAATGTTGGATTAGATGACGACGAAGATAATAATGTTGAATATGATAAATATGGATTTGATGTTAGTCACCGAAAGGGAGTTAATAAAAAACAACGTACTTAATCAATAAAATTAATAACCATATTTAATCCTTCTTTTTAAAACTGGATCCGTAATCCAATTTTCAAGATGACAAGGACAGAACGGATCATCAAAACAATCATCAAAAATAGTAAGATATCGATTTTTGCATCTATTATAAAATGTCATCATGAGAGATACCAATGGCGAAGAGGACAGGGGTTTTTCATATATGACGAGAGCTTTGCTAAGGTCTTCCTTTTTGCTTTCAATGCCATCGCCTAACATTTTCTTGAATTAAATAAATAAATAAATACTTGTTGTTGTTGTTGTCGATGTTGTTATTTGGAAATGAATACTCTTTACACTTTGTCAACTTGTGAATGAAAATTTTGCAAATAATTTGTCTATATAGACAGAAATTTTTTAGAGCATTTTAACAGCCCAAAAAAGCCTATAATTTACCTTTCACATTTCATATTTTGAAAAAAACAAATTAACCTAACGATTAACAATCATCAAACCATCCTCTCGGCGTAATGGCAACTAATGTGTATCAACGCCAACAAAATGACGATACCGGAGGTTCATGGGCTCGTGATTACTTTAAAAAATGATAATTACTGACCAAAAGATATACCCACTTGAAAGTCTGATTCATAAAACTGTAATTTCAAATATTTATCTTAATGTTTATCCTAAAGATTCTTATGCTAAACTTACTTTATACAATGTCTTTTGACGAAATAGAACCTCCTGCTATACATGATCCAATACTTGTTCAAGAATTTGCTGAAATTCAAGAATCTATATCCAAACATATTTCATCTTCGGTTCAAGATTTTAATTGCCTGTTTCCCAAAACTAAAAACTTCAAAGTTATTGAGAAATCTGTAATTTATAATTTTACTGATGGCGACGCAGCGGGTGACCATTCCCAGGATATAGTCAATTGAAGCTTTACGGATCCTTCCAAAATTAAAGTTGATGACCAACTTATTAACATTGATGATTTATCTGATTCAAAATACACCAGACCTGGAAAAAAAGCTTCAAATAAAAATTGTTGCACAAGGTTTGTGTATTCAGTCGTATCCTGAACGACAAGAATTGTACGTGTGGTCCCTCATTTCTATTGATGAAATTAATTCCTTATAAAAAAAGTAATGATCTTCTTAAATCATTCTCATAAACTTTAAATTGCATTGTATTTTATTTGTTGACAAGTCTAATTTATGCCCCATAAAATTAATTAGAAATATATGTTTTAACTTATTTTATTGACAAACCAAACCCCTTTGCGCTTTTTAACCCGTGAAACTAAATCTTTATTATATAGTAATTGAAAAATGGAATGAGTCAATGTTATTATTTGGAAATGCAATACGTACTTTGTTGTACAAAAAAGGAAGAAAAAGATCAATGATGGTTGCTCGCGCAATTTGTTTTTTCTTGTTAGTGCGCGCAGCTTGTTAATTTTGTTGTGATGTTAATTTTGTTGTGTTTGTCTGATTTTTTATTCCTCATCCTCCTCCTCCTCTTCGTCGCTTGTCTCGTCAGGTTCTCCTTCGTCTTCTTCGATACCACAGTCGCCCTCGTCATCGTCATCGTCATCGTCCTCGTCGCTGCTGCTCTCATCACTATCCGAAGAGAGCTCTGCGTCGGCCATCCTCGCCAGCTCATCTCCCAAGCGAGAAGACGATTTGTCCTGTCTCTTTGCTTTTTTTTCCTTGTGCAGATTGAGAGAAGCCTTCAGAGCTTTCATTTCGACGGTCGAAACACCCAATCCCTGAGACTTCGACGACACAGACGGAGATGAAGACGCGGCAGCGGGCGTGGAAGAAGAAGAAGCGGCAGCGGCAGCGTTTTCCACTTTTGGTTTCTTGGCGACCGAGGGGTTGGTGGCAGAAAAGGAGATTTCTTTGGCCTGTCTCTTTTTGGCAGCCTTTTGGGCATTTCTATTCATAGCGCGAAGGTAGACGGCCTTGCAGGTTTCGAGACCGAGGCCGTACTTGATCATCTTCTCGTCGACCACTTCATGGACAGCAGTACCGATGCTACCGGCCTTGAAATTCGGCATGCAGAGAGACTCGTGGTTCTTGGTCAATCGAATCCACCGCTTCAGACTAACGTCCACGATCTCCTCTCCGTCTTTAACCAGAGGGTACAGAGTCTCGGCTTCCATGCACAGGATGGCCGCGTGCAAAAGGAACTGATACCTCTGTGAAGTCACGGGACAAGCGCCATGGCGCTTCTTAAGAAGAGCAAACAAGCTCTTTTGCGCGGGATGGGTCTTCTTGCGATTGTTGAAGATGGACTCCATTTTGTCCCACACGAACGCGTCAAAGTGCGTAATTCTTCTGGGTCTCTTGGGGGTGGACTTGGGTTTCTTTTTCTCCGTCTTTTTCTTCTTCTTCTTATTTCCCTTCTTGTTGCCCGCAAGCATATCAGCATCCTCCTCGTCCTCTCCACTCTCGTCGCTGGAGGTCTCATCCTCCTCCTCGGCGGCAGCCTGCGCCAGCACCTTCATCATGTGTTCAGTGTACTTCTTGGGCATTTTGTTTTGGTCCTTGTCGTTGAGGACGTTAGCGTCGATGTCGAACACGCGAGCCATGCATCCATAGACGTCGCGCTCTTTGATGGCCGACAAGAAGTCTTGAATCGTGCTGAACGGATTCGTCGCGGTGATGGGAGTCAACTTCTCCATCTCTCGAAGTTCGGGGTTGGGAACTTCAAGAAGATCGGCAGAGTAGTAGAATCCCCGAAGATACTGACCGACGGGACACTTGGATGCGTTGAGTAGCGACAGCACGGCCGAAAGGACAAAGCGTCCAGCCAGATGGTCTTTCGCTCTAGTACGCGACCATTTTGCGAAGAGTTTGTCCACCTCCACGACGAGTTTGGGATCGATGAACGGCATGACGTACTGAGCGGTGAAATGGGTATTGACGGCCCCAGTAAACCACAGACTGTCCTCCTTGTCGTCTTCAACGTTCTTCAGAATCTCCACGACGCACCACTTGGCCACGTCCTCGTCCTTCTGGCGCATAGCACGAAGCAAAAGCCCAACCAGCGATTCCAGTTCGAGTTTCTCGTCCAGCTTTCGAGTGGAGACTTCCTTTGTCTCTTTCTTAGTCTTGTCGGCGATCACGGCAGTAGACTTCTTCGCGATCTCGGCGCTCTTGGTCGGTTTGGCGTCGGTGGCTGCGATCGCCGACGAAGAACTTGCAGGAACAGGCAGGATGCTGCGCAAGGTGTTGATCGACACTGCCGTCACAGACGCCTTGGCGACAAAGGCAGGCTTCATGGAAAAAAACGACGATGCAGAAGAAACTGGAGGAGACTCGGACTTGACAGAAGCCGGTAGAACTTCGCTGTGGACGTGGACCTTGACAGACGAGGAGGAGGAAGGCGGGCAAACTTCCATAGGCGCCTCCAAAGCTGGGATATCGATATCCAAGGACGACGTCTCGAGTACGGATTTCTCTGCAGCGGTGATGATCTGGTGTGAGTGTGATTCCGTTTGATGTGCGGGAAGAGGCGCCTCGAAGAAGTCGGGATTCTCGGACGAGGAGGAGGGAACGACGACGACCGACTCGGCCTTTTGAGCAGGAAGGGACACGGACGCCTCGATGATGGGGTTGTCGAAAAAGGAGGGGGAAGCGGTGGGTGCCGAGGTAGCAATCAGCTCCATCTCCTGCAGAGGAAGGGGCAGGGATACTTCGAGAAGGAGTTGGTCGGAGGAGGAGGAGGAGGAGGAAGGGACGACGACCGAACCGATTTCCTGGACAGGAAGGTGCACAGGAAGAGACTCCTCGAACAAGGAGTTGATAGAGATTTCGATATCCTGATCGTGAAGAGGCGCCTCGAGGATGAAGCCGACAGGAGTGGCAGAGACGATGGCGGTGGTGGATTCGGCTGCATGGGTGGTCATGACCTCCGTCACTTCCAGTGCAGTCGCAGCCGCGTCAGACGCTGCGTGAGCGATAGACTCTGCTGCAAAAGCTTCAGGTTGCTGGTCTGTGCCTGCAAGCAGCACAGTCGCCGGGATATCGACGACCGAGTGCTCCATGACGAATGTAGACGTGAGGCGAAGAAGCGCGCGCCGAGAACGGAACGAGAGAGAGAGAGAGAGGAGGTGGTGGTGAGTGGTTGGTGGCGGGTGGCGGCGAGTGCGGGTGGGTGGAGGTGTGGTTGTGGGAGGAGGTAGTGGTTAATGGGTGGCGGGCGGGGGCGGGTGGGTTGGTGGGTGGAGGCGTGGATGGTGGCGGGTGGTGGGTGGAGGTGTGGATGGTGGCGGGTTGGACGGGTTGGTGGCGTCGATCGGGTTGAATGAATGAGCTCCTGCGATTTGAAATGGAAGGGAGGCCGTCGCTTTTTCTCGCCTTTTCGGATATTTTTGTAAGACCGAAAGACGGGCGCCATGATTAAATTTAGTGAGACGTCTTTATATTTCATCCCAAAGCGACTAGATTTTTCTGTTGAATGTTTTTTTTTAAAAATATCTGTGCACTATTGAACGAACGAAACAAAATCGGAATAGGAACAGTAACAACAACAACTAACAACAACAACAACAGTAAAATCTTACCCAATTGAATAGCATGGGGTCTCTTGCCCGTTTTCTTCCCGAAGACTATGTTCGCGAACAGTATGTTTCTGGTGAACAAAACAAGAATTTGATTCCATCTTCAGTTTTCAAAGGAGTCAAAGTCAATATATCAAAAGATAACCGAGTCCTTGGTCGTATTCCATTAGTATATTTGCATGAGAATTGTGCGCCGGAAAAATTTTCAGTTTCTTACTCCATAGAACCTGATGTGGATGTGGTATGTGTCAGAAACCGCCTTCGAATTATTTCTAATAAAGCCAATCAATGTAATATAAATGCCCGTCTAGCTCAACTAAGAAACCAAAACAGGACAAAACTATATGATTCAAACATTCAAATTTACAGATTTGAAAAAAAAATTGTATACGTGAAATTATCGACTATTTATGGAATTATAGACAATGAGAGCAACGCGTCTCGCTTTTGCTACAAGTTTTCATCTCCCGAAGAAAAAATTATTGCAAATATTCATACAAGCAACAAAAATAAAGCTATTATGTTAACTTCTCAAGGCGTTCGACGATTTGCTGATATCATAAAAACCAAAAAACAGTTGCCTCAATTTTCTGATTGGATAGAAAAAATTTTGCTACCAAAGATGGAGGAGTTATCTATGAATTAACAATTGACCAATAAATAGATAAATGTTATAATTATTTATCTACAGTTAATTTGATCAAACAAGAAAAGTATCAAAAAAACCTTGTTGATGAGCGGGAATAGAAGAATTAACGTGCTTGCTTACGGGGCGAGTTTGGTATGATTTCTTCTTAGTTTCAAATTCTGAGGCATCGCCATTGGAATCTCCATATTGAAGATCTAATCCTAGGAGGTCTAAAGGAGATCCAGGGGCAACAGAAGACCATCTTTTAAGCATAGCAAATAAAGTTTTTTTATCCCTATTGTCATCAGATTCATTTGCCAACTTTTCGCGTAAAAAACTTGTACAAGAAAGTGCTAGCATTTTTAAATCTTTTCCTGTTGGAATTTCTGCTGCCATTTCATCACGTACTGTAACTTTTCCATTTTGTCCATAACCGGTACTTATTGTGTTTAATGGGTTAAGCAAAGATCCTTCACTTGTACCTTTATCTTGTATTGCATGATTGCTTGTTTGCTTTGGTAATAATCTTATACCTCTAAATACGAATGTGGCTTCTTCGTTATCCATAAACACACAAAACCTTCCATTATTAGGCTGATTATATTTTTTATCATTCCAATTGTATTCAAAATGCTCGTCTTTAGTGTTGAAATTATCCATTACATGAATTGTATGCATAGACATATTATTTTTTATAAATTTATTGAATCGTTGCATTTGATTCAAATCATAAACAATTTGAAATAAATCTGCCAAAACTTTGCGACTTGATAATTGTTCATCTTTTCTCCAACAATTATATAATGAAGACTTGGGCATCTGAAGAACAATTTTAAGTTCTGGCGCAAGTAATTTTTGTTTATTCAAAAAAATATCATCATTTAAAATATCTTTTGCATTACCATGCTCTAGTTCTTTCAAAAATCCAGGACCCTGTGATAAAAGTCCAGCCCAATGGAAAAGTGGAAAACATTTTACATGACCCAATTCGACAAAATAGTTTCCCATCCAATGGCATAAAGCTTCTGTATATGCTCCATTAAATGGATCCTGAACCAAATTATTTATACAATCTTGTTTGATATCAGAATAACTTCTTTCAACTTTTTCAAAAGATTTTTTAAGTGATTCAGCTTTGACTGTATTTGTAGAAATAGCCATTTTAATTGCCTCATGACTTTCCAAAGCCATAATACCCATAGTCATTTTATTAACCTGAGTTACCCAGTCATGAAGACTATGAATTCTAGATGACTTAACAAAAGCAACAACACCAGAATTTCGGGGCATGTCAAATAATCTTATTCTACATGTTTCTTTTTTATACACGTCTGAAGGAAGATCTGAGTGACCCGAAAGTCCAGGTACACGAGTTGATGAAAAAGAATCGTCAAATTGTCGCAATTTATATTTTGGTTGCCATGAAGATAATTCTTCTGACAGAGGTATATAAGATGAAATAGAAGATGAATCAGTGTATGGTCCTGCATACAAATTCTTACATAAAGAAGACGATTTTATTTGATCATACATATAATGAGCTGCTTTAATAAAATTATTCTCTTTTGATGAGAGGTAAAATGTCAGAGGAAATCCCAATCTAATTGGTCGGTCATGTGATCTTAATATCGAAGGAAGCTGCTCTTCCAATTCTTGAGTTTGTTGATGAAATTCAATTACGCCTGTATTTGTATTCCCATTCATTTTTCTTTTGTTTCAAAAAAAAACTTGTTGCAGATATGATAAAATAATAAATAATAAATTCAAATTCAGAATTGACAAATTACAAACAGATTTTGTTTTTTTTTGTTATGATAGTATGAAATTGAAATATCATAAAAGAGTCAATTGTATCATACATGTTAGATATGTGAATAAATTAAATTTCAAAAATATTATTTTTGCTTGTATTTTTTTCTTGGTTTGTCTGGCTATTTTCATAATTTCAAAAGGATAGTTGAACAATTGCCAAAAAAATGAAACCAAATTTATATTTATCAAATCGTTTGTCTGCGGTTGAAGTTCAGTTAATTATGCAAGGACTAGACCTAAAAGAATTACTTATACTTTCCCGATGTAGCAAATTTCTAAGATGTGTAGCTTCTCATCGTTTTCCATGGAAATACACATCTCCTCTAAGTTTCGATATATTCAATTTTATAAACTGGAACGAATATTTTCATACTCTTTATAACCAATCACAAAAATATGTACCATTACAGCATGCGTCGCTATCTGCCGATTGTGTATCCATCACTGACATCACTCTGTTAATAAAAACCCTATCCAAATATAATTTAAATGACAAATTGGTTCAATTGAAATTCAATCATTGTTTTTACGATTTTGGCGGAATTCGTTATATTTCTCCTGCTATAATGAAATTAGATGATATACTTAAACAACATCATAATTTAAATAGCGTAAATTTAGGATATAATTCTATTGGGTATGAAGGTGTCAAAGTGTTATCCCAGTTTATAAAAAATAGTACTGCTATTCGTAATATAAATATTTGCTATAATCGTATCGGTGATGAACCCATGCAATATTTATCAGAAGCTATACAATACAATAATTCAATAAAAAAGATAAACCTTGCAGGAAATAATATAACTAATTATGGTCTTTCGATCTTATCAAATGGTATTAAAGTAAATAAAACATTAACATGTATATATTTAGGAAATAATGATTTTGATGAAGACGAGGAAGGAGGAGAAAATAATTTTGTGAGCATGGTAAATGCTATAAAATTTAGTTCAAGCTTAAAAGAAATACATTTCAATAACAATCATATTTCTGACAATGGATTTATGAAAATAATTGAAGCTATTGAGTTTAATCGTAATATAACATCAATAAACCTAAAAGATACTTTTTTCAATAATTTGAAGTGCATAAAAGAACTTTCTTTTATTTTAAAATATGACAAATGCTCCATCACTCACATAAACTTAAGTTCAAATGACCTTGATTGTAATTGTATAGACATTTTGGTTGATGCTGCCAAATTCAGTAATAGTATTACAATGATGGATTTATCGGATAATATTTTTTTTATAGGCGAAAGGTCAAAAGCTTTAATTCATTCAATTATAAATAATAAACACATTACAAATGTAATTTTGAAAAATAACGAAATTACATCTTTGATATATGAAGCCTTTAATAGTTCTAATCAAAAAGAAAAAGAAAAGACATATACATACCGGGATCGGATTTCCTCAGCATTAGTTACTTTCTACTCAAAATTATTTCCGATGCAATAGACAGTTTGTTTTTATAAATTTATTTGTTATTTATTGTTTGTATAGTTTTGAAATGTTATATAACAAACAAAAATATAAAAGAATTTACCAAAAGCGCATGTTTGCAGGGATAGGATGAGGACTTTCCCCAGGGGATGAGAATTCGGAATTTGTCCATTGCACGCGAGGTGGTAATGCTTCAACGCCTATTTCTCCGTATTTATTACATCCAAAACCAAGCACTTGATTATTTTCGAGCAATACTACAGTATGAAACGAACCGCACGTAACTTGTTTAGCCTTTATCCCCTGTGGCAAAGGAATCGAGATAAATTGGCTACGTTGGCCTATTTGACCTGTTCCATCATCTATATCATCTTTTCCAGAATAAGAACTGTAATTTGGACGGATGGGATGACCCAACTGCCCAGCTGTATTAAGTCCGCAACCAAACAGGCGTCCGTCCTCAAGAATAATCATTGTATGAAATCCACCAAGAGCGACATTTACGACAGGACCTTCCGTTGGAACATGCTCAAACTTACGAAAACATTCCAGATATGCTTTTTCTTTTTCACCAAGACCTGTGCGAGCCATATACGATCCCGTTATATAAAGCTTTCCCGAAACTCCTATGACAGCTCCATTGGCTTCTGTGACAAAAATATCTTTAGCTGGCTCGGGCATCTCTGGTTCGTAGATGAAATAGGGATCCGCGCTTATAAGATTAGTACCATAACCTGGAACGCCTAATTGCCCTAGTCTATTTGATCCCATACCATAAACTTTACCGCTTTTACCTAGAGCCAACATTGAATGTTGAGAAGTGGATAGTTTTTCAATAGGTTCAGCAAATATCAAACGTGTCCAGTTACGGTTACATGAATATGGCAGTCTGTCACTATGCATGACATCTCCATTACTGTATAGTACAAATATATTATTGCCATTCGTGATTGAAATTTGTCGAACAGATGCCACTTTTGGAACAGAGAAATATTGTGCCTGACTGTTGTGTTGAAGAATATGAAATGTATGACTATCTTGTTTAAAGGCGATGATTCTTCCACCGGGACTTGTGTTTAATATCAAAGATGAATCGTCATTTGGAGTATCAGGAATTTTAATAACTCGTGCAAAACCATTTGAATGATGCAGAGGATATAGCGATCCTGCCAATATTATGCTATCATCTGTTCCCAATACAACGGTTTGACATTCATTGGAAAAAATTTGCTTTCCTCTAACAAGATTGTCACCATTAACTTTCAAAATACGATTTTTCTCAATCTGAATAGCCTTTTCTATATTTTCTTTTTCTATTTGCTCTTTCTGTTCCGCTTCGACCAATTTATTTTGAAGGTTTTCAACCGTCAAAGCAAGTTGGCGAGCCTGAGACTCTACATGAGTATATTTGTCTTGGGCTTCAACCAACGCTTGCTTAAGTGTATCCTTTTCCTTTGAACCAGACGCTTCCATATTTGACATTAGTTTGTCGCTGTTGTATGAGTGTACGTGTGTACGTGTATGTATAATAAAAGTCTAGGAGTCTTTTCAAAAAGTGATGAATTGACCAATGTCACTGGTAACACAGATAGGCATATGATTGTTTTTAGAATTTTCAAATACACAAAACAATCTATTTGTAAAGCGTGTGTATTTGTAAGGCGTGTGTATTTGTAAGAAATAATCAAATAAATAAATAAATAATAATAATAACAATAATTGCTTTATTTGCTTGACGTACAATAACATGTACTAATTATCTATTACAACAAAAAGATTTTATCACATAAAATGCAAAATAAATCAAGTTCCAAAACGAGCAGGTAGAAGTAATTTGAATATTCTTTCTTGAAGTGACATTGACAGATTTCGTAATTTTACACAAATATTGCTCATCAATTTCATTTTTTCTTAGATTTATATTCTTAATATATTTATTATACATGATTGCATCAAGTAATTCTTCTGAATCTTCGTATTTAATGTTGTTATTTGACAAGTCCAAAGTTACGATGCTGGTATTATATTTTATTGCATCTGCCAATACAATTATACTTTCACGAGAAAGGTTATTCGAGCTCAAATTTATGTCTGTAATACTACTTTTATTATTCTTGATAACATACGCCAATTTTTTTATACATGTAATATGATTGAAATGAGTATTCTGCAGATCTAGGCTTGTTATATTACAATTAGATTCAATAGTATCCATAATTTTCATAAACCCATTGTTTGAAATAGAACTTTTGTTAAAATATAATTTTTTGATACTTGGATTCAGCTTAATAGAATCCATCATGCTGAAAAAATGTTCATCGCTGCCGTCGTCTTTTGTGTAATGATAATTCAAACCACCTAAATGAAGGCTTGTGAGTGTTTTATTATATTTGATACCATTGAATAAAATTGCAAGACCGTAATTGGATATATAATTATTATTTCCAATGTTGAGGCTCGTTATTGAAGTACTGCATTTAATGGCATCGGATAATGCTACCATGTCCTCGTCTATTATACGATTACAACAAATGTTAACATCCTTGATGGTATTACTATATTTGATCATATTGGATAGAACCAACATTCCATTGGAACTTATAGCATTATTTCCTAAATGTACAGTGTGCAACTTTTTTTGATGTCTCAATGCATCAATCAATGCTGTAGTATTTTCACACCCAAGTAGATTAAATTCGAATGTAATTTCAAGTAATTCATTCATATGTTTGATGCCATCAATTAACAGTGAGATTCCCATGTGATGCATTAAATTCATTTTAAAACATAAAAATTTTATATTTTTATTTTGTTTGATGCACTTTGCCAAATTTGTTGTGTATAATTCGCAACAAACGAATTCCATTTTGATTAGTTTATCATGAAAATTACATTCCATCACAGTTTTGAGTAAAGTATTAACATTTGCCATGTTAAAATGTTGGTTCGCTTTTTTCACATCATATTCTACCGATAAATATGCATGTTGCAATGGAATAGAATTTTTTCCCTGTTGGTGAAGATTATGAAAAAATTTTGATCTTGTTGTAAAATTTGACGAATGATAGTCTACTAGATTAAGTGGTGGTGTATATTTCCACGGAAATGGTTGAGATGCTGTACGTCTCATGAATTTGCTACATCGAGCGAATGCTAATAATTCGGCAATGTTAAGTCCTTGCATAATAAGTTGTATCTCGACATCAGCCAAATAATTTGATAAATATGACTTCATTTAGCTATTAGTTATGCTCTTATTTTGTTTTTCTGATTGAGTTTATATTGAATATTATTCTAACAATGGCGAATTGGCCAATTATACAAAGTCTGATTGCACGAGTAACAAAATATAGACATTATTTTTATAAATTTCAAAGACACAAAATCAAATTAAATCTGAAGTCATATTTGATGCTCTCAAGTATAGTAAAGATATATAAAAGGTATTAGTATTAATTTTGCAAAGAATAATATTGGAGAAAAAAGTATTTTATTTATTTTATTTTGGCAGATGCTATCAAATACAATAGAAGTTTGTCGAATTGAAATATCATCGAAATTGACGCCTATGATCTCATCATACTTTCGACACTTGCTACGGATCTACAGTCTCCGGCGACTCATTCAAGCGCGGGTTGCGGCCGTCGCCGCCGATTATGTAAAAGATATGATTATAAAGACGAAGCGGGATTGTTGTTGTCGATCGCAGTTTCAGAGGGCGCGGAAGTAGGAGCAGAAGCATGAGATACAGGACCGCTGTTGGTTCCGTTATCATTGTGCGAGAATACGTACTCTATGTGCACGTCTTGGATAGAGAGAGGGGTGGAGGGTAAGGATGCCGTCACGGAAGGAAATGTTCCGGTCGCACCAGACCCGCCTGCCGCGATGCTCGCCAGTCGGTTGTTTTGGTTCTGTGTAATCGCCAAATTCCCCGCTATGATGTAGTTTTTGGCAAGCAGCGTTCTGGACGCAAATCGAAGCCTCATTCCTTCGCGCAACTGAGTCCATTGCAGGCGAGGAACATGGTTACCATCCAAATAGATTCCATTGGGCGAATTTAAGTTCATGATGTAATATCGACGTTGCATCTGCACCACAGTCGAGCTCTTCGACGCGACAAGAGGACCGGATGAAGAAGACGTAGAGGAAGGGGAAGTCGTAGCAATGGACGCAGTAAAGATATCAGCAGAATCGGCGACTTTTTCAGATTCTGAATCGGAGACTTCCTCAGATACTGGATCGGAGACTTCCTCAGATACTGGATCGGAGACTTCCTCAGATACTGGATCGGTTGTAATGTTGTTGACGACAGCGACAAAATCGGACGAGGCGGTGAAGAAGTTGAATAGGGAAAAAGGGCCAATGTTATTCGCATCCTTGGGTGAAACGTCTATGGGCACCCAAACTCGATCACATCGAATGAGGATGTCCAATGGGGAAAAGCTGGAAAAAATGGGCATCGCCATAATCAGACACACAAAAATTCAGATCAAAAGAAAATATTGATTAGTAACTAATGCAAAACTTCCCCCCTTCCCCCTTTTTCCTTTGTGTGTTTGTTTGTGTACACACCTGTTTGGGTGAAGCGGATCGTTGAGCGTGATGTATCTGCAGAATTGCTTCGAGTCATCCCCGAGTGCGGTCACGAACTGCTGCATCTCTGACAGCCAAAATGGATTCTTGGCCTTGTGAGCGATTTCATCCAACTCTTGTTGAGTTTTGTTAGGAGGTCTTTGTGCGTCCAATTTCTCTTCCTCGATTGTTCCCGAAGGGTGCGGATTGTTTCGAGGTGCTTGTGCCTTGTTTAGCTCCTCCTCGACAAGAATGGTCTGAATGTTGTCGATAAGCTTGGAGTCGCTAGTCAGTTCTTGCAGAGACTCCATACCACCAAACACTGTAAATGCGGATGGAGTCAAGCGAATAGGGTTCAACTGTCGCTTCTGTGAAGGGGAGAGCTCATGATCAATTGCTTGATGTAAAAATCTGCTCGCAGGTGATAGTTTGAACATGACGCTTGTTCTTTCTGACGGGGTTGCTTCGAATAAAAGTGAGAGCGTGAGGAGTCTGAGACGAGGAGCGCGGGTGGTGATGGGGTGGTGGAGTGAGTGAGCGGGTGAACGAGTGTCGATGAGACTGTGTGTGTGTGTGTGTGTGTGCGGCGAGCGACTGACCAAGGTTTGAATATTCCATCGTTTTTTCTGAAATTTCCAGATATCCATTTATTTCCGCATTTCATCCTAACAGATGGGATTAGAGATTAGACAGACAAAATCTAATAATTTTTAAAAAAAAACTTGTTAGACTATAATTTTACATCATCTTTTTTTTTCTTCACGCGACAAAGTAATCATTTTTTCATTTATCCAATATTCAAGCATCGTGTTCGTGTCTGTCTGTCTTTGCAAGGTGTATTTCTCATTTCTTTACAAGAAAATAAAAACGAAACAATGTTTCCATCATCCACAAAGTTATCGAGTTTGGCTATCGTGGAGATACAATTAATCATGCATAAATTGGACATAACTGATATATTAAATCTTTCACAATGTAGCAAGATTATGAGATGTGCATCTTCTCAATCATATGCCTGGAAATATGCGCCATCAAAAAGAATATTACTGAATGATTCTTCAAAGCTGGCGTACACTATCAAAATATTTCTTAGTTGCGTTAATCGATCACCATTATGTTGTTCATTGCAACATATACCAATCAAGTTAATGTATGATAATAAACAATTTAGGAATTGTGATGTTACTCCAGTAATAAAATCTATCACAGTTTTGAAAGATTTTAATATTAGAAGCATTCATTTAGAATCATCTAATATCAAAAATAAACAAGCTATATCATTGGCATATGCAATTAAAAGCATGAAATGGATCACCAAAATAGATCTGAACAACAATGGCATTAGATCTAAAGGTGTCATAGCATTGGCCGATGCCATCAAAACTAGTAAAAGTATAACTCAGTTAGATTTAAGATGGAACGAAATTAAAGATGAAGGAGCAGAGGCTTTGGCTGATACCATCAAATTCAATAAAAGTTTGAAAAGTTTAAATTTGGGTATTGGTAGTATTATGGATAAAGGTATTTTGGCATTGGCTGAATCTATCAAGCATAGCGACAGTATGACAGACATAAACCTTATGGGTAATAATTTTACATCCTCGGGCCTTGAAGCTATATCTGATGCCCTCAAGTATAGTAAAAGTATGAAAAGTATTAACCTTGCAAAGAATAATATTGGAGAAAAAGGTATTTTTATTTTGGCAGACGCTATCAAATACTATAACACTTTGTCGAATTTAAATCTCAGCGAAAATGAAATTGATGATGAAGGAATTGCATATTTGGTCGATGCTATTAAACATAACAAAAGTATGACAAGTCTGGACTTGAGTTATAACAAAATTGGTTACAAGGGTGCTAAAATATTAGCTGACGTCATCATCAATCATAGTATCAGTATTAAAAATATAAATCTTGGCAAAAACAATTTAGAATTTGAAGGACGTTTTGCTTTAACGAATGCTGTAACATATGATCCAAATATTCAAATATTTTGCGACCGACCGGTATTGTATAGTTAGTTAGTTAAATAGTAGTTAAATTAATATTATCATCAAACATGATATATAGACATACATACAAAATTATGAAAACAAAAATTTACCAAAAGCGCATATGCGTAGGTGTAGGATAATACTGGTCATAAGGTGATGATAAGTCTGGTACATCTGGATGTGACCACGGCAGTTCATTAACACCAATTTCCCCGCGTTTATTACTTCCAAATCCAATGACTTGGTCATTATCTAACAATACAACTGTATGATATACACCGCACACAACTTGTTTGGCTTTGGTATTTTGCGGAAGTGGAACCAATATCGGTCTACCACGTTGACCAATTCTCCCTGTCCCATCATCATCTGGATCATCTTTTCCTGACAGTGATAATAAAAAAAAAATTTATTCTAAGACTTTTATACAACAAGAATGAAATATACAATACAATACAATGTTTTATTTTTCAAATGGCTTGCCTGGAACAAGTTTCCAATTTGTATCATTAATCCTGATAATATATTGGTTATTATTAAAATGCAATTGAACTTTTCCTGACTCAATCAACATTGCCCTTGTCCCAGTTGGTATGGGTTGTGAAAGAACGCAACTATGATACAAGTCATCATATTTTTTTACAGCATCCCAATCTCCTATATTTCTACCAATATAAATTGGTTCAGTGGACTCTATAATTTGTGATGAACCAATACCCATGTTTGTTTGATTTTGTTTGAAATTATTGTTCAGTATATTGTGAAAGTGTAAAATGTATTTATTTTATTACGACGAATAGACTAAGAATTTGATGTTTAATGCAAATTGAAAACAATCAAAACAAAAAATTACACAATTGCCTGAATTTTGTTTCGGTCGTCATCCAAAACATCTAGTCTTTCACGCATGATAATCATTAAATCAAATTGAACCAAAAATTTGTTTCGTGTTTCGTCAGCGTTCAGTTTTAAAAAATTTTGCGTTTTATACGGATATTGTTTTAATTCATCCAACGTATAAGATTTGTCCGTAGCCAATACTTTATAGTACTGCTGATCGTCTTTATCTTTATCTTTATCATTATTGTCTTTGACTTTGTTTTTACTCAAAAATGTTAATTCCTGTTTATTTATACGGACTGAATAATAGGGATAACAGTATTGTCCATGTTCTGATATTAAATATACAAATGTTCTAGGTTTATCTTCACTTAAAAATTGTTGTGGGGTCATAAAACCCATATATTGTTGCAATACCCGTTTGTCATGTGTTCGACAAATATTTTTATAAGGAATGTTGAATGGAGCTCTCGACAACATTTTTTGTGTTTGATATCGTTTGAGTCGAGTAAAAAGATTTGGTTGTTCATATATCGCGGCCATTGCACACCCACCAAATCCTTGACGATGATAAAATCCCCATGTATTATCAATTTGTTTATCTTGTGTTGATCGATGAACAATAGTACATGCCTTTCCCATGACTTCCATTTTACAATACCAACATCTCATTCCAGAACCAGACCAGTCTTTTTGCCAAAATGGATCATCCACGGAGAAAGGTCTATTGATAAATGGATTATTTGGAACCGGATCTTTAGTATTGGCATTATATGATTGATATTCATCTCTTTCCATATCTCCTCCAAATACTTTTTGTGATAAGTAAGACGGAAATCTTCTGTCTAATTGTGGCTCGATTCCATATTGTTCACACAACTCTTCTGTACAATAAGTAAGACATGACTCAGTCGCCAAAATAAAAGTTGAGTCTGTATTGTATTTACAAGCAGGACTGCATAAAATATCACACGTATTAATTATCTTTCCATTTCTTTGACGCGACGATACAAAAGTTTCTTTTGAATTATGACCTCCGCAAAGAAGACAACTTACTGGCATACCACCTGTCAAATAATTTGGATTTTCATTTGCAATTACTGAAAGTGGATGTACCATGACACATTCATCAAACTCTTCGTCCTTTGGAATTTCTTCCTTCATCACATTAAAAGAGGGACCAGCATCCTTATTAGTAGTATTATTATTAATGCTATCATTTGACGGGTTTATTATGTTAATATCGTGCATACCAGAATCAGAATCAATATATGAAGACATGATTTTATCGTTTTGAAAAATTGGATGATGGTTTTTGAAGGGAAAAAAAACCAAAGACGATATCAATGGTAAGAGTAACATTAACTTTTAAATTATTTTGTATAATTGTGGCTAGATATGTATTGACAAATTTGAAAATACAAAGGTATACAAAAAATTATATTAAAAAACAAACAAATAAACACACGTCTGCCTGCCTGCGAATCGGAATATAACTTACTTACCTATTCCTATTACATGTGTCTTGTATGTCCTACATGCCTAGGTACGTATGCTTCATCGTCAAAATCACAGTCAGACGATTGAGGTTGTTTAATAGAACAAGCCGAAGAAATCGGCACAACTTTACAAGATGAACAGTTACTGGATTCATATGGATCGTAGTACTTGTTATATTTGTCACCTGTACTTGAGCAACATGATTTTCGCGCGAATAAATGTTGCCAAGCAAACCAACAAACCAGTATAAATATAATAACTCCAATTCCAATTGTGAAATCCCTTTGAGTATTATCTTTATCTCCTAACCCTACGACGATGTTACATCTTTTGCTTTTATTATTATGTTTGTCATGTTTGTCATGTTTGTCATGTCTATGAGAATGTTTAGAACGAGATCTTGAATGTGAACCATGCGCATTTGGCGCATAAAATTTTTCATCTAATGTGATAGAAGGCAGAGTAATAGACATTTTTAACTTGTTCTTTTTTTTTATTCAAGTTGCTTTTTTTTTAAAAAAGTTATTAATTAATGATTCGTTTAATCAAGAATTTAAAAAATTTGCAAGTTGACTTTTTTTTTTCACCAATAGCACAACAAAATCCAAACTTGATTTTTTTTTTACTATATTGATTGCGTTTATCCTTACATCATAAATCATTGTTGCAATTTTTTTATTTGCAAAGTGAGCAAATAAGAACAAACAATAATGAATGGAAATCAGGTTTCATCTGTAATTATGTCCAAAGAGTTTTTACCTGATATTAGTCCATCTTCAAAGTTAGTTGATATATTATTCAGAAATAAATCGTTTATTGTTCATTTTCAGTCCAACTGGCAAATACTTCCATGGTTACAGTCCACGTCATTTTATTCTTATACTTTTACAAAAGTTTCATATCCTTCAAATGATGATCATGATGGTTGTAGTGATAGCGATGACACAATCGAGTGTAAATTAGTAATAAAAAAATTGGGATCAAAACAAACAATCACAAATATTTTTGTTCTTAAAAAAATTAGTCCAAAGCGATATGTTATGTTTTTTTCATCAATTGATGGTCAAAAACAAAAAGCTCCACATGACCCGTTGTGTAGATGCGATAAAATTAGTCCAACAAAATGGATTATTTCTGGAAATTGGAATGATATGAGACCTGCTTTTACATTTAATAATACTGTCGATACATTTGGTTGGATTGCTGGATCAATGGCTGACAAGTTTCGTTTAGAATTAGATTGGAATTCAAAATCTAAAGAATATATGCTGTCTGTTGTTTTGCAACGTCAAATATTATTTCTTCGACATCTTGAAGAATATGCGCGTTATAAAGGAGTATCAGAGAATGAATATAATCAATATATAAAAGATCAACATCAACATCATAATCACCATCCAATAAAAAAACGTAAATCGAAAGGTTTGCACAATAATAATAATACTAGTGATGATGAAAGTGACGAATTTGGTTTTAATTCCAACAATCAAAGACAAACAGTAACATTGTTAAAAAAGAAGGTGATGTCAGTTGTAGATAAACAAGATCAAATAAAAGATGAAATAGACGAAAACAACATTTCCGGAGAGGAAGAAGAAGAGGAGGAGGAGGAGGAGAAGGAAGAAGAAGAGGATGAGAAAAATGAAAAAGAAGTTATAGTTGTGGCGCAATGTACAAAATTAGATAAAAAGAAAAATAACTAGCACATAACTTCACTATCGTCAATATCACTTGTGTCACCCGAAAGAAAATCAAAAACGTTATTATCGCTTTGATTATGTATTCCCAAATCCAAATCCGCATCAATAACCGATACGCTTGAATTGGTGGAATCTGAATTGATTTTATTATTACTGTCATCATTATCATCATGATAAATGTTATTATTATTATTATTATTGTTCACATCGTTAGAATGTGAATGAGATTTTGCATCTGTGCTATTCTCTGTTCGCATATATTTAGATACATGTTCATGATTATTACTATTACTATTAGTTAGTTGTTGCTGTTGCTGCTTTTGCTCAGCATAGGGTAAAGTCATTGGTCTTTTTTTATCGTTTCTGAGATTATTATTATTATTATTATTTGACGAGGGCAATGTATCAACTCTATGCGTGACAATATGCGTTGAATTGAAATGTTTATCACACCACTCCAAAAGTGGCTCATCAATTGTAATTCGTTCGGTAAGTGGTAATGAAAAATAAAGCCATTGTAAAAATTTATTAGAGTCAATTTGAATCTCGTCTGAAATTTGTTTAGGAGATATAGAATTGGATATTGCATATGAACGAATAGATAAAATTAATGACAAATCTTTCTGGTAACATAATTCTCCTAATTGTTTAACTCTATCTTGTAATTTATGACTATATTTATGTAGCAATACTTGAGATAGCCTTGAATTAGACCAATTCAATTCTTCTGCAATATCTTTTTGTTTAAGATGATACAATTGCATTATATGCCTTATTCGAATTAAGACTTCTTTTGGATCAGTAGATTTTATATATGCATTTTGTTTTCTAAGTAAAATATGTGATTGAATGGGCTCATGTTCCTGTATTGAATTTGTATTTGTATTATTCTTTTGGGCTGGAGAAACTAAAAATATTGACTGCTCGGGTTCACTCATCAAGAAAAGAAAAAAAAATTAAAAAGAGTCGAGAAGAAAAAAATATCTACGTGTGAAAATATCTGTGACGCGTGAATTTGCGCAAATATAAAATATGACATTCAACAAAAATATAGAAATTTATTTCTTTATATTCACTCATTCATTTACAGTTGGAGTTGGAGCTTATGGACTTGTGATATAAAAAGGTGTCGTTGAGTTACAAGATTAAATATATAAAATAGTATTGCTTTATTTATATAATCTATATCTACACAAACAAGTAAAGATTTTATTTATTAAATGACTTGGAGCGATTATGTTGAAATCTAAGGTTTTCCCAGATTTGTTTACATGCATCATAAAGCCTTTCTTGTCCATCGCCGGGAAGGTATGTATTGCCAAAACTATTGTCCAGGTATACAGGATGACGAAGTGCCACGACATATCTCATAGAACCAATTTTGCTGTGGTGTAGATGCATTTGCTGAGGTGTCATAAAATGCCAATGAATTTTACCATCACACTCTGTATCATCAAGAGCATTTCTCTCTTGTTGACCAATCATAAGTATAGGATAAAAAACATCTCCTTCATGTACAGGAATCTTATTCGGGTCATTGTCATTGGATTTTCGAGGCAAATGTTTATACCAGCTGTGGAGAGTTGAGAAGCGATAGATATCACTTGAAGTTGAATCTTTATCAAATGGACAATCAAATGATGATTTTATGATATCTACTTGAGCAGGAGTTATCAAAGTACCCCAAGTTGAAATAGTATTCTTGTCATTAGAAGGAGAAGTAGAAGAAGTAGAAGACATAGTATCTGAAGACATTGTTCTTTATGTGCTTGTTTGCTTATACAAAAAAGATCAGATCAGATCAAAATTGAATGGGTTGAAGAAGTGTCCAAATAGCAATAACTTCATTCCCTAAGCAATGCAATTTATAAAAAATGAAATTTCAAAATGGTCCGTTAGACGATATTTGAACAATAATAATAATAATAATATAAACTTTCTATTTTGAAGATATTTGCTGAACGATTCGGCCAATGCAACTATCTTTGGATGCAACAATAAGTAACAAGGCTTGCATTTTTGCATTGGCTTCTGTGTGAAAATCATGATAAATTCTTTCATGGGAGGAAGAATGCAACGATGATGACGAAGAAGATGAAGAAGATGAAGATGAAGACATTAAAAACTGAGATGCAGATGCATCTGAATGAACATTTGAATTACCGCTTGACGCCGAAATGATATGCTTACCTGTTTGTGCAACAGTATGATGAGCCATTTCAATATGTAATTTTTGCATTTCCAATAATATCAAATCAATTAATTCTAAATCAGTGTTTGTCCAAAGTCTAGAAAAAGCTTCTGTATACACCGACCCCTTTTCCTTTTCTCTAACCCCAATTCTATAAAATGATGGCAGAGATGAATAAGAAGAGACAATTGTGTTATTGCTTTCTTTTTTATTTATTGCTTCGGTATCACCGATTTGATTTTTATGACTTTTGTCATTTTTATTATTCTTTCCTTTATCATTTTCTTTTGGGACAATTTGATTTTGATTTTGATTTTGTTGTTGTATTTCTTCATCTTCATCCTCTTCCTCTTCTAATATATACTTTTTCTTGGCAGCTTTATCCAATAAAGTTGCCATCGCATCTATATCTCTCATAAGATTTGTAGTATCAATATCGGTATCTCCTGCATAACTTTCCTTTAAGTGACGAAGACCAGACGCCGATAGCATGAAAAAATGTTTAATGTGAACATTATCTGGATCGTACCATCTGATCGCCTTTTCAATAGGCTCTCTTAAATATTTGATATCATTTCTGTCGGAAGCAGAATGAGTTCTAGGAATTCCCTGAAGCCAGCCTTTATCATCAAAAGTTAAAGAATTATTTGTTATTCGAATTTTGACACCAGATGGTCTAAAATTTAAGACAGGTAATAGCATTATAACAGACATAGGATGTAATATAATATTACTCTTGCCTCCAAGAAATAATTTCTTTAGCATCGGAAACATTTCTTCCAAATTTTTTATCTAACAATTAAAAGGAGTTGTTATTGTTGTTGTTGTCTGTATATGTTTTATATATTAAAAAAAAAAAGAAAAAGAAATTAATTAATAAATTTGTTTTGATTGTGTTATCAGTTTTTTTTGTCTTGCAGTAGTACTGATTGTTTATTTTTTGATTTATAACAAATAAAGAGATAACCAAATGAGTTGGAATTCTTTACTTGAAAAAGCAAGAATGTTTGAAGAGGCTTTTGAACTAGAAGCAGAAGAAGAAGAAGAAGAAGGAACTAATAAATATGAAGATAACGTTTCTGATTTTCCAAAAAAACGAAAAGAAAAGAATCAGCAAGAGATCAAAGTGAATAAACCTGTTTCCAAAGAAAAGAAAGATAAACAAAGACCAATAGATATTTCTATTAAAATGAAAAAAATCAAAAAACCTGATGTTTTAGTTATTTCTGATTCAGAAGAAGAAGAAGAAGAAGAAGAAGAAGAAGAATATACAAGAAAAGGAAAGAAAGAAAAGGAAAAGGCAACAACACTACCTTCAAAAAAATTATCAACGGAGGCGGGAAAAAATATAAAAAGTAAGAGTAGGATTTCTTCTAAACGACCAGCAAGACAAGCTGCCAAAGATGCGCGGTTACGTATACAGGTTTCGCAAAAAGAAGAAAATGGCCAAAATGGTATCACCAAGTCTGTACAGAAACAAAAAGAAAAAGAAGGTGACGATGAAAAAGAAGAAGAAGAAGAAGAAGAAGAGGGAGATCAACATGAAGATGAATATGAAAATATTAAAGAATACAATGACACCGATTCTCCCAGAACAAAAAATAAAATATCCAATAAAAGCACAAGCAAAAGATTTAAAAAAGTATTAAAAGATGGCACTATAATAGTTGATTATAGCGTATCAAAAACTGGTGAATTTTACTGCGATAAAAAAGAAGGTTGTCATGTGCAAACTGTTGAGACTAGAGATCCTGTTGAAGTTAGATGTTCAAAAAATCCAATTCATATTATACTACTAACTCGTATGTCTCCAGAAGAAAAAAAATTTGTTGATTCACTCAAAAATAATGATAGAAAAATAAACAATTTATGTACAAAAGCTATTGATCCCCAATACTTTCGTAATACAGTATCCTTGGAAAACAATGGCAAGAATAAAGAACACATCAAGAACTATATTTTTATAAAAGGCGATATATCTAAAAATATAACATGTGGCATATTATTTGTAGATTTAGACACTAGATTGAATATATGCCATGTCAGTATTTTGTGCTCAAAAACAGGTTCAAGAAGTGGAAACCAGTTGATTTCTTATGCAGAAGTTTTTGCTGCAAAAAATAAAATGAAACAAGTTCAACTGGAAGCTTTGCCGCCGGTGACAAGCTTTTATCTGCGTATGGGATATAAATATAAACCAGGCGCAAATCTGGATTATGACAATGAAGTGTGGAGAGATGGCCTGGGAATGTATAAAGATTTATAATTATAAATCGTTAAAAAATCAAAAACTAAATAAAATAAATCAAATAGTTTAATTGTTTGTATATTTGTTTATTGTATGATGTATATTGTTGAACGAAATAAAAAAACATAAACAATTGATTGACAAACAAATAATAGACTTTACAGAATCAATTGGATGCTTCTGTGTAATGCACACTGTGTGTACGTGTGTTTATGTGTGCAATTTAGGCTTTGCGACTGGTTGCTCGCGAAGTACCGAGGCCGTTGGCGGCGGCTTTCAGACTGGCGGCTTTAGCCTTCTTCTTGCGACGATCGGACATCTCCTTCTCCTTGCGCTTCAAGAAACGCGCGCGAGTCTCTCTCTCGTCACGCATAATATTAGGAATATTGAAATTGTCACGACGAATGTGCATAACCAGACGCAGTTTGCGCTTCAAAAGGGAACTGAGATTTTCGGCAGCAGTAGCACGAATGGTATCGCGGAGGAGAGATCTGGCAACCTCTTCAGTTGCAACCATCAGTTGACGAAGAGCGACGGGCTTGATTCGGAGGGTGCTGGCTGGCTTATCAGCCTTTGCGTCCTCGCCATCAGCAGGGACAGTCTCTCCGTCCTTCGTCTCTGCGGTAGCGACAGCCTCAGCCGCCAGTAGCTCTCTCGCCTTGTACTCCTTGATGCTGATGGGAGGAAGATCATCAAGAATCTCTTGGCAGATATTGCGACACAGTCGAGTGAAAGGACGCCATCTCATGTTCATGGTTGTACGAGTCTTGTGGGCACGGACGTTTTGACGAGCTTTAGTTCCGGGGCGGTGGTGAACTTTCTTCTTCTCAGGGGTTGTCGAAGCAAGTGTTTCGTCAGTGGGAGTCAGAGTAGGATCCGTCACCTTCATAGTCTCCTCGACATCAGCTTTGGATGCTTTGATCTTGGCAGAAGCCTTAGATGACGATGCCTTGATAGGTGCTGCAACCTCAGTGGCGGTCTTGGAGGAAGATTTGGAAGTAGACGATTTAGTCTTGGAAGGGAAAACCATTTTGTTGAGAGGAAGAGGAGGAAAAAGAGAGATTTGAGAAAATATAAAAGTTAAAGGTCTTGGTGGATGTGACGACACTTTATTTGGACACAATTATAAAGGCTATTCATGCGCCAAGCAAAACAAATTATTTAGAACTTTTCAAAGACATGAACTTTCTTTCAAAAAGAAAAAGCCGAAAAAACTAAAAAATAAAATAAAATAAAATAAATTGAACTGTGTTTGAATAAAAAAAATTGTATTATTACAGTGATAATGTAATTCTGTCAAAAGAGTTTACGAAGGACAGTCGTTTTCACGAACCATCAAAGCTAATCCTGCTGCGCATGTAAAAGCCATTAAATGAAATGTGCTGTGTAAACAATCATAAAATGGGTGATTGCCTGGCCATTTATCTCTCGCTTCTGTATTGTCTTTAGAAATAAACCAATCGCCCGCAATCCACCAAACTACTAGACTTGATATTAGTAGTACAATAAGCACTTCCCATTTATCTATTCCAAATGTCAAACATGTGGCTCCCATGACAATTGCAATAAATATACATAACATCATATCCATATCTTCAAAGCAAGTCTCAACAGATAAATGGTATGTCGTTGAAACCATTGTTCCTAATCCTATCAACAATGCTTGTAAATAATGTTTTTTATATATCATTATAAGACATGTTATAAGTAAGATTACATGAGTTGATACCACAGGATCGTACAACTTCCTTCTTAAACAAACATCTTCTTCTCCAATTTTATTTCCATTCGAATCACGACATATTTTTTTTAAACACGTTGTCTTGGAAGACCAAGGATAAGATCCCGGTGAACACTCGACAACATCGAAAATTTGGCCTTTTTTCCATGGCTGTCCCATTTTTTCTAAAATTCCATGCCACATACTTGTATTTTCATCTTTAGAATCACAATCTTTTGGCATGACGCTTATATATATATATGTAAGTAGTAAAACAAGAAAAAGAAAAATAATAAACCAAAAACAACTAATCAAAGTTCAAAATATTACCAAAATAGATATTATATGTTTATTGTATTGTGTATTTTTTAATAATTGTCTATATAACAAGAGAAACAAACCTTTTTTAGTTATTTATTTATTTATTTTTTTCAAAGCAAAGTATTGGAGCAATAAAACTGTTGTTACAAATTTTTGAACACAGAAGAAGAGGATGTTGCCCATGAGTCATCGTTTGGTGCTGTGATTACAGCGTTTGAATTCATCCTGTTTTTTTGTTCGTTAGAACGATTCAAAGTGTAAGAATCTTGCCTCGACGAAGGAGGAGGACGTGAATTTATATTTTCCTTCTCATCAGCACTGTATTCATCGCCAGTTTCAACCGAAGACGCATACGACAAATCTCCTACGCTATCTTCAGACGCAATACTGGAGCGTCTTGAACCCGAGTACACAGATGATGATTCTCTTGACATTGATTGTGATTTGGATGGAGAATCTACGGAAACGGAAACAGATCTGTCTCCATCAACACTTTCATCTACGACTGAACTCAAACGACTGTCAACTGAAGAGTTGACACTTGATGTTTGTTCTCTAGAAACGTTGGATTTATTATCATCGTCGTCGTCGAAATCTTCGTCAAATACAGAAGCAGAGTCATAATCATCTTCGCTTTGATCACCTCTTGACGCGGATCTGGATTGAGAGCGAGAACGCGAACGCGAACGAGATAACGACCCAGACCTGGATCTTGATTCGGAAATCATTTCTGAATCGTCTGTTGCTAATTTTGGCATAGAATAATCTGCTGATTTTCTTCGGTTGCTTCTGCTTCTTCTTCTTCTTTGACTTCTGCTTCGACTTCTCCTCCCACGTGCTTTTGGAGGATTTTGTTGTTTTGTTAGGTTATCTTTTGTATTCGACGATGATGATGATGATGACAATACAGAATTTTTAACATCATTAGTTTCAGCAGAATTGTTCATCTTCATACGCTCAAGTGATTTTTGGTATTGTTGACGAATAGTATTTACAAAATCTACAGAATTCTCTTCTTTTTGCGGCTGCTGCATTCTATTACTATTTTCCATTTGCATCATATATCTTTCATTTTGTTCGTCAGTCAGAGCCTGTTGCTTTTCTCTTTGTGCCATATACTGTTCCTCTTGTTGCTCCCTAGCTATATTATTCATTTCATCCGCACTCTCTTTTTCACTGTCAATGATAAGGTTTGATATAAAAGGCTCCAGATAAAGTCGCCCTGTATCTTTTTCAATTAATATGTTGGAACGAAGACGAACCTCGTTTATGGCTGTCCATAAAGGAAGTGATTTTTTCCAATCTCTGAGTATACCTTGAACATCATAGGCAAGCTGTTTGTCCGAGGTTGGAATATTTGATGACGTAACCAACGAAGAAGAAGAAGTTGAAGAAGAAGTTGAAGTTGAATTATCACGGAATATTTGCTTTAATGTCGCTTTCGATTTATCTGTATCCAAGAATGGACCTAACAAAATATTAGCATCTCTCTTCACCGACTTGATAATTTGGAAAGGTATAATATTACGATCTATTTTGTTTAATCTGTCATAGTGTGCAACACAATATATAAGTCGTCTTTCTATACTAACCAAAGTAGTAGTTGCACCCATACTTTCTAAATATTTATGTAAATATGTAGCATCTGGGTAAAACTCTAATGCAAAACTTAATGCTGTAAATACACGTTTGTGATCTGGTGCATAAAACAACTCATTTATCCAAATGCGGGAATCCTTGTAAGCATTTTCTCTGTATTCAAGAAGTTGTTTAAGTTTACTTATACTAGGAAAGGGAAATCTTAACAGAGTATATAAAATACCATAATGCAGTTTTTTATTCCAAGCAGACGTCATTATAGTCAGTGCATCTTTGGTAGCAGGATATTTTTCAGGATCATTTAATAAGAGTGTAGCAAATTGTTGAAAAAAATTTTCACTTTCATCATTACGTTTACCAAACAAAGCTTCAAACATTTCAGTAAGTTTATTGAGTTTGCGCATTTCATCGAAATCCATAGCAAACGTAATATTACAAGGCGTCTCTACATCCATAACAATAAGCTCATCTCCTTGTTTATGCTCTTTACAAACAAACATAAAATTTACTCTTGGTTTTACATCTTTTTGAGGCAATGAATAATTCATTGATGCGAGATAGGCTGTCTTTTTTGCAAGCTTGCTCATACCAGGAACTGCACAATCTCCATCTTCTTTTTCGTGACAAACCATATAAACGGGTATATTCATACCTTTATCAAATAATTTACCATTTTGATTATATTGAAGGATGAATTTATCGCTTTCCAAATCATTAGAACTCTTGACTAGATCAACTATTACATCAGATCGACTAGCGCCGTGTAATTCTGTCATAGGCTGGAATCTCTTAAAGAGACAATAATAATAAAGTTGGTCATCAGATCTAGTAACAATAGACATTTTTCAGATTTTTTTTTAAAACTAAAAATTAAGCTGTTGGTGATTGTTGGGTTGTGTACTATATCGTTTTTCAATCCAAATATGGGTCAAAACATTTTTATTTTTAATTTTATTTTCAACAATAATAACAATAATCAAATAATACAATCCTGAAAAAAAAATACACCAATAATAAAATATTTTGATTTTATGTCAGGATGTTTTGATTAAATTGAACGAATCATACTTTATTAGCACTATTGTTCTCATGAAATATAAGTTAATTATATGTTATGAATAGTATTATTATTTATTATTAATACCTGCGTCGTTATTATTATTATTATTATTTACGTATAATCCAATTTTTTTGTAATCAATTGCGATACATTTGTTCGCACAATGAATAGAATAATTATAACCATTTTCATTGTTATTATTATTTTTCTCATTTTTTTTGCGGAAATTGCGATCACTCGCAATAGGATCGACAATTCGATGCCCGCTAGCATCCAAGTTTGAAACCTTTGTTGATCCGGGCTTATGACTCCATGTGCCATCATCTCCTCTACGATACCAATGATAATCTTTATTTTTAGGGTCCAATACTAAACTTACTTCATATGTACCGGATGGGCATGATTTAGATGCCGAGTCAGGGCCATTGAAAACTTGTTTGGGATAATCTGCTTCGACTCGCGATAAAAAGTTTTTACAAGTGTAATCTGATTTTGAAACTTGAGGAAGTCGAGCGCGAAATCCTGGTTGTGGTTTTGTTTTGAATACACTTTTATCTGCCAATTCTAACATGGCAAACTCGTAACAATTTGTGGCTTTTTTAAACCTAGGATTATTTGCCAAATATAAATTGTTTTTGGGTAATTGGTTGAAAGAGACTCCTTTTTTGATTGCATCTTTTTTCCATCTCTTTAGTATTTTAACTTTTTCTATGTATTGAGGGTCATTTGTGTCATTTGGTAAAACAGAGTCAAATTCAACATGCCTTTTTTTGAAATTAGACATTGGCTTGGTTAGTGTAAAAGCATTATAAAAAGTAACTATCACACAAATTGATACAAGAACAAATACACATAACCAAACAGTAGTTGTTATATTATTAGTAGTATTACCCATTCCAATTTCAACAAATTATTTTTTGGAATATACACAATATAACACAGTTTTAATTTAATTACAACATGTTTTTTATTTTAATATGCATGTAAATTATATTGTCTGTCTTACTACTTTGACTATACTATGTTTCAAATATGATATTTAACAATTAAAAAAAAAATAATTTATGAATACAAGCGAATCAACGACATAAAGTGACAATAAACGAAAAGATAAACAAATATTTGAAAAAAAATACAAAGAAGCTAAAGAAATATGTGATATGCGTAAAGCTTATGACTGTCTATGTTTTGTTGCTTTCTGTTGTATGTTTGTTTGTTGATTCTTTATTGCTTCTTGGTAGATTTCTTCTCGGACCCAGAGCTCGCTTTTTTGGCGGACTTGGTAGCAACAACATCATCATCCTTCTCCTTCTTCTTAGAAGGAGTGGCAGCAGCTTTCACAGATTTCTTTTTTGACACAACGTCTTTCGCAGCCGTAGTCTTTTTGGTAGTCTTTCGTTTGCGAATTTGAACATCATTGCGACGATCAAACGTGCAAGAGTGTGCTTGGTGGCATCCTCCATATGCGACAACACTGTCACCTTTGAGAATAGCAAACTCCTCATCCTCATTGAGGACATCAGCTACATGTGTAGCTTTGATAATAGTACGATTCTTCAGTTTAGCAACACTGCCTGCACTTCTGTACAGGTCCCACATAAGATACTCGCCAATACAAGCAAGAGCTGGTGCAGCGTCGCCGCCCAGTTGATTTACTTTTTTTGTGAGGTGAGAACGAATAAGCTTTGCCACACGAGGCACTTGGATATTAAGCTTGAGCTGCTTGGTAACATATCTGGAGGGGTTGCGAGTCTTTTTTGATTTCGCATCAACGTCAACTTGAGCATTATCCAGAATAATGGTATCAACAGAAGAAGCGGTGGTAGTAGAAGCGGCAGAGGGGGTAGACATGGCGATTAGAAGAAATAAAAATTAGAAGAAAAAGTGAAGGAGGCTTTTAGAGATGGATGATGAGAGATGTGATTTTGAGATAATTGGTTATTGTCTCAAAGCAAATAAATTTTACAAGTTTTAACATTTCTTTGGAAATGTGACAACAAAAAAAAAATCATATCATAAGTTTGATTTTAAAAGAAAAAAAAATATAAAATTAGCAAGACGCTGCATGTAACTATTTTTCTGGTTATCCTCAGTCAATAGTTAATGTTGGAAGAATGTAGAGGCCATTTTTAAAAAAAAAAATAACTCTTGACTAAAAGAAAAGAACTTTATTATTATTACTATCTTTTGTTTGTATCATTTTCAAAAGATTCACAAAAAAGGGGAGATAAACCAAAGTCAAAATGTCTTTTATAAAATCTATAGCCGAAACATGTATAGTACAATGTAAACCAGATAAAAAATCTTTACGTTCAAAGAAGCGCAAACAAGCACAAAACTGTACTGATAGTGACTGTGATAGCGATAATGACGAAGACTGTGATAGCGATAATGAAAATGGAAACGAAGATGATTATTCGTCTACACGTTCATATAAATCTAAATCAAAATCCAATAAAAGTAACAATGGCAACAACAATGAAAAGCCTATAATTTCAAAATCTAAAAAGATGATGGTTAAAGGTTTGGTTGGTGAAGCTACCTCGAATCAACCAGCGTGGGTTCGCAAAGTCGCACAATCAATAACAAAATTTGCTTTGAGCAACTCTGTATTAAAAACAGTAAGTGATATAAAAGACAACATGCGTAATAATAAAAACGAATCAACCTAAACAATATCATATTTTTTATTAAATTCACTTTTGTTGAATCAGATTATTTCGTCTTGTTAATAGATTTATTTATAAAAAAAAAACATTAATAAATGGTTCACAAAAAGACACAATTTACCGTTTGTTTTTTTTTTTTCTTGTTAACAATTAACAACAACAACAAAAATACAACAAGTCATGTCCGAATTTGAAAAAGCATTAGACTCTGAATTAACTTCTTCTTCTCCTGTATTTGTTAGCAAGAATGAGATGATTTCTCAAAAGAGAAAAAATAGTTGTTCCTCTGTCGCTTTGTCATCTACAAACAACTCTGAATCATCATTTCCGCCAAAAAAAAAGACCAAGGTTACTTCACAAAAAAATACAAATACAAATAATGGTAATAACGATGTAGAATGTGCTTTTGCTAATGCTTCAAGTCGTAAAATACATTATACTATTGCCATGGAAGAGCAATTAAAATGGGTAAACGAACAAGAAGACGACCCTGAAAATCATATAGTTATAGACGAGTCAAAGTGTTGGAAAATGGAACGCTCAGAAAGGCGTAAACTTAAAACATCCGATTCTAAAACAAAATCAACATCAAAACGAACATCTAAATCATTACGATATTTTAGTGCTCTGCAACACCAGATGTTGTGCGCTTTTTGTTTTTATTTGCCTAATCCAACAATACCGCAGAAAAGGGCAATGTCTTTTATATTATATAAAGCAAGAAGTACGTTAAATGATGTTCAAAGTCGTGTATTGGATTTAAGTTCTATAACTCGTTGGTTTTCTCGTTATCATAAACGAGCCAAGTATATTAAAAATTTGCACAATAGTAATAATAATAATAATAATAATAATAATAACTGCAATGATAAAACAGTCGTGACAGAAAACATCGACAATAATAATATTGTATTTGATACGTTATCCGAGGCGCGAAATAATTACCAAAAAGATGACAATATAGAAGTTATTATTGATGTAAGTAAGGATGATATACCACTGCATAAACAAAAAAAAGTTTATGTATATGACATATTTGGAATACTTAATACGATGACATCCCTTCCAGATAAATATACTTTATACAGATACGTGGCTTCAATTGAGAGAAGAAGAAGAATTACAATAAATTTATTGAGATCTGTTGGATTATATAATTTTGATTTAGAATTCCTTAAATTTATGGGATTTATGAAAAGGTACAAGTCTTGGAATAATTTACGAGCACGGCACGCTGTAGATGTCGCGAACAAAATGGCAATGAAAAAAGAAATACAAAGACAAAAATTGTTGATGGAAATGGAAAAGCAAAAAACAAATAATAATTTAGGCGATTGTGATAACAATAATAATAATAATAGTAATAATAATAATAGAGAATGTGATATTTTAAACAAAAATGATGACGGTGTTCAAATCAGTTGTATTAATACTACTAATCCTTCTAAAGATGTGGATATAGATAAAACATGTCAAAATAATATTGATGAAGATAATAAAATAGTTATTGATTCAAACACAATAAATAATAATTTTGAATACAAAAAGGATGGCAATGAAGAAAAGTATGATGATGATGATGATGATGACAACGAAGAAGATGAAGATGAAGATGAAGACGAAGATGGCGATGATGATGAAGGCGAGAACGATGAAAACGAAATAGAAGAAGAAGAATTTAATAATAATAAAGAGATTGTTATCAAAAACGATAACATTTTTAAATCCCCAGATATTATTCTCGAATCTCTGTCTAAATATTTAAACATTCCGCATGAAAAGTTGGATTTCTTTCAATCCTCTTCTTCTTCTTCCCCTGCTTCCTCTTCTCCAGTTTCAACATCTTTTTGCCCTCCTTCTTCGGCCTCTGTTTGTTCTACCTCCTCCTCCTCCTCCTCTACCTCCTCCTCCTCTTTATCATCATCTGAAATAAGTTGAGATAATTTTGCTTGGTTTTTCTTTGCTTCTACTTTTTTTGAACCATTTTGAGAATCGTTGAATCTTTGAGGAATTGGTTGATTATTATGATATGTGTCATACATTCTATTATTATTATAATTTGGCATAAATAATTGTTGTGGTTGCCTATTTTGCATCGCATAATTTGGAATGTAGGCTGATGGCGGCTGGTTATGCATCATATCATACATCATTCTACCATTATAATCTGGAACATATAATAATGATTGGTTATTAGGAATTATATTATTATAGTTATAACTTGGAATTGAAATTGGTTGCGGTTGTGGTGGATAGAAAATAGGAAGAACAGGTTGAGGTTGAGGTTGTGGCTGTGGTTGTGGCTGTGGCGATGGCTGTGGCGATGGTAGTGGTGGTAGTTGGACAGAAGATGGTGATGATGATGATGATATCTGTTGTCGTGATTGACTTGTAATGGCCTCATGTACTTTATTATTATCATTATCATTTGCTTGTGTGATTGATACATCTTTGTCGACCATATTTTTGAATTGTCCCCACAGCTCACGTTGTCTTTGAAGTACTCTGAGTCGTTCGGCATTTAACATAAATCTCCATTCGTTTACGGTTCCATCGGAAACTTGCTTGGAAACTTGATTAAAAACAACTTCATCTTCTGGCATTTCTCCGCGTTTATCTTGGTTTTGCAAGTGTCTTGCATTTCCGTAGTGTTCACTTTGATTATGTTGATCGGAAATGTTGTTGTCTCCTACAGCTTCCTGTAAAATTTTCATCATTGGAGAAACGTGATTTCTTATATTCATTAACAATTTATTTCTTTTATTTACAGAAGGATCGGCCAGAGAATTTTCTGTCACAGGTACTGAATTTATAGAAAGTGTATTATCTTGTGATTTTCCTAATAAAAATTGTTTTATTTCGTGCATTTGATCAGAGCTTAAAGTCACTTTTGCATTTGGATTAGATTGATAAACTGTGCATCTTTTTTCAAAATCTTTAATTAGGTCTTGCATAGGTTTTAAAATAACCGTCGATATTAAATTTATCAAATCTTGATCATCTTCGCTTATATTGCTAGGTATCAAACTATTGTTAATTGAATTGGATTGGATGGTACCACTATTATTTTCATTATCAAAAACGAGCTTTTCCTTTCTTTCTGAATTTTGGTTTATACTGTCCGAATTATTGGTTGCATTCTGATTATTAGAATTTTTATTATAGTATGGAATTTGATCAGATTTAGATTTAGACTCATCCGAATAGTCGTTCATACCATTTCTGTTATTTAAGTTGTCGATATTGTTTAATTTGTCGGTATTTCCGTTGCTACTATTGTTACTGTTATCGCCTGTATTATTCTTGATAATATTACTATTACTATTACTCGTATTATTACTATTATTGTTACTCGAATTTGACATGTTAGTTGCAAGTACTCTGGGTTTTAAAAAATCAGTTTTCTTCTTATTGGAATTAGAATTAAATAATATACTCTTCGTCTTTTCATAAATGGTGTCATCAAAACTATTTGATTTTGAAGAATTATCATTATTTTTGTTCAAATCATTATAATTTGACGAATTAGATTCATAATCTTTTCTTTGTTCCATGTTGGCGACATCATTGATATTATTATTATTATTATTATTATTATTACTAATTCCTTGCGTGTTTGATGTTATACTATTTCTTTCGTTTCTGTCATTTGAATAATTAGAATTTGATCTTGGCATATTGATGCTGTCATTTGAATAATTAGAATTTGATCTTGGCATATTGATGCTGTCATTTGAATAATCAGAATTTGATCTTGGCATATCGATACCGTTTGGCATTAGTTTTGATGTAAATATCGTGTTGAGATTGTTACCACTTACAGTCTTTTCCGAATTATTAGTACTATTGTCAATATTTTTGAATAAAAATGGAGAACTGCTACGACCTGTGCCAGTGGAATTGAAAAAGTTGATACTATTAGACTGGGATGAATTGTTACGATCTACATTACTAATACTATTATTAGAATTGGACGAATTATTACGATCCATGCTGTTATTTTTATTGGAGTTGGAATTCTTATCAAGACCCAAACTACTAGTAATGTTAGAATTGGACGAATTATTACTAGAGTTGGAATTTTTGGCCAGACCAAAACCATTAATACTAGTACTGCTAGAATTGGAAGAATTGTTACTATTCATGCTATTACCATTAGAGTTAAATGAATTGTTACGACCGTCTACTTGATTACTATCGATAGAGTTGGACGAAATGTTACTGTTACTACCAATACTATTAAAATATAACGAATTGTTACTACTACTGCTAACAATGCTATTACCAGTTGTATTGAATGAATTATTACTGTTAATTCCCACTTCATTAGAATTAGAATTAGACGAATTATTACTAATGCGGCTAACATCATTTGAATTGTTACTAACACGGTTCACGCCATTAGAATTGCTTGAATTGTTTCCAATACGGTTTACATCATTAGAATTGAATGAATCGTTACTAAAACTCAAATCATTAGAATTGTTGTTACCGCGTTTCACGCCATTAGAATTACTTGAGTTGTTGTCACCAATGTGGTCCACGCCATTAGAATTGGATGTATTGTTATTAAGACTCGCATCATCTGAATTTGTGTTACCGCGGTTCAAGCCGTTAGAATTGGATGAATTGTTATTGCGGATCACGTCATTAGAATTGTTGCTAAGACTCGCATCATTTGAATTTTTGTTACCGCGGGTCACGTTGTTAGAATTAGATGAATTGTTACTAAGACTCACATCATTTGAATTTTTGTTACCGCGGGTCACGTTGTTAGAATTAGATGAATTGTTAC